>LSQX01010908.1_pt1 | contig 12184 bp, 11 predicted proteins | sample 654561 | NCBI WGS metagenome assembly LSQX01 (sample SAMN04489861, study PRJNA283612) | anaerobic digester metagenome | isolation source: 4 biogas reactors fed with cattle manure at either 37C or 55C with and... | place: Denmark: Kongens Lyngby | collected 2014 | reverse complement strand
CTTGTCGTTGAGCGCCTTCATCCCGTGTGGAAGCGATGAGTCGAAGTAGATGCTGTCTCCATCGCCGAGGATAAGCTCCCTGCCGTTGATGTTTAGCGCCATGCTCCCCTCCAGGATCATGTTGAACTCCTGTCCCGCGTGGATGCTCTGGAAGAAATCGGTCTCCATCGGCTTGGGTTCAACCGTCACCACGAATACCTCGGCGACATTATTGGTGAAGCCGGATGTGAGCGATTGATACTTGTAGGCCGACACCCTCTCCACGCTCACACCTTTATCTTTCCGTGTGATATAGTAGGAGTTCATCTTTGGTTCTGTGCCGAACATGAGCGTGGCCAGATCCACGTTAAACTCCCTTTCTATACGCTGCAGGAAGGAGAGGGAGATATCTCTGTCTCCCGCTTCATATTGCAGGTAGTCTTCCAGGTCAACCTCCAGCTTGTGTGCCATCTCTTCGGGAGAGAAATCGAGTGCATCTCTTAACCCTTTTATCCGATCACCAATTTGTGTTAAGTCTGTCGCCATTTTTTTTGGTTTTATTAGATCTTTATTGAACTACAAAGATATCAGTTTTTTTTAAACAAACAGATAGAGGCTCATGGCCATCACTGCCATACCTACCACCAGCCCTATAATGGAGAGGTGGTGCTTGCCATATTTCTCGGCACTGGGCAGCAGCTCATCGAGCGATATATAGATCATGATACCTGCCACAGCCGAGAGGATGAATGCATCGAGCTCCGGCGACCAGTAAGGGAGTAGGAACCAGAATGCGATCAGTGCACCCACCGGCTCCGCGAGTCCCGACGCAAAGGAGAGCCAGAAAGCTTTTTTCTTGCTTCCCGTGGCGTGATAGATGGGTACCGCTACGGCAATACCCTCAGGGATATTGTGTATGGCGATGGCTGCCGTGATGGGGATGGCCACCTCGAGGGAGGTGAGCGCCGACATGAAGGTGGCAATGCCCTCGGGGAAGTTATGGATGGCGATGGTAATAGCGGTGATGATGCCTGTCTGTTTCAATTTGTAATTGGTACGCATCTCCTCCACGCCATGCATCTCGTGCGGGTTTCTCGATTCGGGAACAAGGAAGTCGATCAGTGCGATCAGTGCGATCCCCCCGAAAAAGCCCAGGATAAGGTACAACATCCCTGTTTTTTCTCCGTAGATCTCAGTGAACGAGCCGAGTGACCGTGGAATCATCTCCATGAATGAGACGTAGATCATGACCCCGGCGGAGAGCCCCAGCGCGAGGCTGAGGAAGTTGGTGTTGGTCCGTTTGGCCACGAACGCGATGAGGCTGCCTATCCCTGTGGAGAGGCCGGCAAAGAGCGTGAGCAGGAAAGCAATGATGATTGTCTGATTGTCCATTAGTTGCCTTTTATGATAGATTCCATTATCTCCTGATGTATCACCCCGTTGGAGGCTACCAGCTCTTTCCCGAAAATAAAGTTGTCCCTTCCTGAGAAATCGGTGCATCGGCCTCCCGCACATTGCAGGATGAATGTCCCTGCTGCCACATCCCAGGGTGACAAGCCCGAGTGGAAGTAGGTGTCGCTGACACCTGCTGCCACATAACAGATCTCAAGGGCAGCTGATCCTTTGATGCGGAAGCTGCACCGGCGGAATTGTTTCATCGCATTCCTCAGTATCTCCTCACCCTTGTCGTCCAGGCTGTAGGGAATACCGAATCCGATGTAGGCGTTCTCCAGTGCTGACTGTGTGCTGAGTGTCAATGGTGCGTCGTTGAGAAAAGCCCTGCCCCTGGCAGTGGCGTAGTACATCTGGTCGGGCATGGGATCATATACAACCCCCAGGATGATCTCTTTCTCCTTCATCAGGGCGATGCTCACCGAGAAGGGTGTGTCGCCATGCACGAAATTGGTGGTACCATCGAGCGGGTCGATGATCCATGTATAGGCTTTGATCTCATTTTCCACGGTTTCCTCTTCGGTGAGGAAGCCGGCTTCGGGCAACAGCTTCTTGAGTCCTTCCACCAGTCGTTTCTCCGCTTCTTTGTCGATGTAGGTCACATAGTCACGTGTGCCCTTCATCTCAATATCTCTCTTTCTCAGCTCACGCTGCTCCTCCCTCAGGTATTCTCCCACAGCGCGTGCGAGGATCTTCACCCCGCTGATCAATTTTTCCGGATCCATATTATTCAATGGTGCTATCTTCGTTAATATCATATGGCTCTATTTATCGGGAAACATGGAATCCCACCAGCGTGCATCTTCTTTCAGCCATTTGGCGAACCAGGCGTAGATGGTGTTGTTCCATGCGATACGCTTGTCGTAGTCGTAGATAGCATGATTCTCACCCTCCACCTGAATGAATTCCACCGGCTTGTTCAACAGCTTCAGGGCTGTATACATCTGAATACTCTCACCGATGGGTACGTTGGTGTCGGCAGTGCCGTGCAGCAGCAGCAGCGGTGTCTCTATCTTATCGGCATGGAAAAGGGGGCTCTGTTGTACATAGAGCTGCGGGTTGTTCCAGGGATAGCTGCCTGCGCTGGCACCTGCGCTGTATGAATAACCCCAGTATCCTTCACCCCAGTAGCTGGTGATGTTGCTTATGCCGGCGTGGGAGACCGAGGCGGAGAAGAGGTCTGTTTGGGTGATGAGGTATTGGGTCATGAACCCACCGTAGGATGCACCTATATTGCCGATTTTTGTTCCATCCACAAATGGATGGGCAGCAACGAACGCTTTCACCCCTTCGATGATCTCTTCTGCCGTCTGCTCACCCCAGGCATTCACGTGGCGGGCAGAGAAATCCTGACCGTAGCCTGTGGTGCCGCTTGGTTGCAGTGTGTAGACGACATAATCCTGTGCAGCGTATACATGCAGCGGATAGGTGCTTTCGAAGATACGTGTGGTGGGGCTTGTGCCGCCGTAATAATAGACGATGAGCGGATATTTCCTGTCCGGATCGAAGTTGGGCGGCAGATAATAGCGTCCCTCAATCTCATCACCGAAGGAGCTTTTGAAATTCCAGTCCTTCACCTCTCCGAGGTTGAGCTTACTCAGCCTCTCGGCATAGGGGTCGGAGATTAGCGTGGACTCCAGTGTCTTCAGGTTGAGCAGATAGCTCCTGTTGGAGTTGGATGTGCTCACACCGGTATAGGTTGCCCACCGGGCGTTTTCGGCAATACTGAACGATCGGATCACATCTTCTTTGAGCGGCAGTCTCTCAAACTTCTTCGTTCGCGGTGAGTAGCGGTACATGCTGGCGCGGTCACCATCTTCCACGCGATAGTAAATGAAATGATCCAGCGGGTTCCACTCCTGGGCGCTGATGGTTGGATCGAAATGCTTTGTCACCGGATCCACTCTTTTACTCTCCAGGTCCATGATGTATGATTGAGTGTCGTAGCTGTTGGCGATCTGACCCTCTTTGATATTGAGTCCGATACCGTTGAATGCCTCGGGAGCGCCATGGATAAGAAGTTGCTTTCCATCGGGGGAGAACTGTGCGGAGTAAGTATAGCGCTGATCCTTCCAGATGGTGTCTGTCTCCATTGTCTCCAGGTTCAGCAGATAGAGCGAGCTTTTGCGGAAAGGGCGTTCGGCAAGATCTTCTTCTGAAGTGGAGAAAAGCAGTTGTTTCACATCGTCGGTTACATCGTTGAGCGAGGCTGTCTGTCTGCCGAACGTGAGTTGCTGCGTGAGTCCCGTGTCGAAGTAGTAACGATAAAGGAAGTAGCGGTCGCGGTAATGCGACTGGCGGTCGTCGATGCCGATAAGGCGTTTGAGCCCACCGGGACTGCTGAGGGTGATGGTCTCTTTGGATGAGAAGAACATCGATTGCTCATCCGGAGCGATATAGAAGTTCTCTTTCGGCAGGTTCTCCGCGACAATGGTTGTTTTCACTGTCAGCGGATCCATGGTGTAGAGTGTTCTGCCCTCTTCACTGTCGGTCACATAATAGAGGAGGTCTGTTTTCGGCATCCAGCTCAGCTGTGAACGGCTTACCGGTTCGGAGAAGATGGTTCTGTTCTGTTTTGTGTCGTAGATCTCCGTGTAGTTGCGGTTGCTGCCTCCCGGAAGTGTTTCGCGAAGGCTTAACAACAGGAATCGCCCGCCGGGAGAGATGGATGCGTTGTTTACACGTGTTCCCTCCACAATATCTTTGATGTTGATGCGCCGTTCATTGATGTTGTTGAATGCGTAGGTCAGCAGTGAGTCTGCCTCGTCGGCTTTCAGTTCTATCTTCACTGCGGGATCAGTCATGCTTTCTGCGGAGGTAAGCATCTTGATCACCACGCGGGCATTGTTGGTGAAGCCGTTCAGCCCGGTGTCGACCGAGCCGGCATTGTGCAGGCTGTCATTCACCTCTGTTTTGGTGGCGCGCTTCACGTTGTCAATCCAGAGCTCAAGCCTGTTGGGCGAGGTGACCGTTATTTTGCCCTTACCATAGCGGTCGGCAGAGACGTAGAAGGAGAGCAGCTGGAACGCATGCCCCTGCTCCGGCACAGGCAGGTGAAAGTAACCGGTCGTGTCGGGTGTCACTTTTGTGACAAAGCGATCATGCGCCGGAAATGAGATGGAGTAGGAGAGAAGGAGTTCCTCCGTGAAGGGGGTCTCCTTCAGGTTCACACTATCCAGCAATACCGGCTTCTGCACCGGGATGGGACCGAAAGCGTGTATCTCCTGCGGTTGTAAAGGCTGCTGTGCCTGCATGTTTAGTGTCAGTAACCCAAGTGTGGCGATGCACCAGAAAAATAATTTGTTCATATTGTTAGTTGTCAGTTATCAGTTCTCATTTTTTACAGTTCTTTGTTTGACCAGACAAAGTGATCTTTGAACATCCCTTTCAGATCGGGTTCACTGTGGAAAAAACCGAAGAGAGATGATCCTGATCCGCTCATGGAAGCGTAAACAGCTCCCAGATCGTAAAGTTGTTGTTTGATCCTGCAAATTTGGGGATATTTTTCGAAAACAGGTGGTTCAAAATCATTTTTCATTACTCCCCGCCACTCCGTCACAGGTTTTGTAACGATCTCCTTCAGCGATAGCTCCGGTTGGCGTGGAGTAATCATTGCATATGCCTCTTTTGTGTTCACAACTATATCCGGTTTGACAAGCAGTAAAAACCAGCTGCTTAAATCGAGTGTTATCGGTTCCAGTATATCTCCGATACCTGAGGCAAATGCCGGCCTGTTGTGAATGAAGAAGGGACAATCGGCTCCCAGTCTTGCGGCGAGATGCATCAGCGCTGTGTCTGAATAACGCAACCTGAAGTAATCATTAAGCATGCGAAGCATGAAGGCTGCATCTGATGAACCACCTCCCAGTCCGGCACCGGAGGGGATTTTCTTCAGCAGATGTATGTCGATGGGTGACAGCGTCTTGTTGGCGGAGATCAGCTTCAGTGCTTTGATCACCAGGTTATCCGCTTCGTTTCCCTGAATCACATCGCCTGTCTGGAAAAATCTGTAGGGGGTGGGTTGTGAGGGCTTTTCGTCCGATCCGATATCCCGGGTATCTGAGGCAAGGCCTGTGGTCGCGGGTGTCACCTCCGGGTGGGCGGGTACAATCTCCAACGCCTCTCTTAATCCGATCGGATAGAAAACTGTTTCAATATTGTGATACCCATCCTCTCTGCGTGAGACGATCTGAAGGCCTAAATTTATTTTCGCATTGGGAAAACAGATCATATGATGTTATTTTGTGCAAAGATAAAGAATTTATCTGTAAGATACTTCTGTTACCTTTTGTCTGTGGCATGTCTCAGTCATCCTCCTTTTCATAAGAGACAAGTAGCTACAGCTCGAATGCTGCACGTACACCTATCTCTTTAAACGCTGTCTTGTGGAATGAACCAAATATGCCGGCATTAAAGAACCGGTTTCCGATCCCGTATCCGAACTCAGTATAGGAGATGATTTGTGGTGTGTATAACTGACTCAGGTAGATCCTTTCCTTGTCGGCAAAGTCTGAGACGAAGGGGATGTTCTTAAGAATCAGAAAGGGCGATTCAACCATCATATGTGCCTGGATGTAGGAAGCGGAAGCATTGTATAAATTTCTGCTGAGCAGATTGAAATTGCCGCCCAGTCCGTCATTCCAGTTATCGGGGAAATTGTTTTTCGAGAAATAGACAAAATCGGCGAAATATTCAGTCTCCTGGTTGATGAACATGCCTGCTCCGAGATGATATTGAAGTGAGTTCATCAACCCGAACCGGATGTTCTGACTGATGTCGAACTCTATACGATTATACTGGGAGGTGCTGCCCAGTACATCCAGGAAACTGCGTGAGAGCTCCACCTTGAATGTGGGAAATGCAGAGCGTTCATGTATTTTCTGCCTCCCTTCGTACCGGTAATACTGCACAGGTGTCCAGCTGAGACGTATGTAGGGAGCAAATGATTTTTTCGTGCCAAACAGGTTCTCAATCGGATCTCCCACAGCTGAGATGGCACGCAGCATCAGGGGGTTGTTTTTGCTTTTACGTATGTGGTAATCAACTCCCGTTTGCAACAGGACGCCGTTTACCAGCTCGTATGTGTTGTACAGCTTGAAGTAGTAATCTTTATAATATCTCAGGGAGATGTCTTCAAATGAAAGGCCCTGATTTTTGAGACGCTCCTGTATCTGACCGACGAACAGCGAGCTGTAGGTAGGATTACCGATACCGACAGAGAAGGAGGCCGTGCCCAGGTGAAAGGGTTCATAATTCCATGAGGTGGTGAGATCGGTGAAAAACTCCTTCCTGCGGAACATATACCCGGCAAATGCACCAACTTTTAATGAACGATTCCGATGCAGATCGATATTAAACGATAATCTCTGACGGTAGGTGACGCCATCACGAGAGCTATAGCCCAGCATCAGGGGATTCAACAATCCGGAATAGCCTATTCTCGTTGATTTGTACTTGTAGCTGGAATTGACGACCATGCGTTGTGCCATCTGTTGTGCTATCCTGGAGCTGTTAAGGGAATCACTCACTATTTTTTGTGAATCCTTCTCTGTTTGCTGCTGCGCATGTCTGGTGATGACATCTCTCTCTCTCTCCTGAAGTGGTATTGGTCTACGCTCATCCCAGAAGAGTGTGTCACTGTGTACTGGTACAGCATCAAGCCGTACCTTATAAGTGTCGCTGATATTGAGGGACCTCTCCGGCTCCACGTTCTGACGCAGATGGATCTCCTTGTAGGTGACATTGGCCAGATGCCTGCTTGCAAGTATATTCCCCAGGTAGGCAGCCGTCTGATAGATTGTGAAGCTGACTGGCAGGTAATTGGTGATCCACTCATCACCCATCGTCATCTCAAAAGAGAAGTCTGCAAATATATCCATTCCCTCCCCCTTGAAAAAAATAACACGCCATGTCCCTTTCTCTACGATGAAATAACCCTTGAGTAATTTCGTGTTTTCGTAGATTGGAGAGAAATGTATATTGTAGTAGGTTTTATTGTTTTCGGTGATAGTCTGGTACAATGTATACCGATAGTACCTGGATGTGTTGAAGCGGATGGGCATGAAGAAACTCTCATCATTGGTTGTTTCACCGTAGATGTTGATGTTCAGGAGTTTAAAAGGGATCATGTCGATGTCTTTTCTGCCGGTGAGTGTGCCTGTGACATGGCGGATATCCTGCACATAACTCTTGGGATATTCAAACCGGAAATCGCTGATGGTTTCAATCACTGCCGCATCATTGTCGGGGTCATGCAGCACGAAATTAGGAATAAGGTGAGTGTACCTGTAGAAGAAGTTCTTTCTTACCGTCTCCACATAGGAACGTGTATAGACCTCCGCTGTGTAGTTTTCAATCAGATCGTTGTATTTTTCAGCAGCGTTCATCGCCCTCTTCATAATCGTATCTATCGGCAGGGAGGATTCCCCGGCGATAACGTTGAAGGCGACTACAAACAGTAATATTATTTGTATGATGAGACGTTTGATCATGCTTGTTTCATTCCAATATACAAACTTACACTATTTTTGATTCATAGGAAATCAGTGTTAAAGAGAATATACCTGTTTAACGTAAGTTTTCCACAGTGGTATTTATATTTTATTGATTCGTGAATATAGAAAATTTATTTCATTTTAATTACACTTCGAAAAGAAAATAGTTATATTTGTGTTTTAGAACATAGTTCTATAACAGTCATGCTTGGGAAAAATAAAGTAGTAACAGAATTATCATCTTCATTACCAGAGATATGGAGGATGTTGACAGACGTTGAGCGCGACCAGTTGCGTCACAATGCCCGTATACTTCATTTTAAAAAGAATGAATTGATCTATCTTGAAGATGAGAATCCAAGGGGGCTGATGTGCCTTTTTAAAGGAAAGGTGAAGATTTATAAAAGCGGTGTGGGTGGCAGGAGTCAGATTATCAGGATCATACGTCCCGTGCAATATTTTGGTTACAGGGCTTATTTTGCCCGTGAACCTTATGTGACTGCTGCGTCTGCCTTCGAGGCCTGTACTGTCTGTATGATCCCCATGGAGCTGATTGAGCAGTTCCTGCGCAATAACGGTGATCTGGCACTTTTCTTCATTCAAATGCTATCGGTTGACCTTGGCATAGCCGACCAGAGGGTCGTTAATTTAACGCAGAAGCATGTGCGCGGGCGACTGGCCGAATCGCTGATCTTTCTTAAAGAGAGCTACGGCCTGGAAGAAGACGGCGCAACCATCAACATCTATCTTGCTCGGGAGGATCTGGCGAATCTTTCCAATATGACCACATCCAACGCGATCCGAACGCTTTCAAACTTCGTGAATGAACACATTATTTCCATTGACGGCAGAAAAATAAAAATAATTGATGAAGAACGGCTTCGTAAGATCAGCCGCATCGGGTAGATCGCTTATTCTACTTAAATTTCGTTTTTATTTTTCATTTTCGAAACTACTGTCTAACTTTGTACACCAATTGAAAAAGAAAGAATGATTCGAAAAATTGCCCGTTCCATACTCACCTCCTATAACAAACCAGTGGAACGATTTGTGGAAGATCCGCACGGTACACAGCAAAGAACGCTGAATTACCTGCTCCGGCACGGGCAAAACACGCTTTATGGAAAAGAAAATCACTTTCCATCGATTAAAGATGACCGGGATTTCCGTGCAAAGCTGCCCGTGATCTCCTATGAGGATTTACGCCCCTATCTTGATAGGATTATTACAGGCAGGCAGGATAATGTGCTCTGGGATACACCCGTGCAATGGTTTGCCATGTCATCGGGGACAACGGAAGACAGGAGCAAGTATATTCCGGTCACCAGAGAGTCGTTGTTCAACGGTAACTACCGTGCCGGTTATCACATGCTCGGGATGTATGCAGTACATTATCCCGACACCTCTTTCATTCTGGGAAAAACGCTTGTACTGGGAGGTAGTCAGCAGATTAACCGCATTGGTGACGGTATTTATACCGGAGATATATCGGCTATCCTGATGAAGAACCTGCCGGCAGTGGTGAAGCGAAGAAGGACACCCGAGAGCATTGCCTTGATGCCGGACTGGGAGGAGAAATTGCAGAGACTGGCAGATTATGCCATTGAAACAGACATTCGTTCTTTTGTGGGGGTGCCTTCATGGATGCTGGTGCTGTTGAAGAAGATAGTGGAGGAGCGGGGGAAATCGGTCTCTGACATATGGCCTCACCTGGAGGTGTTCTTTCACGGGGGGGTAAGCTTTCTTCCGTTTCAGGAACAGTATGAAAAGCTGATTCCCTCAGAAAGGATGCGCTACTGGGAGACCTACAACGCCTCTGAAGGTTTCTTCGGTGTGCAGTATGCCCCGGACTCCAAAGATATGCTGTTGCTGCTTGACAACGAGGTCTATTATGAGTTCATCCCCTCCGGAGCATGGGACGACGAGCACCCGGAAACCGTTCCCTTGAGCGGGGTGGAGAAGGGCAGGCAATATGCGATGGTGATCACTACCAGTGGTGGTTTATGGCGTTATAAAATAGGTGACACCATTGAGTTCACCTCTACCGATCCCTATCTGTTTAAACTGACAGGACGTACCAAGCAATTTATCAACGCCTTTGGTGAGGAGCTGATCGTGGACAATGCCGACAGGGCAATAGGAGAGGCTTGTCGTGCCACAGGGGCGAAGATCATTGAATTTACCGCTGCACCGATTTATTTTGGTGATGAAAACAACGGAGCGCATGAGTGGTTGATTGAATTTGAAACGGATCCTTCTGATATGACCCTGTTCATTCGTACACTGGATGAGAGCCTTCAGAAAATCAATTCCGACTACGAGGCAAAACGCTCCTATAACCTTTCGCTCAATCTTCCTGTAGTGAAAGCTGTGGGGAGAGGCGTTTTCTATGAATGGATGAAACAGAGAGAGAAAGTCGGGGGACAGAACAAAGTGCCGAAGCTTTCCAATGACAGGAGATACGTGGAAAGCATACTGGACTTTATTGCTACGAAATACTAAAATAGAATAAAATCAGGTTAGGGTTGTCCAAAAATGAGAAAGATTGCGTAAATTTGCACCCTTAAACCGACTTGTAAAGTGATGAGAATAAAACCAATCTATTTTTTGCTACTCATTTTCGTGTTTAGTTCCTGTAACGAGTACAACAAAATTCTTAAAAGTACCGACAGAGACTTGAAATATACCTACGCGAAAAAGTATTTCGAAGAAGGGAAATACAGTCGGTCCATTACACTCCTTGAGGGACTGGTGACCTATATGAAGGGAACCGCACAGGCCGAAGAGTCTTTGTACCTGCTGGCACAGAGCCATTACAACTCCAGGGATTACTACTCTGCCACGGAGGTCTTCACCACCTATTACAACACCTACCCCAACGGAGAGTATGCCGAGCCTGCCCTGTTTTACTCTGCTTACGGGATGTACCTGGACTCACCCGATCCACGACTGGATCAGTCAAAGACCTATACTGCGATTGTGGAGTTTCAGAAATATATTGAGCGTTATCCGCAGACAGAACGTGCCGAACAGGCGAAAAATTACCTGTTCGAACTGCAGGAGAAGCTGGCTTACAAAGAACTGCTGGCTGCCCGGCTCTATCTGGACCTGGGGAATTACATGGGTAATAACTACGAGTCGGCTGTGATCACTGCCCGTGAAGCAATGAAAAGCTATCCCTATTCAATGTATGTGGAAGATTATCAAATCACCATTCTTCGCGCCCGTTACGAATATGCACTGCGCAGTACTATTCTCACACAGCCGGAACGCTATCGTATGGTGGTAGATGAGTACTTCAATTACAAGAACTCCTTCCCTGAGGGTAAGTACAGTAGTGAAGCCGATCGGTATTACAAGGAGGCACAGGAAAAAATTGAGGTGTTGCCCACTAATTAATCAACAGAAAACAATTAATTTACATAATAAAATGGATTACAGAAAAATTGCTGCCAGCTCGAACACGGAGACACGTGATGTGATGAAGTTATCAGAACCCGTTGGAAATGTGTATGAAATGGTTCGTATAATCAGCAAAAGAGCCAATCAGTTGTCGATAGAGATGAAACAGGACCTGGATACCAAACTGCAGGAATTCGCTTCCTACAGCGATAACCTGGAAGAGGTGTTCGAAAATCATGAGCAGATAGAGATTTCACGTTTCTACGAAAAACTGCCCAAACCATCTCTTCTGGCGATTGAAGAGTGGAAAGAGGAGGATATTTATTACCGCAATCCCACCAGGGAGAAAGAGCTGTTCTAAGGGTATGTTGCAACGGATTCAAACGCTCTTTTTGTTATTAGCTGCCGCAGCGATGCTTGTTGCTTCGGTAACGCCGCTGGCTGTTTTCATCTATAACAGTGATGAGGTGCTGTTCGAGGCAATGGGGATTTATCTGAACGGTACACTCAACGATGTTACCTGGGGATTATTCGTTATAGGAATGATCGGTACAGTGGTTGCATTGATTACTGTGTTCCTCTACAAAAAACGAATGTTACAGATAAGGCTCTCAATATTCAATATCGTGATTATGGTTGGCTTTTACCTCTACTTCGGGTTTATTTTGTATAAAATATATCCGGTAGAGCATCTTCAGTTTCAGAAGGTGGGTATAGGTGCTATCATGCCGGTGATTGCTATTATTCTGACTGCGCTTGCTATCAGGAATATAGGGGCCGATGAAGCGCTGGTGAGATCATTGCAGAGGCTGAGAAGATAGAAATATAATTGAATATACTTAAAGAGGCTGTCTCAT
>LSQX01056362.1_pt1 | contig 12186 bp, 12 predicted proteins | sample 654561 | NCBI WGS metagenome assembly LSQX01 (sample SAMN04489861, study PRJNA283612) | anaerobic digester metagenome | isolation source: 4 biogas reactors fed with cattle manure at either 37C or 55C with and... | place: Denmark: Kongens Lyngby | collected 2014 | reverse complement strand
AAATCCTGTATTGAAAGGAATACTGGGAGACCATATACACCAGTACAAACCATATAAAATCAATCTTAAAGAGGAAGAGGCAAGTTTCAAACAGGAAACGGGGAGAGCCACCCATGTTGTCTTTCCATACTTTTTGCTGGAGACGGATAATGGTTCGAACTTCATGGCTCTTGGTTGGGCAGGCACCTGGTCGGCAAGTTTTCGATATGAAGACGAAGGAGCAAGATTCATTGCCAAGGGAGTTAACAACCTTTGTACATATCTAAAACCAGGTGAGAAGATAAGGACTCCTCTTGTTTTGACAATGTCGTCGGATATCGTTAGAGATACGGAAAAGGCAATGAATTTGTGGCGCAGATGGTTTGTAAAATACAATATGCCTCCTGTAAGCCCCATGATCACCAACTGGCTTGCTCTTGATACAGGAAGGCCTAACAGTGACGGCAGCATATCCGAGTATTACGGAAGCTGGAAACCCTCCATGGATAAATACTATGCTGAAGGACTGCATATGGACATAAGATGGGTGGATGCAGGCTGGTATGTTGATCCGGAGAATAAGACAGTACCCACGGACTGGTGGGGCACTGTGGGCACCTGGATTCTTGACAGGGAAAAATGGCCGGGGGACAGTTTTAGAGAGTCCATTGAATATGCGGAAAAGCGAGGGGCAAAGACCATGATGTGGTTCGAGCCTGAAAGGGTAACGAATGTGAAAGCTCTTTCAAGGAATTTTGGATTCAAAAAGGCATGGATATTGGAAAATGGCGGCCCTGTTATGCTGGCGAACCTTGCGATACCGGAATGCGTTGAATATTTGACAGACAGAATAACTGGCACGATGGATGAGCATGGCGTGCATATGTACAGAGAGGACTTCAACTGCGATCCTGCAGGCTTGTGGGCTGTGGGAGATGGCAAAGAAGAAGGACAGAGAGACGGCATTACTGAAAACCTATACATACAGGGTCATTACAGGTTGTGGGACAATATTATCGCTTACTGCAAAAGAACGAACAAACTTCCTTTCATTGATTCCTGCGCCAGTGGAGGAGGCCGCAATGATCTTGAGTCCATGAGAAGGGCGGTACCTTTTCTAAGAAGCGACAGTGACAGAACAAGTACAGGTTTGAGACTGGCCATGACCACTTCCTTCATGCAGTGGATACCCTGCTGTGGGGCTTCAACCAAGGAAACTACAGAGCAGCTGACTGCCGGAAAGCCTGATATTTATGTTTTGAGAGCTTCCTACCTCCCCATATTCAACTATAGCTTTGAATACACACAGGACAAGGATCTGGATTATGATACATTAAGACAGGCGCAAAAAGAATGGATGCAGGTTAAAAAGTATTTCTACGATGATTTTTATATACTTACTCCCTGGCATCCAGAGCCTGAAACAGACAAATGGACAGTATATATGTTTATAAATCCCACAACACAGGAAGGTGTGATTCAGGCCTTCAGGCAGGAAAGGTGCGAGGAAGAATCAGTAACGGTAAAGGTTAGAGGTGTTGAAGCGGACAAATATTACACCATTACTGATGTGGATGGCAGAAATTCCGTCAAGAGTGTCAAGGGAAGTGACTTGGCAAAAGGGTTTGCAATCACTCTCCCTGAAAAGAGAATGGCTGCAATTCTTTTCATAGCCAAGGAGCAGTAAAGCCATGAAAACCGTGCTTGCCGCTTTTGCCAAGGAAGGCCTTTATATTTGCAAGTCTGATTATGGAAGGTATGTTGTTAACAATTTTGATGTGAATATTGGTTCTTCCTTTTCAATAACGGGCGTTTGTTGGAACAAGTCAAAAAGACGGTATGGCCGTAATATTTGCAAAAGGAGACAAAACAAACGGGCATTATGAAGTCTGGCTCAATAACGGAGAGCTTGCTTTTTACGCTCCTGAGATGAACTTCAATTCCTCAGTCTATTCCGGTGCTAACATTGCAGATGGAAAGAAGCGTCATTTTGCAGTTGTATATGATGGAGAAACAATGATGTTTTATGTGGATGGAAAAGTCAAGTCCGACTCATATGTCTCGGGATATGTCAGCGATTCTGTAATGGATGCCTGTATTGTGCCTTGGTTGATGGTTCTTTTCCATATGAAGGTTATATAGAAGGTATAAGGATATACAATTATCCGCTTGATGAGTCGGAGATACGTAAAACTATTCCAAAGGACATTAAAGTAACGTGCTTTTTGCCTGATGAGTTCCATGCTGCGGGAAATGGGTATAAACCCGACAAATATGAGCCCAAAGAACCACTGAGGGGCATTCCGAGGCTTGTGTATCCTCAGGCTTTGCCTCTTGTGGATTTTTTAGCAGCAGTAAATTATGAAGGCAGCATTTCAAAAGCTGGCGATAATGCAGACTGGGACTGGGGCATGTATCAGGACGAAAAGGGAGAATGGGTTCTTATGGAGACGTATGGACCTGGCTGCTTGTACAATTTCACACAGCATAGATATCCTGCAAGTCCGGTACCTGTTTTCAGATTCTATTTGGATGATGAAAATGAACCAAAGTACGAGATAAAACCAGGTGAGTTTGACAGTAAGGCACCTTTTGTCAAACCCCTTGCCGATATTTATGAGGGGCCGGAAGATGGAGGAAGAGGGCCTATCTGGGTTGTCAGAAGCTTTGTACCCATGGAGTTTGACAAGTACTGCAAGGTGACGTCGGATATCAAGCTTGAAGGAAATGATAAAGCCAAAGGTGAGGGCAGCTGGGGTCATATTACATATGTGAAACATGATACATATAACGGGGAAAAGATGGAGATGGGCATTGAAAAGCTTAAAAAGATGGCTGAAAACCATACTCATGATCCAAAGTATTCAGAGAAAAATGAATACAAGGAAATTAAAGGTTTGACCATAAAAGCGGGTGAGTCTGTAAGGATACATGATAAAAAGCAGAAGGGTCAATTGCATCTATCAAGTTGTATCTAGCAGGCGTGAATGTAACTAACAGTATTTTAAAAGATCTTTGGATCAGAATATATTGGGATGGACATGAGGAAAGGGATGTGTCTGCTCCGATTGGAACTTTCTTTGGCAATCAATACAACCTGTCAGGTTGTGAAAACCATCACCTTATGCTTGGGATGAGTTTGAAACTGGGAGAATACCTTAAGTGCTACAATTACTTTCCAATGCCTTTTTGGGAACGGGCGGTGGTGGAGCTGAATAACAGCAGTAATATGGATATTGAAATACATTGGGCGGAAATCGGTTTTACTCCCGGTTCGGTATGCCGCTATGACAAACAGAAAACAGGCTATTTTGTCTCCTCTGAGTATTATCCCAAAACAGAGAATGTAAAGGGAAAAAACAGTGTGATCGCAAATGTTGAAGGATTTGGGCACATGGTTTATGGTGTCATGTCCGGGTACGGTATCATCAATGGCTGCGAAGGTTATGTTAGGGTGTTCATTGATGGGCGTAAGTCTCCGGAAGTTGAAAGTGACGGCTCTGAAAGCTGGGCATCCTATGGATGGGGATTTGTAACGCCTCCCCAAGCAAATCCCTTCAGTGGATACAATGGAGCATACAACTCCAACTCATATTGGTCCATGGTGAGACTTGCGCTGGGCGACTCATACTTCTTCAAACAGTCCATTAGATTTGAGCTGGAACACGGGGGTGCCAACGAAGGTCTTGGATTTCATTCCGGACAAATCTTTTTGTACATGCTGCCCAAAACTGTGAAGGTGCATGCCTTTACTGATGAAATTGATGTTTCGGACAAGGAATCCCTTGACAAGCATGATTATACGGTTGCGGGAAGCTATGACACAAAAACTGTTTGCTCTGCTTATGCCAATGGTATAAACACGGATTACAGGGAAGGATTGATACATCTTAATTTCAGTGGCAGCATATCGTTTTATGCCAGCATTGATAAAAACAACAGAGGTGTTGTTCTGAACAGGACATCTTCGCAAAAAGATGGAAGACACTGTGCCAACATATATGTGGATGATGTTTTGGTGGAAGAGGCGATGTGGTATTATGCAGACAGCAATCCGTTTTACCAGTGGCTTGATGACTCCTTTCAGATTCCCGAAAGGTATGCAAAAGGAAAGGACAGAATCAAGGTAACCATTGAGCCTGTTGAAGTGGATGGTTCAAAAACATGGAATCATTCAAAGTATTTGATCGCATCCTTGTTGAAATTAACCTAAAGTTGCAAGCTGCTCCTTTCTTTGCTTTTGCAGGTTTGCCCATGGTATCCGATGCTGTTTGCAGTATTGCATAAACAAAATGGCTGGTTAAGGCATGTTTTTCCCTTTGTCTGGGGATAATAGCTAAAAAAGGGATTTAGCATGAATGAACCAATTGTTGTTATTGCAAGGAGCATTATTGCCTTTTTCTCACTGCTTGTTTTCACAAGACTTCTTGGCAAGCAGCAGATAAGCCAGCTTACCTTCTTTGATTATATTCTTGGCATAACTATTGGCTCTGTGGCTGCGTCCTTGACAACAGACCTGGATTCAAGGGCATGGCCTCATTGGGTTGGCCTTTTTATGTGGACCTTGCTGGTTTGGTTAGTCCAGTGGATAACCACCAAATCAAGAAGACTGTCCATTTATCTTGATGGAGAACCCACGATAGTTATCATGAACGGAAAGATAATGAAAGATGCCATGAAGAAACTAAGATACAGGATTGATGATCTGGTTGAGCAGCTGAGGCAGAAGGATGTATACGACATAACACAGGTGGAGTTTGCGATAATTGAGAAGGATGGAAGGCTTTCCGTTCTCAAGAAGGCTAAGTATCAAAGTGTTACACGAAAGGATATGAATATGACGGTGCAGCCTGAGAGTGTGGCAACAGAAATCATTTACGATGGCGTTGTTATCTATTCGAATTTGAGGCAGTTGAAACTTGATGAAAAGTGGCTTTATGGAGAGCTTGAAAAGAGGAATATAAAGTCGCCGGGCGAGGTCATGTACATGTCAAGAAAACTGGATGGTACTTTGTACGTGGATTTGTACAAGGATCATGTAAGCAGGGATAATGTTACCGACATAACAGACTGAGGAGGTTAAATATGAAATATGTCAAGGTTTTGATTCCTGCATCTTTAATTATGGTGTTTGTTTTTGTCATGAATACAGCCTTTATCTTTCATCCGTTTGTTAAAAGCATTCCAGACCTTTTTAACGACATTGAAAACAGTATTGTCAATGAGGATTGGGACAAGGCATCGGAAAAGACGGATGCCCTTTACAAGGAGCTCAAAGAAAAGTTCCTATGGATGCAGTTTGCCATAGAGAGAAAGGAAATGAACAGTTTGATTGTAAATCTGTACAAGCTTAAGGGATGCATAAAGATTGAGGATGTATCAGGCAGCATTGATTCCCTTTATGAGATGAGGGCGAATTGGTCCCATCTGGGAAGCTGATAAAAAAACAATTGTATATATTATTTAAATAGGTTACAATAGGTTAAATATTTTTATGCTTGAATTTGCTGCAGGGTGTCGACTATGAAGAAGGTTCTTTCTATTAGAGGTATAATTGTACTAATATTCGTAATATCCATGATAGTATGCGTGTTTTTTGCACTTGCGGTTGTGTTTGGCAATTGGAGCCAATCAGCCAGAAATACTTTGAAGAATCAGGCCAATGACCTGCACCATACTATCTGCGACAAGATCGAGCAAGTTCTGGATAACTCCATAGCGACCATTGAAGTAAACAGCAGACATTTTGAAAACAGATTAATCGATATTCAAAACGAAGACGAACTCTATTATTTCTTTGTCAGCAATCTAAAATCCATAGATAAAAACATATACAGTTTCAGTATAGGCACACCGAATGGGGAGTATTACGGTGCAAGAAGGAATGAAAATGACTTTATCGAGATAATGCGAAACAACGAGGAAACCAATGGCGAGTCCTGGTATTATTCTGTAAACGAGGATATGACAATTGGTGAGCTGAAAGGCAGGTTTGGAGAGTTTGATGTAAGGACGATGGACTGGTACAAGTAGGCTCAATCAACCCGTAGCGTTGTGTTTTCAGACATATACTATCATTTTGTCAGGCCTGCTTTTACCGTATCTGTTTCAAAGTCCATTTTGACAAAAGAAGGGGATTTTCTGGGAGTATTGGGTGTACATATAGTACTTTCGGATCTGGGTGAGTTTTTGGCAGACACGGTTAGAGATAAGAGGGGTTATGCTTTTATTGCCGAGAAGAATACGGATTTGCTTGTGGCCAACTCTCTTGGTTTTGACAACTTCGTTGAAGAGGACGGAGAGAGGATAAGAAGAAATGTTTACGATCTTGGCAACGACATTGTCAGTGAAGCATACAACATGTTCAAGCAAACAGGTGTAAGCCAGTTCAAGTACAAGGGCATTTACTTCAATTTCATATACAACTACAGAGGTCTTAATTGGATTGTGTGCACTGCTGTGCCTGAAAACTATCTGATGAAGGATGTAAGAAACAACATTTTTCTAACATCGGTCGTGGTAATTCTGTTCCTCATATCATCAATTATCATTTATTATGCAATAACGAACAAATTGGTAAAGCCGGTAAGCATCCTGATACAATCAACGGAGAAATTTGCAAGAGGGGATTTGTCAACTAGAGTGCCGGTTTCAAGAAACGACGAGCTTGGAAAGATTACAAGGGCGTTCAATGAAATGGCGGAAACCATTGACTCTCTTGTAAATGATTTGGAGAACAAGGTTAAGGAGCGTACTTCGGCTCTTGAGGATTTGAATGCTCAAATAAAGGAGAAGGAAGAGCAGCTTAGAATCATCCTTGATTCCGCAGCGGAATGCATCTTTGGTGTGGATGTAAATGGAGTTTGTGTCTTTTGCAACAAAAGCTGCATACAGGTGCTGGGTTATGACAGTGAAGAAGAGCTTTTGGGCCAGGATGTGCATGAACGCATCCACGGTTATGACACCCAAGGGTACAAGGTGAAAAGAAGCGACTGCAAGGTAGTTAAAAGCATAATTGACGGTATTGGATATTTCTCGGACGAGGAAACCTTCATAAGGAAGGATGGCACTCAAATTAACGTCTCATATTACTCTTATCCCCAGTTCAAGGATGGGAAGATAATAGGAGCGGTGGTAACTTTTGTGGACATTACCAAGAAGAAGGAAGAAGAGAAGAGAATCAGATACCTCTCCAACCACGACTCCCTTACAGGTTTTGTCAACAAGAGGTATTTTGAACAGCTGCTGGACGAGTATGATAACAAAGAGAATTTGCCTCTTGCAATAATTTATGCGGATTTGAACGGCCTGAAACTTACAAACGATATTTTTGGACACGATGCCGGTGATGAACTTATAGTTAAGGCGACCAACTGCATAAGGAAAAATGTAGCGGAAAACAGTGTGACTGCAAGGGTTGGAGGAGACGAGTTTGTCGTCCTTATGCCAAAAACGGATGAAGAAACTGTACAAGGGGTAATAAATGCTATTAACCAGGATGTATCTGGAGAGTATGTGCATGCAGTCAGGTGTACCATAGCCATGGGCTACAGCATAAAGACCAGCAGGTATCAGGACATCAGGCTTGTGCTTACAAATGCCGAGAGTGAAATGTACAAGAACAAGGCAAGGATGAGCACCAAGTTCAGCAGAGAAGCCATAAGCTCTTTCATGAAGCTTTTGCACGAGAGGTCTGAAAGGGAAAAGAAGCATTCCAGGATGGTAAGCATGCTCTGTGAGAAAATGGCCAAAGCTCTTGGTTTTGATCGTCCTGATGTTAGAAAACTAAAAGAGATAGGTTATCTGCATGACATTGGAAAGGTAGGCATAGACAAGAAGCTGCTTGCAAAATCAACATTAACCGAAGATGAAATGCAGTCCATGCAGCAGCACTCGTTTATCGGGTACAGAATACTGAATCTGTTTGAGTATACGGTGGATTATGCGGACAGTGTGCTTAGCCACCATGAGAGGTGGGATGGTTCAGGATATCCCAAGGGTTTGAAGGGTGAAGAAATACCAGTTATATCAAGGATAGTGGCAATAGCAGAGGCGTTTGACAGGATGCTTGACAAAATGTCCCTGGACGAAATTATCAAAGAGATTGAGTTTGAATCGGGAAAAAGCTTTGATCCAAGCCTTGTTCCTGTATTTTTGGAGGTTATAAAAAGAACAGAATTTAAATGAAATGTAAACAGTATAAATTTACTATAAACAGCATGGTACTTGCCAAGATATTGTGATATAATCCATACTTGTGTGGTAAACACATCCTGTTAAAACAGAATGCGCATTATTTTAAGAGAGGAAGATATTGGCGATGGAAGATACCTGCAACAAGTATGAAAATGGTGCTGGCAAGGTACGTATTAGGAATTATGGCGGGTACAAGGTAATATGTTTTGACAGAGTAAGAGTTTTAGAACTGAATGATGAAAAATTCATGGCAAATGACGTACCACAGTTTTGGATTTCCGGAGTACATATCAAACAACAAGGTATTACATTTACACCTGCCTTTATGAAACGCTGGACCAGGGTTGGCAATGATATAAAGGATTTGAAAAATGTATTGCCAACAAACGAGCAAATAAGACGCAAAAGGATTTAACCAATTGTAAAAGCCCCGCATATTGCGTGGTTTTTGCATGTGAAAAAATAACATAATATTTTTCAGGCAAATCGTCCATATTTAGTATAGTTATACGATGGAAAAGGAGATTGGCGTGAAAAACGGTGTCATCATTTTGCTTCTTAATATCCTTATGTTTGCTCATGTAAATGAATACTTGAAACAATACACCTATACTCTTGTGTTTGAAGAGACCTTCCAGACTGAAGATGGCTCGTTGAAAGACAAAAAGGATCTGACAAGGGACTGGGAAGTAAAGGATTTGCATATGTCAAATATAACAAGCCAGGGCAGGTATGAGTTTTCGGGAGAGTTTTATTCAAAAAAGGAATTTTGTCAATACAAGCTGGAGTTCCACATGGCGCCAAAAGACGCGGAAACCTTTGGTGTTCTTGCAAGAGGTGGGGACTTGAGAGTAAAATTCATAAATGGGGATTACGACAAGTTTGCGGTAATTGTAAAGGATCATGAACAATATGCATCCTTTCCTGAAGGTTTTGATTTGTCCATATTGAACAAGTATTCCCTCTACGACAATGGGGCATGTGTCTCCATTTTTGTTAATGACATTCATTTGTTCAGTACCGACTTAAAAGACAAGGATGCTGCGGAAAAGGGTTTTGTGGGATTTTTCAGCGAAAACGGCATAATGACCGTTGATAATATTGATGTATATTCAATGAATCCAAGAAATCCAAAGACCAGGGACGACTTTCTTGTCCTGTGCCTGATTGCGTTTGCCTTCCTTTCATATTTTTTTGTAAAGATAAGAATAGAAAAATAATTCACCCAAAGGGGTGAATTATTTAACTGCATATCCCAAATCAGTGAATTTCTTTTTAATGGTTTCCATGTCTATTTTCTTTAATTTGGCTCCTTTTGGTATTGTCATGAACCTGCCGGCAGTTTGAAGCATTCCTGGTTTTGTTATGTCGGTAAAGCCCAAATCCGCCAGTATGTCTTTTACTGCAGGATCATCGCTGCATAACTCGAATACGGTTTTATTCAAATCAATGATTTTTTCCATATCAAACAAACTCCTTTAACAACATGGTTTCTTCAAGGTCGTAATGGTTTAATAAATCCTGCGATATTGTGTCGAGCAGTACATATGCCTGCCTGATGTCAGAGCATTGTATGTCGTTTGTCTCATATTCTTTGGTTATAACCTTGAGTCTGTTGAGAATGTGCCTTGTTCTGTCGTGTTCCCTTATGAGATCCATTGCAATTTCGTTCTTTTCAATGGCACTATTCCCGTATTTCAGTTTACTGAAGAGCAGGGTCTCCTCTTTCAACAAATGCTGCTCAAGGATGGCTCTCAATTGTCCAAACAGGCTGTATATCTCAAACAGCACATGGTATTCGCTGCCGTGTCTGCTGAGGAACAGTGTAAAGAAGTTCTGAAGTCCTGGGGAGATTCTCTCTAAGACCTGCATGGTAATTCTCTTCAATATGTTTTGCAAATTCCTGTTTGGTCATTTCATTGTATGGTTTGGTCATGCTGCATCCCCTTTATACTTTTTACATGATTATTCTACCTGGCAAAAACTATCGCGTATGTGATTTGAATCACCTTAAGGTGAACAGGGGTGAAGTATAACATTGAAATGTTACATAATTTGTTTTTGAGGATGCTGAATGTTAACTTAGATTGGAGAATGTATTAACTTTCAAATAAATTAACGGGGATTCATTAAATCCCCGCCATTTCATCAAGAATATCCATTTTTTTTATTATCAAAACTCTGTTGTTCTCTGAAAGAATTACGCCTTTTTTCTCAAGCTGGCTAAGTTTTCTGCTCATTGTTTCCCTTGCTATTCCGAGCTGGTTGGCCATGCCTTCCCGGCTTATGGGAAGATTTATTTTTACCCCGTCTTTTGTCATTATTCCATACCTGTTTGCGTAATCCAATAAAAGCAATGCAATGCGTGCATCAAGGTTTCTTACGCTCATGCTTTGGAATGCGTTTTCCATTGCGGAAATCCTTTTTCCCAATTCATCAATTATACTTATTGCAATATCGGGATGGGTGTAAAGGAGGCTGTGGAATCTTTCTTTTGTAATAACGCATACTCCCACATCATCCAGGGCTTCTATGTAAAAGGCGGCGCTTTCAGAACTTAACAGGCTTCTTTCTCCGAAAAAGTCCCCTTCGCCAAGGATGTAAAGGATCTGTTCCCTTCCGTCAGGAGTATATTTGTATGCCTTTACACTTCCTTTGTTGATGATGGTTATTGAGTTTATCCTGTCGCCCTCTTTTAAAAGAATATCGCCTTTTTGGTAGTTTCTATGCTCAATAAGTGCTGCAATGTCCCTTGCGTCCCTTTCATCAAGAGAGGAAAAGATGGGTACCTTGCTTACACAGCTTGTGTGATTGCAGTATGAACATCCTTTGGTTGATTTCATTTTATCCCTCCATAAGCAATGTATAAAGATATGATAACATTAGGAATACAGGTTATGCAACTTTATTTATATGTGCTTGCAGACCGAATTGATTGAAAAACCTGTCAGGACGTATTATAATACCCGTGTTAGATTATCAAAAGAGAGGTATTATCGTGGTACATAAAAGAGCTACATGCATATTTTTAATCATACTTGTTCTGACAAGTCTTGTTGGCATATCAGCCCAGGAGGAAGAGCGCGAAGAAGAAACCAACAGAAAAGTAACTTTTTCCAACGCACAGTTTTCAGTCCTTGAAACTTACGGCATGGAAAGAATGGGAGCCATGTACATGAGGGGGTTTGCCGTTTCTAAAGATGGCAAATACCTTTATGTAGGTCTTGTCCATGGAGAAAATGGCTTGTTCCGTTTGAACACTTCTGATGGAAGTTTTGACGGCATAAGTTACTATGACAAGGACAACGGAATGATAAAAGGCATTGCTACAGATGACAGAGGTTATGTGTACATAGGAATAACCAGTGAAACTGCAGAAGGAAGTGTCAGCATTGCCTGTCTTGACAAGGATTTGAATGAGTTGTCCTATGAGGTCATAGAGATTGATGGCAAGGTAGGCATTAACGGTGTGGAAGTTGCCAAAAAGGGCGAGAGATATTACATGTACTTCATAACCAACTACGATGTGAATACCGTTAGATGCTATGATGTAACAGACCCTGGCAATATTTCTCCGGCAAAGGATGTTGGAATAAATGGTGTGATTTATCTCGACAAGTTTTTGGGAAGTCCTATTGCGCAGGCAAATTACCTGAAGATTGATGAGGACGGCAGCATATACTTAACTGCAAACATGAACATGTTTCGCCCAAAAGGGGATACGGTTCTTAAAATTGATAAGGATTGGAAAAAGGTTCAGAGGATATTTGCCCTTGACGATGCATATGGAATACATTTGCACAAGGATTATGTATTTGTTTCAAGATATGGCGAAGGCGAATCCAATGTGTATATACTGGACAAAAATCTGAAAGTGATTGAGGTTGTTGGTTGGATGCCAGGATGTGTAAATTACTCAGGTGTTGCTGTTGCAAACGGAAGGATTTACATAGCGGATCAGCTCTTCATGGGAATTGACAGAATAATTGTTTCAGAAGTAATTGATGACCT
>LSQX01284458.1_pt1 | contig 12187 bp, 9 predicted proteins | sample 654561 | NCBI WGS metagenome assembly LSQX01 (sample SAMN04489861, study PRJNA283612) | anaerobic digester metagenome | isolation source: 4 biogas reactors fed with cattle manure at either 37C or 55C with and... | place: Denmark: Kongens Lyngby | collected 2014 | reverse complement strand
TATCAGTGAAAGCACTGTTAAAACCCACGCAAGAAATATTTTTTCAAAATATGATGTCGGCAGCCGTGCAGAGTTGATCAGCACTCTGCTCAAAAACCAGTCCTATACATAACCCAAAAAGCCTTATAAACACCTGCAGAAAAAGCCTCTCATACTAAAGTATGAGAGGCTTTTTCTGCGATTTCATCCTTTAGATCGATGACTTTTCCCTTATTTTTTTTTAAACTGTTCAATAAAGGAGGCGTGATGTGTATGAAGGCGATCCGAAAACGACGTAATTGTTATGCTGTACTTTTTGTGGCCGGCGTTTTTCTGGCGGCATGGTCCGCCGTGAGGCTTATGGTGGCGACAGCGTCTGTTTTTGGAGCTGCGAGTATCGCCTTGCTCATGCTCCTGATCAAGCAAAGTCGTTTGCTTTATGATGCAAGCCTTATTCGGGACAACTCCATCCTTGCGGTACCTTCGGCTGTTATCTCCATGCCGGGCGACAAAGAGCAAATGGACAAAAAAGAAGTTGTAGTGTCTACCTTTGGCATTATGATCGGCAGCAAAATTTACAAATGGGGACGCACGGGGGTAGATGGAGTACGGCTAAACACCGTTGATATTGATCGGACACGGATCTATCTGACCTTTGGTGACGGAACCAAAACAATACGGATAGAACTGTTGCACGGTATGGCTGATGAGCAGGCCATGAAGGAGGTAAAAGAAAGGTTGTGGCGTGAAACCGGCGTAAAAGCCATAATCAGTGGTTGGTAGTAGGAAATTGCAACAATTCAAAGAGAAGGGAGTGTTGCTATGAATAAGTTTTGCTACTGTCTAAAGGCTGTGGTGATATAAAGGGTGAAGCTGCCAGTGGCTGGCTGATTTACCAAAAACCCGTTGATATGGACGGAGATCACCTTTCATTATTATTCTGAGCTTATCAATCTACCGCCGGATCTGATTTTTCGTATTAATACGAAGGGAAGTAAGTGATGGAGTGGCAAAAAAGAAAAATAATAAAATCAACCCGATTATTTATCTTTTGATTTGTTGTGTTTTGCTGTTTGTGATCTTCAATAGCATTTCAGTTTTCGTGTTGGGGCTTTTTGGGGAAACCACCGTTGGTGTAATAACAAGCTACGATAGCCGCCTGGATGACCATAAAGCAGAGGCAAACCGCTCCCGGACGGTGTCTAAGGGTTACCGCTTTACCGTACACGGCAAGGAATATAAAGGATATGTCATTTACAAGAGCGATGAGGCGTGGCCGGGGTTGCACGAGGGCGAGGTGCGGCGAGAGAACATAAGTTATTTAGGAATTTTGCCTTTTATCAACAAGCCTGTCATGCTGGTTGATTTCGACGAATTGGGTGTGCCGGGGCTTTTGTGCCATATTTTTGCCATTTTAGGCTCCGGGTTTCTGTTTCTTATGATCAACGGATGGCTTCCCAAGCGGAAAAAAAAGAGAAAGAAAAAGGGTAGAACAAAAAGATCAAACACAAGGAGAGATGATGCCATGTTTTGTCAAAGCTGTGGAGCCAAACTGCCGGAAGGCGCCGTCTTCTGCGCCAATTGCGGTGTTTCGGTACAAAAAGCGCATCCCGGTATCTGCACGTCCTGCGGGGCGAAACTGCCGGACGATGCCGCCTTTTGCACAAACTGCGGCGTGCCAATACATAAAGCTGAGGGAGAGGCAATAAATGCCTCCGTGCAAGCTTCCGCCCCGCCCCGGAAAGATAAACCCCCACATAATGAAACAACTTTAGTCGGATGGTCGCCAAGGAGCAACGATCCGGAGATTTTAGAAGCTGCTCGTAAAAACAAAAAATCTGCCATGGGCTGTGCCTGGACCTTTGCGCTGTTGTTTCCCATTGGGTTTTTGCTGGCGGGGTTATTTGTCGACGAAATGCCGCTTAACGAAGCAATCATCATCGGCGTGGGTCTGGGCGTGGTAATGCTGGTTATTAACTTAGTGCGTGCCAAAGGAATGAAACGCCCAGTATGGGAAGGCGTTGTTGTGCAGAAATATAAAAAAGAACGGCAAAGGCACAGGGATGATACTGTGGACACCTATACAGAATATACTACCGTTATCAAAACAGATGCCGGAAAGAAAAAGCAGATTGTCGAAAGGGACAGCGGAAGGGATATGTACGATTATCTGGCTGTCGGTGACCGCGTTCGCTATCACCCGGCCTTCGAGACATACGAAAAATTCGATAAGTCCAAGGACCGAATCATCTACTGCAACGTTTGCCGCATGATGAATCCCATTGCCAATGACCGCTGCAAGCGGTGCAATAACCTTTTGTTCAAATAAAACCAGGACAGAAACGGAGGTATATTTTATGGATAAACACAGGTACATTACCCTGTCAGAGGCGGCAGAAACCGCCGCAACTCGCTGTGACAGGTGGCGTTTCGCAACTTCGGACGACCTGTATGACAGAACAAGTTTGCTGGGAATAGCTGAGATACACGATGAAGAAGCGGGCGTGGATGAGGAAAGCTTTTACGTTGTATCCCCGGGAGGCGCCATTGGATTTTCCGAAGACGGCGAAACCATCGATTGGCTGTTTCTTCCTGTTAATAGCACCGAAGAGTTGCCTTTATCCCTTGCGACGGAGACTACAATCAACTTCTGCCCTGAATGCGGTGGCCGTGTCACGTCTGGCGCCCGTTTCTGCGGAGCCTGCGGTGCAAAACTATAAAAACGGGGACTCCTTAAAACGATGACAATCTTGCGCATAGCTGAGCAGTTACATACTTTTTTAATAGCCCGCACGCTTTGGTGAAGTGAAATCAAGCGGCTTAATGGCATTGGTCGAAAAAAAATTACAAATCAAAAGGAGAGTAATAAAGTGAAGCAGGTTTTTTTAAGAAAGACAATCTGGATAATTGTGACAACATTGGCCTTGATGACATTTATTTTATCCGGCTGCTCGAGTGGGGGGGCTTCCGCCGGTGTAAAGGACGGCATCATTGAACTGGAACAGGCCAAACTGGATTTTGGCGACAACCAGGTGACCGATTCATCTCAAAGTTCACTTACCGTGATCAAGTTGAAGAAAGGGGAAGAGCTTGACGGCCTTGCCTCTACCTTATTTGAGCTGTATCTCGATGTAACCTGCGACTTGCCGGTTACCATCAGCATTCCCCTTGCTGAGGCCGAGGTTCCCGAGGATGAGGAATCAGCGGTCATGCTGGGGCTGGGTAATGAAGTAATCCTTGATGATGGCACGTCAGATACCCTCTATTCCTACATACCGGCGGAGGTGGCAGACGGTGTGGCAACATCCACCTTCATCCCATCGCAGTATTTAGGAGAGCCGGCGGTGCGCGGTGCCTCCGGCAGCGCCAAGGCCTCCCGGGAGCGACTGACCTGGGGACTCTTCCGGCTTGCTACCAGCCTTGAAGAAGGGGGACATTTCGTTGTCTATTTCCCGAAACAGGCGAGGAAATATCTCCTCGATTTCGAAGAACGCCGCGCGCTTCTCTCTGATCTGGAGGCCGTATACGACGAATACTTGAACAAAGGTTATGCCTATGAAAAACGCAAAGAGTGGCCGATGGAGGTCTATATCCAGTCCCTCAAGGAGGATGGTTACTACTTTTACCGTTGGGACGGCGCCGCCGGTCAAATTTATCTTAACCGGGCTCTGTTTCAAGATGGCTATGGGGCGGATGCGGTAAAACCCTTGCTGGCCCATGAATTCTTCCATTTTGTGCAGTTAAACTATGTCGATAGCGGTAGCGATCTGCTCTGGTTTGACGAGGCCACCGCCACCTATTTCGAAGAGCAGAAAGCCGGCGATTATCCTTATATTGTCAAGCAACATGAAGAGTTAATATTTTCCGGCGTCTTCCCTCTGGAAAACGATGCGGTCAACGGCTATGCCCGCATGCCGCTGGTCAAGTTTCTATCACAAAAACGGGGGGAGGAGTTTATCTTAAATGCCTATACCATTGCCGGGGGGGGAGCCGGCTGGGAGGAGGCCCTGCTCTCCTCTGCCGGTCCGCCTTCCGTTTGGGCAGGGGACTTTTACGAAGCGCTGATAAAAGGAGGTGAAGTTAGTCACTTTATTCCCTATGCGCTGCATAAAGTCCTTGTCGGAGATAAGAAATGGGCCGAAGAGAAAGGGAACAAGGGAAAAATTGGTACCAAGTTGGAGCTGACTATACCCAAGGCCGAGGAGATCGACGCTATGGTGGCAAAAGGGGAGGAGCCTGTTTTTGGCAGCGCAACGGTGAGTGTAGGTTCTTTCGGTGCCCAGCTGGTAGCAATTACTGTTGATGAGAAAAACTTGTCGCGGCTCGCCGAAGGCACCGATCCTTCCGTATCGGTGCCGGGGGCTGATTTTCGTGTTTTTGCTATCCACGGCAGCTCGGTAGAGGTGCTCAGCGGCGGCGGCAGGGCTGTTACGCTTAACGATTTTAAAAAGCTATCCGATGACTTCTCAGAACTCGAAAGAGATAAGACCCTGTTCCTGGTGCTGGTGACAGGGCTTCATGATAGCGGCAAGCAGGATTATACAGTAAAGGTGGGGCTGCCCGCCTATCCCACCCTTGATGAACTGGTGGGGGAATATCCTAGCAGCAGTCTGCTTATGGCCAAAGTTTATATAGCGGATGAGGTCATGGCAGAGGCCCAGTCGGGTAAAAACGGGGACAGCTCCGGATGTGATGCCCAGACGCTGGCTATGCTTAAAGGTATGGAGGGGCAGGAGATGCCGATCAAGCTGGTGATCAAAAAAACCGGTGAAAACAGCGGTTCTTTAGCAATACTCAATGAAGAGAGCAAAAAAGATGTAGGCGACGAGGTATTCCCCTTTACCTATGCAGGCGGGCGGCTTGTTTTCGATTTCGCAAAGGACGGGGAACACTTAACAGGTTTCCTGACCGCTGCCTACGGGAAAAACAAGGACGTGACCGTGGACGGCGACTTGAACATATCGGCAGGCGGCGGGCAGATCACCCTGGACCTGCATCTTAACGGCAGCAAGCCGCTGGAAATCCAGTAAAATGAAGCCGGAGCTTATCTTTTACTTGTTTGGCACGGCGGTGAAGATCCAGGCTTACATCTTGTTTACAATACTGGGTGCGCTTACGGGCGCAGCGGCAGCCCTTCCCTTGTTCAAAAGGGAAGGGCTGCCGCTGCTGCGCGCCCTTGGGCTGCTAACTTGCATGGCCGTGGCCTTTCTGGCGGGTGCCAGGCTGCTTAATTTTGTCATCAATCCGGCGGCCTATGGTGGCTCACTGCACCTTTTTACCCTGCGCCTGGCAGGCCTCTCTGTTTACGGAGGCATTTTTGGCTCCCTGGCCGTCCTGCTAAGCTGGGCGCGCGCTACCCGTGCCGATGCCTGGCGGTTGCTGGACGCTCTGGTGCTGCCCACGGGACTGGCCTTTGCTTTGGCCCGGGTGGGCTGTTATCTAAACGGCTGTTGTGCCGGTATTGCCACCGGTTCGCGATGGGGCGTGCCCTTTCCGCTCCCGGAAAATGGGCAGGAACTGTTTGGCGAAATTTTTTCCCTGCTGGGAAAGAGCTGTGCCACCGTAAATCTCTATCCTACGCAGCTATTTGAACTTTCGCTGGCACTTTTGGGCTTAATCCCTGTGCTGTGGCTCTATTTCCGGCGCCGGTTGCCCCGCGGCGCCGCCTTCCTGCTATACGGTGTCTGGTTTTCCTCCATGCGCCTGGCGGTCCTTCCTTTACGCAGCCTGCTCTATGCGGAGATAGTGGTAAAATATTTGTACCCCATGTTCTACATTGGGCTCATCTTGTGTGGGATATTTTTGCTAATACGCAAATTTAGCAAGCTCAGGGACGGTTCTTGACTTGCTAGCGAAGCAAGATCGGGCAAGCTCAGGGGAGGTTCTTGGCTTGCTACAAGAGCAGTGTATTCTTCAGTTATCATACAGGGTCAGCCCTTCAATGACGAAAAATTTAGTGAAGCAATAGAGGAACTGTGGGGAGTTATGAAATCCTACAATCCTGAGATTTATGGCTTTGTCTGGGCTGATGAAGATGGTCCGAGATTCCAGCTTGCACCAATGGGATACAGAGGCTATATTGAAGCAAGACCAGTAAGACAAGAAAATACAAAACTATAATCGTTACTGAGACAATGGCAGCTATAGAAGAAGCCAACAGAATAAGCCATGACCGAAGTGCATCGACAGGAGTCATTGCTCCAAGAGACATTTTAATTGTTTGGTAAAAAAGGAAGGAAAATTTTATAGCTGTGTTGAATAAAAAAAGAAAAAAGAAGTGTTCCATAATAGTAAAATGTAGTGAGCGATAATAGTATAATATGGCGAGCGCTCTATTTTAATCGCAGCAGCCCGGGATGCTTTAAAAAAATAAGCAGTAGACTACGGTTATTGCTGGCGCTGCCGCCGGCATGGGAGCGCCAGCAATTAATACATGCGCAGCGGTCCCTTGAGACTCATCCATTTTAGCCCTGGGAGTTAAACAACAAGTTGCTGATCACCTGCAGTAGCTTTTGCCACAGACCGGAGAAAAAATCCGATACAGAACGCAATATAAGCGAGAACATGCCGGCTTTTTTGATATCTTTCGCTGCAAGCAGAGGCTCCTCCGTTAACTTTTTGCCATCGAGAAAGACCTCCACACTACCCAGAGGGGTACCCTTTTCGACGGGTGCAGGAGCGCTCTCCGGGACGTTATACTTTAGTTCCAGGTCTTCCTGGCGGTCAAAAGGCACAACGGTTTCTACCGGCTTTTCCAACGTTAAATCCAACTGACGCTCTTCACCACCCGTAACCTCGATAATGCTAACAACTTCGCCTGCCGGTAATAGCTTAGCCAGCGTATAGTATCGGAATGCGTAGTTGAGCATAGTTTCATTATCTAGAAGTCTTTTTTCTGCGCTGGAGGCGTTCATGGTTACTGTTATAAAGCGCAGGCCTTCCTGGGTTGCGGTTCCTACCAGGCAGTGCCCCGCTTCTGTTGTGTGCCCTGTTTTCAAACCATCAGCACCCGTGTAGCGGCCCAACAGGGGGTTGAGATTGTATTGAACAATATCATTATAAATAAACTCTGTTTGCTTGTGTAAATAAAGGTATTCAGAATAATTTTGGATCAGGTAGCGCGATATTACCGCCAGGTCTTCTGCGGTAGTATAGTGATCGGGATGAGGCAGGCCGGAAGAATTCTGGAATTGTGTATTTTTTAAGTCCAGTTCAGCCGCTTTTTTGTTCATTTCCTGGACGAAGATAGCCTCCGATCCGTAAAGATGTTCCGCAATTGCTACGCAGCCGTCATTTGCAGATACAACGGCTATTCCGGTGACCAGATCGCCGATGGTGACCTTTTTCCCTATATCTAAGAACATCTGGGAGCCTCCTGTTTCCCAGGCTTTCTGGCTGACGACAGTTTCTTCATCCCAGGATATCCTTCCGCTTTGCAGGGCTTCGTAGGAGAGGAGCAGGGTCATAATTTTGGTTAGGCTGGCCGGAGGCAAAGGCTCGCTGCCGTTTTTGGAGAAAATGATCTCGCCTCTGGAGAATTCCATTAATACTGCAGAATGTGAGTCCAGGTCCGGAAAGGATACTTCCTGAGCTTGCATTTGGGCGGGAAAAGCGAAAAAAGTACCGCAGAGAATTGTAAACAACAACGAATAAACAACTATTTTTTGCGTTATTTTATTTATTGTTATTTTATTTATTGGTCCGGACGAAGTCATAAAGGGAGCCTCCTTGCTGTATCCTGAATTAAGTTGGTTTGCACTTCCTTATTTTCTCACAAATCCGGGTTTCATTTCAAGGGTAATATAAGGCAAATATAAATTTTTATTTTAAGGAGGTTTTAAAAGAATGTATATAATTGGATTGAACGGCAGCCCTCACAGACAAGGCAATACAGCGTTCCTGCTGGAGACCGCTTTAAAGGCTGCAGCCGAATTCGGTGCCCGTACGGAAATGCTTTTTGTGCAGGAGATTATGGAGAAAGAAGAAAGGCCTTACTGCATTGGGTGTGAGAACCCCTGCCGTGGTCGCTGTTACGAGGGAACTGAATACGGGGAGGCTCTGAAGAAGCTGTCCGCTGCGGACGGTTTGCTGGTGGGCAGCCCTGTGTATTTCGGGAGCGTTTCAGGCCAGCTGAAAAGCTTTTGGGATAAGACGCGCCGTTTAAGGGGTGAAAAAAAGCTCCTGAATACCGTTGGGGCGGTTCTGACTGTGGGAGCTGCGCCTTATGGCGGGCAGGAGACAACCCTGCGGGCAGTACATGATATGATGTTTGTACAGGGGATGATCGTGGTAGGCGGCAGCCATGAGGAAAGCCCGGGGCATCACGGTGTCTGTGCACGGCAGCCGGCGGAAAAGGATGCTTATGCCCAGAAGAGGGCCGTCCTGATCGGTAAGAGGGTGGTGCAGGTTTGCGAAGCTACGGCTTCCCTGAGGAAGCAATAGTATAAGAGGAAGCAAAAGTAATAATTTGAAAGGTATGAGGTCCGTTGCGTTTAAGACAGGAGCTGGAGAAGCTTGAGGAGAGCCTCTTATCCCCTTTTGCTGCTTTGAGTGGAAAAAGCCGGGGCAGGGAGCGGTTTGAGGAGTCGTGTGATGTGAGAACGGTTTTTCAGCGGGATCGTGACCGTATTATCCATTCAAAAGCTTTTCGACGCTTAAAATTCAAAACGCAGGTTTTTATCGCTCCTGAGGGAGATCATTATCGCACGAGGTTGACGCATACGCTTGAAGTATCGCAGATATCCCGCACGGCAGCAAGAGCTCTGGCCTTAAACGAAGATCTTACCGAGGCTATTGCGTTGGGGCATGATCTGGGCCATACTCCTTTTGGGCATGCCGGTGAGGAAGCCTTAAACGAGCTTTTCCCTCCGGGTTTTAAGCACAATGAGCAGAGCTTGCGCGTGGTTGATTTTCTGGAAGGGGAGAACGGTTTAAACCTGACCTGGGAAGTGCGGGACGGTATATTAAGGCACACCGGTGAGTCCGAGTCCCTCACGCTGGAGGGGCAGCTGGTGAGAATCTGCGATCGCATCGCTTACATCAACCATGATATCGATGACGCCCTGCGGGGAGGGATCATTAAATACGAGCAGCTGCCGGTTGAGGAAATGAAGATACTGGGAAAAGGCGGGTCACAGAGATTAAACACGATGATTCGCGATCTGATCCAAAACAGCTGTGGCAGGCCCCGGATTGCAATGGGCGGGGAAATATCCGCAGTGATGGAGAGCCTCAGACATTTTCTTTCCAAATTTGTGTATGTAGGTTCTGCGGCCAAGAGTCAGGAGAAAAATGCCAAATTTATTATTGATTTTCTTTATAATTACTGGATAAAAAGGCCGCAGGAACTTCCCCTTGAAGTAAGGAACCTTTGTGAAAAATACGAAGTTGAGCGAAGTGTTTGCGATTTTATTGCCGGGATGACCGATCGCTATATTGTGTCGCTATTTGAGGAGAATTTTATACCAAAACCCTGGAAAAGGTAGATTGAAATGGTTCTTAAAGAATAAAAAGTTGAAATTAGTATATAATATGTAAGGCAGTACAGCTTAGGTGAATATTTTTTTAGGGAAAAGCAGGAATTTTATTAGGAGTTATAGAATATATTGTTTAAGTTAACAGTATTTATTAAACCCGGGGAAGATGCTCAAAATTTCATAATCAGCACTTCTTTTTAGGAAGAAGAGAGGAGGTTCTTCTTGTAGGAGGGGATATGTCGAATATTTCGAGTTCACATAATATCTGAGCTTAAGGCATTATACCTCGTCTCTCTTCCGGGATGAGGTTTTTTATGCGCCCCAGGGTTTTGGATGGAAGAAATTTGGAGGGAAGAAATGGCATTAATTCCCGGCGAGACGATCGAAGAGGTACGCAGTCGCCATGATATAGTCGAGGTGATATCTTCTTATATAGAACTAAAAAAGACGGGCAGAAATTATGTGGGTTTTTGCCCCTTTCATTCTGAAAAATCGCCATCGTTTACCGTTTCTCCGGAGAAGCAAATATACTATTGCTTTGGCTGCCAGAATGGCGGGAACCTTTTTAGTTTTATTATGCAAATTGAGGATTGCAGTTTTCCCGAGGCGGTACGCTTTCTGGCGGAGAAGGCCGGGATCAATATCGAAGCGGTTAACGCGGACCCTGTTTCCCGGAAAGAGGTGCTGGAGCGGGAAGCGCTGTTAAAAATGCATTCCTTTGCCCGACAATATTTTGAGGATGCTCTTTGGAGCACCCCCAGGGGCAAAAAGGTCCTGGACCACCTTTTCAAGAGAGGATTGGCGGAGGGGACTATCAAGGATTTTCAGCTGGGTTATGCTGTCAGCAGCTGGCAGGGATTAACAGGCCGGCTGCAGAAGAAAGGTTTCGACCTTCAACTTTCCGTCAGGGGCGGATTGACAGGGAAAAATAATGAGGGCAGGCATTATGATTATTTTCGTGAACGCTTAGTTTTTCCTATTTGGGACGGCCGGGGGCGTGTGATCGCTTTCGGAGGCCGTATCCTGGGGCAAGGCGAGCCCAAGTATCTCAACTCACCCGAGTCCCCGCTTTTTAGTAAGGGCAGGAATCTTTACGGTTTACACCTGGCGTTGCCGCATATCAGGAGAGAGAGGTACGCCCTGCTGGTAGAGGGATATATGGATGTGATTCTTCTTCACCAGCACGGTATAAAAGAAGCCCTCGCACCTTTGGGGACTTCCCTCACGGAGAAGCAGATTTCCCTGCTGAGAGGGCGTCTGGATAAAATCATCCTTGCTTTTGATGCTGATACCGGCGGAGAGATTGCCGCTTTGAGAGGTATGGAGTTGCTGAAAAATGAAGGTTGCCGGGTTATGGTGGCATATTTGCCTGAAGGACAGGACCCGGCGGACTATGTTAAAAAGCATGGGGGAAACGTATTTCGTGCGGAGGTATTAGAGAAGGCCAGATCAATTTTGGAGCACCGATTATATATAATTGAAAAAAAGCACGATCTACAGAAAGAAGCAGGACGGGTTGAATATTGGAGGGAAAGCCGTAAAATCTTAGCGGATATTCTTGAAATCCCGGAACGGGAGCAGTATTTGAAAAAAATAGCAAAAGAAATTGATCTATCGCTAGAGGTATTAAGAGGGGATTTGGAGAAAATAATACGAAGTAATTCTTTAAAGAAAGATATAGTTTATAAAGAATTAAAAAGTAATAATAGTATTTCTTTGAGAGAACTGGTCGAAAGAGAACTGATTACCTGCATTTTACATTATCCGCATTACTTGAAGCATTTAAAGGAATTTGAAATAGATATAAGTTCATTTGCAGAAGGTCCTTACAGGCAAATAGTGCAGTATCTTTTTGACCTTGACCGGCAGGGTCAAGAAATAGAAATAGCTGTGTTGCTCAGTTACTTTTCTGACCAGGAGATGCATAAATTGATAGTAAAGATGTTTCATTCGGTCCAACTGGATGAAAAAGAAAAAGTTCAAAAAATTGTTCTGGATTGTATTCGGAAAATAAAAGCCCTGAACTGGACTGAAGAAAGGGAAAGATTGATCAAATCGCTGCAGGGTACTGTTAAACAGGATGAAATAGGGGTGAAACTGCAGCGTATTCATGATTTAAAGAAGCGGGAAGAGGAGCTTTACCGCTCCGGAGAAGGAGAGGATTCTGATGGCTAAAGAAGTAGAGAAAAAAATATCTCTTCAGGAAATCCAGCATTCCTTATTTGAAAGGGGCAAAAAGAAAGGCAACCTTACTTATAAGGAGATTACCGATTCACTGCAGACCTATAATTTGAATACTGAAGCCATCGATGAATTTTATGAGGAGCTTTCCCGTCAGGGGATTGATGTTGTTGAGGATATATCCGAAGTTGAGGTAAACGAAGGCGAACATCTTAAAAACCCGGATGAAGGGATCGATAAACTAATTCCCGAGGGTATTAGTATTAATGATCCCGTGCGGATGTACCTCAAGGAAATAGGAAAAATCCCCCTTCTTACTCCCGAAGAGGAAATCGAACTGGCAAAAAGAATGGAAGACGGCAGTGAAGAGGCAAAAAGAAGGCTTGCAGAGGCGAACCTCCGCCTGGTGGTCAGTATAGCCAAAAAATATGTTGGCAGGGGGATGCTCTTTCTGGATCTGATCCAGGAAGGGAACCTGGGGCTGATTAAAGCGGTTGAAAAATTTAATTACCGTAAAGGATTTAAATTCAGCACTTATGCTACCTGGTGGA
>LSQX01263313.1_pt2 | contig 12187 bp, 9 predicted proteins | sample 654561 | NCBI WGS metagenome assembly LSQX01 (sample SAMN04489861, study PRJNA283612) | anaerobic digester metagenome | isolation source: 4 biogas reactors fed with cattle manure at either 37C or 55C with and... | place: Denmark: Kongens Lyngby | collected 2014 | reverse complement strand
CTCCATGCCAAAGCTTATATCTTTGACTACGGCCCTGTATATGATGCCGCAGGGCACCCGGTTGAGCGTCATGAGAAGGGCATAGCGATAGTCGGTTCTTCCAACCTTACGCTCTCCGGCATTACTCACAACACCGAACTCAACGTCGTGGTCCAGGGCAACGATAATCACGCTGAACTGGTCAACTGGTTTGATGAGCTGTGGAATGAAGCCGAGGACTTCGATGAGACTCTGATGCAAGAGATTAGGCAGTCCTGGGCGGCAGCTCCGGTCAAGCCGTACGATATCTATATGAAAACGCTCTATCGTTTGGTGCGGGACCGGCTGGAATCTGATACGGACCAGGAAGTGCTCTGGGACGATGACATTACTTCCATCCTCGCCGATTTTCAGAAGGTAGCGGTGAAGCAGGCCGTCCAGATTGTGCGCGACTACGGCGGCGCGTTTGTCTCGGACGTCGTTGGCCTCGGCAAGAGCTATATCGGTGCTGCGATAGTCAAGCACTTCGAGCGAACAGAACACGCAAGGCCGCTGGTTATCTGCCCCGCTCCGCTGGTCGAGATGTGGGAGAGATACAACGAGGTCTACGACCTGAACGCAAGGGTGTTGTCGATGGGCTACCTGAGTGAAGGCAGCGGTGTAGACCAGTACCTGGATCCCGAGAATGGGCTTTATAAAGACCGAGACTTCGTCCTGATCGATGAGAGCCACAACCTTAGAAACCCGGACACGAAGCGCTATAGGATCGTGGAAAGCTTCCTGTCAACCGGCAGAAAGTGCTGCTTCCTGACGGCGACTCCGCGAAACAAAACCGCTTGGGATGTGTATAACCAGATCAGGCTCTTCCACCAAGACGACAAGACCGATCTTCCCATAGATCCGGCAGATATTAAGGAGTACTTCAAACTGATTGACAAGGGCCAGCGCAAGCTGCCGGATCTGTTATCGCATATTCTGATCCGCCGGACTCGCAATCATATACTCAGATGGTATGGCTACGATTCAATTACTCATCAGCCTGTGGACGCGACACGCTTTTCGGACTATCTCTCCGGCAGAAAGCGCGCCTATGTTATCGTTGCCGGTAGACACCAGTTCTTTCCCAAACGCGAGCTTGAGACCATCGACTATAGCATTGAGGACACATATCAGGGGTTGTACCAGGACATCAGAAGGGCGCTTGGTAGACCTGGCAACGCCAAGACAGCAAAGCTCATCAAGGACCAGCTCACGTTTGCGAGATACGGTCTGTGGAGATATGTGCGCCCGGAGAAGCAGAAGAAGGAACCATATGTTAGCATTCAGAGAGCGGGAGCGAACCTGCGCGGCCTTATTCGTATTCTGCTCTTCAAGCGGTTCGAATCCAGCGTGTATGCTTTCCGCGAGACTATCGCGCGGTTGCTAAGAGCCCACGACAGGTTCCTCAGAGCTTTGGATGAAGGAATTGTGCCTGCGGGAGAAGAGGCGCGAGACATTCTCCATGAATCGGATGTGGAATCGGAAGTCGATCTGATGGATGCGCTGCGGGAAACCAGCACACGTTACCACGTGGAGGACTTTGATCTAGATCGTCTTCGAGAGCATATTCAGCACGATATTGGAGTTCTGGAACACATTCTAAAGCTCGTGGAGCCGATCACTCCGGCGAAAGACGCCAAACTGCAGACATTGATTGCGCGTCTTAAGCAGAAGCCTTTGAGCGAGGGTAAGCGCCTTATCTTTACTCAGTATGCCGATACGGCCAAGTATATACATGAGAATATCAACCCGGACGGCAGGGCGTGCGACGTGGATGTGATCTACAGCTCCGACAAGAGCAAGGCGCGCATAGTCGGACGATTTGCACCGAAAGCCAATCCATCGTACGTGTTTACGCCGGGTGAGTGCGAGTTGTCTACTCTAATTGCAACCGATGTGCTTGCGGAAGGTTTGAACATGCAGGACGGCGACAAGATCATCAACTATGATCTGCACTGGAACCCCGTGCGCCTTATTCAGCGCTTCGGTCGCATCGACCGCATTGGCAGCGAGCACGACGTTATCTACGGCTTCAACTTCCTCCCGGAAGTCGGCATTGAGCGCAATCTGGGACTCGCTCAGAAGCTCCGCAACCGCATCCAAGAGATCCACGATACCATTGGTGAGGATGCGGCCATCCTAGACCGCAGCGAGCAGATTAATGAAGATGCCCTCTACGCGATTTACGAGAAGAAAGGCGACCAACTCAGCCTATTTGAAGATGAGGAAGATGAACTCCTAGACCTCAATGAGGCTGAAGAAATCATGCGTTTGCTCAAGAAGGAGAATGCCTCTGAGTTTTCGAGGATTGCCTCGATGCCGGACGGGATCAGGTCGGCTATGCAGTCATCCTGCAAAGGCACTTACGTCTTCTGCGAAAGCAGCTATATAGGTCGCAGCGATCTGAAGGGCTATCAGCAACTGATGATCCTGGACGACGAAGGAAACGAGATAACGCGCGACATTCCACGAGTCTTGGGACTCATCAAGTGTGCGCCGGAAACAGAAGCGACCCATCTGCCTGACAGCTACAATGCTCGAGTCATGACGGCTAAGCGTCAGTTCGCAGAGATCGTCAAGCACCGCCAGGCCGAGAAGGAGCAGACCTTGGGATTGTCCCAGGGGCAGAGATACATACTTAGGGAGTTGAGAAGTCAGTTCGCAGTCGTGCGCGATGAAGAGGTGAAGTCGCAGATCAATGTCCTAGAAAAGGCGTTCAGAGGACCTGTGACCACGGCTGTCAACAAAGAACTCAATCGGCTCAGACGCAACGCGGTGACTGGCGATGATCTGCTGAAGAAGCTACGGGACGCTTATTATCAGCACAACATGCGTGAGTGGGCGGATCGGCGCTCTACACTTCTTACTGAGAAGCCGGTGACGAAGATCGTTTGCTCCGAAGGGCTGGTCTAGATGGCAGGTCGTATTCTGAACGGAGGATAGCGAAATGGCAAGACAAGATAACACCGGAGTAGACGCGGCGTTTGAGATATTGTTGGAAGAGATCGAGAGCGTCATTGAGGAAGTGAACCAGTCCGGCGGTCGTGCGTTTTCCGATGGCAAACTGGACATTGCCCAGCAGATACTGACCCAAGCCCAGGCACTAACGGATTACCGGTCGAGCGTCGCGTCACTTCGGGAGAACTGGAGTGTGCTCTACGCCGTGCAAGACGAAGAGGTAAGGGAGATAATCTCCAAGAGAGACCTCGGGCGGCTGAAGAAGGGTCTTCGAACCAAGGAGGCGTTCTACTACACCCCGATCTTGCAGGTGCTAAGTAACATGGGCGGCCGGGGCGAGATAGGCGAAGTGCTGGACCAGGTCCACGCTATAGTGAAAGATTCCTTGAAGCCGGTAGACAAAGAACCCCTTGCTTCGGACCCCAAGGTGCCACGTTGGCGCAACGCCGCCTGTTGGGCTCGATGCACCATGGTGAGAGAAGGGCTTCTCAAAGCCGACTCTCCGCGTGGAGTGTGGGAGATAACCGAGGCTGGCTCAAAGTGGCTGAAGAAGAACGGCGGATGAACACATGACCGTGAAGCAACGATTTGGTGGCGATTGGACAGAACGGAAGCTCGACTGCCTGGGCGATTACTTGGCTGCTTACACAAAGGCACTCAAGAAGCAGACGTTTGATTTGGTCTACATTGATGCCTTCGCCGGAACAGGCTATCGAGAGCTGAAGAAGGGAACGGGCTCGGATCGCGGAGTGCTACTGCCTGAGTTGGCTGACAGTGAGTCAGCCAGATTCCTGGACGGTTCTGTCCGACGGTCATTGATGGTAGAGCCATGCTTCGACTGGTATGTGTTCGTTGAGAAGTGCCAGACGAAGTTCCAAGAGCTGTGTAAGCTGAAAACCGAGTTTCCTAACCACATCATAACTCCCGTGAATGCGGATGCCAATAGCTACCTCCAACAGCGGATGGGTGACATCAACTGGCGGAAGACCCGGGCGGTGCTGTTTCTTGACCCGTTCGGGATGGAAGTCAGTTGGGACACAGTCAAGACGGTTGCCAGCACTGGAGCGGTCGACCTGTGGTACCTGTTTCCTCTGGTGGCAGTCACCAGAATGCTTACGAAAGATGGAGACATTCCTCAAACCTGGCGAAGCCGGCTTGATAGCGTTCTGGGGACAACAGAATGGTACGATGCGTTTTACACGACAAAGCGCGACAACACTCTGTTCGGCTGCGTAGAGGAGACCTGCAAGCGAGCTGACGTTGACGAGATCAGGCGCTTCGTGCTTGATCGTCTGCAAAGCGTGTTCCCTGCCGTTGCGCCAGAGCCTCTCGTGTTGTGTAATTCCAATGGCACACCCCTGTTCCTATTCTATTTCGCGGTTGCGACGCACAATCAGAAGGGTCAAGACCTGGCTCTCAGAATCGCCGGGCACATTCTCGGCAAGAGGAGGTCCGGTGGGAGATTCTAGCTCTATTGAATGGACGGAGGCCACGTGGAATCCTGTGACAGGCTGCACGAAGTTAAGCGCTGGGTGCGCTAACTGCTATGCGGAGCGACTGGCTCTTCGGCTTCGAGCTATGGGGCAACCACGCTACGCCCAGGGATTCGCGGTCGCAACACACGAAGATGCGCTCAGACTGCCCCTGACATGGAAACGTCCCAGGATGGTATTTGTGAACTCCATGAGCGATCTCTTCCATGAGGATATCGCAGATGATTTCGTCCTCAAGGTTTTCGGCGTTATGGTAGATGCCCCCTGGCATAAGTTCCAGGTGCTCACCAAGCGTTCCGCGAGACTGCGTGAGATGAACAGTCTCCTGCCTTGGTCGTCACACATATGGATGGGCGTTACCGTCGAGGACGAGAGTTGCCTGCAGCGCGTGGACGACCTGCGTAGAACGAACGCAGCGGTCAAGTTCCTGTCGATTGAGCCCATGCTCGGGCCGCTGTCCGGGCTGGATCTCGCCGGGATCGACTGGGTCATTGTCGGCGGCGAATCAGGTCCCAATGCACGCCCTATGGAGAGCAAGTGGGTTACCGAAGTCCGTGATTCCTGTCAGCAAGCCGGAGTGCCATTCTTTTTCAAACAGTGGGGCGGTGTCAACAGGAAGAAGACGGGGCGAGTGCTAGACGGGCGAACTTGGGACGAGATTCCGAACAGGTCGGCAGGTGTTACATGGCAGGGCAATACATGAGCGAGAAGAAACCAACCGCATCAGTGCGCCGCCCATTGCCGGAGACTCGCGAGCGCCTGCATACGCCGGAGACGTTTTGCGCATCGATAGAGGTCAGCGCAGATGCCTAGCGACCTCGACCGCGCATTTTCATTGAGTAACCTCAAGCTTGCGTGGAAGTGGACGCTGAGCAATCCTGAAGCTCTATATAAGAACTACTGTAGGGAAGTCTACGCCGCCTATTCTGTGGAGGAGCTTAAGCTCATCTTACTGCTGAGGCAGAAGCTGCTTGCAGGAGCCTACATCCCGAAGCCACCGTGCAAGCTCTATTTCCCGAAAAGCTCGGGCATTCTCCGACCCTATTCACTCCTGTCGGTGGAAGACCAGATCGTGTACCAGGCGATTATTAACGTCATCGCAGACAAGCACTACAAAAGGGCCAAGAAGCGGTACCTCAAGCAGGTGTTTGGTCACCTCTATGCAGGACGAGGCAGCAATTTCTTCTACCGCAAATGGCAGGATGGTTACAAGTCGTTTTCTGACTCGATCAGGAAGGCATTCGCCGACGGCTATCGATACGTCGCATCGTTTGACTTGACGGCCTGCTATGACACTATAGACCACCAGGTGCTGCGCCAGTTGCTGCAAAGACTGTCACTCGATGACGATCTTATCGATACGCTTCTCAATTACCTGCCGACGTGGACTCAGGACTCCGATCTCGGCGGCGATGCGCTTTATCACGGACACGGTATTCCTCAAGGTCCACTTCCTTCCGGCCTCTTGGCGGAACTGGTGTTATCTGCGTTCGATGCTGAAATGTCATCTAACGGCGATGTGCAGTATTTTCGCTACGTAGATGATATCAAGCTATTCGCAAAAGGCGAGCACGCTCTACGGCATGCTCTTGTTGATCTAGACCTTGTCAGCAAGAGGATCGGCCTGTTCCCACAAAGCAGCAAGATAGAGATACACAAAATCAAGAAGATCGAAGACGAGATCAAGGGAGTCAGCCATCCCCCGGAGCCTCCGGCAGTGAAGGTAGCAAAGGATCAGAGCGCAGTAAGGCAGCGCCTGAACGAACTCACCCGTAACTATCAGGTCGCGGACGAAACCCGGTTCAAGTGGGTTTTGGGGATGGCACGTCCCAGCAAGCCGCTTGGGCGTCGTCTCCTGCGTGTCCTTGATGATCACCCGCACCTCTATGTCAGTATCTTCCGGCACTTCCAGTTATGGAATACGATTCCTGACGACATTGCGGATGCCTTGCTGACGCAACTGGAGACACAAGACCTATACGCGGCTTTCTCAGCCAGACTACTCGAATGTGTGATTGGTCGGATTTCCACGCCCATGCTTGCGAAGTATCAGGCAGTTGTTGAAAACCTGGCCAAGAACGCAACGTCAGCCCAGATTGGTTTCAGTGAGTTGCGCTGCGCTGCCGTGGCTTGGATGCTGTACTACAACAAGCTTACCTACCAAGAGTGCCTGGATTCTTTTTCCTGGTGTAACTGGTGGTGCAAGACCCAGATTCTCAAGCACGTGAACTACGCGCTGATCGGACTTCCATCAGCATCCCATTTGCTCACGTTGCTCACCACCGACGATTCCATCGATGTGGGGGTATTGGCAGCATATCGTCTCGCATCATCTGGAATGACCTTGGACACCCGGGTCCAGGGCTCCCGCACTCCGGATGCTGAGGTGTTGCTCCGGACGTTCGGGCTAATTGGCCGAGTGACAAACCGGGTCTGCGGCATAAGCACCAGCTTCCGACTGATGATGTGGGCTGATCCATTCTACCCACGGTCGTGGCGGACGGTGCTCGGGCCACACTATGATGTCGCGCGGCAGCAGATCGTGGCGGCATCAGGCAAACTACGCACCAGCCCGAGCGAGTGGGTGAACTTGCTTGATACATTCGCAGACCTGTTCCTTGCCGCCCTGTATAATCACGATGGGAGCTTGGGCGTTTATCAGCAAGGAAACCACGGCGGTGTGCTGACTCCGACTGGCAGACTGGCAATGAACTACCCACTCCTCTACAAGGCGATTAGCCATATACATGATCTGAGGCTCGAATCCAGTCTGTCGCATGCTTACGTGAAGAAGACCGGCAAGCCGACCAGGCGCATCAAGTATGCAGAGGTACAACTCGCCGCACACGAACTGAAGCTGGGGCTTGCGGAGGCTGCCAGGAAATGGTAGGCGTCGATGGCATCTCGTCCAATCTCCGGACTACACGATCAGGATCCTTGTTGTTGGGAGAGGCCATTGAACTGGCGGATGGACTAGATGGCAGACTCCACTAGCATCTTGCATTGCTCCTTCCACACCATCGACATCGGCTTCCGCAACTGCTCAAGCGACGTCCCATCCGGCTCACGGCCGTCGAGGATCGCCTCGATGATATCCGGCGCAAGGAGAGTGAGGCGCAGCAATCGAGCCAGATAATGCCGGTTTATCTTCACAGCTTGCGCCAGTTCAGCTATCGAGCCGTAACTGCCCTCGTCAAGCATCTTCTTCCAGCGATGTGCGCGGGATATCGCGATGACCAGCGCCTCGTGGTAGTCAGGCGTGGAGTCCTGTGTGCTATCGAGGCCGGCAGGCACGATTATCTCCCTGCGGCCGGAACGCTTTCTGAATGTCATAGGGACGTGAACGCGAACGCCCTGATCGCTTTGCTTCAATGTAACGCTATTCATACCATGCAAACCCTTTCCTCACTGTCCTTGAGTTCGCTCACCACAGAATGGATACCGTCCGCGCGGAGACGGATATCGAGGCCGTCGGCCATGACCACCACGTTTTCCACGAGCGCCCGGAGCACCCGGTGCTGTTCCGACGGAAAGAGTTCGTCCCAAACGGGGTCAAGCTTACGGAGAGCGCCAGCGACATCCTGTTCAGTGAATGTGTGTTCCTGGGCCTCAATGATCCGCGCCTCTGTTTCTGAGAGCCGTCGCCGTGCTTGGTTGATGTCGTCGCTTATCTCGACGAACCGCTCGTTCGGCGTTTCGCCCTCGGCATCCGACGTGATCATCTCGCTCGCGAGCGCCTTGAGTTCCACCAGGCGTATCTCCAGGCTGGACTTCTCAAGGGATAAGTCGGCGATCTCCTGGGCGTCCAGGTCGTTCGCCGCGCGGAAGGTCTGGGCAATTATCTCCGGCGACCGCAGGAGCACGCGAAGCTGACTGATGACAGCCCCCTCTATCTCCCCAGCCGCAACAGACCTCACCGGACACGACGCGTGGCCGTTCTTCTTCGCGCCCATGCAGGTGTAGTACCTGTAGACCTTGCTCTTCTTCGTGGTGTAGGCGCACACCATGGACCTGTCGCAGTGGCCGCACCGGATGATTCCTCTCAGCAGCGATTTGACCTCATGGGTTTCCTGGTTTCGCTTCCTCGACGTGCCGCTCTCGAAGATATGTTGGACCTTGTCCCATAGAGGCTTGGGGACTATCGCCTCGTGCTCTCCAGGATACGACTCACCATTATGGACCGTCTCACCGAGGTAGGCGCGGTTCTTGAGCGCGCGATATACGTGCGAGGTGTTCCACGGCCCGCCCTGATGGAACGAGCCTCTCTTGGTAGTCCAGGATTTCGTCGTTATGCCTTCGGCATTGAGTTCCTTTGCTATCCCCAAGCACGAGCCTGTCTCGGTGAACCGCTTGAAGATGCGACGGACGACCTTCACTTCCATGGGGTTCGTCACCAGCCGCTTCTTCTGGTAATCTACGTCGTAGCCGAACGTCGGCGTGCCGCCGAGGTACTTGCCTCTCTTCTTGGCCGCGGCTATCTTATCTCTGACTCTCTCGGCGATGATCGCCCGCTCGAACTCGGCAAAGCTCAGGAGGATGTTCAGGGTCAGACGCCCCATCGCGGTCGTGCTGGAGAACTGCTGGGTAATGGAGACAAACGTAACGTTGTGACGCTCGAAGAACTCCGCGAGCCTGGCGAAGTCCATCAGAGACCTGGACAACCTGTCGAGTTTGTAGAACACCACGCAGTCGACCTTACCGCGCTCAACATCCCGCATGAGCTTCTGGAGCCCCGGGCGCTCGATGTTGCCACCCGAGAACCCGGGATCGTCATAGTGTTCGGCAAGCGCGATCCAGCCTTCGTGGCGCTGGCTGGCGACATACGCCTCGCACGCTTCGCGCTGGGCGTGAAGCGAGTTGAACTCCTGCTCGAGGCCCTTCTCCGTGCTCTTTCGCGTATAGATTGCGCAGCGCGTGCCTCCGTCATTTGTCATTTGCTGCTCCTCCCGGCCACGCCGAAGAACTTGCGGCCGTTCCAATGCGTGCCGGTTATCGCCTTCACTATCGCCGTAAGTGACCGGTACTTGCGTCCCTCAAACTCGAACCCGTCCCGCAGGGCGATGACCTCATATCGCTTGCCGTTCCATTCCCTTACGATCTTGCTGCCGATGATCGGCAGGTTTCTGCTTGAACTGACGCGGCGGTCACCGCTGCGCACGGGCATGCCGTCTTCGTTATAGCCGTGGCGCTTGAGCGCCGCGCTCATCTTCTCATGGGCGTCATCTGATAGCCCGCCGTAGGCGATCTCCTGGATGCGGTATGCCAGTCGGCTGATGATGTACCTTCGATTGTATGCCGGTGGCTCGCCGCCGTTCAGCGTCCGCCACAGTTCCCTGAGTTGTTCGTGTGTCAGGTTATGCAGGTCCGCGACCTGCCTCAAAACGGAATCACTCATTACTCCTCCTCACGTGGGTGTCTTGGTGTCCATTCATCACTCACTACCGCAAGGAAATCAAGTCCACGTCCAGAGAAACGGGGCATATCCCAAGATCGGTGAATCCTACCTGCCGGAGTTCTTGACTGCCGCCGCGCGCATATGCGCCAGCGTCCTGCCCTTGGTCCACTGGACATGCGGGCGATCCCTGAACTTCTTCCAGTTCCCGCCCCACTCCAGGCCGCACTGCTGGGCAATCTTTCCGAACAGATCCCAGGGGCCGTTCCAGGTGACCTTACCGTTGATGACGAATGCGTAGTCGGCGGCGAGGCCGAAGTTGTGCCACGAGTATCCGCCGCGCGCATTGGTAACGATGCTTCCAGGCGCGGTGCGACCCTTGGCGTAGAGCTGGTTCTGGCTCACGACGGACCTGTAGCCCGAGGTCAGCATCACCTTGATGCCGTGGTCGGTAAGCTTCTTCTCGAATAAGTTGAGCTTCTTGGCGAACTCCGGGTCAAGCCCGGTTCTCGATGCGCTCATCGGCTTTCTCCGTTCGCGACGGCCCTACCGCCATTCGCGCTGGTAACGAGCGCTCGGCGTCGCAGGCGGATGATACCGAGTGCAAGAATGTTCGCGACCTCGGCGATGTTATCCGAGACATGCAGCCAGTTGGAGTTGCGTTTCGGGTTCATAGAGTGCGGGTTCCTCCACATGCATATTGCCGGCGACCCGTGGGTGCCCGACACTCTAGTTAATGCCGAGGCGAGACTGTGCGTGTCCGGTATTTCCACGGCACCGCCCTTTCACTTAATCGAACATGTGTTTGACCGACAACCAATGAGCTTGATATAATATGGCTCTTGGCGCGGCCGCCCGCCGCATATTCCGAAAGGGGGTCTTTTCCCGTTGTCCAGTTATGATCTCAAGCGTTTTTCGAATCCTGGTGTGCTCAAATCGGTCCGTCCGGCACTCCTGCGAGAGTTCCTGCTTCCGCACGCGCCGTTCCTTGAGAGTAAGGGATTCAGCCTTACCGATGAGTCACGGGAACTGAGCGATTTCGACTATCTAATGCTCACCGCGATCCTGATGAAGCCCGACAAGAACATGCCCGAGGCTCTCATCGACGCTCTCTTCTTCATACATGAGATGGGCACAGATCGTATGATGAACAAGCTCTTGGACCTGGCGAGCCGACTGCAGCTTGAGATCCCGTGCGAATCGACCCCGATGGACGTTGCGATGCGATTGTGGATCAGAGACAGCATTGCCCTTGAGAAGGCGCACTCCGAGCAGCATATCTATCGCAGCCGCACGTTCGAGCACTACCAGGCGGACAAACCGATGCCGTTCGCAGAACCGGACGGTAGCAGAGTGACAGAGATGGAGGCCGCGCTGGACGTGTGGTTCGAGAATCACAAGCGAGGGGCAAACAGCAGGGTGTTTGTCTATCCTGGGGAGGACGAGACCTGGTTTCTCATACGCCACGGAGACACGTTCAAGCGCGAGAGCGCCGTGGAGGGCTACGCCTCCAAAGGCGTCTTCTATCGCCCGGAAGCGTTTGACGTGGCATGCTATTCGTCGGCAATGGGCGAGCTGCGCATCCACACAAAGAACAAGGGCGAGCAGAACCTCTACCGCCGCGAACTGGGCAAGCTGGTATCCGGCGACTCATCGTTCTTTCCCGGGCTCGACAAATACGACCTGAGCCCCCTAATCCACGATGGCGAGAAGTCGCTGGTCGTAAGCGATATAGACGGTATCGACTGGATAATGCTAAGTGAGATTCGGCTGCAGAAGCGGCGCGCGCACTACACGCTCTCGACCACCTATGCCGCTCCCAATGTCTTTCTGGCGCTCAGAGACGAGAACGTGCAACTTCGCCCCAACGACGTCATCGTCAAAGCGAAGTTCCGAGTGAAGTTCGCGAGCGAGGATAAGCCGCGCTTCGTCACAATCACCCCTCCAAACAAGCTGCAGGTTGGCAGGGACACTGACGCGGCGACCATTGAAGCGTGGCTGCGCAGACGTGGTTTCACAGAATGCGAGGAGGCAGGTCGTGGCGCAGAGTCTGAAGACTTTCTGGTTGGCGTGTGAGAAGCTGGCCTCGGCTGCCGTGATGAGGCAATGGGAGAAGGCTATCCCTGACCAGGATGTGCTTGCCGCATCCAGGAAGCTGCTTGTGCCGACGGCTCAGCCGGCTATGGAGTATCCATGCACAAACGAGCACTGGTGCGCGTGCTCGCATGAGGTGGTCACTCACAAAGACGGCACGATGGTGGCGATCTGCACCTGCGATGACGACGACTGCGATGCCATACCGGTTACGAAAGACGATCTGATCGTT
>LSQX01253709.1_pt4 | contig 12187 bp, 9 predicted proteins | sample 654561 | NCBI WGS metagenome assembly LSQX01 (sample SAMN04489861, study PRJNA283612) | anaerobic digester metagenome | isolation source: 4 biogas reactors fed with cattle manure at either 37C or 55C with and... | place: Denmark: Kongens Lyngby | collected 2014 | reverse complement strand
AGCAGGGTGGTCTTACCCGATCCGTTGGGGGCGATCAACCCTATCTTATCACCTTCGGCAACGCCGAAAGAGATGTCGTTGAATAATATCAGGTCACCGAAACTTTTGGTCAGTCGGTCAATTTGAAGAAGTGGGGTGGGCATCTCTTATCTGATTTTTGTGATCAAAAGTACAAAAAATATTGCTAATGACGCGATTTTGGCATTTCATTAGGAATCACACCCCTTTTCAAAAGATCGGGGAGAAGAGATTTTGTTTAGAACACCCATCTGAGATAACTGAAGAGATCGGTGCGGCTATTTCCGTCGATCAGTTCAGTTCCGCTGCCGATGGTGTCGCGGTTAAAGTAGCGAGTATGTCCGAATTTGAGGGAAAATGTGAGATCTTTCGTGATCGCATATTTTGCAGAGAGGGCTATCCTGCATCCCTTTCCGTAGAAAGAGGGCATATAAAAGGTGTTCAGCAGATTGCGTTCGTAGGAGTAGAGCCGCGCCTCGTAGGTGTCGGCATTGAACCACGCCAGATAGGCATCTCCGGTGAGTGCTCCTTTTCCCCGGTAACCGATATTTTGTGAGATCATCCATCCGTTCTCGGCAGGGAAATGCTTTTCCTTGTAATGCGCCATATCTGCGGTGGTACGGAAATTCCATCCGCTGCGGAGGTCGTGAGCGTACCTCAGCCGGAACTTATGGGTAGCGTAGGGGAGTACCGACCGGCTTTTCTCATCGGGCCAGGCGCTATTTTTCTCCTTTTGTTTGTATGTGTAACGTGCTTCCAGAAAGGATTGACGCGACAGGGTATAGCTTCCCAGAAAATAGAGATCGACTGCGTTCGATGGTGCGTCGATATTATATTTTAACCAGGGGAACCGGATAAAATCGGCATAGGCGGTCACCGAGAATTTTGGGAGAGGGCGGAATTCAGTGCCGATATATAGGCCACGCTCATTTTGTGTGCTGCCTCCCTCAGAAAATGCATGGGCGTACAAGGCGTTGTAAGAGATAGGATAATGTCTGTGGAGGAGTGAAAACGACAGGTTGCCGGAGAAGCGGTACTGCAGGGTGTTTAAGGTGGCGACTGCTCCATTTTTGGCAATGGCTGTCTCACCTGCGAAAATCAATCCGGGAAGCTGGTAAGAGTAGTCGATGCTGGCATTGAAGTTGGAGAAATCCCTCAGATAGTAAAAGTTGTAATCCCGAAGTGTGGGGTTGTACATCCTGTTGTATCGGTGAAAAATAGCGCTTACGCCCAGTTGCAGCCGCTCCTTCCGGAAATTGAGATTGGCACCGCCCACCTGTTCACGCGTATTTTTTTTCTTCTCAATTTCAAGTGGGGTACGATGCAACCCGTCTGTTTTGAATGAGGTGATATCTCCATCGTCCGACAAGTTGGCGTCAATTCCTTTGTGGTAGTAGAAGGCGGTGATGGCGAAATTCCCAAATCCGGCTACAGCTGCGGCTCCCCTGAAAAAGCCCTCTTCGGCTGTGGAGAAATGGCGTTTGGGTTGTAGCGTCCGTCGCGCAATATTATCGGTACTCCATGATTTGCTGATCATGAAATCATTGTTCAGCACCAAACCTTGACCGAAAGAGAGCCGGTAATCTCCTAAAGCAACTGTTTTCAACCATCCCATATCGTTTATAATCAGATGAAAACCATAATGATCATACCCTTTCGGATAGTCCGGCTTGAAAAAAGGCTCTCCGGCATCTTTTTCAGCTGTAACCCCTATCTGCATCTTATTCCGGTAACCGAAAGAATAGCGGAGGGAGGTGTAAAAATCTTCCCCCCGGTATTTGCGGTTGGGGTACCGTGCAAGGAGACTGTCCGGAAACTCGCCATAGCCGGCACGTTGCGTCAAGGTCTTGTCGAAACGCAGTTGTGCTTCATGACGGCCATACTTTAGTAGGTCGTTTGCCTGTAGGCGGGTCTCTTTTTTTTCCGTTTCTCCTATATGAAAAAAGGGAAGAATCATCCCTACGGTTTTGAGATCGAGGTACGGTACGTTTCTTAATTCGAACAGGGTGTAAATGGGGCGGTTTTTTTCTAAAAAATGGAAGATAGCATCCGCTTCTTCCATAGAGAGTAACGGGAAATTTTCCAATTGTTCACGGGTGACCGTGTTCAGGTTTATGGGGTCGTTCTCCAACTGCAATAGCTCTTCATACATCTTTTCGATAGAGGCTTCATTCATCCCCTCCTCGGCTAATTGTTCCACGAATTTGCGCCAATCTCCGGGTTGCTGTGCCCGAGCCATACCTGTGGAACCGAGGAATAAGGCAAGGAGAAGGATCAAGAGACGGGGTTTCATTGGTCTTGATTTTTGATTGCGACATCTTCATATCATTTTTGGTATTATGCTTCTCAATTCAATGGTTCACTGTAAATGACACACTCACTGTCATTACTCTACTCACGCACATTCCCTACAAAAATAGTGATTTTTTCTTATTTGCTCAATATTTGATTATGAATTAATAAATTATCTTTTTAAAAGTGAAGACAATGGTTATTTTGACTATTCGGACCATGTTTTCGAACCCATGTCAGGTTACTCGTTTGAGGACGGTTGGATACTTTGTTCTTTTACAAATGTAAATGACGAACTTGGCGAACTTCTTTTTTGTGCTATTAAGTCGTTGAATAAGAACGAGTAATATAATGGTATATTCAGCAGCCCTTCGTTGTAATCCAATCCTTTAAGTGAAAAGCGGATACTTAATTCGGGATTGTATTTATTGCGAAATACGCGCAAGCTTTGTGCTTTTACCTGTTCGCCCGATTTTACTTCTATGGGAATAATCAAGTTTTCCGTTGAAACAACGAAATCGAGTTCGCTTTTGCCTTTCGGTTGGTTAGGATTGTCGGCGTTACTTGCCCAGTAATACGTTTCGTCGAAACCCAAAGAACGAAGTTGCTGTAAAACGAAGTTTTCGGCAAATGCGCCGCCAAAGTTTGACCAGATATTATCGTCGCCAATCACAACAGAAGTGGACAAACCTGCCAACTGCCGCAATAATCCGACATCAAGCGCATAAATTTTGAAATCGGAATTGTTGAAATAAAATGAAAGAGGTAATTTGTCGCCGTGCACCGTGAGGTCGATTTTGTAAATTAATCCCGCATCGAGCAACCAGTCGAGAGCAAACGCATAATCGCGACCGCGCGCCGACGGTGCAACGGTTTTATAAGTAAACTTATGATTTTCTTTGGCAAATTGCTGAGGAACGCTGCGCCACAAATTGCCGATTTTTCGCGATTCGGCATTGGTGGTATGCTTGCTGAAATCGTCTCTGTAGTCGGCAAGAATATTTTTTAAAATCATTTCTACGTGGCTGATATTTTTGCTCTCAACCCATTCCGAAACGACGGCAGGCATTCCGCCAACGGCAAGATATTGTTGGAAAATATCTTTAAAATCGCTTGCAATAAGCGGACGGCGTAAGTTTTCAATTGCATCATGTGCCTCTTTTGTCTGAATTTGCATACCCAGGGCCCAATAAAATTCCTCCAAATCCATTGGATACAGCCGCAATCTGGTAACTTTGCCAACAGGAAATGAAGTGCCGCTGTGCAAGGCAACTCCAAGCTTGTATTTTCCATCGGCTTTCACTATATTTTCATAATATAGGATGCGCCTCTGAAAATATCAAGCAAGCTTGTATTTTCCATCGGCTTTCACTATATTTTCATAATATAGGATGCGCCTCTGAAAATATCAAGCAAGCTTGTATTTTCCATCGGCTTTCACTATATTTGCTGCGTCTTTAACTAAAAGGCTATGAAACGAGTGCTGTTGCTTTCATTGCTTCTCGTCATCCTGTGTATCTCATGCGGAAAATGGAGCAGGCGGGGGAGTGTGTACGATTTTCCCCAGATCTTGCAGGCAGACACATTGCGTGTGTTGACCCTGAACACATCCACTTCTTATTTCATATATCGGGATCAACCGATGGGATATCATTACGATATGATCCGCGATTTCTGTAAGCATCACAATTTGTTTCCCGAGATCATAGTGGCCGGAAATACAGGCGCCATGTTGCAGATGCTCCAGAATAAGGAGGCCGACTTGATAGCCTATAGTATGCCGGTGACCAATGCGCTGAAAGACTCGATACGTTATTGCGGACTGCAGCAGATCTCGCATCAGGTGCTGATACAACGTGCTGAACGGGAGGATACTTTGCTGGTCGATGTGACCGGTTTGATCGGTAAGCAGGTAACAGTGATTGATGAGTCGAAATACCTTGACAGGATAAGTAATCTGAACAACGAATTGGGGGGAGGTCTCCGGATAGAGAAGATTGATGGCGATACTGTGGTGGTGGAAGATCTGATCCGGATGGTCTCCCGTGGGGAGATAGCCTATACGGTGGCCGATGATGATCTGGCTATGCTCAACCACACCTATTTTGGAAATCTGAATGTAAACTTGCCGGTGAGCTTCGACCAGCGTTCTTCGTGGGTGGTGAGAAAAGATACCCCCCTGCTTGCCGATTCACTGGACAGTTGGATTGAAAGTCGCTCTTCGGGTCCCACATTCCTGCGGATCATGAAGCGTTATTTTGAAGAAACCAAAGGATACATAGAGTGGCGAAGACCTGCCTACAGAGAGATCTCCGGCCATGGTGTCATTTCCCCTTTCGACTCTTTATTCAAGCGTTATGGGAAGGAGTCGGGTATCGATTGGCGGCTGCTTGCGTCGGTCTCCTATCAGGAATCTGTTTTCGATACGGAGGGGCAGTCGTGGGCGGGTGCTATCGGACTGATGGGGTTGATGCCGGCCACTGCCGCCTCGTTGGGATTAGAGGGCGACCAGCTTTTTGATCCTGAGAAAAATATACGTACAGGTGCACAATACCTGAAATATTTACTCCATACATTTCGTTTTATTGAAAATCCTGATGAGAGGATAAAAATAGCTTTGGCAGCCTACAACGGTGGAATCGGACATATATTTGACGCCTTGGCCCTCACCGAAAAATATGGAGGAGATAATGGGGTGTGGGATGCCAATGTAGAGAGGTATCTCCAGTTGAAACGCTTGGAGCAATATTACTCAGACCCGGTTTGCAAGAATGGCTATTTCAGGGCGGACGAAACAATTAAATATGTACGCGATGTAATAGACAGATGGGAGATATATAAAAAATCATTATCTTTGCCATCGGTGTGAAACGAGCATATGAAAATCATATTTACAGAAAAGAGATGTCAGTGATAATCAATAAAGTCAGAACGAAAGAGGATTTGAAAAAATTCATCCAATTCGGTATCGATCTCTATGAAGGGAACGAATATTTTGTCCCGCCGTTGATTTACGATGAGAGAGACACGCTCAACTGGAGTAAGAATCCGGCGTTCGATCATTGTGATGCCACCTATTTCTTGGCGTACCGTGATGAGGAGATTGTGGGACGGATCGGTGTCATTATCAACCACAAGGCGAATGAGATATGGAACGAACGGAATGCCCGCTTTGGTTTTGTCGATTTTATTGATGACAAAGAGGTGGTGGATGCTCTTTTTGGGGCGGCCGAAAGCTGGGCCCGGTCACGAGGTCTGGAGAAGATACACGGACCGCTCGGTTTTACCGATTTCGACCATGAGGGAATGCTGGTGGAGGGTTTCGACCAGATTAGTACTTTGTCGACCATATACAACTACCCCTATTATGTGGACCATATGGAGCGGATGGGGTATGTGAAGGATCAGGACTGGATAGAATTTTTGATTTCCATCCCCAAGGAGATGCCGGAGCGTTTCCTGCGTGCTTCTGAAATAGTGAAGAAGCGATCCGGGCTCGATATAAAACATCTGCAGAGTAAAAAGGATGTGATGCCTTATGCGAGGGATATCTTTAAACTACTCAATCGTGCCTATAAGGAGCTATATGGTTTTGTAGAGCTTACCGACAGGCAGATCGATTATTATGTGGATATGTATATCCCGTTGCTTCGTTTGGAATTCCTCACGCTGGTGATCCGTCAGGAAGACAATAAACTGGTGGGTGTGGGCATAGGGCTTCCCAGTATCGCCAAGGCTCTCCAGAAAGCAAAGGGGCGATTCATGCCGTCAGGATGGTACCATCTTTACAAGGCATTAAAAGGTAAAGGGAATAATGTGCTTGACCTGCTACTGGTTGCTGTCGATCCCGAATATCAAGGGAAAGGGTTGAATGCGCTGTTGTTTAATGAGTTTATCCCGGCTGCCAACCGGTTGGGATTTGAATATGCTGAGAGTAATCCCGAACTGGAAGTGAACAGTAAAGTACACTCCATGTGGAATGGCCTGGAGACGAAGCAGCATAAAAGACGCAGGGTGTTTATTAAAGATTTATAGAGAGGAAATAAAGGTGAACGAAACAGAAAAAGAGATACAAATAGCTGATAATAACTATAGAGAAGAGAATATTGTCACATTAGAGTGGCAGGAACATATTCGCCGGCGGCCCGGGATGTATATCGGGAAACTGGGCGACGGTTCATCGTACGATGATGGGATCTATGTCCTTCTGAAAGAGGTGCTGGATAACGCGATCGATGAATTTATGATGGGTTACGGCAAGACCATCGAAGTGACCATCGAAAATGAGAGTGTGATGGTACGCGACTATGGTCGTGGTGTGCCGCTGGGAAAAGTGAAGGATGTCTGCTCTAAGATGAATACCGGTGCCAAATACGATTCAAAGGCCTTTAAAAAATCGGTGGGATTGAACGGTGTGGGTATCAAAGCGGTGAATGCACTCTCTTCTTCCTTTGCCATGGAATGTTTCAGGGAAGGACAGATGAAGGGGGTGGAATTCATGCAGGGTGTGATCTCGCATGATGGCGAAATCGTTCCGACCGCCAGTGGGAATGGTACCTATGTCTCTTTTACTCCCGATGCGGAGATATTTGGAGAGTACCACTATCGCGACGAACATATCGAGCCGCTGCTGAAGAACTATGTCTTCCTGAATATCGGCTTGACCATCGTCTTCAATGATAAGAAGTTCAGTTCGAAAAACGGGTTGGAAGACCTGCTGAACGAAAACCTTACGGCGGAAGAGCTTTATCCTATCATCCACCTTTTCGGGGAGGATATCGAGGTGGCTATCACCCACACCAACCAGTATGGCGAGGAGTACTACTCGTTTGTCAACGGACAGCATACCACCCAGGGAGGTACACACCTTACCGCTTTCCGTGAGGCGACGGCGAGGGTCATCAAAGAGTTCTATAATAAGAATTTTGACTATTCCGATATCCGTAACGGTATAGTGGCGGCGATCAGTATTAAGGTGGAAGAGCCGGTGTTCGAGTCGCAGACAAAAACAAAACTTGGCTCAAAAGAGATGGCACCCAACGGCGTCTCTGTGAGCAAGCATATCAACGACTTCCTCAAAAAAGAGCTGGATAACTACCTGCACAAACATGCCGATACCGTAGAGGTGCTGCAGAGAAAAATTCTCGATTCGGAAAAGGAGCGCAAAGCTATTGCCGGCGTCACCAAATTGGCCCGTGAGCGGGCAAAAAAGGCCAACCTGCACAATAAGAAACTGAGGGATTGCCGCATTCATTATAACGATAACAAGGGAGACGACAGGGAAAAGAGTGCCATCTTTATCACCGAGGGTGATTCGGCCAGTGGCTCTATCACCAAGAGCCGTGACCCGAACCTTCAAGCGGTATTCAGCCTGCGGGGAAAACCGCTGAACTGCTTCGGACTGACAAAGAAAATCGTCTATGAAAACGAGGAGTTCAACCTTCTTCAGGCGGCACTCAATATTGAAGAAAATATGGACGGATTGCGCTATAATAAGGTAATCATTGCCACCGATGCCGATACCGATGGAATGCATATCCGGCTGCTGCTGCTCACTTTCTTCCTGCAATTCTTTCCCGATCTGATCAAGAAGGGGCATGTCTATATCCTTCAGACGCCACTCTTTAGGGTGCGTAACAAGAAGAAAACGCTCTATTGTTATACGGAGGAGGAGCGACTCAACGCCATTGGGGAACTTGGCCCCAATCCTGAAATAACCCGTTTCAAGGGACTGGGTGAGATCTCGCCCGATGAGTTTCGTTACTTTATCGGTGAGGATATCCGACTCGACAGGGTCACTATGCGGAAAGAAGATCTTCTGAAAGAATTGCTCGAATTCTATATGGGTAAGAATACCCCTGAACGGCAGTCGTTTATTATTGAGAACCTGGTGGTTGAAGAGGATGAGGTTGCTTAGTTCAGAAATCCCATATCCTACGCCATAGATCTTAAAATAGAAATATGTTTCAAATAGAATCAGCTAAACCGCGGATAGCGCTGTTCCCCGGAACATTCGATCCATTTACCGTCGGTCATGAGTCGCTGGTACGAAGGGGATTATCCCTGATGGAGAGGATTGTGATAGCCATTGGTGTGAATGAGGCAAAGCAGTCGTTTTTTCCGCTGGAGAAACGGCTCAGCATGATCCGTGACTTTTACCGCAATGAACCCCGTGTAAGCGTGGAGCGCTACGACTCATTGACCATAGAATTTGCACAGAAAATAGGTGCACAATATATCCTGCGGGGCATCCGTTCGGTAGCCGATTTCGAATATGAAAAAACAATTGCCGATATAAACCGAACTATTTCAGGAATTGAGACGTTTGTACTATTTACTGAACCTTCCCTCACCCATGTCAGCTCCTCACATGTGAGGGAATTGCTGCGTTACGGCTACGATGTGAGCGAATTTGTCCCGAAAGGATTTCAACTATAACAGGAGGTCAACTGTTGCCTCGATCCTGACGGTTTCTCATACAAGATCCGACGGGTTGGCTTTAGTTACACTCAAACCCATACAATACAATAAAAATGCTAAAGAGAATAATTCCGATTGTTTTAGGTACGCTGTTTTTAAACGGATGTGTCTATGCACAATTCCGCCCCTCTTCCGATGCGGTTAAAATAGATCGAGCCCTTCAACTTGTCCAAAGTCTCTATGTGGATGATGTAGATGCGCAGAACCTGACTGAAGCGGCCATCCGTGGTATGCTGAAGGAATTGGATCCGCACTCCTCTTATCTCAACAAGGAAGAGGTGAAGGCGATGAATGAACCGTTGCAGGGAAATTTTGAAGGGATAGGTATTTCATTCAATATGATGACCGATACCCTCTATGTGATGGAGGTCATCTCCGGGGGACCGTCGCAAAAGGTGGGTATTATGCCGGGAGATAAGTTTATCTTGGTAAACGACACGCTTATTGCCGGGGTGAAGAAGAATAACCAGGAGATCATCTCCATGCTTCGGGGTGCCAAAGGGACGGAGGTGAATATAAAAGTACTTCGTCGTGGTGTGCCGGAGTTAATGCCATTCCGGATTATCCGCGACAAGATTCCCATCGTCAGTATTGATGCCTCCTATTTAGTGACCGATGACATCGGTTACATCCGCTTGAGCCGTTTCGGTGTTGCATCGGGTGAAGAGTTCCGGAAGGCGGAGCAGGAGCTGAAAGCACAGGGGATGAAACACCTTATTTTGGATCTGACCGACAATGGAGGAGGTATCCTGCAGACTGCCAATGATATAGTGAATGAGTTTTTAGGAGAGGGCAAGCTGATTGTCTATACCGAAGGAAAAAATCAACCCCGATATACAATGAACGCCACAGGTAGTGATGAGTTGAGCGGAGGAAAATTGGTGGTGTTGATCAATGAGGCTTCCGCATCAGCCAGTGAGATCCTTGCCGGTGCCATTCAGGATTGGGACAGGGGGGTGGTTGTTGGAAGAAGATCGTTCGGAAAGGGGCTGGTACAACGACAGCTGCCGCTTCCCGACGGTACCATGATCCGCCTGACCGTGGCCAGGTATTATACTCCTACCGGTAGAAGTATCCAGAAACCCTACGAAAATGGTGACCAGGATGCATATCACCGGGACTTCGTGAATCGTTATATGCATGGGGAAATGTTCCAGGCAGACAGTATTCATTTCCCCGACTCCCTAAAATATACTACGCTGGTGAACAAGCGTACCGTATATGGTGGTGGTGGTATTATGCCTGATTATTTCGTACCGGTTGACACGACCGGGGGAACCAGACTGCACGCCCGATTGAATGGCCTGAATGTGATTGGCAGAGTGGCGATAGCCGAAGTGGATAACCGCCGTCAGGAGCTGCTGCAAAGATATCCGGATATCAATAAGTTCAATGCCGGTTTTCAGATCACCGAGGCGGAGAGACTCAAATTGATGAAACTTGCCGCCGATGAGAAGATAGAGTGGAATGAGGAGCAGTTTGCCACATCCCGCCCATTGATATTCGCCCAATTAAAAGCGCTGATGGCGCGTGACTTATACGACTCGTCTGCATTTTTCCGCATCATCAATGAAGAGAACGATATCTTTATGGAGGGATTGAAGATTATTTCCGACGACAAAAGGTATCAAGAGCTACTGCAAGGTATAGGTGACGATGTAGGACAAAACAAATAACCACAATATGAACTTTGATTATAGTAAGCTTCGGGTGCAGGAGGGCACTAAAGTCAACCTGAAAAATTTTTCTACCTGCGAAGAGGGAGGATATACCAAGCAGAGTGCCAACGAGGAAATTAAGCAGAATATCAAGGAGCTGAATAAGTTTCAGGAGATGTTCTATGCCGATGACCGCTATTCGCTATTGATCATTCTACAGGCACGCGATGCTGCCGGAAAGGATGGTGTGATCCGCCATGTGATGTCGGGTATCAACCCGCAGGGATGTAGGGTGCACAGTTTTAAGACGCCTACAAAGAACGAACTGGAGCACGACTACTTCTGGCGCCATTATATCGCATTGCCCCAGCGCGGGATGATAGAGATCTTCAACCGCTCGCACTATGAAAATGTGCTGGCCACGAGAGTCAACCCACAATGGATACTCAACGAGCGTATTCCCGGCTATGGCTCGGTAGAGAAAATAGACCAGCAGTTTTGGGATGCCCGCTATGAGGATATAAACGCGATTGAGCGGCATCTTCACCGGAACGGAATGCGTATTCTTAAGTTTTTTCTGAATGTGTCGAAAGAAGAGCAGAAAGAACGTCTTCTTTCCCGTATCGACGATCCCCACAAAAACTGGAAATTCAGTTCAGCCGATCTGCAAGCTCGTGCACAGTGGGATGAGTATGAAAGTGCATTCGAAGAGATGCTGGAGAAGACCTCGAAACCGTATGCACCATGGTATGTGATCCCTGCCGACAAGAAGTTTTTTGCCCGGGTAGCGGTAGGTGATATCATTCTTGAATTGTTCCGGTCGCTCGACTTGCATTATCCCCCCGCAGAATCACCGGATTTGTTGGAAAAAGCACGCGAAATATTGATGAAGGAGTAGTGCAACTGCACTATTTTTTCCGCTTCCTCAAAAAGGCCTCTAGCCGTGTGAGCGCCCAGAAAGAAGATAATGTCATCACGATGAGGAGGGCGGTGAAGATATATTGAGAAGAGAGAATAGCTTCTGTTCCACCGAAGATAATTGTCAGCAGTGAGAGCACAAAAAGCAACAGGTACATGGTCCCGAAAATGCTTCTGAAATCTGTCAGTGTATCTCCTTTGGTCATTGGGCGTTTCTGTTTTTGTGGCGTAACTGCTTTTTCGGTTTCAATTTGTTGCATAATGCGGTATTTCAGGTTCTCTGGAGCCTGAATTTTTGAGGATTGCATCATTTGTCGAATGATATCCTCTTCTGTTTGTATATTTTTCTTTTCTGTCATAATTTTTTTTTAGGAAGAGGGCAAGAGTTGATCCTCTGCAATTTCTCCATAATGTTGCATGAGCATCTCCTTGAATAACTTTCTTGCCCTGAACAGTTTCACTTTTACATTCGATTCGTTCAATCCCGTTATTTTCGCAATATCCTTGACCGGATTCTCTTCCATATAATATAACGTGAGTAATAAAGCATCCCCTTTGGGCATTTTTTGCAAGATTTCACCCACCATCTCTTTTTGTTCACTATGCTCTATATTGAGATCTGCTGGATTGCCGGATAGATGAACCGCATTCTCCATATCAGTTTCGTGGGTACTTGTCCATATTTTCGATTTCGTGAGTGTCACCGCCGTGTTGTACACAATGCGGTAGAGCCATGTGGAGAATTTGCTGTCGGCGCGGAAACTATGTAAATTACGGTATGCCTTCACGAAACTATCCTGCACGACATCTTCCGCATCCTG
>LSQX01192443.1_pt1 | contig 12187 bp, 9 predicted proteins | sample 654561 | NCBI WGS metagenome assembly LSQX01 (sample SAMN04489861, study PRJNA283612) | anaerobic digester metagenome | isolation source: 4 biogas reactors fed with cattle manure at either 37C or 55C with and... | place: Denmark: Kongens Lyngby | collected 2014 | reverse complement strand
GTGGCCAAGACCGGATCACCCATGAGTTCGCCCCAGTCCCCGAAACTCTTGTTGCTGGTCACCACGGTGCTCGCCCTCTCGTACCTGGCGCTAATTACCTGGAAGAATAGGTCGGCCTCTAGCCGGTCCAGCGGCAGGAAGCCGACTTCGTCGCAAATGAGCAGTCTTGGTCGCAGATACATGGCCATACGTCTGCGGATCCTGCCCTCCTGATAGGCCTTCTTCAGGTCGGTCAGCATGTCGTGAGCCTTGGTGAAGTACACCGAGATGCCGTGGCTGACTGCTTCCATGCCGAGAGCGATGGAGAGGTGGGTCTTGCCTACACCGGGCGGACCCAGGAACACCACGTTCACCGCCTCGTTAAGGAACGTGTCAGTGGCCACGATAAAATCCCCAAGAATGGCCACGAAAAGTGCACAACTTTGGCCAACTGAGTAGTTGAAAGCGCCCCTCTTCTCGAATGAAGCCGTACTGGCTTTGTCGGGAGGAGAGCACACAGTGCTGAAGGTGGGAACGATCGTGGACATTCGAAGGTTAAGAGACGAAGGACTGAGCAAATCGCAGGTTGCCAAACGACTGGGGTTGAATCGCCGGACGGTGAGCAAGTACTGGGACGGACCGGCCGAGTCCCCCAGCACACCAGAGTACAAAGAACGCGCAAGCGTGGTGGCCCCCTGGATGGACTACATCAAGAGCAGATTGGGGAAGTACCCTGAGCTCTCGGCGAAAAGGCTCTACGACGAGGTTAAGAAGAAAGGTTACAGTGGTTCCGAACGGACCGTGCGGAGAGAAGTGGCCAAGATCAGGCCGGCGGACGGCAGGATCTACACCCCTCAAAAGACTCTCCCCGGAGAACAGGCGCAGGCTGACTGGGGGCACCTTGGCACGACCGAGATTCTGAACAGAACGTACCAACTCTACTGCTTCGTGTTTACGATGTCCTGGTCAAGGCTGATGTACGTGGAATTCGTAGTGAGTCTCAACATGGCCACGTTTCTGGCGTCGCTGGCCCGGGCTCTTGAGTACGTGGGCGGCGTACCCAAAGTTATTTTGTTCGATAACGCCAAGACGGTTGTTGCCGAGAGGGTCGGAACTGTGGTGAGGTTCAACGAGGACCTCATGAACTTCGCCCTGCGCGCAGGGTTTACTCCCCGGGCGTGCTGGATAGGTGACCCGGAATCGAAGGGGAAGGTCGAGTCGGGGGTCAAGTACGTTAAGAAGGGCTTCTTCTACGGCCTCGAGTGGGCAGATGTCGACGACCTGAACATGAAGGCCAGGGATTGGTTTGACAACACGGCAAACAACCGTGTCCACGGCACCACCCACGAGATCCCCTGGGAAAGACTCCGTGAGGAGAGACCGTACCTGAAGGAACTGCCCCGCGATCTGCCCACCTGGGTAGTCGAGACACGCAAGGCCACGAAAGACCGTCAGATATCGGTTGACGGGAACCGGTACTTCGTGCCACTCGCCAAGCCTAAGGGCGTGGTCACTTACCGGCGGTACGAGGACCGGATTGAGGTGGTGGACTCGAGAGAACCCTCGCTTGTGATCCCACTGGCCAAGGGCTACAGAGAGGTAGAGGTACCCGACGCCGGGACCAAGAGACCAAGGCATCTCGACCCACTGCAGGTCAAGTTTGAGGGACTGGCGCCGTCGGCACCCGCCTACCTGGAGGGCCTGGGCAGTTCTCGTGTGGGCCATCTCCGCGAGCAGATGGAGAAGATACTCGCGCTGGGAGCTGTCCACACCTCGGAAGAACTAGAGCGCGCCATGCGCCAGGCGATCAATTACAGGGCCTACGGTTTTGGAGCTCTGAAGGGGATTCTGAAGCACCTGTCTGTTGTCCGCGGCCAGGTCCCGCGCCCCGCGCCAGCCGTCACCAGACTTGCTGTGCCCGATGTGCAGGTAGAACGCCGTGAACTCGACTACTACGAGAATGTGGGGTGGCGCCGATGATCCCCACCATCGGCCCCGCCGACCGCAAGGAACTCCAACTGGGCCTAAAGCGCCTGAAACTGCGGTGGATCCGGGACCACCTGGACGAACTCAGCGAACTCGCGCTTCAGGAAGAGCCCTCTTACCTTGATTACTTGGCTTACCTGGTGAAGGAGGAGGTGCGCGGACGAGACGAGACACAGGTCAGGAACGCTCTCAAAGCTGCGCGGTTCCCGACCCACAAGAGCCTGAACGACTTCGATTTTTCCTTTCAGACATCGGTCAGCCGGCAAACGGTCCGGGACCTGGCTTCGCTGGAGTTCGTGAGAGCCCACGAGAACCTGATCCTTCTGGGTCCGCCCGGTGTGGGAAAGTCCCATTTGGCCATCGCCCTCGGGATCAGGGCTGTGGAAGAGAAGATGCGGGTACGTTTCTGGACTGCGGCTGACCTCGTGCAGGACCTCTACAGCCACCTTGCCGACGGGAGCCTCCGGCGCTACATACAGTCCTTGACCAGGTACGACCTCCTGGTCGTCGACGAACTGGGTTACCTAAAGCTGGACCAGACCGCTTCCGATCACCTGTTTCAACTGGTGGCCGATGCCTACGAACGCGCCTCGCTAATCATCACCAGCAATCTCGACTTTCGCGAGTGGGCGGAGATGTTCGCAAACCCGAGCACGGCCGCCGCCGTACTCGATCGTCTACTCCATCACGCCCACGTGATTTCGCTCAAGGGAGACAGTTACAGGCTAAGAAGCCGACTGGCGCCTCCCAAACAGACCGCTGATTGCGACAAAAGGGGGTGATCCGCAGTCAAGAACCTGTGCACTTTTCGTGGCCAAAGATGTGCATTTTCAAGTGGCCGTTGACAAAACAAGAAGGGCTTCTGCGCGAGCATAAAGTACGCAAAGACGGCACACGCGGCGATATGGCCTGTTATGCAGTATTAAAAAGTGAATGGGAGGCAATGTGATGTCTGATCATCTGACACTGGTTGAACCCAGCGAAGAAGCCGGCGCCGAGTCGCCGATGCTTTCGAACTGGGTCTGCAGAGAGTCTTTCCTCTGACGCTGCCCGTGGAGACGGTCTCGGTAATGGGCATCGTCAAGTACCAATCGTCCTCTTTCCACGCACCTCTCATGAACAGCCACGCATTCTTCTCCCGCGAAGGCCTCCAGCCGGTCAGGGTAGACACATACATCAATCCTTTTCCGAGCGTATGTCGCTTACGTCGTCCCTGCGAAGGCCATGGCAATGACAGCCATCGACCTTCTGGCCAACGGCGCAGCTGAGGGACTCAGGATCAAGAGCAAGTACAAACCCCTCTACACCAAAGAGACGTATCTCAAGACGTGGGACGAGGCAGTGAGAGGGGAGTAGCCGTAGAGCGAAGAGCTTCCTTCGGGTGAGCCTTGCTGCCATCACTAATCCTATGATGGCAAGCCTCTGGGGAGTTACCCGCAGACCTGCGAGAGCATACGTCCCGCGGGAACACCTACCTGTGGGGACGTTGAGAACGTTCGCCTGCCCTACGATAAACCAATATCTAGCAGGTGTGATACCAGTCATTGGCTTTGCGGCAGGCCGGACAAGTCCCCTAGAATTGATATAAAACGGCACCGATAGGAGGTCACCACATGAAACGCATACGAATCCTGGCGGTACTCATAGCCATAGCTGCCGTCCTTCTGAGCGGTGGACAAGCGTTCGCAATGACTCCCGAACAGCAGGCTCTCTACGATGCCTGGTATCAGGCACGCTTTGGACGCCTACCGGCGAGTTCCACGCCGTCGCCCAGCCAGCCTGAACCTTCGATTCCGGCCAAACCATCCACGCCTGCGCCGTCGAACCCGTCCAAGGGGACGATAAGTCCGGTCGAAGCGAACGACTTTGAGAAGGAGATCTTGCGGCTCCTGAACCAAGAGCGCGTTAAGGCCGGCCTCAAGCCGCTCACGATGAACCCGTACGTCGCAGCAGTGGCGCGTGTCAAGGCCGAAGACATGATAGAGAACAACTACTACGCCCATGGGTCGAGCTACGGCTATTCAGGCAATATGCTGGCCTACTTTGGCGTGTCGGTGAACCTTTCGCGTGAGAACATCTGCCAAGCATATAGCGCCCTAGGTGCCCACAACGCTTTCATGGGCAGCAAATCCCACAGAGACAGTATGCTGAAGGCGTACTGGGAAGAGGTTGGGATCGGCGTTGTGCGCAAGCCCGGCTCACAGGTGTATTACGTGGTTGAGATATTCGTCCGTTAAGGCCACCACGCTGCGTAATCCGCAGAACCTATCCGCCACCGGCAAGAGTCTCATCGCCGCCTAGTTGGGCAACAAACCTCAAGGGGGGACCTAGGGTCCTCCCTACTCTTTCCCCGAGTACCCACAAAGCACCCCCGGACATAGAGATAGATGAGATATTATTGCGGTTTCTGGATTGTTAGGGCCAAGGGGAGATCGGCATGTATCTTATGATGAACAACCATGAGGTGCGTCCTCAAAGGATAACCTGTCCGCCGGCCGAAGTCCTGGAAAGCACCTGCCAGCTCTTCAGCCTGCCTTTCAGACACGAAAAAGGCTCGGGGATCTTCGCAGTGCACCCACCCCTGCTCGGGAAGAGCATACTCATCCAATCGGTAAGACCGGCTCGCCTGGCCGACTCGCGCCTTTATGCCCAGTTCACTTCCGAGTTACGGCTCCTGGAACGGATGCTTTGGGTGTCAGGCGCTGAGGTGGTCCTGCGTGAGTCGCTCTATCCGGAAGGCCCGACGAGGCAAGGGCGAGGTCCGGAACACTCTTCCCACTGGGACTTGGTGCTTTTAGTCTTCGCCGGTCAAAGCGTTACCGGTTGCGTTCATCCTCTCGCGATATATCCCTGGTGGCAGTGGGCCCGGGCGAGCTATCGCCTCGCAGGTCACTTCGCAGCCGATCTAGGCCCGTCTTGTCCGGCTTTCACACGGGCATCAAGCTTCAGGATGACGAGAGATGTGAAGGGTTGGTTCTCGGAGATCCTCCAGGAGACTCGCGCTCCCACTGTCCTTCTTTCCATCCCGCTCATAGACGGATACGTTGACCAGTTCCTCGATATCGTCTCCCTCGTCATATGCCGGGGAGTACTCAGATACTTTAGGAAGCAGCCGTTACCCAACGGAGCATGGGAAATCGTGAGAAAGGCGGGTTCGCAGCCTCACGAAAGGGTCGGGCCCCCGGTTTCGGCCGTGGTGGAAGGGCCCTCTGAGCCTGCAGCCCTCATGGAAAGGCCGTATCCAGAAATTCCGGCGCCCGCCTCCTCACCGTATGCGGTGCCGCCTCCTGTCACAGTAACGGGGCCGCTGTCCGCAAGTTTCGCTCCAGTAAGTCCCGTCCCGGCAAGTCCGGCTGCGGCGGGTTCCGTCTCAACAAGCAGTACTTCAGCGAGTGAGTCTGTGCCTACCGTACCAGATGGTGCGAGAGATATGAGCAACGAGCCGCCCCTCGGGCCAGGGACGCCAGAACAGATGGCAAGGGACGGGGCAAGCTCTTTGGAACTGGCCCGCGCAGATCTGGTGAGACGCCGTCGGTCGATCAGCCTAGCAGCACAGGCGCTAGACCCGCCGGGGCCGCCCAGCGCCGAAAGGCCCGCAACCCAAAAACTGCCTGCAACCGTCGAACAACCGTCAACACCAGAGCAACAGGCAGCCCCGGAGCCGCCTGCAACCGCTGAACGTCTGCCAGCCGTAGAACGGGCGGCGCTATCGGAACAGCCGGCAACCCAGGAAAGACCCGCGGCCGCGGAGAGGACTGCGGCGGAACGGCTGGCTGCGGAACGACTGGCTGCGGAACGACCGGTGGCAGAACGATCGCCGGTCCGGCAGCTCCTCCAGCCGGCGGTACAGTATCGAGGCCAGCAACCGGGACAAGCGGGAAATCTGCCCGCCCGGCACTTCACCGCTCCAGGGATTCAGCCGGAAGCACGCACCCGACAGAGCCCGGCACAAACAGCCGCGCGTGCTCCCGCGCCTGACGGTTTGGCCACGACGGGTTCGACTCGTCCTCTCACGATCAACCTTCCTAGGAGCCAGAGGGAAGACGAGCGCCTAATGCAATTGCGCGAGATACTCCTCAAGTCGCCCGAAACGGCCGTCAAACAGGCAGCAGATGTACTCTCAAAGAGGGGCATTAAGCCTACGCCTGAAAGGATCGAGGAATACATCCAGTACCTAAACCGCATGCTGTTCGGGCAGGATACGCCGAAAGACAACCAGCCTGACTAGTCTCAAGAAACCTGGTAAGGAAATGAACTCCTCCAGACTGACTGGCGCAAGGTTCCGTCGGGCTCTGGACCACAGAGAAAGCCAAGCCAGGAGAGGCATATCTCCTGGCCTGACGTTTGCTCTCCGTTCTCCGCTGGCTGCTAGTTGTTTGTCTGCACTGGCGGCAGGAAGAAGTCCTGCAGTTGGGGCGGGTTGAACGGCGGGAAGGGCCTCGAGAAGAACTCGATGCACGGGTTCTCTGCAAGAGGCGGCGGGAGTAGATCCCAATCGCACTCGCCGAAGGCCGTGATCACAAGCTGGGCGTCGGCCCACGTCTTCACGATGACGTGCGCCCCGACGGTCACGCCCACCCTCAAGACGTCGAGGAATACGTCGACGGTGCAGTCGAGGATCTCCCAGTGGGACTGGGTCTTGACGCTCACCTGGCCTACGAGTTCCTGATCCGGGAAGAACAAGACCAGCGACTTTGCAAACTGCACAGGGCAGACTTCGATGTAGCCGGTCACAGGGGTTCTGCCCGGAGTGTTGTTCTGGAGCTGCACGAGCACCGTGTTCCTCACCTGGCACGTGTCAACCGTGGGCGTCTCGTCGAGACCGGGAGTCACTATGACATCAACCTGGGCCGCAGGGGGAACGCCTCCTAGAGGGGTGATGGTCAGGTCGGGGGGCGGGCTCGCGGTCACGAAGATCTGCCCGAGACGATTCTCCTTGAAGACGGCGCCCAGACATACGATGTCATCGGTTGGCTCCCAGTCCACATTGGGGATGGGGTTCTGGTCGATGTCGATCAGGGGGAGCGTGGGTGGCTCGTCGGCGAACTCCGCGAGCCGGAAGAATGTGTCGCAGTCTATCTGCTTTCTGGCATCGAGGATCTTGGGAACCTCCACACACACGCACTCGCACCTGAACTCGTTTGGCCTGATGGGCAGGTTCGGTGCCGGAACTGTCGGCAGACCCAGTGGCTGAACCTTCATGTCTCTTTTCCTCCTTTTCTATTGAACTTCGATTCGTGGTCCCGAATCCGTTTCATATTATGTAAAGTTGTTCTATTAGGTTACATAAGTACACTACATAACCACTTGACCGATAGCCGAAGAAAGCCCAGTTGGACAAGTAACAACGCCAAAAACCACACATACACTGGCTATAAGCAAGTTGACATAAGGAGTTGACGACGATGATTGAGATAATAATCATGGGCTCTCGAAAGATAAGGCACCGCACAGGGTGTTGCGGTTCGCGCAGCCAGGAAGAGATAATAATCGGCTTCATACCTACTCTATACAGGACCTTCGGGCAGCGGAATCTGAGGTGCCGGTACGTGGATATAGACGACCCAAAGGGCCAGGAGTATCCCCATGCCGTTCAGGCCGTGAGGAACAAGACGATGGGTCTCCCGCTGGCTATCCGTGGTCAGGAGATAATCCTGCATGGCCAGGCGACCCTGTTCCAGCTGCCGGACTATATACGCGCGGAGCTGAAAAAGGGGACTCCGACAAGCTAAGTTTGACAGAAGGTTCCGCAACTACCTAACCTTGAACCTCTTCCGGTACTCAGACGGCGTCATGCCGACTGCTTGCCTGAAAAGCCTCGTTCAGTGGCTGTTGTGGTCCATGTGGCAGGCAAATGAGAAGAGCCCGCCAAGGCGGGCTCTCTTGTCGCCTCTTCCACCGCTTCGCTTTGCGGGCATAGACCCTCGCCTATGTCCACTATGGGGCAGCGCCCGGCTCACTGGGCCCTTAATCATCGCACCTCTTGTCGGCCTTTCCGCTCTCTAACCCTTCGCTCCGCACTTCTTGGGGAAGTACCGCTTCAGCAGTCCTGCAAGCGCCTGGGCGTGCCTGGCCTCATCGCGAGAGGTCTCGTCGAAGTAATCGTGGGCGGGGTCAATCCCGAGTTCCTTGGCCTTCGTCGCGGCTTCCTTCTTGTACTTGTTGGACATCTGCTCGCCGGCCAGCATTCTCTTCAGGTTTTCCTCAGTGGACTCTGAGATCTGTCCGGTGAGCTCAGCATACCCTGCCGCGTGAGCCGCTTCCTCATTGGCGATCCTCACAAGCACCTCGCCTATCTCAGGATATCCCTCGCGATAAGCCTGCCTGGCTATTGCCAGGTAGAGACCAACTTCCATGGTCTCGCCGCTGAAGTTCTTGCCCGCCAGCTCCTCAAGGGCCGTGTCCTTGCAGACTCCGAGTTTGACTTCATTGATGAGATCCGGCTTCACTTGTTATTCCCCCTGCTCATCTTTTTGGAGTGATTCCGCGGCTCCGCGACAGCTAGGACAGTACACGTAGAAGCAGCAGTCCAGCGCTAGGATGTCCCAATTGGTGGTCTCAGAGCCTTTGTCGAGGAGCTCATGAAGGAGCGGGTCCAGCGGGATAGGCTTGGCCCTGGTGGAACACCCGGACCACGCTGAGGAGGTACAAGTTCAAACCGAAGGCTTGCTGGCTCCTGAGTCCAAAGGCAAAGTAGAGAGAAAGGCGCTGGCAGCCCTGCCCGAAAGGCCGGTTAGCGTGTTCCTAGGATGGTTCCGCGGGCTTCGTTCGACAAGTTACTTCGAGTCGCGCAGGATGCCTGCTAGAACACTATGGTCGGGGAGACAGGACTTGAACCTGCGGCCTCATGGTCCCAAACCAAGCGCGCTACCAACCTGCGCCACTCCCCGACGCACACTCTATTATACGGGTTTAGTGCAGAAGGGCAAACGGAAGAGCGCACCAGGCAAGCGGGCGGATCGCCGAAGCAGCAGGAGCAGCTCAAGCACCTGGATACTCTGGCTCATCGTCCCTAACAATGAGGTCTCGTCTTCTACGGTAATGACTAAGTCGCTTCTCCTAGACTCGTATGTTTTTCCAGTGTCCGGTCCCGAACCTCCACCGAAACATCACGGACCGGGCGATGAGGTCCGTGACCATTGCATACCAGGCTCCCGCAAGTCCAAGCCCAAGGGTTTTCACAAACAGGTAGGTGAGCGCCACTCGAACGCACCACGCGCTGCCGCCGGTGATGTACATGACCCACCTGGTGTCGCCGGCGCCTCGCAAGCCTCCCGCGAAGACGTGGTTTATTGCCATAAAGGGCTGGGCAATGGCCACGATGCGGAGCACGGTGGCACCCATTTCCATGACCGCCGGATTGTCGGGGATAAAGAGACGCACCAGGGAAGGAGCCGCAAAGAACAGAACTACGCCGGCGCACCCCATTGCCAGAGAAGCGATCTTCTGTGCCTTCCGTGCCGCGAGTTCGGCCTTGTCCTTGTCACCAAACCCCAGGTACTGGCCTACAAGGGTAGTTGTGGACGCGCCGAAACTGAAGCCAATCACCAAAGATATGGATTCGATCCTCATCGCTATCTGGTGGGCCGCATAGGCGTTGGTACCCAGCCAGGCTATGGCTCTGGTGTAGAGAATCTGCGCCCCTCTAAGTGTCAGCCGTTCGCCTGATGCAGGCAACCCTATCTGGAGCACGCGTCCGAGAGCATCTCTGTCAGGCTTGAAAGTGCCCCTGCTCCACCCCTTGAGCGGGTTGTGTTTGTTGCTTATGAGGTAGATTATGAGCAGCATACCGACAAACCGGGCGAAGGCCGTAGACAGTCCTGCGCCTTCTGCTTCGAGCTTTGGAAATCCGTAGTGTCCGTTTATGAGCACGTAATTGCCGCACAGGTTGAGTAGGTTCACCACCGTTCCCACATACATTGGAAGGTCGGTGTGGCCGGAGCCTCGAAGGCCTGCTGCGAAAGTCATGGTCACGTACTCGAAACAGAGGGAGAGACCTTTCCAGAAGAAGTACCGCACACCCATGGCGATTACGTCAGGTTCCGCCCCCATCATCCTGAGGCTCCCAGCCGAACAGACCGAGAACACGAGGAAGGAGATGAATCCCAAACACGCTGCTATGAGCAGGGACTGACGGAGCGTCCTCTGGGCTTCGTCCAACCGTCCGGCGCCTACGCGGCGGGCGATGACAGATGTCGTCCCGACACGGATGGCGTCAAAGAAACCGGTAGCGATCATTGAGATCTGGTTGGATAGCCCGACAGCGGCGACCGCAGCGGCTCCCACGCGACCGACCATGGCCATGTCCGCTGCGTCCACGGTGGCCTGGAGCAATCGTTCGGCTATGAGCGGCCCGGCAAGAAGCCACAAGTTCTGCTCGATTGAGTGTCCGGCCAAGTCCAAAGCCCGCCTTCTGGGTCTGGCTGTCGGGGCTCTGGGTTCCTGTTTGGCGGCCTCTTGCGGATCCTCGAGAGCGGTCTTCACCTGTGCTGCAGCCGCTGTTTGAGCCGATCCAGATGAAGCCTCTAGTTCATTGATGGACCGGGAACTAGGTTCAACATCGAGGTCCTGTCTTGTTTCGTCCAACCGGTTTCCCAAGGCAATCTCCTTTATTTCGTTACCCAAAGTTGTTAGTACATTGATGATATCGCTTTACGGCCCAGGGGGTCAAATGGTTCACGTTCACCCTTGGGTCTTATAGCTCTATGGGAAGGATGGCTTATGAGCGACAGGATCCAGTGGCCGCCTGCGAGCAGCCGGTCGAGATATTTAGCATCCAGTAGGATTTCGGCCTACCTTGGGCGAAATCCAGAAGCACCCAAGGCTCCCCAACCTGGCGCCAAGCGCCCAGCCTACGATGACCGAAAGGAGTGAACCTGGCACCGGGAGCCGCCCCGCTGTTTCTAAAGGCGGGGAAGCCGGGACAAGGATGACGACTGAAAGCAAACTTAGAGTCACCTCTCCCGAAGAGTTTTTCGGTTTCAAGATGGGCTCCGACCGCAAGATAGCCAGATGGGACAAGATTGTTGAGTACTTCTACCTTTTGGAGAAAGAATCGGACAAGATCAAGGTCGTAGACATGGGGCCGTCCACAGAAGGCCACCCGTTTCTGTTAGTCATCATCACGTCACCCGAAAACCTAAAGAAGCTCGATCATTACAAGGCCATCAACGCCAAGATCACCGATCCCAGAGGGCTTACCGAAGAAGCGGTGGAGGGACTTGTAAAGGAAGGCAAGGCCATCGTCTGCCAGAGCATGAGCCTCCACGCCACCGAGATCGGCGGGACGCAGATGGCTCCTGAACTCGCGTGGGACCTCCTGGCGATCGATTCGCCGGACAACCGGATGATTCTGGAGAACGTCATCTTCCTCATGGTCCCGTGTTTCAACCCTGATGGTCAGATAATGGTCACCGACTGGTACAATAAGTGGCTTGGAACCGAGTATGAGGGGACGGGCACTCCGTTCCTCTACCACAAGTACGCGGGCCACGACAACAACCGCGATGCCTTCGCCCTCAATTTGGTCGAATCGAGATACATGGCCGAGATCCTGTTCACGGAATGGCGCCCTCACGCCTACCAGGACCATCACCATATGGGCAGCATGGGCGCGAGGCTGTACATAGCCCCCTACTCTGACGCCATAAGGCCTCACGCCGATCCCCTCGTGTGGCGAGAAGACTCTTGGTACGGCGCTCACATGGCCTACACGCTGGAGGAGCGCGGGAAGAAGGGCATCCTGAACGGGGCTCAGTTCCCGGGATGGGGCCACTTCGGTTTTCACTGGATCACGACGCATCACAACATCGCCGGGATGCTCACGGAGTCGGCCAGCGCCAAGCTTGCGACCCCGCTCTACATCCACCCCCACCAGCTGAGAGGCGCCAGCCAGAAGACCATGCCCAAGTACGAGGCCCAGACCAACTTCCCCAATCCGTGGCCGGGAGGATGGTGGAGGCTCCGGGATATAGTGGAGCAACAGAAGATCGCTTCGTGGGCGCTCCTGGATATCTGCGCTAAGTACAGGGAGAAGGTCTTATGGAACGCTTACCTCAAGGCCAAGAGGCAGACCGAACGTGGCGCCGATGGCCAACCGTACGCGTTCGTCATATCTCCTCTCGAGAACAACGATCCCCTTACGGCGCTCAAACTTGTCGACCTCCTGAGGCTCCAGGGCATCGAGATCAAGAGAGCCACCGACTGTCTCTTATACACATCT
>LSQX01085575.1_pt1 | contig 12188 bp, 5 predicted proteins | sample 654561 | NCBI WGS metagenome assembly LSQX01 (sample SAMN04489861, study PRJNA283612) | anaerobic digester metagenome | isolation source: 4 biogas reactors fed with cattle manure at either 37C or 55C with and... | place: Denmark: Kongens Lyngby | collected 2014 | reverse complement strand
TAAAAACTTGATTATCAGTGTGTTATGTTCTGCAATCTCTTATTTAGTATTTCTCACTTCATACCTTTTATTATTGTAAATTTGGGCTTACGGTCTCGGCTATGCGTAGTGCGGGATTTCAAGGTACTTCACTATCCGCTAACCGAAAAGATTGTTTGATGTAATTACTTTCATATCAGCACTTTATCCCGCATTACGTATAGCCATTGTTGTGTGCCTGTGCTTTATTTTTTCCTGTCCGTGCGTTGGGGCAGACACACTCTTTGACAAGCTTTGGATTGAGCGTTGGCTGGTGTGGCTTGGCAATGTGTGTGGCTGTGAAGCGTTGGCTGTCCTGTCATTGTTTTTCTTTAAAAGTCCACTTCTAAGAGTTGTCCGTTTTTCTTTAGCCAATTCTTTGCCTTTGCGTAATTCGGTACTTGTATGGATAGAATGTTCCAAAACCTTGGGGTGTGGTTGTTCTCTATCAAGTGAACCAACTCGTGGGCTACTAAATATTCCAATACATACATTGGGGCTTTAATGATTCTCCAATTGAAAATGATGTTGTTGGCAGGCGTGCAAGAACCCCATCTGTATTTCATTTCTGAGGTTTTGAATTGGTTGTATTGCACGCCTAAACTCTTGGCGTATTTGGTGGCTAAGGGTTCAATCTTTATAAGGGCTTGTTTCAAATACCATTTCTTGAACAATTCGTTGGCATTGGGCTGATTAGCTTTTGAGATTTTGAAGCGTTGGTCAAATTCAATGCCTTCAATTTCTTCATCAACCACCAGCAACTGATAGTTTTTTCCTAAGTACATCAGTGTTTCTCCACTTACAAATTCCTTGTTCTCTGAAGCCAAAGGATATTTTTGGGCGTGGTTCAGCTTCTCTTTTATCCATTGCCTTTTTGATTGAACGATTTTGTCAATCTTGTCTGCTGTGAGGTAGTGAGGTGCACGGACAACAATACTCCTATCCCTTTCAACGGATATGTTGAGGGTCTTGCGGTTGGAATATTTTATCTGATACTCAATAACCATTATTCGTTCACGATTTTGAAATGATTGGTTTTTGCCAATTCCATTATTCTTGAAATGATTTCATTTCGCTTGATGATGATATTGGGCAAGTCCTTGAACTCTGGTGATAAAAGCATTTTCTGCAATTCTGCTTTCAACTTCATCTGCGCAGGGGTGCTATCCCAAAAACCAGTGAGTTTTATTTCGGTGGCAACTAAATTGAAAATATGTTGTGTCAGGTTTACGTTTCGGGCAATTTCATCTTCAGTTAAATCTCGATTATCAAACAACTCGGCTTTGAAAATTCGGAAGAATGGCATTTGCTTTTTGCGGTCTAAACCATAGGTTTCTTCCTTTTCCCGATTCCTTATTTTCTCCCGTAGCTTTTCCAATTCTTCATAAATCAGCTTCCAATTGCCTTTAAAGTTTTTCAGGATTTCTTCCAAAGCCTGAGCAAAGGATGCAAACAACTCCGGGTCTTCATCAATGTTCAAATCAATGAAGTGGCGAATGGCGTGTTCTACTTCGGCTGCCTTGGTCTTTTCCCGTTTCTTAGTTGCGACCACCTTATTGAAAAAGTCGTCTGCAATGATGGAAATAGGAGCTACTTGCTGCTCAATGCCTTTGGAGATTAAATACTCGTCTGCTATCGCTCTAAGTTTTGGCGGAATGCCTTTCATACTGAATCTGCCATCACGGAAATGTTTGTTCGCCAAGGCATTGATTTCTGTAAAGGCTTTCCAGTCGTTGAAAAACTCCAGGGCTTCTTTGCGTGGCAGAACGGTATTGAAGCAGCTTGTCAGCGTATTGTACAACTTGATGTATTCAAAGCGGATGTCTTCATCATAAAACACATCAAAGAAGGCGTCCGAATCTGAAAGGTCTTCCAAGCCGTAAACTTTAAGGAAATTCCAAATGTCTTGATGGGCTTTTATCAAATCATTTAGTTCGGCATTATCATCCGAAATGCAATCCACAATTTCCTGCAATTCCTTTTCGGCATATACATCCAATGCCCGTTTAAGGTGATGGCCCACACCCACATAATCCACCACAAAACCTTTGTCTTTGCCTTCGGGACCTACACGGTTAACCCTTGCTATGGTTTGTAGCAGGTTGTGCGCAACAACCACCCTGTCCAGATACATCACCTGCTCAATCGGGGCATCAAAACCAGTGAGGAGCATATTGTTCACGATTACAATACCCACATTCCCGTTCAGGCTTTTGTCTTCTTCGTCTGTTTTACCGAAAGGCAGTTTGAAGCGTTTGATACTCTTTTTGTGGTAGTCGCCATTGGTGTAGGCTTTTATTTCCAGTTCGTCATTGTGACTGCCCGATATGACTACTGCCGTTTCCAAGGTTCGTAATATGTCAAGTTTTACCAACATTGGATTGTCCACTTCCAACTCGGCAATTTTAGCTTTCAATGCGGAATCAATGGCTGCTTTGTAGCGAACGGCTGCAATGCGTGAATTGGCTACAATCTGAGCTTTGAAACCACCCGAGAAAATGTGCTCTACATAATGGCTCAACATACTTTTGGCCTTGTCCATGATGGTGTTCATACTATCCAGATAGGCATCTCGTGAGCCAAAACCCAATATCTGCAATCGTTCGGTGAGCTGATAGTCGCTGAATACATCAGCAAACTTATCGTCCATTCCTTTTTTGTCTTCTACTTCGGCATTGTGGGTAAAGCCTTCGTACACAATTTCCAGCGTTACGCCATCATCTATGGCCTGTCGCATTGTGTATTTGTCTATATAGTCCTTGTATTTCTTCTCGGTTTTAGCAGTGGGTGTTCCTGTAAATCCGATTGAAGTGGCGTTTGGCATTGCACGGTCGAGATTAGCAGCCAACAGCGAATATTGCGACCTGTGGGCTTCATCTGTCATTACCAGAATGTTGTGGCTTGTGTTCAGTTCAGGGAAGATTTCCAAACCTGTTAAATCTCCGTTTTCCTGAAACTTGTGAATCATTGCCATCACCAAATCAGAATTGTCGTTGCGCAACAACTCTTTTAAACTTTGCCCATTGGCAGGACTTTTAGGGTTGATGAAATTAGCTGATTTGATATTAAAACCAATACTTTGCCCGGTATCGGAAAGCTGTTCTTCTAACTGCGTTCTGTCTGTTACGAAAATGATTTTCCACGACATTAGTTCAGGGCGGAGTTTCATTTCCCACACCATAAACATCATTGTCAACGATTTGCCCGAACCTTGCGTGTGCCAGATGATGCCGCCACGTTCCATAGGGTTTTTGCCTTCAATCAAGCGTTGGGTGGCAATCTTTACGGCACGGAACTGTTGGTATCTGCCTACGATTTTGATTTTCTGCCCTTTGTCGTTGGTGGCAAAAACGGTGAATACACGGATAATGTCGAGCAGGTTTCTGCGGTCGAGCATACCCGCCACCAATCGCTGTTGGTCGTTGGGTGAGGACTGCCCGTGTGCCAAATCGTTGAGCGTTTTGGGGTAGGGGTCTGTCCAGCGGTAAAAGTGTTTTTCTATGCGGGTGGTGATGGTCCCAAACTTCGCTTCCGTGCGGCAGGTGGTTACCAATATCTGATTGTAGTAAAACAGCTCTTTGTTGCCTTCACCTGTGTCGCCCCGCTGCTCGGAGTAGCGCATCAATTGGTCTATGGCTTCCGGTATGGGTTCTTTTACTTTGGATGATTTGGCTTCAACGACTACCACGGGCAAACCATTTACAAACAACACCATATCGGGAATGATGTGGTGGTCGGTTCCTGTGACGTTTACCTTGAACTGTGAAATGGCTACAAAGCTGTTGTTTTCTATATTGTCAAAATCAATGAAACGCACCGTAGGGCTGAGCTCGCCCGTGAGTTCGTTTTTGGATACGGTAGTGTTTTCCAGCAGGTAGTGCAATACCTGTTGGTTGTTTTCCAGCAGACTGTTTTTTTGAAAAGTGGTGATTTTGCGTTCCAGTTCGTCCACCTGTGCAGAAGTAAGAAACGGATTGATTTTCACCAAAGCTTCCCGCAGCTTGGGTTTGAGCACTACTTCCGAAAACGAAGTGCGGAAACTCTGCTCAGGTTGTTGCTGCATTTGCAGTTCCAGCACATCCCAGCCCAAACCGGCCAGTTGCTCTAAAAATGGCTTTTCTACGTGGCTGTATTCGTCCAGCTTGAGGGTGCTGCCCAAGTTGCCCCTGTATTTATTGTCGTTGCTTAAAATCATCTAAATCATCTTTTCAATTTTTCTAATCACTTCTTCAATTGCCAATGAATCAATCCCACCTTTTTCGCTTTCTGTGGTGGTAAAGAGATTGTCCTCTAGTTTATAGCCATTATCCTTATAGAATTGAAGTTTCTTTTCCCAGTCTGCTTTGTAGCTGGGCAAAGACATCATTCCTAAATGCTCCAAAATCACAATATCACCCGCAGCATCAATGAAGGTGAAGTCCGGGATGCGTTTCTGTCCGTTCTTGCCCAAAAATTCTCGCTCATACTCAAACTCAATTCCCTTTTCCACCAGCATATTGGCAATAATCACTTCTGACTTGCTTCGAACCAACAAGCCTTCCTTCTTGGTCTTATGAATAAGTCCTTCGGCAAAAGGAATAGTGTGTTTTTCTTCTCTTACCGAATAAGCAAACAGATGGGTATTTCGCTTTGCAGTTTCAGAATATTGTGGTTTTGAAAGGTTGATGATCCATTGTGGTGTATCGCCTTCAATTAGTAGGATTAACTGCTTTTTAGCCCTTGTTAAAGCGGTATAAATCAATTCGCGAGAGATAATCCGACCCGTTTTGGGTATAACCAAAAACACGAAATCAAAATCACTTCCCTGACTCTTGTGCACGGTAATGGCATAAGCCAGTTCAAGGTTACTTGAGTCATTTTCGGCTTGGCCCTGGCCTCTATATCCAAATGTGATTTTATCGTCAACACCCGCAAATACAACATTGGCAAAACCTTTATTCGTAGCTTTTACCAGGCCGAGTTGCCCGTTGGATAATTGATGTTTTTCGTTACCCGGAAATCCTTCTTTCCATTCGTTTACCGTTTGGATAACCTTATCGTAAAGACCAATCTGATATTCGCCAATTGAAACTGTTCCTTTTAGGCCTATTCTGAATTGTTGCTGAAAAATCCGGTTCAGATTAAACGAACCCCAGTATGGGGCTTTGACCGGACTGAGCAATTGAAATGCTTCAATCTTCCCTGTATCAATTTTTCCACCGTTTACACCCAAAAAGGCATTGAGCTGCACATAGTCCTTTTCATCTTTCAACCCAAGTTTGTCAATCAACAAGGAATTGAGCGCTTTAACCAATGACTGCTCATCTTCCCAGGTTGCTACATGTAAGTCGTTAAGTAATGAATTATCTCCCAGCTTTTGGAATATGGAATCGGCATCTTTGCTCGGCTTCAATCCTGAATACCATGAAGCAAGAGTTAACGTATCTGAATTGGCTCCATCAACGTTTCGCACCACTTCTTTCAACCTTGCCAAAGCTGCGGTAGCTTCATAGGCTTCATGATCAAGCTCTAGATTATCAAGATAGGTACAGAAGTCTGCGAATGGTCTTCCGGCTCCAATTGGTGGTAGTTGGTACGGATCACCAACGAGAATAAGCCGTTTGATGTGCCCCAAATCCAATGCTTGCATCAAGGCATACAAATCATCTTCGGTAAGCATGGAACATTCATCCACAATTACGTTTTGTTCTCCTTTATACTTCTCCGGGCCTGAAAAGCGAGGTTTCATCCGGTTCCAATCAAAACGCTTTTGTTTATTCAGAAACTGAGCAATGGTAAAGGCTTCTCCACCGGCCATTTTGCCCAACTTCACCCTGGCTTTACCTGTTGGTGCCAAAAGAAGTATGCCTTCGCTGGTAAGGGATTGGCATCCGAATAGTGCTCCCAAAACGGTCGTTTTCCCAGTACCTGCAGGACCGTGCAACACTGAAATTTTCCTTCCTGTGATGCGCTGAAGTGCTGAAATCTGATCCGTAAGTGCCGCAGCATGTTTGGGATTGCTCGCTTCAAAAGTGATCCCATTGTTTACAATAACCTGCTTGATTAATTGCTCCCAATTTTCATCAACAGGTTCTAATTCTTTTTTAGCCCGGGCAATCAATACCTTCCTGAAATACGCCTCAATGTCATGGTATTTAGCAAGTTGAAGCGACTGGATTCCTTCTGCATCAAGGAAACTGATTTGCTCTTTGATGAACTCAATATTGGTGACCACATAGTTGGCTGGAAGCACCGTATTGCGCTGCAGATTGAGTGTGTTGATGGTTTCTGTAATCTCATTCACGGACACAAGGGTGTCTCCATTTTCTGCGGCTCTTTTCAAAACATGGGTGATGATGGCCCTGATGCGCCTTTGGTCTAGTGGAGAATCCACCAATTGCGGTTTCTCGGGCACATGATCGCCTTGAATAGCTTTATCAGCAAACAAGCCGTTATCCAAAGTTTCTACAGCTATCGGATAGTTTTCAAGGTCGCCTTCGTCCAGTTCTGCTATTCGGTAGGGATTGAGTAGCAGTTCAGCATCAGTTGACTTATAACCAAGTTTATTCCGGGTGTGACCATCAAACCAATTTTTGATTTGTTTGTCTGTTAGCTCAAATCGAGAAAGCACCATCAATAAATTCTTGCGTTCGGTACTTTCATTGAGCCATATATCTCTGAAATGGGGTAATTCAGCAGAATAGGGTTTCCGCCCCATTTGAATGCGCTCATAAATAGCATCTTCCCAGGCATCCCAAGGATTGTCTTTGGTGCCTAAGTGATTTTCTGCTCGCAAATCTTCTTCCAACAAATGGCCATACTGAAAGCCCAGTGCCAGAAGCGCATTGCCAAAAGAAGGGAATGGCCCCATGCTTTCCTTTACCTTGCCAATTTGCTTGTCTATCCAAAGTAGATGCTGATCCCAAACATCCTTTACAATGCCATGCTCTTTGATGCGTTCAATGATGCTGCGCAATTTTCCCAGCACCACCAACACAGAACTGTCATTTACGTGCTCACTACCATAGGCAAATTCATCAATAATTTCCTGCCTGCTGGCTGTTTCCTGTAAGGTGAGCTTGATTTCATTCTGCAGATCCTGTTTGTTCTTTTTTCCTTCTTTGGTTTTGAGCTGAAAGTCATCCGGTAGTTCCAGATACTCGTGATAGGGAAGTAAAATCCCTTCACTTGCTGCATCATTCGGGCGAATGCCGTGGGTTATCAGTCTATCCCACAAGGGATAGGTGTAATCCGCTGTGGTATCGTATTTCAGAATTTTGGATTTGGTTTTAATCGAACCAATGCCCACAATCAACCTGCGGCTGTCTTCGTCAATAGGGTTTGCCCCTTTGGCATAAAAAATCACCAAGGATTGATCTTCTTTGATGGGTTCAAAGAAGCGTTTCAATAAGGCTTCCTGCGTTTTGCTGGTATAGACCCAAGACGAAGGGAAAGGCGGATTTTCGTCATGAGGAATATCAGGATACCATTCCCGAATGGTGGCTTGGTTACCCCTTAACATCCACCAAAAAGGCACAGCAAAGCAGCTATAAGGTGGTACTTCAATGGTGGTAGGTTTGAGTTTTGTATGTGGAATATCTTTCCAACCGGGTTTATTGTAGGGATGGTTGAACTGCCGGGCATATTTGCGGGTGCTCATAAAACTGCCGCCTTCTGCTTTACAGGGCGGTAACTGTTTGTCTTGCAATTCTGCCCAATGTTTGCCGGCCAATTCTTCTTCTGCCTTGTCGTCTTTTTCTCCGTAAATACGAGGCAGGTTAAGGCAAAAGGCGTTCTGAGAAGGGTGTTTACAAACCGCTCCGTTCCATTTGCTGTCGTGCCAGGCTACTCTTATGGATAAGTGTTGAATCATACGCTTGCTGTTTCTTTAATCAAGTGTTTCACCCGCACCTTACCGCTTAATAAATCCTGCATTAAGCCCGTTTTGAGGGATTGGAGTTTGGAGAGGTTTTTTGAAAGTGATGCAATTAGTCTATCCTCATTAACCAAAAGGTCTTGAATCTTTTGCTGTTCATTAGGCGATTTTGGATGTTGGATTAAAATTGTTTTTACATCACCAACTTTCAGATGGTGAACTGTTGATCCACCACTTAATGAATGTAGATACAACTGCATTTTCTCTGTCAATATTAAATTGACAAGGAAATCTGGCAATAATTTGGATTTATCTAGCCTAAATAGCATTGTGCGTTGACCCAGTACTGGTGTGATTCCTCTTGGTATTTTTAAAACTTGGCCTAATGGAGCTTCTCTAGTTATTATAACATCATCCTTCTGTGGAATAGCCCTTTCAGTCCAAATTTTATAAGATTTAGAATCAGTATACTTCATATCTTCCCATACTAATTTACCCTCTTTAATATTTGAAGTTCTAATAACAGGATACTCACTTTTATCGACAAATGGACAAGTCCTGTTTTTACAATCGACAATTAAATCACAGAGCTGATTAAGCGGTGAAACTTCCCACTCCTTCGGAATCCTGCCCAGCGGACTGTCTTTAAACTCGTGGGTTTGTTCGCTGCGGATGTTGCCGTGTTCGTCTATGCCTTTGGTGAGCAAATCCTGCATCAAACCCGTTTTGGTGCGGGTGTATTTGGCTATGAGTTGCTCGGTTTGGGCTATGGCTTCATCTACTTTGGAGAGGATGGAGGCTATGGTGGTTTGTTCGGTTGGGTTTTCAGGAAAAAGAATTTGATGCTTTTTCAAATCCTTTTTTTGAAGGTGTTTAAGTCCGCTACCTTGAAAATAGTTTGCATTGATGTAATACAGAATATTGAGTAAATCAAAGTATAAATACTCGGTATCAATTTCATCCTTTGTCGTTACGGCATAGGTATCTGTAGAGTATGCAGCATCACCTTCATAGTATTTGATATTTGCAACTCCGCCTGTTGCCAAAAAGATATTTTTCCCATCAAGCTGTTTGCTTGTATGTTTTAAAATTGCTTCTCCACTCGTGAAAAAAGGAAACTCTCCAAAATTGGCGGCATCAGAAACTTTCAGTGAAGATTTTTTTTGTTCCTTAATTAGATTTCCTAAGTCATTCAACTTCCACCCATCCGGAATATGTACTTGATTTTCTTCCATCAGCTCAAATAGTTTAGTTGGGTGAGAAAATCATTCAGCTCTTTCATTGTGCCTTCCCGCTTTTGCTCTATGGCTTGGGCAGAGGTGTAGTATTTGTCAAAGAGGTTTTCGTAGGCGGCTATCAGTACCCGCTTTTCGGCATTGAGGTAGCGTTGCAGTTGGTCGTTGATGATGTCGAAGTGTTTTTTCAGCATCAGCTTTTGGCTTTCTTCGGTGGTAATCATTCCGCCAATTTCTTCCAATAGGGCATCAATGCTATCCAGTTTGGTTTGCAGTATGCCGCTGTCTTTAACCCGTGCATTGTAGGCTTTGGTAATTTCTTTAAACTGCTTTTGGGCTTCCAGCACCAAATTGAGCTTGGCGGCATCATTGTTCGCCTTTTTCAGTTCCTTCTCCAAAGCCGTTACCGATTTTTTGATGTTGGCGTAATCGGTGGTTTCTTTCAAATCGGCTTTGAAAGCTTTTATCAGTTGTTCAATGTCGGCATCCAGTTTGGCTATTTCCTTTTTGGTGGCGGTGAGCAGGGCATTGCTTTCGGCTTTCACATCATCACTGCCGTAGCGTTTCAGTTCAATTTTCAGTTCCAGTTCGGCTTGCTTTTCTTTTAGCTTGGCTTTGCAGTCCTTAATGGATTTCTCCAGGTCTTTTATTTTGGTTTCCTGCTCTTGGTAAGGTTTGGCTTTTTCGGGCTGTTTCTTTTCTTCGGTGTAGAAATCAATCATTTTGCCCAGTTCGCTTTTGGCAAGGGCAGGGGTTTGTTTCACTTCGCCTTCTTCTTCGTCTGCTTCAAACTCTACCAAATTCAGGGCTTCTTCTACAGCTTCTTCCAGTTGGCTTTCAAAGTCGGCTTGTTCAATCTCTATCTGCTCAATTTCGGCTTTCTCGGTTTTGAAAAATTCTTCAATCAGGTATTCGTCCGGTATCAGTCCTGCATCCCAACCGTTTTGCATAATGGTTTTTAGGTCGTATTTGATGTTATCCCACCAGTTGACAAACACACCTGCCACTTGGAATTTGTCGAGTACACCCACGGGCACAAACTTTTCTTTGATGGAATCGAGTAGTTCTTTGCGCACTCTCGGGAATCTGTCCCCTGTCAAGCGGACATAAGTAGCGATACTATCGGATGCTATATCATCTCGCGCAGGTTCAAGCGTGTTTACATTAGGCGCCAGAGTAGAAAAATCTTCTTTTGCCAATTGCCACCAATCCGCTAGGTGAATGCCCAATTCGGTGAGTGTATCAATCACGTTTTGGTCATCTTCAACCGTTTGTTTGATGGCTGCTTTTTCGGTGATTACAAAATCTTTGTAGTGCTCGTTTTTATCCTTGAATAACTGATAGCCGTCAAAATCGAACTTTGGGGCTAAGGTGTTTTGCACCTGTTCAATTTCCGATATAGGTACACCACCAATCAAATGGGCTTTTACATCTTCAGGTTCGGGCAGGGGCGTATTGTCCACATACCTGCGGATGTTGAGGGTGAAATCGTTTTGCTCAATCGTTGCTAAGTCCACCAATTTGGAATAATTGGCTTCTTCAATCTTGTTGGTGAACACAAAATCAATCTTCTCCACATCTTCGGGGCGAAGCGTGTTTTGCTTTTTACCTTCCGCATAGTCCTTGTCGGCATTTACAATAAAGACTTTGTTTTTCAGGCTGTCGGGTTTGCTCTTGTTGAAGACCATCACACAGGCCGGAATGCCCGTGCCGTAAAACAACTGAGGCGGCAAACTGATGATGCCTTCCAGCACATCAGCCTTGAGCATATTCTCACGGATTTCTTTTTCCTTACCTCCACGGAAAAGCACCCCGTGCGGCATTACCACCACCACCTTGCCCGTGCGTTTGCAGCTTGCCAGCATATGCTGCACAAACATCAAATCGCCTTTCTTGCCCGTTTCAGGAGCAAAACCATAGCTAAAACGGGCGGTGTATTGCATAGTCGCCCGATTATAATTCTGCGAAAAAGGCGGATTGGCAATTACCCTGTCAAACTGAATCAACTGTCCGTCTTTTTCATTCAACGGTTCTTCCAGCGTATCGCCATACTCAATGGTGTATTTGTTGATGTTGTGCAAAATGATGTTCATCTTACAGATGGCCACCACCGTTGGGTCGTTCTCCTGCCCGAATAGTTCTAAGTCGTTAGCATTCTGTCCCTGCTCTTCAATGTACTGATGTGATTGGATGAGCATACCACCTGAACCAGCTGTTGGGTCATAGATGGACATACCTGCTTCGGGTTTCATCAACTGCACCAGTAAACGAACCACTTGATTGGGCGTATAGAATTGTCCGCCTTTTTTGCCGCTTTCGTCTGCAAAGTGTTTGAGCAGGTATTCATAAGCCGCACCCAATAGATCAGGGAACTCAAAGTTTTCATTCACCAACTTCGGAAACTCGTTGAAGTGGTCAATCATCTTTTTGAGGTCGGCATTTTTCACAATCTGTTTTCCATCCACTTCTTTATTGAAGTTGATACGCCCTTTGAAAATACCGGAAAGCGTGTCGGGATTGGCTTCTTCAATAGCGTCCAAAGCCTTGTTCAGCATTTGTCCGATATTGTTTTGAAGGTGCTTTATTTCAGGTTGCTGAACGCCATTTTCGTCAATGAACTTTTCATTCCATCTGGCTCTTGGCGGCACAAAGAAGGTGTCACCGTAAGTCAGCTTGTCTTCGAGTATCTCGGCTAAAGTTTCCGGGTCTAAATGTTTGTAGTCATTCTTTCTGAAGTATTCCCTTTTTTGGTCGAATACGTCTGACATCCTTTTTAGAAACAGCATCCCAAAAATGAACTCTTTGTATTCTGAGGCATCCATCTTGCCCCTTAAAATGTCGGCTGCCTTCATCAGGAAGCCTTCTAATTGGGATAGCTTAATCTTGTCGTTCTTCATTTACTGGTTTTAATCCTATTCGTTTTGTTTTCTTTTCTGTTTCTGTTCGTGTTTGTCGAGCGTTGGCAAAAATTCAAGCTCTTTTGGTTTTTCAGCGTTGGCTTTGCGTCTCGGCAAAAACCAAATGTGTTTGAATGCGCGTTGGCTTTCTTTGCATGGCACACAACGGTCAAGTATAAGCGT
>LSQX01098108.1_pt1 | contig 12189 bp, 13 predicted proteins | sample 654561 | NCBI WGS metagenome assembly LSQX01 (sample SAMN04489861, study PRJNA283612) | anaerobic digester metagenome | isolation source: 4 biogas reactors fed with cattle manure at either 37C or 55C with and... | place: Denmark: Kongens Lyngby | collected 2014 | reverse complement strand
AGCCAATTGGCCCCGGTGTATACCAAAGCGGGGCTTGCGCCGTTGCGCTTTGGGCGCAAGGTGGATTTCATGAGCAGGCTGCTCATCAACGCCCGCAGCGAGACCGCCCATTCAAGCCGGATGTTCGCGCCCTTGCTGCGCACCTCGCGCGTGCTGGTGCCCGCCCAGGCTTTTTACGAGTGGTCGCCCCAGAAAAAGCCCCACCTCTTCGCACGGGAGGACGGCCAGATGCTGTACATGGCTGGCCTGGCTTTCCCGGGGGAGGGCCTTGATGACTTTGTCATCCTGACGCGGGATTCCGTGGGCAGGCCCAGCGAGGTTCACCCGCGGATGCCGGTGATGTTTGGCAGCGATGAACTGCGCCAGGCCTGGCTTGAGCAGGACAATTTGGCGCAGGCGCTGCTGCTGCTGGAGGATGAGACCAGGTACATTGATTGCCAGCAGGCGGGGTAAACGCGGCCCTCACCGTGAGAATGGGATAAGTTAAATTCATTATCAAGAACATTCATAAAACACTGAATGTGTCTTGTTCTGACAGCCCGAATCATTCGAGGTTTGGGTTCTTTGTCCGCGACGTGGTTTTCGCCCATGAACCAGAAAAATATGATAAGATAGATGAAAAGAAAGCATACATGAGGAGCAGACTGATGAAAAAGGCATGGATACTTCAGGGTGGCTGGGACGGCCACGAACCGCACCTGACCAGCGCGCGCTTTGCAAAGATGCTGCAGCAACACGGCTATGAAACGCTGATCCAGTCCTCTCTGGATTGCCTGGCGGACCTGGACGCCATGATGGCCCTGGACCTGCTGGTTTTTTGCTGGACAATGGGAGAGATCAAGCAAGACTACACGAAAAACATTGCTAAAGCCGTGGGCGCGGGCGTGGGTCTGGCCGGCTGCCATGGCGGCATGTGCGACGCCTTCCGCAAGGACACGGAGTGGCAGTTCATCACCGGCGGGCAGTGGGTCAGCCACCCGGGCGGGGATGGGGTTGATTACACCGTGCACATCCACCACGGCTCCTCCCCCATCACCCAGGGGCTGGATGATTTCGCGGTCAGCAGCGAGCACTACTACCTGCACATCGACCCGGCCATCGAGGTGCTGGCCAGCACGCGCTTTCCCAGCGTGCCCTATTACCACATCAGCAACAAGCCGGTGGACATGCCCGTCGCCTGGACCAAATTCTGGGGCAACGGGCGGGTGTTTTACAACTCCCTGGGCCACCACGATGATGTGTTTGATAAATCCCCCAACGCAGCAGTGCTGATGGAGCGCGGCATGGTCTGGGCCGGGGAAGGCAAGCAGTATGCGGTTGATCACCAACTGACCACAGAGCGGTTTGAGAACACGGCGAAGATGTATTGAGACCATTGCTGATATAGCCCGGCATTGACAAAAGTGTCGGGCTTTTTTGTATCAGCTTGTAGATAGCAATGTTGGTACCGATGCTGGTCATAGAAGTCTTTTTTACGCTTTTCTGTTCACTTTCTATTCTGGGAAAAACGGTATAAAAAGACCCAGAAGCATTGAATCTTCTGGGTTCTTGGCGGAGAAGCCGGGATTTGAACCCGGGCTGCACTTTCGCACACTACTCCCTTAGCAGGGGAGCCCCTTCGGCCACTTGGGTACTTCTCCAAATGTGAAAACTTGGCGGAGAGAGAGGGATTCGAACCCCCGGTGCCTTTCGGCATCACTAGTTTTCAAGACTAGCGCCTTCAACCGCTCGGCCATCTCTCCGTGCATGGCGTCGTGGCTAAGCAAAACGCTCGTGCATTATATCAAGCGGCTTGTTCCCTGTCAATCACGAGTTGTGGGGGTGTTCGCGGTGATTTGCGCTGCCGCCAGGCGGTCAACGCGCCGGGTATAGGCCTTGTCCTGCATGAGGTTCACGGTCAGGCCCAGCAGCACCAGCAGCCCGCCCAGCGCGGTGCGCATAGGGAAGGTGCCCTCAAGGGCGATGTCCAGCAGCAAGCCCGCGGACACTTGGCCGATGAACAGGGCCAGGGTCATGTAGAAGGAGGAGATGCGGCCCACCACGTGATTGCTGATGACCACGATGGTAGCCCCCAGCATGCCGCCAAGGTAATAGGGTAAGGGGATGTTGAAGGTGAGCCGTTCCCCTGTCCCTGTGACAGCCAGCACCAGCAAGGCTCCCATGAGCCCGGTGAGGTAGTTAATGAGGGTGGCTGTTGCCACACTGGTCTGCCGTGCCAGGCGGCCGTTGATAAGGCGGGACAGCAGCACCGTAAAGCCCGCCAGGAGAGAAACGATGACCGGAATCAGGTCAAAATCCGTCAGCATCAGGGCAATCCCGGCCAGAATCACCAAACCGCCCAGCAGCTTTTCCACCCGGAAGCGGCGCACCGGGTGGCCCAGAAAGCCCAGATGGTCCGTCAGCAGGCCGGACAGGCTCTCCCCCAGCAGGCCCAGGGCCAGCATGGCGGACACGCTGATGTGGGAGAAGGCGCGCAGGTTAAACAAGGTGGTGAGGATGCCAATCAGCCCGCCCACATACCACAGCGGGTTGAACTTTTTCCAGACCGGCTTTTCTTTCTTCAGCGCCATCACAAGCGCAATGGTGCCCAAACCCACAATGTGGATGATGACCAGGGACAGGCCCACGCCCACCGCGGCGTTCAATCCGCCGTTGAACACCACCATCACCGCGATCAGCATGCCCGCCAGCAGGCTCAAGCCGTAATTCATACAACCTCATCAATCGCAAAATCCCCGCCCAAGCGTCCACCGATACTTGGGCGACAGCTGTACCATCATACCACAAGCGGCAGAAAATTTACAGCCTGGCCAAAAGGTCTGAACACCTGATCTGACAGAAAAAGCAGCAGCGCGTCTCTCTTCATCCCAGATTGACCATTTCTTTACGCACTTTGGGCGCTATGGTATAATCCAGCACAAGAAGCATGGGAGGATGAACACGGCAGATGCCTGATTATAAATTGGTCATTGAAGGCGGCAGGGAGCTGCGGGGGGAAACCTATGTGTCCGGGGGCAAGAACACCTCCCTGGCCGTGGTGCCGGCCACCCTGCTGGCGGAAGATGCCTGCCAGATTGAAAACCTGCCCGACATTGAAGACATCCGCGTACTGATCCAGATTTTGCGCCACCTGGGCGCGAAGGTGGATTGGAAGCCGGAACAAAAGCAGATGGTGGTGGACCCTTCACAGTTGACCAGCAACGAGGTGCCCTTCAAATTAAGCCAGCGCATGCGCGCCAGCTATTACATCATGGGCGCGCTGCTGGGCCGCTATGGCTATGCCAAGGTGGGCTACCCCGGCGGCTGTGATTTGGGCAGCCGGCCCATTGACCAGCACCTGAAGGGCTTCCGCGCGCTGGGCGCCAAGATTTACGAAGAAAACGGCATGATTGTGCTGGAAGGCAAGCTCAAGGGCGCCAACATCAACTTTGACATGGTCACCGTGGGCGGCACCATCAATGTGATGCTGGCCGCCTGCCGGGCTCAGGGCGACACGGTGCTGACCAACTGCGCACGCGAGCCGCATATTGTTGACACCGCCAACTTCTTAAACCGCATCGGCGCGCGCATCCGCGGCGCGGGCACGGACACCATCCGCATCCGCGGCGTGAGCAAGCTAAACGGCGCGCCCTACACCGTCATCCCCGACCAGATTGAAACCGGCACCCTGATGATCGCCGCTGCCGCTACACGGGGCGATGTCGTGCTGCACGGCTGCATCCCCACCCACATGGAAGCGCTGACGGCCAAGCTGCTGGAAATGGGCATCCTGGTGACCAGCCAGGACGATATCATCTCCGTCCAGCTGCGCCAGGGCCACCGCGCCATCCGCTTAAGCACCCAGGAATACCCCGGCTTTCCCACGGACCTGCAGCAGCCCATGAGCGCGCTGCTGACCCGGGCGCTGGGCACCAGTGAAGTGATTGAAAACATCTTTGACTCGCGCTTTAAGCACCTGGACGAGATGCGCAAGATGGGCGCCAAGTCCACAATCAACGGCAAAATCGCCTACATTGAAGGCGTGCCCGAGCTGCACGGCGCGCCGGTGACCTCGCCCGACCTGCGCGGCGGGGCTGCCCTGGTGATCGCCGGGCTGATGGCCAAGGGCGTGACGGAGATCTACAACCCGGAGACCATCGCCCGCGGCTATGAGCACCTGGAGAGCAAGCTGAACGCCCTGGGCAGCGTCATCCGCAGGGAGCCCATCATCCTCAATGGCAACGGCCATGCAAACACCCTTTGAGGTGTTGGGCGTCAAGCCCGACGCGGACGAGACCGCCATCCGCTCCGCCTACCACAAACTGGCCAAATCCTGCCACCCAGACAAGTTCCTGGACCCCGAAGACCAGCGCGCCGGCCAGGCAAAGCTGATTGTCATCAACCTGGCCTATGAGCAGGCCATGAAGATTGCCGCAAGCCGGCAGACCGCCACAGCCGCCATGCCCTTAAAGCAGGCCAAGGACTGGGCGGTAAAGCTGCTGGAACGCAAGCAGTATGAGCTGGCCCTCCTGCAATTGAGCAAGGCGGAGACCAAGGACGCCCACTGGTATGCCCTGCAGGCGCAGACCCTGATGGGCCTCAAGCAGTACTTAAGCGCCCACCAGGCCTGGCGGACCGCGGTGCGCCTGGACCCGGAGGAACTGGCCTACCGCCGGGGCGCCCTGGAGGCCGAAATGCATTTAAAGCGCGCCAACACGCTGCCCGGCCGTGTGTTTTCCCAGCTGCGCGACATCTTTCAACGCTAATGGCCCCGCGCAGGGCTTTTTTTAGTGTACCGGCACAGGTGCCTTTCCGCCTGGTCCGCAGCCAGCGCAAGACGCTGGCGATTGAAGTGCGCCCGGGGGTGGAGGTGGTGGTGCGCGCGCCGATGCGCTTAAAGCAAAGCGAGATTGACCGCTTTGTGGAAAGCCGCAGGGAATGGATCACCATCCATTTCTTCAAGCCCGCCGCCAAACAGGATTACTCCGCGGAGCAGGAAAAGCAACTGCGGCAAAAGGCCATGCAAGTGCTGCCGGAACTGGTGAAGCGCTACAGCGCCCTGGTGGGCAGGCAGCATGGCCGCGTCACCATCACAGGGGCGCGCACCCGCTTTGGCAGCTGCTCTTCCAAGGGCAACCTGGCCTTCTCCTACCGCCTGATGGCCTACCCCCTGGAAGCCATCGAATACGTGGTGCTGCATGAGGCGGCCCACCTGAAGCACCTCAACCACTCCCCCGCCTTTTACAGCCTGATTGAGCGCTTCATGCCTGACTACAAGCGGCGCGCCAAGCTGCTCAAGCAGCCGCCGCCAGCCATACAATAAGCAACGGAGGTAAGCCATGTACCGCATCACCGCCAAAACCCGCCTAAGCGGCAACGCGTCCAGGATGGAGATTCTCTCCCCCCTGATTGCCAAGAAGGCTTTGGCAGGGCAGTTCATCATCCTGCGCGCCAAGGAAAACTCCGAGCGCATCCCGCTGACCATCCATGATGTCAACGAGGAAACCGGCACCGTCAGCGTGGTGTACCAGGTGGTGGGCGCCGGCACCATGGAGCTGGACAGCCTGGAATCCGGGGACAGCCTGCACGACTTTGTGGGCCCATTGGGCATGCACACCCAGGTGGAAGGGCTGAAGAAGGTGTGCGTGGTGGGCGGCGGCGTGGGCTGCGCCATTGCCTTCCCGGTGGCGCGCAAACTGCACCAACAGGGCAGCGAGGTGCATTCCATCATCGGCTTTCGCAGCAAGGAGTTTGTCTTCCTGGAGAAGGAGTTCTCCCGGGTGTCGGACATTTTGAAGGTGATGACGGACGACGGCAGCCATGGCGGCCACGGCCGGGTGACGGACGCCCTGAAGGAACTGATTGAAGCAGGGCACCAGTATGACGAGGTGATCGCCATTGGCCCCTTGGTGATGATGAAGTTTGTCAGCCAGTTGACCAAGCAGTACGGCATCAAGACCATCGTGTCCATGAACCCCATCATGGTGGATGGCACGGGCATGTGCGGCGGCTGCCGGCTGACGGTGAACGGGCAGATCAAGTTCGCCTGCGTGGACGGGCCGGATTTTGACGGCCACCAGGTTGACTTTGACGAGGTCATCAGCCGCAACCGGATGTACGAGGAATTTGAGGCCCGCGAGCGGGAGGACAACTGCCGGCTGCTGAACCAAGAGGTACAATCATGACGCGCAACATGTCACCCAAGAAGGTGGAAATGCCCAACCAGGACCCGCAGTTGCGCGCGCGCAACTTTGAGGAAGTGGCCCTGGGCTATACGCAGGAGATGGCCATGGAGGAAGCGGCCCGCTGCCTGCAATGCAAGCACAAGCCCTGTGTTGACGGCTGCCCGGTGCGCATTGACATCCCGGCCTTCATCCATGAAATCGCCCAGGGCAAGATGGAAGAAGCCTTCCTGGTATTAAACCGTGACAGCGCCCTGCCCGCAGTCTGCGGGCGTGTCTGCCCGCAGGAGACCCAGTGCGAGCAGCGCTGTGTGCGCGCCATCAAGGGGGAGGCTGTGGGCATTGGCCGCCTGGAGCGCTACGCCGCCGACTGGCACCGGGAGAGCGCCTGTGAAGTGCCGCCCAAGCCGGAGGCCAACGGGCATAAGGTGGCGGTGGTGGGCGCCGGCCCCGGCGGGCTGACCGCCGCGGGCGAGCTAGCGCGCATGGGTTATGCGGTCACCGTGTTTGAAGCCCTGCACCTGCCCGGCGGCGTCTTGAGCTACGGCATCCCGGAGTTCCGCCTGCCCAAGGACATCGTGATGGCCGAAGTGGAAGCCTTGAAACGCCTGGGTGTGGTCATCTGCCTCAACACCGTGATTGGCAAGACACTGACCATTGATGAGCTGCTGGAGATGCACTTTGAGGCCGTCTTCATCGCCAGCGGCGCGGGCCTGCCGCGCTTCATGGGCATCCCGGGCGAGTCCCTCAAGGGCGTGTACTCCGCCAATGAGTACTTGACCCGCATCAACCTGATGAAAGCCTATGAAAAGGATTCCCTCACCCCCATCATGCACGGCAAGCGCGTAGCGGTGGTGGGCGGGGGCAACGTGGCCATGGACGCCGCGCGCTGCGCCAGGCGGCTGGGTGCGGAAGAAGTGCACATCGTCTACCGCCGCGGCATGAAGGAGCTGCCCGCCAGGCTGGAGGAGGTGCACCACGCCCAGGAGGAGGGCATCACCTTCCGCATGCTGACCAACCCCATCCGGGTGCTGGGCGATGAGAAGGGCTGGGTGCGCGGGCTGGAGTGCGTGCGCATGACCCTGGGCGAAAAGGACGCCTCCGGCCGCGCAAGGCCGGTGGAGGAAGCCGGCAGCAACTATGAGCTGGCCGCCGACGTGGTCATCATCGCCATCGGCACTTCCTCAAACCCCCTCATCCGCCTGACCACCCCGGGCTTGGAAACCGACCGCTGGGGCGGTATTGTGGTCAACGGCGCGGACGGCCTCACCAGCCGGGAGAAAGTGTACGCGGGCGGCGACGTGGTGACCGGCTCCGCCACCGTGATTCTGGCCATGGGGGCCGGCAAGGACGCCGCCCGCGCGATTGACCGGATGATACGGGAGAAGGCAGAATAGTTTAACTTCAACGCTTCGCATACGGCCTGGACAGTTTTTGTCCAGGCTGATTTTGTATACATTGACATTTGCTTGTATTATCCATTGACAAAGATGGCGCGTCCTTCTAGCCTTATGGAGGATTAAAAACGCAGGAGGAAAACATGCGTAAAAAACTGCTGCTCACCATCCTCAGCCTGGCTCTGGTCTTTTCCCTGAGCCTACCCGCCCTGGCGCTGACGCTGGACGAGGTCAACGACTTCCTCAACACCAGCGCTGACCTGGGTGAAGGCACCAAGGCCAACCCCATCGCCATCATCCCCATCCGCCACATTGACGGACCCCAGGAAGAGGACCTCTTCTATGGCTTTGTCAGCTTCAAGTACCAGGCCCGCGGCTACATCAAGTATCAGGTCACCTTCATTTCCTGCACTTGCCGCTCCGCCGATGTCAACTACTGGACCACGGCCTACCTGGATCTGACCCTGCCGGAGTCCGGCTTGCTGGACGACGCGGCCATCCGCACCTTGAGCTTTGGACCGGACGGCACCACGCGCTACGCCGCAGGCTTCTGGGGCGATTCCAACCCCATCCCCAGCGGACAGACCTTTGAGATGATTCAGGAAGAATACCTGCCCTACTACCAGGGCAAGACCTATGCCCAGCTCAAGGGCTTAAACACCATCGCGGACATTGATCTGGCCGATTACCAGGCCGGCGAAGGCCGGGGTGTAATGACCCTGGACACCTGGACGGGCGCCACCGTCTCCACCAACAACATCCTGCGCATGCTGCAGGCGATGTTTGAGTTCCATGGCAAGGACGCGCATTTTGCCAATGACCCGTCCATCCAGAAGGCTGAAGCGCCTGTGGTTGAAGCGGAAGAAGAAATGGCGGATGCCGCCGTTGCCGCAAGCGGTGAGCTGGCCCCCCTGCCCGCCCCGGTGGACACCAGCAAGACCTTCCAGCGCAACAAGGATGACGCCCAGGAATCCCCCTGCACCCCGGGCGACTTTGGCCCCACCTGCTCCGCCATCAACAACACCAACCTCCTGCAGTACTTGAACCGTTCCGACGTGTACTACATCGACACCCGCGACCACGGCGACTACATGAAAAAGCACCTGCGCAACTTTGAAGTCATCCCCTTCTTCGGGCTGATTTTCAACGCCGAGGCGCACACCAACGCCGAATTGCCCCAGTTGTACGGCGGCACCCCGGCTGAGCCCGTGCCCGTGTATGAAGAGAGCGACGACCTCCTGGAAGCCCTCTTCCCCAAGGACAAGACCCTTTTCATCATGTGCCAGAGCGGCGGCCGCGTGGGCATGCTCATGAACATCCTGGCTGCCCGCGGCTGGGACATGTCCAAGGTGTACAACATCGGCGGCATGGCGCAGTATACCGGCGCTGAATACCGTGACATGATTGTGGACACCCCGGAAATGATCATGACGACCACTTATTCCATGGAAGGCCTGACCCGCGTCAAGCCCTGAACATTGTAAACCTTGATAAAGAACAGAGGAGCCGCGCGGCTCCTCTGTTTTATGCTGTTGTTACCTTGATTAAAATCAGCGAACGACCTCATAAGGCCAGTTGATAATGCCGCCCAGGTCATAGAGGTTGGTGTAGCCTTCCTTGACCAATTGCATGGCGCCGGTGCGGCTGCGCGCACCGGAGCGGCAGTAGAGGTAAATCAGGGCGTCCTTGTCCGGAAGCTGGTCCTTGGCCAGGCTCACCAGGTTGCCAAGCGGCAGGTTGATGGCGCCTTTGATGTGGCCGTCCGCAAACTCAAAGGGCTCACGCACGTCCACAATGATGATCTTGTCGCCGCGGTCCATGGCGGCCTTGGCGTCCTGGGGGCGGATGCTGCGGTATTCAGCCTTGCGGGGTTCGGGTTGTTTGCCGGTTACCTTCGCGCGTTCAAAGTCTGCGGTACTCAAGTGACAATAGCCTCCCGGGTTTTTGATGAGGTAGTCCTGGTGATAGTCTTCCGCCAAGAAGAAACTGGTGAGCGGGGCGACTTCCACATGGAAGGCGGGGTACTTGGCCTTCTCATTTTCCGCCAGTTTGGCGATGACTTCGCCGTCTTCCGCCGACGCATAGTATATGCCCGTCTGGTATTGGCTGCCAATGTCATTTCCCTGCCGGTTTTGTACCGTCGGGTCGATGGCGGAGAAGTACAGGGTGACCAGTTCAGTAAGCGTCACCAGGGCGGGGTTGTAGGTCACCTCCACCGTTTCCCGGTGGCCGGTGGTGCCGGTGGTGACCGTCCTGTAGTCAGGCTTGTCCACCGTGCCGTTGGCGTAGCCGGATTGGGCGTTGATGACGCCTGGCACCAGGCCCATCATGTGCTCCACGCCCCAGAAGCAGCCCCCGGCAAAATATACAACAGCGGTCTGCTCCGCCTGGGCGGAGGCCTGGCGGGGTTTGTTGAGAAAGCTGACCGCGCCAAAAGCGACTGCCAGCACCAGGACGACCAGGATGATGGCCGGTATCATTTTCATGGGTTCCTCCTTACCATAAAGGCTCACAAAATACGAAGGCATCATACCCTTTTTGGCCTGCCTTCAAGCGCGCACTTGCGCACAGCGGCCCGGGGCTTATAATGATGGAGGAGGCATGATGAGACAGACTGTGGGCAGGTGGGCGCTGGCGGTGACGCTGCTTGATTTGGCGCTGAAAACAATTCCCCTGGGGGCAGACAGGGTGCTGGTTCCCGGCTTGCTGGCCTTGAGGCAGGTTGGCAACCACGGCGTTGCCTTTGGGCTGATGCAGGGCTTGAGCGTACTTGTCCTGCCGCTGACGGCGCTGCTGGTTCTCCTGGGCGGCCTGTGGCTGCAAAAGCAGGCGATGGGCCGCTTTGAAGCGATGGCCTATGGCCTGCTGCTGGGCGGCGCCGTGGGCAACCTGGTGGACCGCTTGGTCCACGGCTTTGTGACAGATTACCTGGAGCTGGTATTCGTCCGCTTCGCGGTGTTCAACCTGGCGGACGCCGCCCTCACCCTGGGCGCCGCGCTGCTGATTGTGTTCTATCTCATCCCGCAAAGGAGGCCCGCGCATGCGCACAGTGACAAAAACCGGCTCCGGTGAGCGGCTGGACCTCCTGCTCGCGGATGAAACCCTCTCCCGTTCCCAGGCCGCGCGGCTCATCAAAGAAGGCCAGGCCGCCGTCAACGGGATTGTGGTGACAAAACCCTCTCTTATCGTGAATATAGGCGACAAAGTGGTGTTGTCCCTGCCTGAAGCCCAGGAGATTGAGGCGAAAGCGGAGGATATTCCCATTTCAGTGATCTATGAGGATGAGCAGCTGGCGGTGGTGAACAAGCCCGCCGGCCTGGTTGTCCACCCTGCCGTAGGCAACCCGGACGGCACCCTGGTGAACGCCCTGCTCTTTCACCTGGATTCACTGTCTGGCATCGGCGGCCATAAGCGGCCGGGCATCGTCCACCGTTTGGACAAGGACACCTCGGGCTTGATGCTGGTGGCCAAGACCGACCAGGCCCACCTGGCCCTTTCCCGCGCCCTGGCGCAAAGGGACATCGAAAAATACTACCTGGCTGTGGTTTCGGGGCGTTTGAAGGAAGAACAGGGTGAGTTCACAGGCCCCATCGGCAGGAGCCAGAAGGACCGCAAGAAGATGGCGGTGACGCCCGAAGGCCGCGACGCGCGCACCCTGTGGACGCTTTTGCGCCAGGACGAGAAGAGCGCGCTGGTGCTGATCCGCCTGATCACCGGGCGCACCCACCAAATCCGCGTGCATTTCTCCCACGCCCACCACCCGGTGCTGGGCGACCCGCTGTATGGCGGCAAGGCGGACCCCAGGGCGACCCGGCTGATGCTGCACGCCTGGCATCTGGCGTTCACCCATCCAACAAGCGGCCGGAACATGGCGTTTTCAGCGCAGCCGGAGGACTGCTTCAAAACCCTGGACGAGCAGGAGCTGCTGGCAAGAGCACAGGGTTTCACCAGGCGGATTCCTGATTTAACGAAGCAATAATCACAAGCGTTCCCTCGCGCGCCGTTTATGTGCGGCGTTTTTGTTTATACTCCCATGAACGACGTTGGAGGTCCATCATGGGAAAGATTACCGTTGCCATTTACACCACCCTGGACGGGGTGTTTGAATCCCCTTCCTGGACAGCGCCCTACTGGGATGAGGCCCTGGCCAAATACCAGGATGAGGCGCAGAAAGCCGCCGACAGCCTGCTGCTGGGGCGCTTCACCTTTGAACAATTCGCCAAGGCCTGGCCGGACAGCCGGGACGAAGGCGCGCCATACATGAACAACATCGAAAAATTCGTGCCCACCACAAGGCTGGACCAGACCTACTGGCGCGCCAACTTCATCCGCCATGACGCGATGAACGAAATCAGGCGGCTGACCATCAAGCGCAGCATGCTGGTGTACGGCTCGGGCAAGCTGGTGCAGGGCCTGTTCAACAATGGGCTGGTAGACGAATACCGGGAGATGGTCTTCCCCATCATCCTGGGCGAGGGCAGGAAGCTGTTTGACAGCCCGGGCAAGCAGTTTGCGTTTAGCAAGGTGGAAAGCAGGGTGACGCCAAAGGGCGTGCTGCTCAACACCTACACCAGATAGGCCAAATGCGCGTGAAAAAGCCTTCCCAAATGTGGGTGCAAATTAGGGATATA
>LSQX01184439.1_pt2 | contig 12190 bp, 13 predicted proteins | sample 654561 | NCBI WGS metagenome assembly LSQX01 (sample SAMN04489861, study PRJNA283612) | anaerobic digester metagenome | isolation source: 4 biogas reactors fed with cattle manure at either 37C or 55C with and... | place: Denmark: Kongens Lyngby | collected 2014 | reverse complement strand
GGGCTTGTGACGCCGTATGTCGCACCCGGCATCCGGCACGTCTACCACCAGTATGTGGTGAAGGTTCCCTGGGACCACCCGCTCACGAGGGATGCGTTCATGAGCGCGCTTGGAGAGAGGGGGATCGGGACCGCCGTCCACTACCCCATCCCCGTCAACCGCCAGCCCGCCTACGAGAACATAGACGCATCCTGCCCGATATCCGACGACCTCGCGGCCTCGGTTGTGAGCCTGCCCGTCCACCCCTCGGTGACGGAGGAGGAGATCCAGTATATCTGCGACGTAGTGCGGGATCTCGAGGAAGCATAACCTGATACCCATGAAGATCCTCCTCGTCTCCACACAGGACTACATCCACCACCCGATCCCGTCACGGCACCACAACATCTTCGAGGAACTCGCGACACGGCACGAGGTTCACGTGCCCCACTTCCATGTCAGCCGGGGAAAGGAGCGAGAGACCCTTCTTCACGTCCACGAGGCGACACGGTTCCCCGTCGAGAGCCCCTTCCTCCACTACACCCTGAACGCGCCCTGCCACTACCGGGTCATCCGCGATATCATCCGCGACCACGATATCGATGTCGTCGTCGGTGCTCATGTCCTCGCGGGGACGGCGATGGTCCGGGCGGCGGAGAGGGCCGGCGTGCCGGTGGTCTTCGATCTGAAGGACTGGTTCCCTGATTCTGCAGCCGCGTACTACAAGAACCGGGCTGTACGATGGGTGCTCCGGGAGAGTGTCCTTGCCGTCACCCGCTACAACCTCGACCACAGCGATGTCATCACGACCGTCTCGCCCGGTCTCGTCGAGAAACTCCGGACGTACGGATATGAAGCGGAACTGATCACGAATGGTGTCAACACCGATCTCTTCTGCCCTATGGATGGGGGAGAGATGCGCAGGGCTCTCGGGATCGCCCCCGACGCCCTTGTGCTCGGGTTTGCGGGGGCGGTTGAGCGGTGGTATGCTCTCGATGAGGTGATCCGGGCGCTCCCCGAGATCATCAGAAAGCACCCGAACGCAGAACTCCTGATTGTCGGCGGTTCGCTCTTCACCGGTTACCTGGACGAGCTGCGCGCTCTCGCAGAGGATATCGGGGTCGGTGCCCGGGTGCACTTCACCGACGCCGTCGATTATCGCGATCTCCCCGGTTACATCGCGCCGATGGACATCTGCCTCATCCCGCTCTCCCCTCCACAGTGGGTCGATATCGCTCTCCCGAACAAGTATTTTGAGTATTCAGCATGTGGAAAGACGATCCTCTCCACCCCCATCCCCGATATGCTCCGGATGGGTGGCGACCATATCGCCGTCTACCGGAGCCGGGAGGAGTTCATCGAGAGGATCGATGAGCTGGTTCTCTCTGGTGGGAGGGTGCCCGCCGGGGTAGAGGAGCACAGCTGGAAGAAGAAAGCGGAAGCGTTTGAGGATATATTTTCACGGTTGATTGAAAACCGTTGATGTTCACCCTGTTTTCCAGCACGAGAGATACGCCAAGATTATTAATGGTCTGGAGAAAACAGATTCGTAACAAGGAGTGTCCGATGGCTCAGATAGATCTCAAGAAGTACCAACCATATATCATCATTGGTATCATCATCCTGTTCGCCCTGCTCGCGTTCTGGACGCGGGGCATCCCTTCTGCAGATCTGATAACTGCAGAGGGCGTCAATCTCCTCGGCAACGACCCCTGGTACAACCTGCGCCAGGTTGAGCAGACCGTTGCAAACTTCCCGAGTTACGCCTGGTTCGACGCGATGACGTTCTACCCGACCGGTGACGTCATCTACTGGGGGCCGCTCTTCATCCAGATCATATCGGCACTCTGTCTCCTCGCCGGCGCAGTGACACGCCCTGAGATCATGGTGGTGGCGTCCTGGGTCCCGCCGTTGATGGCTGCCGCAATGGTGCCGGTCGCCTACCTGCTTGCGAAAAAGCTCGCTGACTGGAAGACCGGTCTCATAGCGGCAGGCCTGATTGCTGTCATCGGCAGCAATTACGCCTACCGATCCCTCTTCGGTTTCGTCGACCACCATATCGCGGAGACACTCTTCTCGACGATCTTCGTCCTCGCCTACGTCGTTGCACTGCTTGCCGCCCGGGATATAACGCTCTCCCGGGGCAGTCTCGAAGCATTGAAGATACCCGCGATAACAGCGGTTCTTGCCGGTGTTGCATACCTCCTCGGCTACCTCATCATGCCGACGATGATCCTCTTTGCGCTCATCGTTGCGGTCTTCACCCTGGTCCAGTTCACCCTTGATTTCTTCAAGGGCAGAGCGGGTGACTACCTGGTCTTCGTGAACGCCGTCACCTTCGCCGTCGTCATCATCGGGACGGTGGCGTTCGGTTTCCCGCATCCCGGCCTTGATCTCTCCCTGTACAGTGTCGGGCACGTCGTCGCCTGCATTGCCCTCATCGGGGGCACACTCGCCCTCTATGGGCTCTCCGTCTTTCTCCGGGGACGGCCGAAGTATTACTTCCCGGCCGCGCTTCTGGGTGTTGCTGTCCTCGCCGTAGCGGTGCTCTACGCCGCCCTGCCGGAGATATACAACCTCCTGATATCAAACCTCATCGCCTTCTTCGGGGAGGCTCCCATCACCACGACCGTCCAGGAAGCCCGGGCCTGGTCATTTGATGCTGCCTGGGCGTCGTTCCACTGGGGTCTCGTCCTTGCAGCCGGCGGGGCCGCCGCCCTGATCTGGCAGAGCCGCGAGAAGGTGAACGCGGCTCATGTTTTTGTCCTCATATGGACGGCGATCATCCTCGCCTCGACCGCCGCCCACGTCCGCTATGAGTACTACTTCGCGGCAAACGTCGCACTTCTCGCTGCAGTCTTTGCAGGGGCGGTCATAGATGCGACCTGGAAGGATGTCGCCCGCCTCGTTCGGCCGGAGGCCGGTGGTAAGGGATCGTCTGCCCCTGCGATCTCCGAAAAACAGGATACCCCGACGAAAAAAGGCAAAAAGGGCGGCAAAGCACCGGACGCCCGGAAACCAAAGAGTTCTGGGAGGGGTAAACCCGATCACCTCAAAGTTGGGATCTTCGTCGTGGTCGTCGGCATCACGCTCATCTTTGCCGGGATATCCCTCTCGGGGAACATCGCTCTTGCCGCCAGCGCCAAGTACTCCAGCATGAATTCAGATTGGATGGAAGCCCTTGAGTGGATGGGTGCAAACACCCCCGACCCCGGTGTCGACTATCACGCGATCTACGATAAAGAGACCTTCGTCTACCCTGAAGAATCCTACGGTGTCATGTCCTGGTGGGACTATGGCCACTGGATCACCTTCATATCAAAGCGGATCCCGAACAACAATCCCTTCCAGCATGGGGTTACCGGGCCGAACGGATCTGGGGTCTACTTTGTCTCGACCGATGAGGCGGCTGCAAACCAGATCCTCGATAACATCGGCACCCGCTATGTCATCACCGATATCCAACTCGATACCGGGAAGTTCCACGCTCCGGCAACCTGGGCGGACCCCGATGTGGGGGCAGTACGATTCCAGCCCTACTTCATCATTCCGTCGGGTACGGATTCGTCGAGCGGCCAGATAACGGTGTTCAATAACCAGGAGTATTACCTGACGATGATCTCACGCCTCCATAACTTCGACGGTTCGATGACCGATCCGTCGTCACAGGTGATCTACGCCGAGTACCGTGATGTGGCAAACACCTCGTACCCGGTCATCATACGCACCGAGATGATGGATGCCGCCGAAGGCGCGGCCGCGGTTGAGGCCTACAACATGAACGCACAGCCTGGAACGGGGGCAATCCTCCTTGGTATGTATTACCAGTATCAGGGCGACTCGATCCTCCATCCGCTTGAGCGGGTGCCGGCTCTCCAGCACTACCGGCTCATCCACGAGACCCAGGGCAACGTCTACGGCAACGTCGATGAAGGCGGACCCGACCTGAAGCACGTCAAGATATTCGAGTATGTCCCTGGAGCCACGATCAGGGGCGAAGGGATCATCGAGGTTCCCATCGTCACGAACGCCGGTCGGACGTTCACCTACCGTCAGGAGAGCGTGAACGGCACATTCGTCGTTCCCTATGCGACCGATGGAGCTGGCGAGGTGAAGGCGACCGGGCAGTACCGGATTTCAGGCACCAGCCAGGTGTTCGACGTTACTGAAGAGGATGTCCGGCAGGGACGCACCATCAACTGAACAAGGATGCGTTCCTCAGTCATCTACGGTGATATCTTCACCAGGCATGATATGGAGGCTCACCCCGAGTCGGGTGCCCGGTTGCGGGCGGCCCTCTCGGGGATCCCGGATAACGTGAAGTGGCGCGCCCCGGTTCATGCAACCGAGGCTGATATTGCGCGGGTTCACGACCCCCGGTACATCCGGTGGGTGCGGGAGATGGCGACGGGAACCTGTTTTTTGGACGTGAACACCTACGTCACCTGCCATTCTTTCGAGGCTGCATCCTATGCGGCCGGGTCAACCTTTGCTGCGGTGGAACGCGCACTCGATGGCGAGCACCTCTTTGCCCTGGTCCGCCCGCCGGGACACCATGCCGAGCCCGATCGGGCTATGGGGTTCTGCCTCTTCAACAACGCCGCTATTGCAGCGGCGAAAGCGCTCCTCTCGGTTGACCGGGTGGCGATCCTCGACTGGGACCTGCACCATGGAAACGGGACGCAGAAGATCTTCTACGGGGATGACCGTGTTCTCTTCTGCTCGATTCACGAGGAAAACAGTTTCCCGAAGACCGGGTGGGTGGACGAGATCGGCACCGGCGCGGGCCGGGGCTACACCCTCAACGCACCGCTTCGCGCAGGCTCGACCATCGCTGATTACTGTTATGTCTTTCGTGAGATATTCATCCCGGCGATCGTCCGGTTCCGCCCGGATGTCCTGATCATCTCGGCAGGGCAGGATGCCCTCTCCGACGACGAGCATGGGAGGATGAATCTTGAGCCCGTTGATTACGGTGTGCTGACGGGGATGCTGATCGATGGGACGGATCTTCCCCTTGCACTGACGCTCGAAGGCGGCTACGGCCCCTCGATCGGGGAGGCGATCCATGCGATATTTCAGGGTCTTGCAGGGAAACGGTTTGAACCTGAGGAGAAGCCGTTGAACCACGGCACAGAGAGAGTCGTGGATATCCTGAAGAGAGTTCGGTTCTACTGAGGGAGATACTCCTCGGTTGTGATCCCGGGAGCCGTCGCAAAGGGGGGGTTGAGATGGGTCGCTGAACCCCCCTTGCGAACGGCTATTCTTCCCACCTTTAAGCCTTTGTGCTCCCGGCTCGTAGAGAGAGTTTCACCCCTGCGCCGGCCGTTTCCGGTCGGGATCCATATATGAGACCTCAAATCCCGGAAGGATGACCCGGACCACCGGCACCGCTGTCCGGGAGAGATCGCAGATGCATGCCCGCTCGGTGTGCGGAGCGATCTCTTTGAGCACCTGCTGGATATCGAGGTCGAATCGCCTGGTGCTTGCATCGGGGAGATCGGTTATATTGACGGTATCTGCATCGGCAAACCAGATCCGGTTGATCCGCTTCAGTCGTTCGTACCCGGCCTTCCTGATGATCATCTCCCGCTGGGGATCGCTGCGGCCGCCCTGCAGGTAACTCCCCCGACTCTGAGCGACCTCGGTCAGGGCGCGGAGTGCGGCGATCTCGGGTGAGAGGTGTGTCCCCGACCCGATGACGAGCATCGCCGGATCCTTTGTGACGGTATCGTCTGCTGCGGCCGCGACTGTAGGGACGCCGGTCTTCCCGTCGAGCAGCCAGAGATGGATATCGATCCCGTTCTCCTCGAACCGGTCGAGAACCTCACGTGCGGCGCACTCCTTCTCGATGACGAGGCGCGTCCCGAGGTCCCGCTTCTGATCCGAAATGCTGAGCGCGTCCCGCTCGATCACCTCAAAAAGAGCATGCAGGATCGCTTCCTCGATGACGTTGCCTGACGCGAGTCCGTTTGAGTCGCTCCGGAAGAGCGGGATGGTCATGCCGAGTGAGTCGTAGGGGTGGAAGACGGCGTTGCTCGGGACGTAGATCTCCTCGTCGTTCAGGATATCCCATGCCGGTGTCCAGTGAATCTTCTCCCCTTGCTCGAGTTTGCGGGGAAGGAGAAGGTCTTCGGGATGCACTGCCCGCCACGGGCCGATCTCCTCATAGGTTGCGTACTCCATCCGGTCGCCCCGGTACTCGGCGCAGTACCGTTCGACCGCCTCCATCATCGCCGAGACCCGGGCGTGAACCGGTTCTTTTCCCTTCCCTGCGTGGACGCGGGCTGATCCCCGGGCTGCTCCCGGACGGACGGCTGTAAAGACCGGGATCCCGATACGGTCGAGGGGAGTGACGTCGATGATCTCGGTGACGCCGATCTCTGTCATCAACGGCTCTACAACGGCACGAGTCTCCTCCGGAGACCGGGAGCGGTGTGTCCCATCGAAGTATAGTTTTTCTACCGGGCGAATCGTGATTGCCATTAAAGGTACCTTGGAGGTGATACCTTAATAGTTTGGCAGATATATTACCTCATATGAGCACGGATGACGTGGCAGTGGGCGCAGTCGTCCGGTATCCCCGCACCGGCACGGTTGGAAAGGTCGTGCGGATCGAGGAGATCGATGGCTGGAGGTACGCTGAGATCGACAGCACCGGTCTCTACTACCGGGTGGATGAACTCATCGGCGCCGACAAGACGGTCGGAAAGGTGGAGAAGAAAGCTCACTCCCTTGAGGATTATCTCAAAGAACACAAAGAGTTCCAGGAGCAGCTCGAGGAGGTCTGGTCTCGAGGTACGGACCAGAGTTGTGAAGGCGGGGGTTAATCCTCAACCGGTATGGTGGTGAGTTTCACCGCCTCGACACCTTTCTGTGCCATCAATCTCTCGGTAATGTCCTTTAATACGGCACCGTCCCCGCGGATCAGGATCACTTCGAGGCACTTGTTGTGGGTCACATGCGAGTGCAGAGATGCTTGAATGTTGCTGGCGTATTGGTGCTGGATCTCGGTGAGCGTCTGGAGCAGACCGCGCTGGTCATGATCGTAAACCATGGTTATGACCCCCTGGCGCTCGCCTTTTACGTCGGATATCCACTGGTAGTGAGTGATATAACTTCGTATTGAATCCCGTATCCCTTCGGAACGGGAGGAGTATCCCCGGAGACCAAGGATCTCATCGAACTTATCTAAGAGGTTCTTCGGGAGAGAGATCCCTATTCGTGAAAGTTCAGTGTCGCCTGCCATTGCGATCAACCTTCATATCTCTCCTTATAGTGTATATATTTTCGCTAATAACCAGGGTATTATTCATACTTCGTATGCCAAACAGGTAATGGCGGCCGGGAGAACTCTCACGTATCCTGTACTGGAGCAACACCGGACAGCAGAATAGCCCCTACTGATTATGTATAAGTAGTGTCACTCTATATTGGATAAGGAGGTTCGAAAACTTTTGCGAGATGCATTCATTCCCGGTGTCAATATTGGGCTCGTGGGTCATGTCGATCATGGCAAGACCACCCTGGTCAGCGCGCTGACCGGAACCTGGACGGACAGGCACAGCGAGGAGATCAAGCGCGGCATCTCCATCCGGCTCGGCTACGCTGATACAACTTTTTACCGGTGCGAGAAGTGCGAGGGGGCTGATGCTTACACCTCTCAGCCGGAATGCCCGAACTGCGGGGGAAAGGCAGTTCCCTTCCGGACGGTCTCGTTCGTCGATGCTCCCGGCCACGAGACGTTGATGGCGACGATGCTCTCGGGCTCTGCGCTGATGGACGGCGCGATGCTCGTCATCGCTGCAAACGAAGTCTGCCCTCAACCCCAGACCAAAGAGCACCTGATGGCGCTCGAACTGATCGGTATCCGGAATATCGTCATCGTTCAGAGCAAGATCGACGTGGTCACACAGGCAGAGGCGCAGGAGCACTATAAACAGATCAGGCGGTTCATCAAGGGCACCATCGCTGAGAACGCACCCGTCATTCCGGTATCCGCGCAGAAGGGAGTCAATATCGGTGCCCTGATCGAGACGCTCAATGAGGTCATACCGGAGCCTGAACGCAACCCTGAGATCGATCCGCTGCTGCTCATCGCGCGGTCGTTTGACGTCAACAAGCCCGGCTGCAGCTGGCGGGACGTGAAGGGCGGCGTCATCGGTGGCTCGCTCATCCGGGGGGTGCTGCGGGAAGGGGACGAGATCGAGGTCCGCCCCGGCCGGCAGGTCCAGGTCGAGAACCGGATGAAGTGGGAACCGATCGAGACGAAGATCACCTCCGTCAACGCAGGCAAGATCAACGTGACCGAGGCGGCGCCCGGCGGGCTTCTCGGCGTCGCGACAAAACTCGATCCGGCGCTGACGAAGAGCGATGCCCTCGCCGGGCAGGTTGCCGGGCTTGTGGGAAAGCTCCCGCCGGTCTGGGAACGGCTGAAGTTCGACGTCACGCTCATGGACCGGGTGGTCGGCGCGGACAGCGAGCAGATCATCGAGCCCCTGAAGCATAAGGAGCCGTTGATGCTCTCGGTCGGCACCGCCGTCACCGTCGGCGTGATCGTGAACACGAAGAAGAACCAGGTGGAGGTTCAGCTGAAACGGGCGGTTTGCGCGGAGATCGGCGCACGAATCGCCATCAGCAGGCAGGTCGGCGGGCGATGGCGGCTGATCGGCATGGGTGTTCTGGTCGAGTGAGGGTCCTCCTCGACACGAACGCCCTGCTGATGCCGGTCCAGTTCGGGATCGATCTGTACAGCGAGCTTATGGCACTCTTCGGGGCCTTCGAACCGGTGACGCTCGAAGAGGTGATCGGCGAGCTTTCAGGGCTCGCCCGGGGTCGGGGCCGCGATGCGGCTGCTGCCCGTGTGGGCCTTGCAATGGCCCGGCGTTCGACAGTCGTCCCGAGCGGAAGTTCCGCAGAACACGTGGACGACAGGGTGGTCGAGTATGCCCGACGGGAAGGATGCACCGTGGTGACAAATGATCGCCGGCTCCGGAATACTCTCCTCTGCGAGGGAATCGACGTTGTTTCGATGCGGAGAGGGAGAACACTGGAGCTGATGAGGGGGTAGTTAGAAAATGTATTATAAGATGACGCTGGAGGACAAGGTGCGGGTTCCCCCCCACCTCCTCGGGGAAGACCAGGAGAAGGTCATTCTCAACGTACTGCAGGAGCAACTGGAAGGGAGCATCGCGAAGGAGATCGGCATCTTCATTGCGGTGATGGATATTCTCAACGTCGGCGAGGGGGAGTTGATCCCCGGAGACGGTGCCGTCTACTACGACGTCAGGTTCGAAGCAGCGGTGCTCCGTCTGGGGCTTCAGGAGGTTATCGAGGGGCAGGTGGTCGAAACGACGAGTTTCGGTGCCTTCATCAGCCTTGGTCCCATCGACGCCATGCTCCACGTGAGCCAGATATCAGATGAATATATCAATTACGATGAGAAGAACGGCCGGCTGGTCTGCCAGGACTCGAAACGATCGATCGCTGTCGGCGATGGTATCCGGGCAAGGATCGTAGCACTCTCATTGAACGAGCGTGAACCAAGGGAGAGCAAGATCGGCCTCACCATGCGCCAGTCTGGCCTCGGGACCACGACCTGGCTGGAAGAGGACCTCGAAGAGGAGAAGAAGGGAGCGGCATAGTATGGTCGTCCGTAAGAAGGTGGTCAAGGTCTGCCGTGAGTGCCACCGGGTTGTTGAAGGGGAGAGCTGCGTTATCTGCAGTACGACCAACCTGAGCGAGGACTGGGCGGGCTATGTTGTGATCATCGATCCCGAACACTCGGATATAGCAAAGAAGATGAACATCACCATGGCCGGCAGGTACGCGTTGAAGGTCCGCTGATGCTCCGGCTTCCCGAAGAGCAGCGGGGCCTTTTTAAAAGACCGTTTGGCACCCTGTATGGGAGCATCAGCGAACTACTCCCCCTCCTTGAGGGGCGGGCGATCTACGCCGTCGGGGATGTGGTGACCCATAACCTCCTTGCCGCAGGGGTCACCCTTGAGATCGCCATCATCGACGGCTATACGATGCGCACCCCCTGCAACCGTTCGCCCCTGCTTCAGGCGAGGTGGCTGACGGCAAAGAACCCTCCCGGCACGATCACCGATGAACTTGAGGCGGCTATCGAGGAGGCTGTGAGGGATCCTCCTGCGGTGGTGTTCGTCGAGGGCGAGGAGGATCTCGCGGTCATACCGCTTGTCCTTGCTGCGCCACCTGGTGCGGCCGTCCTCTACGGCCAGCCGGGGGAGGGGGTCGTCCTCCGGATCGTGGATGCGGCAGCGAAACGGGTGGCTGCATCCATGCTTGAAGTCTTTGTGCGCGATTGAGGGGTGGGGCTCCACCGCCATCCACGGCGCCGGGTGCATGTGGATAGATGGGGTGTCCGGGTGTGGTTTGTTCCTGCACCCTATCCCAGAGTTTAAATAAATCTGTTGACAACATTCTAGGGATATCGATGGATTTCGAAATTACCCGTGACGTGAGGAATGAGTTGTTGAAGAGGCGAGAGCTTGAGTTTACTCTCACCTTCGACGGACCTACGCCTTCGCGGAAGAGCATCCGTGAGAAGCTTGCCGCGCTGAAGAACAAAGATGAGAACCTGCTCGTGCTGGATCTGGAGAGAACCCGATTCGGGAAGATGGAACTTCTCGGGCGGGCCCGGATCTACGACGACGAGGAAGCCAAGACCTCGACCGAGCGCGAGTACCTGCTCAAGCGCGGTGAGCCGAAGGCTGAGAGCGAGGCGTAACCATGGCGGCCAAAAAACAGGCGGCAGTGGCCAGCAAAGTCAAGAGACACGAATGCTACGAGGTCAAGGGCGATACGGCAGTCCTGCAGAAGCGGCACTGCCCCCGGTGCGGCCCCGGCGTGCTGATGGCCGCGCATAAGGACCGCGCAGCCTGCGGCAAGTGCGGCTACACCGAGTTCAACAAGTAGATCCTCACCTGGATACAAGATACGGACGCGGCATCGGCCGCGGCCGGCCTTTTTCTCGTAACGGAGCAATACCTGTTTTATGACGCACGACGGCGATCTGGTGCTGGGGCTTGAGGGAACCGCGTGGAACCTGAGCGCAGCCCTCTTCGGGGATGACCTGGTCGCCCTCCATTCAGCGCCCTATGTCCCACCGAAGGGCGGGATCCACCCACGGGAGGCTGCACAGCACCATGCCTCGGCGATGAAGGATGTCGTCTCCCGGGTGCTCACGGAACCGGAGCGTATCCGGGCGGTCGCCTTCTCGCAGGGTCCCGGTCTCGGGCCGTCCCTCCGGACGGTGGCGACCGCTGCACGAGCCCTCTCGATCGCTCTCGGCGTGCCGCTCGTCGGTGTCAACCACTGCGTGGCGCACGTCGAGATCGGGAGGTGGGCGACCGGGTTTGACGATCCGATCGTCCTGTATGCGAGCGGCGCGAACACGCAGGTGCTCGGCTACCTGAACGGGCGCTACCGTATCTTCGGGGAGACGCTCGATATCGGGCTCGGGAACGCACTCGACAAGTTTGCCCGGAGCCACGATCTCCCACACCCGGGCGGGCCTGCTATCGAGAGGCTTGCGCGGGAGGGGAACTACATCGAACTTCCCTACACGGTGAAGGGGATGGATCTCGCCTTCTCGGGGCTCGTCAGCGCCGCCCAGGAGAGCAACGCGCCGCTCGAAGACGCCTGTGCGGGTCTTCAGGAGACGGCGTTTGCGATGTGTGTCGAGGTGACGGAGCGCGCGCTTGCGCATGCAGGCAAGGATGAGGCGCTGCTGGTCGGCGGGGTCGGTGCGAACGGGAGGCTGCAGGAGATGCTCCGTGTGATGTGCGAGGAGCGGGGAGCGGCGTTCGCCGTCCCGGAGCGGACGTTCCTCGGCGACAACGGCGCGATGATCGCCTATACGGGGAAGGTCATGCTGGAGCACGGCGCGACGCTCTCTCTTGAGGAGTCGCAGATCCGGCCGGGCTACCGGGCGGATGAGGTGGAGGTCGTCTGGCGGAAGGAGCCCGGCGAGGTCTTTGCCTTCGGGCCGCACGAGGGCGGTGTCGCCTGCGGCGCGGAGGCGGTCGTGGAGATCGGGGAGGAGAGCGTGGTCAAGCGCCGGACGAGCAAGCGCTACCGCTACCCTGCGCTCGACCGACGGTTGATCGCAGAGCGGACCCGGGCAGAAGCGCGGTTGATCGCGGCGGCCCGGCGGGCGGGCGTCCCGACCCCGGTGATCCGCGAC
>LSQX01291594.1_pt1 | contig 12192 bp, 9 predicted proteins | sample 654561 | NCBI WGS metagenome assembly LSQX01 (sample SAMN04489861, study PRJNA283612) | anaerobic digester metagenome | isolation source: 4 biogas reactors fed with cattle manure at either 37C or 55C with and... | place: Denmark: Kongens Lyngby | collected 2014 | reverse complement strand
CATTAATACAATTGTCTCCACATGATGTACTTAGACTATTCCAAGGTTTGATAGAACTATACAAAACCCTGTGTTTATATACCTTTGACATCTACTAGATCAACCCTAGTAATCATTTTGATTAGGCTATTATATAGTTTTATATATCTCTTTTATTTGTAATTCTTTTCTATCCCAAAATTCTAAAGCTAAATTCATATATCTAACAACATCCTCTCCGTTTTCTATAACAAGACCACCTTCCTGTATCATTCTATTTATAAAATTCCTATCATTAATGAAATAAACTTTTTCACAATAATCAAACACATCCTCAAATAAATTTAAATATGCCTTAAGAGTCTTCTTGTTTGCCTTAGCATTTTTTACTATATACGAATCATCTTTTTGGGATTCCTTTAATAAATAATATTTATATAAATACTCAACAAGACTATCTGCTCTATCAAGTGATAAATAAACTCCATTATTCAAGCATACTCCTTTAAAGCCTTGCATATCACCTTTAGTTTGCATCAATGAAAAATTCACTAAACTATGGTGAGTGTGTTTACATTCATCTAAAAGTTTTATAGCATATTTTTTCATTCTCGGATAATTAGAATAGCTTTCATTTATCATTCTTTTGAATATTTCAGTTTTCTCATCATTGAAATTAAAATCGCATTCTCCTGATAGATTTGCATTTTCACCTGGATATGTATCACCTAACTGGTATTTCATTAAATTATTTCCGGATAGTAAATAATATCTATTATCGTATGGCCATCTTTCTTTAGCTTTATTATAATAAGTTTTGTTTTCATAATTGCATAATACTAGACTCTCGAGGTTTTCCAAAACATATTGTTCCGATATTTTACAAATTCCATTTTCATTAAAATATATTTTATGATAATGTTCCCATGCCTCTAAAGTAGAGTCTGGATGAAAGATTTTATTTTTACCATCTACACTGCCTTCCTTTTCTACTTGTTTGTTAATAAAATTCATTTTTTTATCCTCCTTTAAATCATTTCTGCTTTATCTTAGAACTGTACTTACTACTCTTCCTCTGACTTCCATCTTTAGTTTTCACAACGTTACTCCTATTTACCTTTTCTGCCTGCACTGCTTGAAACTTTTCTTTAGAAATAATAGGTGGATGATTGTTTTCAGATACATAGTGTACCTCATGATCCCCTTTATCTAATAGCCTTACCACACCTATATATTTCTCATTACTTAGCATTACATCAATTGTTCTTTTGCTCCAGGTATATTTCCCTGTCGGTGTTTTGATTCCTCGATTTCCTAATTCTTTCATTATTCCTACAATGCTGCTCCCCTGCAAGTACAAATTAAATATCAATTTAACATTCTTGGCTTCTTCTTCATTTATAATTAATTCGCCATTAGTATCATTCTCGTAACCATAACATTTTCTATTATAAAGCTTTGAGGTTCCTTGGGCTGCTTTTTGTTTGATACCCCATTTTATATTATCACTTCTTGATTCATTTTCTGCCTGGGCTATAGATTCAATTATTGAAATCATTAAATCATTATCTGTATCTGCTGTATCTAGATTTTCTTGTTCAAATATAACTCTAATTCCAAGTAGTCTCAATTGGTGGAGGGCCTCCAATACTTCTACAGTATCTCTGCCAAATCTACTTATGTTTTTTGTAATAATGATTTCAAGGTTCCTAGATTTACAATCTTCTAGCATACGGTTAAATTCTTTTCTAGATGATCCTGTTTTGCTACTAGCAATATCTATATATACATCGACTAGTAACCATCTAGGTACTGAAGCCACCATTCTTGTTAAGGCTGATATTTGAGAAGTTAGGCTATTTAATTGATCCATACTATTTGAACTTACTCGGCTATAAATACCAACACGAGTCTCTCTTTGGGGAGGCCGTGCTGGTATAAATTGTACTTTTGGATTGTAAATCAATTCTATCACCTTCTTCTTAGCTAACTTCACTTTATATTTTACCATGACTACTCACCATTATAGATTGTTTTGCACATGTTAGGTAGCCTATTTTATAGGAATTTTTCATCTATCCTACATACTCGTCCTGCCAAAATCATCTAAGCAAACTACTCAACCTATAAAACTCGTCTTTTCTCGATATGTTCCCTAAACACTTGATATTACAAGCTTCTAGGCTATATAGTCGCTTTAAAATTCTAACCTAAAAGTCAATAAGTCCTGTAAGCCTTATACCATCAAGGCTTTAACTACATTTTAATTATCAACCCTAGACATCAATGCTACACACTCCACATGAGCCGTATGGGGGAACATGTCGATGGGCTGTACCTCCAAAACGTTGTAACCTTGCTCATAGAGATAGCGTAAGTCCCGGGCAAGCGTGGAGGGATTACAGGAGACATAAATCAAGCGGTGGGGTTTTACATCAGCAATTGCGGAAAGTAGCTTTTGGCTGCAGCCCTTGCGGGGTGGGTCCACGATCACTACATCGGGGGAATACCCTTTTTGTATTAAATCAGGAAAGAGCGTTTCGGAAAGGCCTGAAAAAAACTCAGCATTTGAAATTCCGTTGAGTTCGGCATTTTTGCGGGCATCATCAACCGCAGGAGGGTAGGATTCGATACCCACGACTTTTCCGGCCCTGCGGCTCAGATAGAGAGCAATAGTTCCTGCTCCGCAGTAAAGATCGAAAATTGTCTCCGAACCGGTAAGCCCGGCATATTTTTCGACCTGACGGAGCAGAACCTCCGCCTGAGGAGTATTAACCTGGAAAAAGGAACCGGCGGAGACCACATATTGGATATGCCCCAGCTTTTCAAGCAGGTAGCCCTTCCCCCAAAGGGTTACACTATCCGTTCCAAATATCACATTACCCCGGCGGGTATTAATGTTCTGCACGATACCCCCAAGTTCAGGAAGCCTGGACGTGAGGCTCTCTGCAAAGGATCGGGACCGCTTAAAATCGCGTCCGTTGGTTACCAGGATCACCAGCACTTTCCCCTCAAAATGTGATGCCCTGATAACCAGATGACGGAGCAGGCCCTTATGCCTTTCTTCATCGTACACAGTTATTGCCATTTCTCGAATAAGATTCCGGGCAATATGGAAGGCCTTCTCAATAAGGGGGTGCTGGATAGGACAGTGTTCCAAATTTACAATTTGATGGGTCCTGCTGCGAAAGAAGCCTGCCTGGAGTTCTTTCCCCTCCATTTTCAGGGGAAACGGAGACTTGTTTCGGTAACGCCATGGTTCGTTCATCCCCAGTACCGGGAGAACTTCGGGGGCAAGTCCTCCCAATCTTTGCAGCGCCTGGACAACTGTCTCCCGCTTCAACCGGAGCTGTTCGTCATATTCCAGATGTTGAAGGCTGCATCCCCCGCAGTCTTCAAAGTGCCGGCAGGAGGCGGAAACCCTTCGGGAAGAAGATTCGAGGACGTTTTCCAAAAGCGCTCTGGCATAATTTTTCTGCACGGAGATAATTCTCGCCCTGACCCTGTCACCCGGAGCGCTCAAGGGGACAAAGACAGCATAGTCCCTCACCCGGCCCACTCCCTCGGCGGCGTGGTTTAGATCGGTAATATTCAGTTCTACGGTTTGTCCGGTAATAACCGGCGGTTTTTTTGTCTGCATTTTTATTATCAATCTCGCGATTCTGTTTCCATTTCCGTGAAGGTCAAACCACCGAACAAGATACGCATATAATCCAGCCTGGCATATAAGATTCTCGACACAAAAATATTTCTATCTTCGTACCTGCAAAAATCAGGTAAAAGTTTCTGGGAAATGTAGCCTTTTATATTTGCCAAATCATTTCTATCTTCAGGCAAAACATTTAGCTTATACATTCTTCAGGCCCCAGTTCCGCCTCCGCTTCCTCGATAGCCATCCACCCTTTTTCTTTTCCGGACTTACTTTAATAACCATTCCTGATGTATGTTGTCCACCGTTCATAAACTTCAATCAATGGCTCGTCGAGGAATGATAACGCCTTTTCCTTTATCTCATCAGGCACACCATGGGCGGCTTCTGCGATGCTTCCTGTTATAGCAGCAAGCGTGTCGCTATCGCCTCCGAGGGAGATGGCGTTTCGGATAGCGTCCTCAAAGTCGGCACTTTCAAGGAATGCAATAATTGCCTGTGGCACTGTATCCTGGCAGCTTTCATTGAATCGGTAAGTTGGACGGATTTCATCCAGAGTTTTACTCAGGTCGTAGCCGTGTTCTCGCTTTATATGTTCTTTGATTTGTATCTTGTATTGCTCGAGGGTAAAGCGTTCGTTAATGGGATTTCCCATATCATCACCGTAACCACCAGCATAGAAGCGGCACATAAAAATTGCGTCTGTCACTGCCAATGCACCCTTTACTCCTTCGGGGTGGTTGTGTGTTACTTCAGCAGATAGCTTTGCTCTGTCCCTGCCATTAGTCGGCCACATTCCTGTTCGGGCGCAAAATCCACAGTCCATCAGCCACGCACAAGGTGAAACCCTCATCGCTGAGCCATTGCCCCAAGAGTTGTAAGGCTTACGGTCATCCGAGTATATCCAACTGCCAAAGCGACCGCCGTACCCTGCGTCTGGGTAGAGGTGCCCCCACTTCTTGTAAGCGTCAATGAAATCGTCGGCTTCACCACCATTCATTAGAGCATCTGCGGTGGCGATAGTCATCACTGTATCGTCCGTAAAAAAGCAATCATCACGGAACAGGGGGAAATCTTTAGTTTTGATATTATGCCACTCATAGACCGAGCCGACAATATCACCTATAATCGCTCCAAGCATTATTTCCGACCTCCCCGACGTTTCACATCCTTACGGATCTCCTCAAAGCAAGCCTCGTCAACAGTTCCCGCCTCGCGGAATGTCGCTACTGCCTGCGCCATTACTGTATAGTTTAATTTCGTTCCTTCGCTGTCGGCGAGAATTTCTTATACCTATATTGTCTGGATGTTTAATAAGTTAACAAGTTAACAGCCCGGCTCAGCAGCATCCGCTACTGTCGTCAGAACAGCCACAGGTGGGTTCGGTACCTGTAAGCCATCCTTTTATAATCGCAGAGGCGCAGCCGACTCCCGGGCTCACTTCAATAGCATAAAACGGGCAGTTTTTTTCACAGGCACCGCATTCTATGCAGGAATCCCGGTTTATCATCACGGCCTTTTTGTCCTTCAGCTCAAACACATTGTGGGGGCAAACCTCTATACATCTGCCGCAACCTGTACACCTATCCCCATTAAGTTTCAGAGTAACAACATTTTTAAGATATTTATGTCTCATTGTAACCCTCCTCAAAACTCTACAAAACAACTAATAAGAAGCATAATCGTTCCAAGACCTACAGTGGTAAATATCATGGGAACTGCCGTTTTCATCTCTTTCAGTACACCCGAAAATGAAGTGTATGTTGATGAACCTGTAAAATTCATTGCTAAAAATGCTGAAACTGACGGCAGTATCAGCAGATATGCAATCCCCCTTAGTAGCCCAAAGGTAAATGGCCAACCGTTTATCAATAGCAACAAAACAGCCCACAACAGTCCAAGAATCCAGCCCTTAAACGCAAAAGCTCTACCGGGAATCCACGGAAGAAGCACAGGTGTGAGTACGCATCCGATCAGTAATGCTCCTATACTTGCGTAAAAATCGATCAGTCCGAATTTATTTATTGCGACAAGGTTTATCAGAAACATCAATCCAAAGATAATGAGCAAGGGCTTCAGCGAAGCAGAAATTTCCATCGGAGTCAGTATGAGACGGTCTTTGGTCGTGAATTCCACCTCACGCATCTCCGGGGTTGCCATATAGCCAGAATGTATATATTGTTTGATATCCGCCGCTCTAACAGGCCCATATTTAATCTTAAAACCCGTAACTCTTGTAACCTCATGTGCCATCACTCCTGGTGCGCCTAATTGTGGAAGTATCAAGGTTCTGTGAGATACAATTTCGGAAAGTCCCGTTTTTTTGATGCGGTTAATAAGCTCTTGTGTACCAAAGGTGCCTTTACCTGCAGCGCACCAAACATTTATACCTTTAGTGTCAAGCACTAATATCCATATGTTTAGCCCCTTTAATTCCTCCCGAAGTTTATCAAAGGTCAATTTATAGTTTGCGGTAACCAGCACGTTAGAATTACAATCTGGCGTTCCTACCGCGTAGATACCGGGGTTTATTTTATAATTCATCCGTCCAATGCCCCAACGTGCCTTCCATGTTCCTAAGATATCGGTAAAAGCTATTTGCGTAGATATTTGCGGCACTGTACCTGCATCTGTTTTTATTTCACCGATTATCCATTGATCCTCTGAGTTGTACTTAGTTATCGGTTCAAAGCAATTTTCATTTCCTCCACTGCAACAGGCGTTTCCTTCGTCGAAGACAGGGAGATTTATACTTTTTGATTTTACCTTTAAAGTCGTGATTCCAACGACCTTTGCTCTTTCATCGGTATCCCTGGAGCTACAGCAATTTTCGTTTTCCAATTAACAACACCCCATATCTAAACTATCCGATATGTTTTTATTGTATTCTCAAACCTAAAATTGTCAACATGAAAGCTGGAAAAACAGGGGGGTAAAACAGGGGACGGTTTCCTGTTTTAGGCACTGGACAACTGCCGCAATGAAGGTCCGTCCAGCCCTAGGGGTATTTTAAACCTCTTGTTGCATGCCTGGCTGAGTAGTTTTAGATTATCACTAACACCTCTCCAAGTTTACGGGATAACCGGGCTTCTTCGCCGCTTTCATTGGTTCTCAGTCTCAAAATCGGTATTCCATACTTCTCCAAAATGGCATCTTTCATTTCATCCCGGGCAACCTGCTTGGGATTATTGACATGGTACGCATACCCGTCCACCTCAACCACGAGAACCGGCATTTTATTAAGCTTATTAAAGATGACAAAGTCAGTATGGGTCAAAATATTCATTGCAAACTTGCACTCATTATCATCAAGTTTTTCCGGATTGCGAATCAACATTTTAAGTGGTTGGTGCATTATCCAATCCAGATTCTGAAATTTATCCTGGCCCAACACCTTTTCTATTACCGCATTTATAAGGTTTTCCGATTCAAATTCAGACACCTTTTTCCTGCCTTTCATTCTCTCAAATAACTGCCCGGAATAATTATGATATAGTAAGTCAAACACCGAATAAATTTGGCTATCGATGACCTCAAAATTGTTATACTCAATATATTTAATCAAATCACCTATATTGGAATTGTCATTCTTCAAATTATCCGATACAACTACAATCAGTTTATCCACTGCCCGAGAAACCGCCACATTTATCAAATTGGGGTTGTCTACAAAATCAGTCACCTTATTTACAACGGTCGTGATTATCACAATATCCTTTTCTCGGCCTTGATATTTATGAACAGTATCCACCTCAAAATTTCGCGACCCGATCGCCTCGATCACCTTATCCCTTTGCATCCGATAGGGAGAAATAATCCCCACCGATTGCTGACCACTATCAACTCTCTGTTCGGGCAGGATCTCCTCCATGATAACGTCAATCTGCCTTTGGTTATAATTACCCCGGGCATGATTCCCTGCAATTGTTTTATAAACTGCCAATGGCTTATCACGATCTGCTTCCTCGGTGAGTACAATAAGTTCATTATTATAAAACTTTTGGTTGCAAAAACCGATGATTTTCGGATGGCAGCGGTAATGCTCCTGCAATAGAGTTCGGGGAATATTTGCATACAACTTGGTCATAGATGAAAGGATGCTGTTTTCCGCATAATCGTAGGCAGCCGGGAGTGAATATCCCCTAAAAATCTGCTTGGTTTCTTCAGCAATATGCGCTGGCACAATATTGGGCAGTTGCTTTAAATCACCCACGATAACCGCATTCCGGGCGCAGGATAAAGCCAGGGCACCGGTGACAATATCAACCTGGGAAGCCTCATCAATCACCACATAATCAAACAAATAGTTGGCACTGGCGCAGTTCCTCAAAGAATGAGTGGTACTCAATATAACGGGATATTCTTTAATAAATGAATCGAAGTCTTTCCACAGCGCATCCTTGGTAAATACCGGACGCTTCTTGTCAAATTTATATCTCTCCGCTAATTGGGCCTTGAATAGCTTCATGGAATCATCACCGTATTCCCGCATGGCCCGATCGAATCGAAAGTTTTCCAGGCGCTTGGTTAAGACCTGAATTTCATCGTTCAGTTCCTCTATCTTGCGGTCATAATAAAGTTTTTGCAGTAAATCTATTACCTGCTCATTGGAATGCTCATAAAATGAAAAGCTGATTATCCCGAAGCGTAGCAGATTCTTCAATTTAAATTTCCACGTTATCTGGTTTTCTTTTTCAGCCATCTGCTGATAATACAGCCATAGCTTCATAATGGTAGCTGCGCTGTGCCGGCGCAAAGACCTATAGGGTACAATTTCCTCATTACTTTCATTGAAATAGGTTGCGAAGTGTTCTTTCTCCACCAAAAATGCTGCCAGCTCTTGCTTCAATACTGCCGCCCGGTTCTGTTTTTCGAGCATGGCATCCAACTCTTGGCCTTTGGCATCAAGTTTGTCCTCTATCGCCTTATAAGCAGACCGCTCCAACTCCCACGACGTCATATCAGGATAGATGTCTTTTTGCTCAGCAAAGAAATTTGCTTGGTTTTGCACGTTCCCTAAATAGGGAGCTATGAAATCCACCTCATATTTTTGAAGCTTCTCCAGAACATTGGCGGTTGCAGAATTATTGTTGGATACTACCGCCACTGTTTTGCGGTTAATTACCGCATTGGCAATAATGTTAAGGATGGTTTGGGTTTTACCTGTCCCAGGTGGGCCTTCAATGACGCTGATTTGCTCATTCAGAGCTTTCTCGGCAGCGCTTTTTTGACTCAAATTAAAGCCAAACGGAAAGATAGGCATTTGCTTATATTCGGCAGAGGTGAGTGTAGCCGGAGACAGATATTGGGCCAAAACACTGCGGGGGCTGATATAGCTCAGCTTCGAATACTGTCTGCTTAAGAAGCTGCGGTCTTCCTCATCGTCAACGCCAATTTTATCGGCCAGCTTTTTCAGATATCCAAAGCAGTTACGGAAATCCGGATTATTGAGACAGCTTTGCTCTATCGTGATTTCATTCCGGTGGTACACCTTCTTGAAGCCGGTCACAAAACAAAGTCGTTTGTACTCCTCGAAATCAAGGATCTTGTCTACCCCGGAAACAGGCTGCTTATCCTTATATACCACATTTGTAGCAGAATCCAATGAAACTGGATTCTTAAACCACTGCACATTGCCATAGTTATAGGAATACGTCTTACCTTGAAGGAAAGTAACCTTATATTTACCGTCTTCATAGACGCAACGGTTTATCTTGTCAGTCTTGTCCTCACCTTTGAGAAGGATGAGATGCTTTTCGATGTCCAAATCAGGGGTTTCCTTTCGTTGAGGATATGAAATGGATAATTTTTCTCATAAGACCATATGGACCAGGCAAAAGCTGTGGTTATATCAATACTGTGTAACACCTTACAGGGCCAATAGTAATAAGGAACGTTATAAACAAACTGTGAATTTGATTAATTGGAAAAGCTATAATAAATATGTGAACGGGTAGTTCTATCTATATACCCTATTTTATGGTGCCATTAAAGAGATTAATTTGATAAATCTTATTGGAAGATACATTTCTTTCTTTCACAACATCATCGCTTTCTATTTCTCCAGATAACAGCGGTGAAAATGGGTCATGCTTTTGCGAGTTCGTTTCAACGGTTTTGGGGCTGTAATTTGCATAACAATATTTACAGCCATTTTTGCATGTATTATATAGACCAATATCAATACTGCTGACACAACCACACTCCAGCCGTTGTGACTTATCCTTTTCTATTTTCAAACCATAGCCGGATATTTTTTCAAGTAATCTGTCGTCTATACAGTGAGCATGAGTGATTCCATATTTGCTCAAATCTATTCCTTCTGCACAAGTATCCATTGCAAGTCCATGTTCATGAGCAATCACCGATAATGTTTTTGCCAATATTTCTTTGTCCTGCTCTGCCAGATTGTCGATGTTCAAACTCCGAACATTGTTGACGGTATTACGATAATTATCAATAAAACTGATTGTGCATTTCCTAGTATAGTCCTTTAAGCGACGAGCCAATTTTTCAAAATACTCTGCATGATAGTTGATTGTATATTTTTCGTTCAAAAATATCGGATCATAACGCCATACCACTCTATCTGGCCCAATCATATCAGCAAGCTTTTGAAAAACCGGGATAATCACATTATTTTTCGACGGAAGATTTACTTCGACGTCCGATTGATATGAGTTGAGAGTAAATTGAAAATAATAATGATACTGTGCAAGCTCATTAAGCCTACCCAGCATCGGCAACGGATTTTTTGTCCACAAAACTATGCCATCAACCACATCGGGACTTAACGACACCTTGCTTACCTGATGGATATTCATAGGATTGCGCACATAAACAAAGCTTTCTTTAATCCGATTGAAGAACCAATCCGAATAGAAAGATGGTATGTCTGTTCGTCTGCTTGCACTGATAATCACGGCCTTACCTCACTTCTATGATAAGCTGCGCGCTTTCACATCGAATGGCGCAATTATAGTATTCCTTTATAGGATCAGGTATAGAAAACTTGTTAACATCAGAAAAGTATCGTTCTGCACCTTCTAAATACACATTGGGCTTAAAGCATTTCGCTGTTACATTTCCATGATACCCTGCCCTCTTAATCTTTTGTTGCAGAGGCCAAAAATGGTCCCTTCCCTTATAACGACAATCTATATCATTAATAATAATGAGAAACGGAGAATCATCGTGCCGATATTTAAGAACATATTTGATTAGGTTATCATACAAATCATCAATATCTGAAATCTGACATGTGTTGTATAGATGTGAAAGCAGATACTGCATGATAACAACATTAAAGTTTCGTCTTGCCTTGTTCTTTGTCAGAACATCAAATACATCTTTACGGCGGCATTTCACATCAACATTGTCATATTCCCGCAGTGTGTAAAATTTGATTTCATCGTGAATTGGCTTCCAAAGCAAATTTCGATCATAGCCTCTATACCGTATTGGCTTTTTTGCTTTTTTATTAAGGTAATCAAACGCCATTAAATCAGGTGCGGCACCACATCCAAGAGATAATATATTGTAGCTAGGATAATTGTCTAAATCTATCTCTTCCAAAGCATACCATATTTCCGAGCAATATTTATGTGAGTAGCGGCAAGTGTAGTAATACAGTAAGTGTTCGCAATCATAATCACACCGTCTACCATATTTAGGATACCAGTGTACTTGATTTAAACAATTTACACATTCACCTTTACATCCATCAGGATGATTGCATTCGTCACAGGGATTATCTTTAACATGCTTTTTATACATATTATCGCAGAATTCAACCATATGGTCAATTAACATGAATGCCTCCCAAATCTTCAATAGGAAGTAAATCTTATCGTTGGCCACTTATACTCAAACCATACTGTAGCACCAATTCCCATTATTGCTATAACAAGATCATTACGGAATACTTACATTATTAGTCAAAGAGGTAGAGATAAAAGGCCGAAATTGAGAAATGTTATTTTACTTAAAAGGTCAGCTAAACTTTATTTCTTTAATCTGCCCCATTTCCAGTTTGCTTGACACAGGGTGTTTTACAAATATCTTAAAAAAAGATACCGGACGTAATCATCATGTTTGTTCCTTGAATTTTTTAGCAGCCTCAATATTACTTCTTGCCAGGTGATTGCTTGAAATCTAAGGCCGTCTTTCTGGGCTATCAGATTAAAATCTTTAATTTCTTTTTCATGATTGTACCCCTCTTCACCAAAAGCATCATAATAGAGATATATAAGGCGGAATTTGCTCTTGTCATCTTCATATTTCATCAACAAACCCATAATGTGTTTTATTAATTGTGCAGGTTGGAGATACTTATAAATTTTATCTTCTGGTGATATAGACTGTGATAGTTGGTGAATTGATGGAATAATTGACCAGCTTTTGAATCCGGAAAGATATTTGTCCTTAAGCCCATGGGCTTCTTGCCTCTTATTAAACGGTTCAGTAAATTTGCATTCTATAGCACAACAGTCACCGTTTAAATATTCAAAAACAATATCAATGTTCGGAGGTATATTTGCGTCGTTTAGGATGGGATATTTTTT
>LSQX01384637.1_pt1 | contig 12195 bp, 12 predicted proteins | sample 654561 | NCBI WGS metagenome assembly LSQX01 (sample SAMN04489861, study PRJNA283612) | anaerobic digester metagenome | isolation source: 4 biogas reactors fed with cattle manure at either 37C or 55C with and... | place: Denmark: Kongens Lyngby | collected 2014 | reverse complement strand
GCCACCTGCGACGGATTTTTCTACCGCGGAAAAACAGTAGCTGTTATAGGTGGTGGCGACACTGCTGCCGAAGATGCTCAATATCTTGCTAAAATTTCTAAAAAGGTATATCTAATCCATCGCCGTGATGAGCTTAGAGCCTCAAAAGCTGTTCAGCAAAGAGTTTTCGAAACCGAAAATATTGAAATGGTATGGGATAGTGTGCCAGTGGAAATTGTGGGCGAACAACAAGGCTTTGTAAAGGCTGTAAATGGGGTAGTGGTGAAAAATGTAAAAACTGAAGAGCAAAAAACTATTGAAATTGATGGCGTTTTTGTTGCCATCGGACATAATCCCAATACAAGAACTTTCAGAGAATTTGTAGAACTTAATGAGCAAGGCTACATTAAAACAATTCCAGGTACAACCAAAACAAATATCCCCGGCGTTTTCGCCGCAGGCGACGTACAAGACCCCAATTATCGTCAGGCAGTTATTGCAGCTGGAAGTGGCTGTATGGCAGCTTTAGACGCTGAAAGGTTTTTAAATGAAAATAGATAAAACTTAATCTAGTAATATTTTAGCAGAAGAGGGTATCTCTTGAAGGTTGAGATGCAATAGATTGAGAATGAGGATGTAAGCTGTGTGCCTGAGTCCAAATTCCGAAAATAAAATCGCAACTTCTCCTTCACATGACACCCTCTTTTTTGTTTTGAAATTTACCTGAAATGCAAATTTTACATTATATAATTGCATTTTTAAATCAATTATCTATTTTTGCAATATGATTGCAGAAGTGAAAAACATTTTAGGACTATTGCCAAAACCCTCCACAGAGAGGAAAATTTTAGTGGCTTGTAGTGGAGGAGCCGATTCCATGGTCTTGGTGCATGTTTTGTTGAGTTTAAATGAAAATATTGCCATAGCCCACTGCAATTTCAATCTTAGGGGAGAAGACTCAAATGCTGACGAAGAATTGGTAAGAAATTTTGCCCTGAAAAATAAACTTAGTTTTCATGTGGAAAGCTTCGACACAACAGGTTTTGCAAAGCATAACAAAATATCCACACAAGTGGCTGCACGCGAACTTAGATATGAGTTTTTTAAACGTCTGAAAAAAGAATTTTCATACGACTATATTGCTATGGCTCATCACGCCGATGATATGGCCGAAACGGTATTAATAAACCTTGGTAGAGGGAGCGGAATAGCAGGTTTGAAAGGAATGCCCGTTTTTAAAAATGATATAATTCGACCATTAATTAATGTATCTCGAAGAGAGATTGAAAATTACGCCACAAAAAATAGTGTGAAATATAGAGACGATATTACAAACTTCGATAATAAATATACCCGCAACAGAATCAGAAATGAAGTTTTGCCAATTTTAAAAGAGGTTTTTCCAAATTTCTTGCAAAATGTATCCAATTCAGCTCAACTTCTAAGTTCGCAGGAAGTGATTTATGATGAAAGAATTTCAGATTTTTCTAAATATATAAAAGAGGATAACGATCAGATAAGTGTTGATTTACAAGGCTTTGCAAGCTCAAAACAAGCAGCTGTTGTTCTTTTTGAGTATTTAAAAGAGTATCAATTTACATATAGCCAATGTGAAAATATTTTTGAAGATTTTTCAAAGAATGGAAAAATATATTACACCCAAACCCATAAATCTACCATATGGAATGAAAAATTATTAATTGAAGTCTTAAGTTCTGAAAATCAGCAAGATGTGTTTTGTATTGATAATCTTTTCAACTTACCAGATCTTCCTTTAAAATTAGAAATAAGTCTTTTATCGAAAGATGAAATTAGTGATTTTAGAACTGCGCAAAATGAGATTTATATCGATTATTCTCTCCTAAAATTTCCACTTGTTTTACGTAGGTGGCAAAATGGTGATAGAATTTATCCTTATGGATTAAAAGGCAGTAAAAAACTGAAAGATGTTTTTAATGATTTGAAAATTAATGTGTTGGAAAAGGATAGAACATGGGTTTTAGAGTCTGATGGCAAAATTATATGGTTGGTTAACTATAAATCTGATAGACGTTTTGCGGTGAATGAGAATAGTGAACAAATAGTAAAAATTAGTGTTTGTTAGCCGATACACTTTAAGACTATTTGTTATGAAAAATATAGAAATATTTTCTGCTGACAAAAGGGGTGGAGCTGATTATGGCTGGCTGAAAACCAATTATAGTTTTAGTTTCGCCAACTATTACAATCCAGATAATATAAATTTCGGAAAATTAAGAGTTCTAAATGATGATATTGTCTTGCCCGAAAGTGGTTTTGGCACACATCCACACGAAGATATGGAAATTATTACAATACCACTTCATGGTGCTATTACCCACAAAGATAGTATGGGGTTTGAAGAGACTTTGAAAAAAGGTGAAGTACAGGTAATGAGTGCAGGCACAGGGCTTTATCACAGTGAATATAATAATAGTGATACAGAAGAATTACATTTTTTACAGATTTGGATTTTTTCCAACAAACGCCCCGTTGACCCACGATATGAGCAGAAAAAGATTGATTTAATTGAAAACGACTTTACGGCTTTGGTCTCCCCCAAAGATGATATTGCTCCACTGTGGATTTATCAGGATGCGTGGATTCATAGATCTGTTTTCGATAAAAATGGCACAATAAACTATAAATTAAAATCTAAGGAAAACGGTCTATTTGTGTTTACAATAGATGGTGAAGTTGTAGTGGAGGGTAAACAGCTCTCAAGGCGTGATGCAGCGGGTGTTACGGGGTGCGAAAATATTAATTTTACTTATAAAAAAGGTACTGATTTGTTAATAATAGAAGTCCCTATGAGCTAAATACTAGTTATCATATGTTAAATTTACGCATGATTAAAATAAATAACACTACTTTTGAACATTGAATATTAACAATACTAATCATAATAAACAAAAATGCAAAACAACAGATTTAAAACCATTTCCAAGTTCTTTCTTATTGGACTATTTGTGCTGATAAGTACTGGATTAAAATCTCAAGTTTTAGAGCCAGTAAAATGGAAGTTTTCGGTAAAAGAATTGTCTAATGATGAAGCTGAATTGATTTTTACAGCCAATGTTGACGACACCTGGCATATCTATTCTCAAACATTGCCACCAACGGCTTTCGAAATGCCCACAGTGTTTGAATTTGATAAGTCAGACAAGTACAAAAGATTGGGAAAAGTTTCAGAACCTACTGGAAAAACTTATTATGACGAAGATGCCGATGCCGAAATTAGAATACATGAAAAAACAGTGGTTTTTAAGCAGAAAATAAAAAAACTAAGTAAAGATAATTTCACTATTACAGGTTTGGTTGACGCTCAGGCTTGTCAAGATGGAAAATGTGTTCCTGTAAAGGAGGATTTTTCATTTTCACTAAGTGGAGCAGAGGCTGAAGTTTCGGCAGAAGAAATTGCAATGATAGAGGAGCAGGAGGAGGCTGAGGAACAAGAGGATTCAGAAGCTGATTTAATTTCTGCAGAAGATGATTTTGTAATTGATGCATCAAATCCTGCAGATAGCGACTCGCTTTGGGGCTTTTTCATATTGGCATTTGTTCTCGGATTGGCAGCTATTCTGACACCTTGCGTTTTCCCAATGATTCCCATGACAGTTACATTTTTTATGAAGTCGGGGAAAAGAGGTAAGTTCAATGCCATGATGTATGGATTGTCCATTATTGCAATTTATGTATTGTTTGGTAGTGTTTTGGCTGTTGTTTTTGGCGAGGATTTCGGAAACTGGATTAGCACCCACTGGATACCCAATGTGCTGTTCTTCCTGATTTTTATATTCTTTGCTGCAGCATTCTTTGGATATTTTGAGCTTAAAATGCCCTCGTGGTTGGTAAACAAAAGTGTTGCCAACGAGGATAGAGGTGGTATTATTGGTTCAATTTTTATGGCATTAACCTTGGTGTTAGTATCATTTTCTTGTACTGGTCCCATTGTGGGTACAATAGTTGTAGCTTCGGCAGGTGGACAAGTTCTGAAGCCCATTATTGGCATGTTGGGATTCTCGTTAGCGTTTGCTTTGCCATTTACACTTTTTGCACTATTCCCAGGTTGGCTACAAAAGATGCCCAAATCGGGAGGCTGGCTCAATACAGTGAAAGTTTTCCTTGGATTTATAGAGTTGGCGTTTGCCCTTAAATTTTTAAACGTTCCAGACCAAACCTACGGCTGGGGAATCTTAGATAGAGAAGTTTATCTTAGCTTCTGGATTGTGATATTTATTCTACTAGGATTGTATTTAATTGGGAAAATTCGTTTCCCACACGACTCCGAATCGCCCCATATTAAGTCGTTTCCACGACTGTCGTTGGCAATAATCTCATTTGCTTTTGCAGTTTATATGATACCCGGATTGTGGGGTGCTCCCCTAAAAGCATTGTCGGGCTGGCTGCCACCAATGGACACTCAAGATTTTGATATAACAAATATTGTTCGTGAACATAGTGGCGAAAAAACTGTAAATATCTGTGATGAGCCACGATGGGCAGATAGAGGTTTGAAAATACCCCATGGAATAAAAGGCTATTTTGACCTTGACCAAGCAAAAGCTTGTGCCAAAGAGTTGAACAAACCTGTATTTATTGATTTCACCGGGCACGGTTGTACAAACTGCCGCGAAATGGAGAGTAGTGTCTGGTCGAGACCCGAAGCTCTAAATCTTTTAGAAAATGAGTTTGTTGTAGTAGCACTATATGTTGACAATAAAAATATTCAACTACCAGAAGATGAGTGGTACACCAACGAAAAGGGTAGGTTGATTAAAATGTTGGGAGATAAGAACTCCGATATTCAAATTTCCCAATTTAACCAGAATGCTCAGCCATATTATGTAATTATAGATGCCGACGGAAATATGATGAATACACCACAGTTTTACAATCTAAATCCAAGTGTGTTTATCAATTTCTTGAAAGAAGGATTAGAAAATTTCAACAAAAAATATAGATAGTTTTCCATAATCTATTTTAAAATCGGGGCTTTAAAGTGTAAAACTTTAAAGCCCCGATTTTTTGTGTTCTCTATCGAAAGGGATAAACCCAAATCAAGAATTATATTTCTTGTAATTTTCTGCTTGTTCAAAAATTTCTGTATAAACCTCTTCTTCACCTTTTGGAGGATAGTCGTATTTGTCCATAAGCATTATTAGAGCAACTTTTAGTGCCGATTTAATATCTTCTCTTTTGTTCCAATCGGGAAATTTAGCATGATTGTCAACAATCTTTTTTACCTCTTTTGAGAGTTCAATAAGTTTGTTTTCTGGATATGTAAAACCAAATTTAATGCAAAGTTCTTTTAAAATATCATAAAAAGCTTTTTCTTCAAAATCAATTCCCAGTTTATCACCGGCACTAAATTCTTTCTGGATATCATAGATAAGATTTGTAAGAGATTCTATAACTTCATCATGGAAATCACTCCTTAAAAAATTAATTTCTTCTCTGTCGTTGTAATCTTTCACTACTTTTTCCATTTTATGAGAAAAATCTACACCTTTAAATTTATTAACCTTTCTGATTTCGCCAATTGCTTTTGAAAGTAGCTTTATAAGCAGTTTTATTTTTGTATTTGGTAAATCGATTTTATCTATTTGCTCTAAATATTTTTGGTCGAAAATATCCAATTTATTATCGGCTTCATCACCAATTTTTAAAATCTCTTCCACGCCATCGCTTTGCAGAGCTTCTTTTACCATTTCGGTTACCCTTGCATTCATTTTTTCGGTGTCGGGGGCTTCGCCTTTGCTCAATTTTCGAATAATGCTGCGTATTGCTAAATAAAAATGGGTGTAATCTCTTTCAGTTTGCAAAAGCTCTTCGCTACCTGAACAGATGTCGTAAGCAGCTTTTAGTCGTTTTACCAAATCCATAAAACGTCGCTCTTTTTCATCCGTTTGTTGAATAAATTCTGTGGCTCTGTTTAGTGTTTCTAATTGCTCCAAAGGTGTTCCTTCAAAATATTTAATATTGTTGAAAGGGTGCATTATTTTGGCTAAAAGATCTAAATGATTTCTAACAACAATTAGCGATTGTTCAATGTCTTCGAAATTTCTTTCATCACCCTTGCTATACTTGGCAAGTGCAAAATTCATATGGTTTTTTATGCCGATATAATCCACCACCAAGCCTTTGTTTTTTCCTTTATATCTGCGGTTTACCCTTGAAATTGTTTGAATTAGGCTATGCTCTTGAATGGGTTTGTCAATGTATATTGTATCCAGAAAAGGTACATCAAAACCAGTGAGCCACATATCGACAACAATGGCTATTTTGAAATTAGATTTGGAGTTTTTGAATTGTAGATCCAACTTTCTTCTATCTTCTGGTGTTCCCAGCATATTCCACAGCTCTTCGGGGTCGTTCTGACCTCGTGTCATAACCAATTTTATGCGTTCAATGGGTGTTGTTTCTTTTTTCTCCTTTTCAGTGAGTTGTGCATTTTCATCAGCAGCTTTAATTTCGTTCCAATGGGGGCGGAGCTCAATTATTTTCTTATAAAGTTCGTAGGCAATATTTCTGTTGCTACATACAAACATTGCTTTTCCCATAACACTACCACCCTCGTTAAGTCTGTTTTCGTAATGTTCTATAAAATCTTCAGCCACGGCTTGCAATCGGTCGGGGTCGCCTAAGATGGCATGCATTTTTGCAGTTTCTCTTTTGCTCTTGTCAATTTGATATTCGTTGGCACCCAATTCGGCAGCTTCGTCGTAGTAATCTTCAATTTTTTGTAGCTGACTATTGTCCAAAATCACTTTGGCGGCCCTGCCTTCATAAACTATGCTAACGGTGATTTCGTCTTGCACAGATTCAGCCATGGTATAGGCTTCTATTACTGGACCAAAAACATCAATTGTGGCATCTATGGGCGTGCCTGTAAAACCAACATAGGTGGCGTTGGGTAATGAATCGTGCAAATGTTTTGCAAAACCATAAACCTTTTTAATGCCGCTATCTGTCATTATAATTTTTTGTTCCAAATTGACCTGACTTCGGTGTGCTTCGTCAGAGATACAAATTACATTTGATCGCTCGGTGAGCAGTTCTGTATCTTCGTTGAACTTATGAATTGTGGTAAGAAAAACACCTCCGCTCTGTCTGTTTTTCAAGAGTTCTCTCAAATTTTCTCTACTGCTAACGCTGATAACATTATTGTCGCCAATAAATTTTTTAGCTTTAATAAATTGTTCCGAAAGCTGGTCGTCAAGGTCGGTGCGATCGGTAATTAGAACAATTGTAGGACTTCCAAAAGCTTCACTTTTCATCAAAAGTCGGGTAAGAAAAAGCATGGTGAAACTTTTGCCACTTCCTGTGGCTCCAAAATATGTTCCTCCCTTGCCGTCGCCATGCGGTTTAAGGGCAGTTTTTATATTTTTAAATAGTGCTGTGGCAGCATAATATTGGGGATAACTGCACACAATTTTCACTTCCCTTTTGCTGTTGTCAGGAAAATGAATAAAATTTCGGATTATATCGCGTAAACGATACTTGTTAAACATTCCTTGAATTAGGCTATAAAAAGAGTTAATGCCCTGTGCATCAGCCGTTTTTTTGTCAACTCTTCGCCAAGAATAGTAGTAGTCGTAATGGGCAAAAAGTGAACCTGCTTTACTGTTAACTCCATCGCTGATTACACAAAATGCATTATACTTCAATAGTTCGGGAATATCTCTTTTATATCTGATGCTAATTTGCTCGTAAGCATCATAAATAGTGGCATTTTCGCGAATGGCAGATTTGAATTCTATAAGCACCAAAGGTAAGCCGTTGATGTAAATTATTCCGTCGGGAATGCGTTTGTGAGTTCCCTCTATTTCAAGCTGATTTACAAACTTATATATGTTTCTGTCTCTGGAATATCGTGCCTCTTCTTCGGCCGAGATTGATGGAAAATTCTCATCAAAATTGTGTCTGTATTTCTCTAATTGACTATAATCGATAAGCTCAATATGAATATCTTTTTGTGTTGGGTCTTCTCTTTTTAGTATAAAACCATCGGCAAGTATTTGGATAAACTTTTTATTGCTTTCGTAGAGATCGGAGGAGGGGAAGCTATTTATTTGTAATATAATAGAGTCGATTTCGCTTTGACTAATACCATCAGAACTATATTGTTTTTGAAGAAAAGTTCTTAAATCAGCCTCAATAATAACTTGATCCATTTCACGCTCAATGGTGCTGCCAGACTGATATGTGTATCCTTCTTTTTCAATTAACTCAATAAATGCTGCTTCTAATTTTGCTTCAACGAATTTCATTTTTTAATGGTTAGTGGTTAATGGTTAGTGGTTAGTGGTTAGTGGTTAATGGTTAATGGTTAATGGTTAGTGGTTAGTGGTTAGTGGTTAGTGGTTAGTGGTTTTTGTTTAGGTTTGATTTGGCTGTTCGCAATATTGCTGTTATTATTTTAATTATTTCTACTGCATCATCATTTAGTTTTTTGAACTTTTCCTCTGTAATATAATCTGTTTCTTTTAGCAGTTCCAGCCAATAGATGGTTTCGTTTATCTCTTTTTGGGCTATTGCCATTTTGTGTATAAAGTCTTTCTTTGTTTCGGCGTGTTCTGCCTCTCGCACCATGGCACCTACGCTGGTTCCACTTCTCAAAACTTGCTTTGATAATACAAATTCTTTTTTCTCTGAAGATAGAAACTGTGAAAGTTTTACAATTTTCAGTGCAAAATCAAAGCTTTTATTTCTAATAATATTTTTATCCATAACACAGTTGTTTTTTTGAATTATTAGTCAGTTCTTTAATATTCCTTGCTGCGACTTAACACGATAACCAACGGAAATTATAACATCAAGGTTGTAATAGTTAGTATCGTAGTTTTTACCATCAGCGGCAGTATGTCGGAAATTCCGACATACTGAATTTTCACTTAATTCGCCCTCTTTAAACACATTCTGAATATGCTCTGTAATGGTTGTTCTGCTTTTCCCAAACAACTTTGCCATTTGTGCTTGCGTAAGCCAAACAGTCTCATCTTGTAGGCGAACATCCACTTTGATATTGCCATCTTGATTTTGATATATTAGAATTTCGCTATTCATAATATTATATCCTTGTTATGATTTTGTAAATATCCTAATTTTTTTGGAATAAAAGTGAGTTTTGGTGATAATATTTTATTTTACCATCCTTGCCAATAATAAAGACTTTAATTCGGTGAGTTTTTGGTTTTGTGTTTCAATAACAAAAGCTAAGCCCAAAAAATTCTTTATAAAAAGCTCAATTAAATCAATATTAGTTGGTATTAGTATTTTAAATTCTCTTATAGTTGTTAGACTGAAATTCGCTTGAACTGATTGTTGTATATTATATCGAAAATATTCTTTGTGTATTCCACTAATAAAAGTCCAATACAAAAAATGACTAATTTCAGATCTTATTATTGCAACCGCTTGATTACAATTAAATTCATACTTCTCTTTTATTAAACAAAACTTACCAAGTGTCCCAGCAATAGATAGTAACAAATCGTTCTTAAATATTTTAGAACGTTGTAATTGCTGAGCATGAGTTGTTTCTTTAATAAAAGATAGTTTATCTATTAATAGTTTATTTCGTTCTCCTATAGATTCGCCCTTTATATAAGCAACTTTATATTTATCATCTTTTATAGATGACATTTTTTTTGGTGTTGTACCCTTGGTTATTAAACTTGATATTTCCCCCAACTCTTTCACCTCCCATCCTTCTGGCACTTCTTTATCCAGTTCTTCGTTCCATACCATTTTTCCGCCATTGTCTTTGTATGGTTTTCCTTCTTCATTGGGGAAATTGAACTCCACAAACCACTCTTTGTAAATGGCTTGTGCGGTGGCTTCCAGTTTTTCGCAAATTTGCTCGTTTACTTTTATCTTTTTTTCTATGGCTTGATATTCAGCTACAATTTTTTCTTGCTCGGAAATGGGAGGGACTTTTATTAATATATCCTCGAAAGCATTTCTTGGAAGTCCCAACCGCACGTCAGCATCTGTATAAAAGGTACACTCTCTGTCAAACTCTTTTCTTTGGAACCACATCATCAAATAATATGGGTTTAATAGGTTTTCATCTTTTATCTTAAATACATCATAAGCTGGAGAAACCATAAAGGGGGTTTCACTTTCAGAGATAGCAATGGGTATTCTATTATCCCTACCAACGTGCATTCTGTTACAAGCAAACTCATTTTTATTAACAAGTTTGTATCTAGATAAATCAGTACCTATAATATTTGCGACAGAAGGCATAAAGTATTTATCAATATTTATTCCTAAAAGTGGAACATCGATTAGTTCTGTATTTCTAATATTTACCTGTTCTATATAATCACCCAGTGGTTTATAGTTTTCTCTCATTCTTTGTTGTTTCTATTTTTAATTGTTTCTTCAAGTGTTTTTAGTTCTCCCTTTTGGACTATTGTGTTCTAATTTTTGCCATCAGAGGCAGTTGTCAAATAATCTTTGACAACTGAATTCCTATCTAATTCTCTCTCTTCCAGTATGTTAATTGTGTGATAGCTTATGGTTTGCTTGGAGGTGTCAAAAAGTTCTGCAATCTGATTTTGGTTCATCCAAATATTGCCATCTTTGGCCATTAAACTAACATTGGCTTTGCCATCATCGGTTTTGTAAATGATTATCTCTTTATTTGTTTCCATATTTTGCTTTTTCTTCCATAAAAACGTTTTTATCTCTTTCTATTTCAGCTGCCAGTTCCTCTTCTGTGGGTAGATAAGGGAGATATTTGTTGGCAAAAATCTGTTTATTATCATTTAAAATGGAGTATTTCACCACTGTTTGGTCTGTTTCTGTGCATAGTAAAATTCCCATTGTGGGGTTGTCGTTTTCGCCACGTTCAAGATCGTCAAACATCCGCACATACATATCCAACTGTCCAATATCTTGATGCGTAAGTTTATGAGTTTTTAGCTCCACTATCACAAAACATTTTAATATGTAGTTGTAGAAGACCAAATCTATGTAGAAATCTTGTGTTTCGGTGTGTATATGTTTTTGTCTTGCCACAAAGGCAAAACCTTTGCCTAATTCCAACAAGAAATCCTGTAAATTATCAATTAAGCTTCGCTCCAATTGCTTTTCTGTATATGATTTGGAGCTGGGTAGGCTCAAAAACTCCAAAACAGTAGGATTTTTGATAAAATCTTGTGGACTTGCAGCAAGTTTTAAGGTTTTTTCTTCCATTTCAAGTTTTACCTCTTCTTTGTTTTGCGATGAAAGCAAACGCTGATAATAGAGTGTGGAAATATTTCTGTCGAGGGTGCTAATTGACCAGTTTTGCTGGGCTGCTTCTGTCAAATAATAGAGACGAACGTCTTTATGTTCAACTTTCATTACTCTCTGATAATGAGACCAATGCAATTTGGCGAACACCGTTCGCCAAATTGGGTTTACATAAAAATCGTTATTATCTTTAGCATTAATTTCGGCAATTAAAAGGTCGGGAAAAGTGCTGTAAAATTGGCGATATTCTCTAATTGTTCTTTCAGAGAATCCTCTTCCAAAACTTTCACTTAGCTCTTTGGATACATTTTTTATCACCTCTTTTCCATATTTAGCTCTCTCTTCACCCTCTTGCTCCTCCAAAACTATTCTACGACCTATCAGCCAATAAGCCTTTATCATCTCTGTATTGATGGCAAAATAGGCAGTATTCCTTGCATTTTTACTAATGGTTTTTATATCCTCTACGTAATTTATTTTCATTTTACCTTGTGTTTTATAGATAGCTATTTATTGCTACTTTGTATCCATTTTTCTCAACGTGTTAATTATTGCTTATTTTACATAACTGTATGATAATGAATGGTTTGCAATTTGGCGAACAGTGTTCGCCAAATTGAGATTAACAGAAAATATACAATTTTTTGATGTTTTGTCATTCCAGTTAAGTATTAATATTTTCATGCCTTAATATTATTTTTTATAGACCTATTCATGAAATTTATTTTTAAACTCTTCGCCTTTCTTTGTCAATCTATATTTTTGCGTTGGACTGTTTGGAGAGTGAGGCTGAGTCATTTCTATTAACTGTAAGTCAAGTGCAGGATGCAAGTATTGTTCCCTAAGATATTTTCTATCTGTAATCTCCAAAATTTCTTGTATTTCACTTCTATTAAGTTCACCATTTACAGCCAAAATCAGCTCTTTTACTTGGGGGGTTACTTGGGGGGT
>LSQX01353188.1_pt1 | contig 12195 bp, 13 predicted proteins | sample 654561 | NCBI WGS metagenome assembly LSQX01 (sample SAMN04489861, study PRJNA283612) | anaerobic digester metagenome | isolation source: 4 biogas reactors fed with cattle manure at either 37C or 55C with and... | place: Denmark: Kongens Lyngby | collected 2014 | reverse complement strand
ACTGATTAAAAGTCATAGTCATTTTCTATTATACTCCATAAAAACCAAAAACACTTCCATCCATAACCGCGGAAGTGTTTTACAGACTCTGTTTTCTATGAAAGGGTTTGTTTTTATTGCCTATTGTGCCCGTTTCATCGTCTGTTCCTTCTTTGGAATTCTGACGATGAACTCTACAAATTCGCCCCTGTCAATTTGCGCTGCCTTGGCGTTGACGCCGGACTTTTTCATCATGTCAATGGCCTGACGGATGGTGTTGACGAAAATTCGAATGTCTTTGATAGAACGGGTAAGGCGTTTCCCGTTTTCATACATCACAGGGTCTACATATTTGTCCAGAGCTTTTTGAACAAGTTCTTCGGTCTTTTTCACATTCAGATCTTTTTCACAAACCTTCTGCAGCACCTTCAGCTGGATTTGCTCGTCATGCAGCTTTAGCAAAGCTCGGGCATGGCGTTCGGTAAGCTGATGATCCTGCAGCATCTTCTTGACCATGGGCGCAAGCTTTAACAGGCGTATTTTATTGGCAATGGTGGATTGGCTTTTGCCGATTTTCTGGGCCAGATCCTCCTGGGTGAGCCCGTGATCCTTGATCAGATTACGATACCCTTCGGCTTCCTCCATATAGCCCAGATCCTCCCGCTGGAGGTTTTCAATGAGGGCCATGATCGCCAAATCATCTTCATTGACATCAATAATGATCGCCGGAATTTCCTTCAACCCGGCCATGGAGGATGCCCTTAAGCGCCTTTCACCGGCAACCAGCTCGTAATGGTTGGAAGGTGTTTTGCGCACGTTTATAGGTTGAATGACGCCATATTCCTTGATGGAATTGCACAGCTCTTCCAAAGCACCATGCTCGAAATTGCGCCTGGGCTGATAGGGGTTGGGCCTTATATTATCAATCGGGATATAGGTGATCTTTTTTTGATTCTCCTTCTTATCCGAACGGTTGAATAAAAACCTTTCCTGCAAAGTCATAATGGCACCTTCCTTACTCATTTTCTTTTGTTACCGAATGAACAAAAGATGCACAGCATTTTCACGACTTCTATATTCGCCGTCCGCTTTTTTATATCCTTTTTTTTATTCCAGGAATCGGTCGCAGGAAATGGTTGAGTTCCATGGTTTTCGTGCTTATAGTAAGGGTGACTTTGTTGGTTTGCCACTTTTTCTTGGGTATTGTGTCGGTGTCTGTCTAATCTTTTCTATCAAAATAATATGTCTTTCCATCGGATCAAAAGGAAGCGTAAAATGCTCCACCTTCTTTACTCGTCCTCCAAGAATTGAAATTGCCTTACCCGCTTCATCAAGCTCCTTTTGAACCTCGCTGCCCTTCATGGCAATAAAATAACCGCCGATACGCACAAAGGGCAGAATATATTCGCATAAAACCGGTAACGACGCTACAGCACGCGCAACGCCCACATCATAATGCTCACGATGAGACTTTTCCCGGGCAAAGTCCTCTGCCCTACCGTGAATGGCCTGAATTTCGGATAATTGATTTTCCGTGATCACCGTATTCAAAAATCGTATTCTTTTTTCCAGTGAATCCAATAGGGTAACCTTCAGGCTGTCTTGGACAATCTTCATCGGAATACCCGGAAAACCGGCACCTGTTCCCACATCGATCACTGTCTCAGTTCCTTCGGGCAAAAAGCGAAACACAGAAACAGAATCAATAAAATGCTTGATCACCACTTCTCTTTCTTCGGTAATCGCTGTTAAATTGATCTTCTCATTCCATTCAATCAGCCGTTCATGATAATTGCTGAACAAATTCACCTGTTGCTCGCTGATATGAATACCAAAACAGGCCGCGCCGCTTTTTAACAATTCTGAATTTTCACTGATCATTCCTCTTTCCTCCTGCTGATGGCGTTCAGATAAATGACCAAAACAGAAATGTCCGCAGGGGAAACCCCTGATATCCGGGAAGCCTGCCCCAGCGAGCGGGGCTTGTGCCGGGCAAGCTTTTGCCGGGCTTCTATACGCAAGCCTGAAATTTTTTCATAACAAATGTCGTCAGGAATCAACCTTTGCTCCATTTTCTTGAACTGCTCAATCTGCTGCAGCTGTTTTAAGATATATCCTTCATATTTGACCGATATGGAGACTTCTTCTGCTACCTGGGCAGGAAGATCCGGAAATTCTTCGTCTATTTCCCGAAGTGTCTGATATTCCAACTCCGGTCTTTTCAATAAATCAAAAAGCTTTATCCCGCTTGAAATTCGTGAGCTGTTGTACTTATCCAGATATGCAAGCACCTTTTCAGAAGGCGGAACGGCTTTCGCCGTCAACCTTTGGATTTCGTCCTGAATCTGCTGTTGTTTCGTTAAAAAACGCTGATATCTTTCCGGGGAAATAAGCCCCAGCTCGAAACCCACCGGAGTAAGGCGGCTGTCAGCATTGTCCTGGCGCAGGTGCAGCCTGTATTCGGCTCTGGAGGTCATCATGCGATAGGGTTCATTGGTTCCCTTTGTCACCAGATCATCGATCAAAACCCCGATATAAGCCTGTGATCTGTCCAGGATCAACGGCTTTTTCCCACGGATTTTCAAAACAGCGTTAATTCCTGCAATCAAGCCCTGGGCAGCAGCTTCCTCATAGCCCGAGCTTCCGTTGATCTGTCCGGCACAATACAATCCCTCAATTTTTTGAAGCTCAAGAGTAAGCTTTAGATCCATAGGGTTAATACAATCATATTCAATCGCATAGGCAAGGCGCATCACTTGCGCCTTTTCAAGGCCCGGGAGGCTTCTTATCATCTGGTGCTGAACATCTTCGGGCATGCTGGTGGAAAACCCCTGAAGATAGACCTCTTCGGTATCCAAACCCATAGGCTCGACAAAAACCTGATGCCTTTCCTTATCGGCGAACCGAACCACCTTATCTTCAAAGGAGGGACAATATCTGGGCCCAATGCCTTCAATCGTACCGCTGTAAAGCGGTGAGCGATGCAGGTTTTCCCGGATAATCCGATGGGTTTCTTCGTTGGTATAGATCAGATAGCAGGATACCTGTTCTTTTTCGATGGTTTCATTTTCAAAGGAAAAGGGCACGATTGGATTGTCTCCTGGCTGTTCACTCATTTGCGAAAAATCTATGCTTTTTCGATTAATGCGCGAAGGCGTACCCGTCTTGAAACGCATTAGCTCAAGCCCAAGCGCCTTAAGGCTGTCAGAGAGCTTATTGGCGGGCAAAAGCCCGTCCGGGCCGCCGCTGTAAAAGGCATCACCGATGATGATTTTTCCTTTCAAATAAGTCCCGGTCGTCAGGATAACCGCTTTACACGGAAAGATGGAGCCGATATGTGTCTTAATGCCTGTAACCTTGTGATCCTGTTCCAGAATTTCTACCACCTCGGCCTGGCATACATGCAGATTTTCCTGAATCTCCAGCGTATGCTTCATTTCCCGTTGATAGGATCTGCGATCGATTTGAGCGCGCAGCGAATAAACCGCCGGACCTTTGGCCGTGTTCAGCGTACGGGACTGAATCAGTGTCTTGTCGGCGCATTTGCCCATTTCACCGCCAAGCGCGTCTATTTCTCGCACAAGATGGCCCTTGGCCGTGCCTCCGATATTCGGATTGCAGGGCATGTTGGCGATGCTGTCCAGATTCATCGAAAATACAGCTGTTTTTGCCCCCATCCTTGCTGCGGCCAAAGCAGCTTCGCACCCGGCATGGCCAGCGCCGACGACAATTATATCATATGGCTCGTGTGTATAGCCCATATTACCCCTTCTCTTCTATGATTAGCCTGCTGAACAAAGGAAAGTACAGCACACGCTATTTTCCAACGCAAAACCTTTCGAAGATATTCATCACGACCTCTTCTGATACCTCGTGACCTGTAATATAACCCAATTTCTCAGTAGCGGATTTGATTTCCATTGCCAGTATGTCCTGGGTCATCGCTTCCTCCGCAAGCTTCAATGCCGCCTGCAGCCCTTCCAGGCCGCTCTCCAGCAGCTGCTTGTGCCTTGCGTTGGTAACAAGGACCTGATTATCAGTATCCAAATCATTTTTGTTGACAAAATGATGAATTTTGCTTTCCAACACTTGGATCCCCGAGTCCTCCAGCACCGATATCTCAATTGCGGCAGGGATTTTATCGCGAATTTCCATTAGCCTGCCTTCATCGGTTTTATCTGTTTTGTTGATGATGTACAGGGTTTTGCGCTCGTAACCTGCTACTGTTTTTAGTATTTGCGCGTCTTCTTTTTCAAAACCACTCCAGGCGTCCAGAATAAACAGGATCAGATCGGCTGATTGGATAACGTCAAGGGCTTTTTCTACACCTATCTTCTCAACCTGATCGCTTGTTTCCCTTAACCCGGCAGTATCAATCAATTTTATGGGAAGGCCCTGAATATTCACATATTCTTCGAGGATATCCCGGGTGGTTCCCGGAATGTCAGTGACAATAGCCCGGTTTTTACGGGAGAGTCGGTTTAGCAGAGAGGATTTGCCCGCGTTGGGCTTGCCGATGATGGCGACCTCCATACCTTCTCTGAGAATTTTTCCATAATGAAAGCTTTCGATCAGCTTATCCAGCTTGTCAATAGACTTTGTTAGAATGCCTTTACACTTCTTAAGCGTTACTTCTTCAAAATCGTATTCCGGGTAATCCAAATTCACTTCAATTTCAGCAAGAAGTTCAATAAGAGCTTTCCACACTTCCCCGATTTCAGAGGACAGGCGTCCTTCCAGCTGAGAAACGGCAACTGTTGAACCTTTTTCCGTTCTGGCGCTGATCAGATCCATCACCGCTTCAGCCTGAGCCAGATCCAGCCTTCCGTTCATAAAGGCTCTTTTTGTAAACTCTCCGGCTTCCGCAGGCCTTACGCCATGACGGTATAGCAGCTCGAGAATTCTTGAAGCCGTAACATATCCTCCATGACAATTGATCTCTACCGTATCCTCAGCAGTGTATGTTTTCGGAGCTTTCATTTTTGAGATTAAAATTTCATCAATAATTTCATTCTTTTCCGGGTCAATAATCTTTCCATAATGGATGGTATGAGAAGGATATTCCAGAAAATCAGTTTTTCCCCTGAAAACTTCAGCAGCCACAAAAAATGCCCTGGGACCGCTGATCCGGATGATGGAAATCCCTGCGTTTCCAACCGCCGTGGATATGGCTGCTATTGTGTCTGAATGGATTGCCCCTTCCATAGAATCACCTTCAAAAAACATCGTCAATTCATCCACCAATAGAAAATGAAGTGTTCCTGCTAACTCAATCTTTTAAAAAATGGACAATGGGTTTCCCATCGTCCACTTTGTTTTCCGTTAATCCAGCTTCATTTCTTTCTTATACTTAATGACAACCTTTCTGTTTGGCTCATCCCCAATACTGTAGGTTTCGACCGACTTGTAATCCTGCAGTGTTGCGTGAATGATCCTTCTCTCATAGGGATTCATCGGTTCAAGGGTCATATTCTTTCTGGACTTTGAAACCTTGTCTGCAAGCCTATTCGCAAGCCTCACCAGTGTTTCTTCCCTTTTTTCACGATAATTCCCAACATCCAGTGTAACCCTGATAAACCTTTCGCTTTTCTTGTTTACCACAAGACCCAATAAGTACTGCAGCGCATCGAGGGTTTCACCCCTGCGTCCGATGACGATCCCGATATTTTCCGCTGCAAGCTTTATGGTCAGCGTTTCTCCGTCCATGACAATTTCCATATCTTCTTCAAGTCCCATGGCATTTAAGATTGGTCTTAGAAAGTTTCTGACGATTTCTTCGTAATTGTCTTTCTTAAACACGCGGACAACTGCATTTCTTCCGCCAATCAGCCCAAACAGACGCTTGCTTCCTTCATCGAGCACTTCAATTTCCGCGTCTTGCATTTCGATATTCAGTTCAATCAAGGCTTCTTCTATAGCGGCTTCGATATTTTTTCCTTCTTTTTCAACGAATTGTGCCACGCTTATCCCTCCTTCTTTTTTTGCATATATTTATCGGTAAAAAATTGCTGCGCGATTTGAATGAGGTTGCTGATCAGCCAGTAAAAAGACAGGGCAAGAGGAGCCTGAAAGCTGATAAATAGTGTCATAATAGGCCCGATGTACATCATGGTTTTGTTGGTTTGCGCCATTTGCTCATTCGTATTATTATTGTTCTGCATTGATTTTGCCATACTTAACTTTGTAGAAAGAAAGGTGGTGCCAACGGTAAGCAAAACCAACACCAGGGCTGGAATATAGACCCCGGGCATTTCACTGATCAGTTTAAGGTTATAGGTGGGTACAACACCGAGATTAAAAATCTTTAAAAATGTCATGCTGATCATCTCGGTGCCTTCCTGCACAAGGTTGGGAATCTTGTTGATCGCTTCGATGATGTAAGTTTCAAAGTAAACATTTTTCTCAAACAGGGCGGTTACTTCCACTGGATTTGCCTGTACACCTGCAAACTGATCCAGAAATGGGAACCTGTCTGCCGGAAAAGAACCGGGGCTCACTGACATTATTTTAATGATGGTATTGCCCAACAATTCTTTTGTCCAACCAAACATGTATGTAAGTGGTTTGCGAACAACAGAAAACAAAGCGATAAGAATCGGGAACTGAATGAGTAAAGGAAGACACCCGCCAAAAGGGCTTACTCCCTTTTCCTGATAAAGCTTCGACATTTCCTGACTCAATTTTTCCTTGTCATTCTTATACCTTTGTTGAAGTTTCTGAAGCTCTGGTTGAATTTCCTGCGTCTTTTGGGTTGACTTCATTTGTTTGATGGTTAAGGGCAGCAAAGCAAGCTTTACAATTATGGTAAAGAAGACAAGTGAAAGGCCATAATTACGAAAGGCAATCGTGTTGTAAATGAAACTGAGCAGCATACCAAGTGGTTTGGCGATGATTTCAAACATTTTTATTCTCCTTCCCGCTTTACAGGATCATAACCTCCAGGATGAAAGGGATGGCACTTGAATACCCTTTTGATCGCAAGAAAGGTTCCCTTCAGCGGCCCGTATATTTCTATGGCATCATAAGCATATGCAGAGCATGTAGGATAGAACCTGCAGCTTCCCGTTCCCTTGAGGGGTGATAAAACCCTCTGATATGCACGTATCAGCCATAATAGTATCTTTTTTATCATGACTTCCTGTTCCTTTTGTTTGAAGGATCAAATATACAAGTTTATTATTGAACAGTCAGCTCGTTCATTTTATCCGTGAAAACATTCAACTTCCTGAGTAAAAACCGCATTTCCTTTAATACCTGATGATAGTCTGGATCGGTTTCATCCGTCCTTCTGGCAACAATGATAAAATCAAAACCCGGCTTTATATGATCCATTAAGGTATGATAGCTTTCCCGTATAAGCCTTCTTATCCTGTTTCGCTGAACGCTCTTTCCGTATTTTTTGCTTGCGGTAATCCCAATTCTGTTGATCTTCAGGGGGTTTGGCTGCATATATATCACCAAACCCCTCGATACCTGGTATCGGCCTTTCCGGTATATCCTCTGAAAATCCCGGTTTGTTTTAATTTTAACAATTTTACTCATTTCAAACTTCCGGTTCCACAATTCCAATGTTTCAGAATCATTATTTCCATCGTATTGCAGTTTTAATACCGCATTGCCGATAATCAGCCCAAACCCTCAGTTTTTGTATGTTTCATGAAGGTTTACAACAAGCAGATCGGACGAATATCTGCAGCTGTCCTGTTCAAAGGTTCTGTCAAATATTCGCCCTTGTATTCGGCGAAGAAAAAAAGACCACATCTCAGCGGTCTTATGCAGTTAATTTTTTTCTTCCCTTAATTCTTCTTCTTCTTAAAACCTTCCTGCCGTTGCTGGTTTTCATTCTTTTACGGAAGCCATGTTCAACTTTTCTTTGCCTTTTTTTCGGCTGATATGTTCTAATCATTGTTGCACCTCCATTCAAAGCAATATTCTATTTGTATTAAGATATTTCTATCTTGAATAGGCATCAGACCTATTATATATTATGAATTTAAAAATCGTCAATACATTCTGTAATATTATCTTGTCTTTTTCTTGGGCCATCTACATTTTGAGTAGATTCAAATGTAGGAATACCATATGTTGTATCAAAGAGATTAACTGTTTTATACGGATCATTTTATTGAAACATCGGTGCAAGTTTGATATAGTTAAAGGTACCGGTTATCATGTACCTTGGAGGAGTCGTCATGTTTTTATCAATACAGGATATTTGGAATAAAGTGGATGCGTTGCTGGATGGTGAGTTGACAAAAATAAGTCTGGATACCTGGATAAGAACCGTAAAACCTGTACATATCGAAAACGATGTATTCACTCTTGAAGCGCCATCTGAGTTTAACAGAGACATAATAAAATCTCGTTATATTCCATTATTGACAAATGCGATAAAAACTGTCACCAACAAGGTTTATGAAATCGAAGTGATTATCCGGGATTCGATAAACAATCCTGAAGAATCCAATCCTGAAGAAAAAAACTCAAATTCATCATTGTTGAACCCAAAATACACCTTTGACACTTTTGTAAGGGGTAGCGGAAACCAGTTTGCCCATGCCGGTGCGGTCGCCGTTGCTGAATTTCCTGCAAAAAAATATAATCCATACTTTATATACGGTGGCGTAGGACTGGGAAAAACCCATCTGATGCATGCCATTGGGCATTATGTTTTGGAACAGAACTCAAATTCAAGAGTATTGTATGTTACCTCTGAAAAATTTACTAACGAGCTGATTAACTCCATCAGGGATGTAAAAAATGAGGAGTTCAGAAACAAATATCGCAATATCGATGTTCTGTTAATTGATGATATTCAATTTATTGTTGGTAAAGAAAGAACCCAGGAGGAATTTTTTCACACATTTAATGCGCTTTATGAAGCGCAAAAGCAAATTGTCATTTCCAGCGACAAGGCACCAAAGGAATTTAATATGCTGGAGGAAAGGCTGCGTTCCAGGTTTGAATGGGGATTAATTGCTGATATACAAGCACCTGATATAGAAACAAGAATTGCCATTCTAAAGAAGAAGGCACAGCTGGATAAAATTGTCGTATCCGATGAAGTCATTTTTTACATAGCAGACAATATCCTATCCAACATTCGAGAACTGGAAGGCGCACTAAACAGGGTAATTGCCTTTTCATCACTGACGAACAGACCCATTACACTCGAATTGACACAGGAATGTCTGAAGCAACTGATTTCAAATTCCAGCAATCGGGAAATCAACACAAATACCATTATGAAGACTGTAGGCCGTTACTTTGACATCAACCCTGACCTTTTTACAGGGAATAAACGTACCCGTGATATTACCTTTCCACGCCAGATAGCCATGTATTTGTGCCGAGAACTGACGGATTTATCACTGCCAAAAATCGGACAGGCTTTTGGAGGAAAGGATCATACGACTGTTCTTCATGCCTTTGAAAAAATACAGAACGAAATTCAAAAGAATGCGGAAACAAGAAGGGCTATCAGTGAAATGAAAAAAAATATTACCGGAAAGTAGTTTCAACAGTTTCCCTGTGGATAATTTTCCTGCTGTCTGTGGATTATCAATAAAATAAGAACAACCCTTTTCGTTGTGAATGAAAGATACAGGTTGTTCACAGAAGAATAAACAGGCAATAATGGGGAAATACCAGCCTGAAAACGGTTTTTCAACAGTTTACACAACACTTATGATGATTATTATTAAACTAATATAATTATATGAATATAAAGGGAGGTTTAGAACAATGAAATTTTCTTGCTCAAAAAATGATTTAATTGAAGCGATAAACACTGTTCAGAAGGCGGTCATGGCAAAAGCAACCCTGCCCGTATTGGAAGGTATTTATATTGAAGCGGCTGAAAATGTAAAGCTTGTGGGAAACTGTTTTGACCTTGGCATAGAGTACTCCATCAATGCTGATATTATGGAAACTGGAGCGATTGTTTTAAACTCCAGAATGTTTGGTGATATTGTCAGAAAGCTGCCAGACTCAGAAGTATTTTTTCAGGTGAAAGAGAATTTTGTAGTTATCATTGAATGCAACAATGCCTATTTTGAAATCAAATGTCTTTCTGCAGAAGGATATCCCATGCTGCCTGAAATTGAAGAGGACCAAAAAATCAGTTTGTCTCAGTCAACGTTCAGAGAATTAATTCGAAAGACCATTTATGCCATCAGTTCAGATGAAAACAGAAAAATCCTTACCGGATGCTTGCTCGAAGCGGTAAATGGGGATTTTAATGTGGTATCTTTAGACGGTTTCAGGCTGGCCGTAGCAAAAACAATCATTAAGGAAGATGTTAGCTTTAAAGCTGTTATTCCTGGTAAAAATCTGAATGACATTCATAAGATTCTTGAACAATCGGACGAACCTGTAAAAATAACTCTTTCTAAAAATCAGGCTCTGTTTGAGGTGAATCAGTGCAGAATAATCTCGAAGCTTTTAGACGGAGAATATATGAATTACAGAAATTTCATTCCCGAACAATTTGAAACTGTGATAACAGCGAATGTGAAAAGCTTGACTGAAAGTATAGAAAGGGCTTCGTTGATTACAAATGACGACAAAAGGTACCCGGTCAGGTTTACCATCGATGATGACAAGATGATGATTACATCCAGTGCGGAAATTGGCATTTCCAAAGAGGAAATAGATATAGAAACAAATGGGGAAAATATTAAAATAGGATTCAATCCTAAGTATCTGCTCGATTCATTAAAGGTAATAGAGGACGAAAAAGCGACCATTTCATTTAGTTCTTCCATAGGGCCAAGTGTAATCAAGCCCATACAGGGAGACAAGTTTATTTTCATGGTGCTGCCGGTAAGAATGAATTAATGATGCAGCCTTTTGTTGAATAGGAAACAGAGGTAAAGATGAAAATAATTGAAATTCATACACCATATATAAAACTGGATCAGTTTTTGAAGCTGGCTGATCTTTGCGGTTCAGGCGGAGAAGCAAAGGAAATGATTCAAAGCGGAAAAGTTTTTGTTAATGGTGAAACAGAAACCAGACGCGGGAAAAAGTTGATAAATGGTGATAAGGTTAAATTTAAGAACACAGAGTACATGGTCCGCCAGGATGGTGGTTTAAGTGATAATCAAAAAGCTTCAACTGAAGAACTTTAGAAACTATACCGAAGAAGAAGTGGCTTTTTCGAAGAATATCAGCCTGATCTATGGGGAAAATGCACAGGGAAAGACAAACATCGTTGAAGCTTTGTATCTTTTTGCTACTGGTAAATCCCATCGTACCAAGAATGTCAATGAGCTGATCCGTTATGGAGAAAGCTTTTTTGATATTATTCTATTTTTTGAAGAGAATAATTATGAACAAACACTGGAAATAAGGTATGAAAAAGGTAAAGGAAAACTCCTGTTCATCAACGATGTTAAGAAAGAAAGACTTTCTGATCTGCTTGGCGTGGTGCCATCCGTTTTATTCGCTCCGGAAAGCCTTTTAACAGTGAAGGGATCACCAGGAGACAGAAGAAAGATTCTGGATATCGTATTATGCCAAATGAATCGAACCTATCTATACAACTTACAAAAATATAACAGAATTGTGAAAAATAAAAATATTCTTCTGAGAGAACATCAAACAAGCAATCAAAATTATCAGCAGTTGGAAATTTGGAGTGAAAGTCAGGCAAAGACAGGCACTTACATTATCAGCGCGAGAAAAGATATTATCACAAGCATGGAAAGGAGAATGAACAGATTACTGCATGGAATTTCAGAAGGAAAAGAAAAAGTTCAACTAAAGTATAGAACTTTTGATGATGAAGGAAAACCAGATGATGAAGCATTGGTTGAAGCCATAAAGAAAAACCTTAGCAGAGAAATAGATCAGGGAAACTGTCTGATTGGACCACACAGAGATGACTTAGAAATATATGTGAATCAACGGAACTCAAGAATGTATTGTTCTCAGGGGCAACAAAGATCGGTTGCACTGGCAATGAATATTGCGATACTGGAAGAACTGGAAGAAAAAATAGGTAAGTCACCAATTTTACTGCTGGATGATGTGATGTCTGAGCTAGATGAAAAAAGACAAAAGTATTTGTTTGACGTGATCGATAAACGACAAACCATAATTACTACAACTGAGAAATCTAAATTTGAAAAACCAGGTGAAAAAGTGATATCATACATACAGGTGAGGGATGGTAAGATCGAAAACACATTATAACGAGGCCCGATGTCCCCC
>LSQX01085211.1_pt2 | contig 12195 bp, 11 predicted proteins | sample 654561 | NCBI WGS metagenome assembly LSQX01 (sample SAMN04489861, study PRJNA283612) | anaerobic digester metagenome | isolation source: 4 biogas reactors fed with cattle manure at either 37C or 55C with and... | place: Denmark: Kongens Lyngby | collected 2014 | reverse complement strand
CTTGATGACAGAGGCAACTTGGATGAAGTTATTTAGTAATGCTTAAAAATATAATATAGGCTATAATTTTAATATATAATATAAAGAGGAGGAGAACCGAATGGGTTTTTTTAGTAGATTAGGCAGTCTGGTCAGAGGTTTTTTCGGTATGTTTGTAGGAGGACTTGAGGAAAATAATCCTGACTTGTTATTTGAAGATATTAAAAACCAGATTGATAAGGCACGAAAAGAGGCAGAACAGCAGATTATAGAGATTCAGACCAATGCAGAGCTCATTAAAATTGAAATGAAAAATTCAGAAAAGAATCTCAATGCAATAAAATCACGAATTGATGCGGCTCAAAAGCAAGGGAATAAAGAGATTTTGGTAGAGCTTCTTATGCAGGAAGAAGAATACCAGACAATATATGATACTCATAAAGCGACACACGACAATGCAATCAGGGAAGTTGAAGCTATAAGAGAGAATTACAAGGTGTTTGAATCGGAAATGGGTTCAAAACTCAATGAGCTGAAGACTTTGAAATCCCAGCAGAAAATGGCCAAGCTCAAGGAGAATATTAATTCCGTGAATGCAAAGTATACATCGAAAAACAACAGAGTTGGCAATATAAATGAGGATATGGACAGGGCAAGGGAGATAGTAAATAAAAAGGTTGCAAGGGCTAATGCAATTGAAAATCTCAATAATGAAAATATGGATATGAAGCTTAAAAAACTTGACCTGAATTCAGCAAGAGACAGGGCACGCGCAAGGGCAGAAGCTATGCTTAGCGGCGGAGAGGGATTTGAAGTGAAGGAAAAGATAGAAAAGGCAGAAAAGGCAGAAAATACAGAAGAGACAGAAAAGACAGAAAAGGCAGAGAATAAGGTAAATTCGTAAAGTTTATTGAGCCGCCTCTATATTGGTGTGTTTCACTGTATAAAAAATGATGGTTATGGGTGTGGAGTATGAAATTAAAGCTTTTTATAAGTTCTTTATTTTACAGAAGAAATATAGGTGTTCTCTTTCTTTTTGCATTATTTTTCGCAGGGTTTGTGTTATTATCAGAGGAACAGAATATTCCTTTGAATATAATAACCTTAATTCCGGCATTTGGTGTGGCGTCTTATTTGGGTTTGGTGCTTCAAAGCTTTAGGAGTAAAGAATTTCAGGATAACTTTCTTCACAAGATGAAGCGAAAAAGTATCGAGGAATTGAGCAGTATGTGCTCAAAGCTTGTAAACGAAACCAAGAGGCATACAAATTCTGCGTATTACAAGAAGTTGTGTTCTGTAATTGAGGATAAGGAAGAGATAGTAAAGATGTACCATAAAGAGAAGGCTGGTTTCTTAAAGGAAAAAATAACGGAGCAGGCCTTAAACCTTGTTATATCATATATAAAACTTCTTAGGAACTTTTGCCTGAGGAGCAGGGAGTTAGGTCAGGTAAATGTTACCCCTGTGATGGAAAGAATTAAGCAAAATTACCGCAAGCTGAATTTTGCCGGTGATCCCATGGTAAGTGAGGACATAAAAAAAGTAATTGAAATGGATGAAAGGATAATTTCCAGGCTGAAGGAAGAGAAGCACGACCTTGAGAGAATTGATGCCAGGCTTGACTATATCAAAAGCACTGTAAGCATGTTCCGCAATCAGATAAGCATGAGTCTTGAATCTGAAGAAATGCTAGGTCAGATAGAAGAAATTTTAAATGAGGCTTCGGCTTTTGAGAGTGTTTTAGACGACAGGAACAAGAAAAGGCTCAGGAACTAAAGATAAAATGTATCGAAACCGCTTTATATAAGAGGATCAGATATGGACCGGTCGGGGTAATAAATGCAAGGTTCTTTTTTCAGGATGGAGAGATTAAACAGATATGAAAGCAGTAAAGTTTCTGCATTTTTCCGATTTGCATTTGGACATGCCTTTTAGTTCGCTAAAACCCGGCTTTGAAAAGCAGGACTTAAGAAGGCAGGATCTTTTGACGGTTTTTGACAGAATAATGACTCTTGCGGATGAGGAAAAAACGGATATTATTTTAATTGCCGGTGATTTATATGAACACCATTATGTTAAAAAGTCCACTATTGATCATATAAACAGAAAATTTAGAGACATGCCCCAAACAAAGGTTTTTATTATTCCGGGGAATCATGACCCTTTCATACGCAATTCCATTTACAATAATTATAAGTGGAGCAACAATGTTTACATTCTTTCAGAAGAAAATCCTTTAGTTACTGTGGAGGATTTAAAGCTACGTATTTACGGAGTAGCTTTTAAGTCCTTTTATGAGGAGAAGGCTTCCTTGGAGAATTTGGGTCTTGTTGACGAAAGCTATATTAATATTCTTCTTATTCATGGAACACTGGATATGAATTTCAGAAAGAGCCTCTACAACCCTGTAAAAAGCACAGAACTTGCAGCTCTTGGTATGGATTATGTTGCGTTGGGACATTTTCACCGCATGTTTAAAAAAACCGCAGAAAACTTAAGGATTTATAATCCAGGAAGCCCGGAGCCTCTCGGGTTTGATGAGGAGGGCGAGCATGGAGTTTTTATAGGCAGTATTGAAATGGGCTGGAATTCTGAAAAGAAATTTGATATTGGTTTTTATAATGTTAGCACAAGAGATTACAGGACACTGGAGGTAAGGGTTGACAGTGCTTGTAGTGATTCACAGGTTATAGATATGATTACTTGTGAAACGGAAGGGCTGGATGGGGAGAATATGCTTTTAAATATTGTCCTTAAGGGTTATACCGAGCCAGGATATATGATTGACACTGCAAAAATAAAAAATGTGTTTTCGGACAGTTTTTTTCATTTCAACATTGAGAATGAGACACTGCCTTCATATAATTTTGATGAACTTTCTTCCCAGCCTGGGCTAAAAGGGACGTTCACAAGAAAGATGATGAAAAGAATAGAGGGTGCGGAGTCGGAAAAAGAAAGGTATCTTCTTAGGAAATCCCTTAATTACGGTATAGAGGCACTAGATCGGGGCAAAGTGGAGATATAGGTTTAATTGTGTAAGGTGAGTATATGAAAATAGAGAAGCTTGATATAAAAGGATATGGAAAACTGAATAATAAGGTGATAAGTTTAAGTTCGGGTTTCAATATAATACATGGGCAGAACGAGTCGGGCAAGTCTACAATACAGATGTTTATCAAAGACATGCTGTATTCTCAAAAAGGCAGAAAAACAAAGAAGTTCATGGGTAAACAAACACAGGAAAAATACAGACCCTGGAACGGTAATGCCTATAAAGGAAGTCTTGCATATCGGCTTGATAACGGCAGAGCTTTTTTGGTGGAAAGAGATTTTGAGAACAATACTGTAAAGGTTTTTGATGAGTGTTACAATGACATAACAAATACCTTCAATCAGAGCAGGGACAGCGGACCGCTTTTTTCGTTGGCGCATATAGGTCTCAATGAGGAGTGTTTCACTAAAACGGCATTTATAGGTCAGATGGATTTAAAGATTGATACTGATGGTCAGAAGGAGCTAATGGACAGAATATCCAATATTAGCGAAACAGGTTTTGAAGATGTTTCTTTAAAAAAGGCAACGGATGCACTAAAACAGGCTCTTATCGGCTATGTAGGAACCGAAAAATCTACAACACGTCCTCTTGATAAGGTAATTCAGGAATTAGAGGAGCTGGATAAAAGGAAATTAAGCCTTCTTGAAGAAAGAGACAGGCTTTTTAACTTTGAAGAGCAGGTTTCATGCCTGAAGGCTGAGAAAGATGAGCTGGAAAAAGGTAAAACTGTTTTGAATTATACAAAAGAAGTGCTTTCTCTAAGAGGTGAAATTGAAGAATTAAAGAGACAAAAAAAAGAACTGTCGGAAACATTAAATGAAATATATACCTATGAGGAAAAGCGAGGGAATCTGCCTGAAAAGACTGGAAATGGGCATAAGGCAAGAAATTCAGTGAATAATGCAGGTATAGCAGGTTTTGGTATTGTATTTGCAGGCGCTTTATTTTGGGGTCTGTTTAAACAGAACCATCTGGCAGTTAGCATTTTGGTGGCTCTTATCAGTGGTTTTGCAACAATTTTACTTATGTTTTACAAGATGAATAAAAGCGCCAAGAGTATTGAATATGCAAAGGAGAAGAAGACGCATATTGAGGAATACTTGGAATCCCTCTACAGAAGGGTAGCTTTAGTTTACAGCGAAGCAAATTCGGCTGATGATATAAAAGATTTTGTTAAGGAAACAGGAAGTAATATCGATAAAATTTATGAAAAAATAGAAATTACGACTAATAATATAAGAGCTATTTATAAAAAAGGGAGTCTAGGAGATATTGGGTATGATGAATTTATGGATATAATTCTTGATACCGATGTTGGTGAAGCCTGGAAATTCATATACGGATATACCGATAGACTTCAAAACAGTATGAATATACTGATTTCCCGTATAAGCCGCTGTGAATCATCTCTTGGCAGTTTAGATTCGATTGACGGTGAACTTCAAAGTGTGGACAGAAGAATTGAAGAGCTTGAAGTTGAGAAGGTATTGCTGGAAGAAACGGGTTTTTGCATTCAGACAGCAATGGATGTGCTCAATGAGTCAGCGCTTGAGATTAAAAGGGATTTTACACCTATATTGAACAGTAGCTTAAGCGGTTTTATTAATGGAATTACATCATCAAAATACAGTGAAGTACGGGTTGATGACAGTTTCATTCCTAAAATTGAGGAGCCTTTTTACGGGAGCATTGTAAAGGTGGATGACTTGAGCGGTGGGACTGTTGACCAGATATATCTTGCACTAAGACTTGCCTTGGTACATATAATGGAAAATAGTACAGAGACCATCCCGGTTATAATGGATGAGGTTTTTGCCCATTATGATGATACAAGAACCGAAGAGGCTCTAAAGCTTATAAACCGCATTTCCAGTCAAAGACAGGTTGTTTTGTTCACTTGTAAGGAAAGAGAAACTGAGTCTGCAATAAGAATTTGCAACGGCAATATAAATGTAATAGAATTAATGTGATAATATTTGGTTTTAGGAATGGCGGAGGTCTGAAGATGGAGTTTAGGAAGCTATTGGGATATATTTTGTGTGCTTTGTTATTGCTTATAGCGACAGGATGCAACGGCAAATTAATAGAGACCGGAGCAGAAAAGCCTGTCAGGACTGACGGTGATGAAAACGTTGATGTAGCAAATACACCGGATTTAGATAAATACAAAGATAAAGCAGTTGTTATTGACACTGTTATAGATATTTTTCGGGAACCAGACTTAAGCTCTGAAAGAGTAACTCAGGCAGTATTCAACCAGCCTGTTACATTGCTTGAGGAAAAGGAGAACTGGTGCAGAGTTGAAGTTGTAGACGGATATACGGGTTGGCTCAGGACTAAATTTATAGATCGGGACTGTACCAGCATCATGAAGGAAAGCTACTTGGAAAGGGCAGTTGTTATCAGTACATTAAAGACTATTTATACCAATCCCGAAAGAAGTGTTCCCCTTATAGAGGTGGTAATGGGAACAGAGCTTTTCATAATAAATAAAGCCAGCAACATATACCAGGTTGCCCTGCCCGGAAAAGCAACGGGATGGATTGATATAAAAGATATTATAACTATTCCGGCGGGAAGTACCATACCCAAAACAACCGCGGGTGATTTTACAGCTACTGCACAGAAGTTTAAAGGTGTGCAGTATCTGTGGGGTGGAGTAAGTGCGAGGGGAATTGATTGTTCCGGGCTTACTTATATTTGTGCAAGAATAAACGGTATATATTTGCCCAGAGATGCCGACCAGCAGTTTGAATTTATCGATAATGCACCGGAGGGTATGGATAACATAAAACCCGGTGATCTGGTGTTCTTCAGCTCTGACGAGGAGCTCAGCGATATCTCCCATGTTGGAATATATGTTGGGGACAATTCCATGTTGCATGCCGGAAAGACAAACGGTTCTGTTTTTGTAAGCAGCATAAATACCGATTATTACAAAAGAAGATTCAAGGGGATACGGAGGTTATTTGATTAGTCCCGGTGCTTGTCATATTTCCCATAAGCTTTGCAATATTTTGACCTGCAAGAGGTTTTGCGAGTTCGGAACTCTTTTTTTTGAGAGCTGCCAACTTCGCAGGATTGTTTATAATTTCCAGAAGGTTTCCGTCTTGATCCTTTGAGGGTATTCTTATTGCTGCTCCGGATTTTACTAGAAATTCGGCGTTTCTTTCCTCTTGTCCCGGAATAGGAGAAATAACAGCCATCGGCAGTTCTTTGACCAAAGCCTCTGAGACTGTCATTCCGCCCGGTTTTGTAATAATAAGATCTGATGCATCCATAAGGATCGGTATATTGTCTGTGTAACCTAAGATTCGTACGTATCTGCCAAAGGAAGAAGAAAACTGTTCAAGCCTTTTTTTAAGGGTATCATTTTTGCCTGTAACGACAATAAACTGTGCTTTGTTCAGATTTTTAGAAAGATATAAAAATGTATGTTCTATTTCACCAAAGCCCAAGCTTCCTCCCATAACAAGAAGTGTAAATCTGTCCTCAAGCCCCAGTTCCATCCGTATGTCTTTTTTGTTTTTTTTGTCCAGAAAGCAGGGAGATACAGGGATACCGTATGAAAAAATACGTTCCTTTAGAAATCCGTATTTTATCATGTCTTTTTTTATTGTGTCATGCCCTACGATATAAGCTTCGATATTATCATGAAACCACAGAGGATGATTTACGTAGTCGGTCAATATTGCAATGACAGGGATGTCAAGCTTTTCCTTCTTTTTTAAAAACGATATCATTTGAAGCGGAAAAGGATGGGTGCATACAATTATTGAAGGCTTAAATCCACTTATAAGCCTTTTTATCTTATATGAAAGCAACCTGCTTACAATTTCGCTTAAAGTATTTATATTTCCTTTATATTCGGACATGCCGTAAAGCCAGCCATATAGCTCAGGTCTTTTTTCTACAATATTCAGATATCCATCTACTATTAACTTATGGGCAGCAGTATTTATATATTTAAATGTATCCACAATCAATGTCCTTGATCCGGGATATTTTTTTTCTATGTATTCATTTAGAGCCTCAGCCGCTCTAATGTGACCTGCACCCATTGATATCGACAAAAACAGAACATCCATACAATACCTCTCATATTGATAGTCTTTGTAAGTTATTATTTGGAAGACATATAGATGTTATACATGGATAGGCACAAAAACCCGAAATTCTATCAATTTATATTTTCTATATTAATCACAAAAAATATTCTACATTGAAATAATTAATTTTCGTGATATTGCATTAAGGAAATTGAAGTGGATGTAAATTCTTTATCACATTCAATATAAACGGTGCTGGTACGAATATTTTTTCTAAAAAAACAAAAAATATCTTTGAATATTAATGGATTTAAAAAGTATTTGAAGTGCGGTGAAAATTTTTTATGGTATTCAATATAGAACAGGGAGGTAATAGCTTGAAAAAAGTAGCAATACTATTGATACTTGCAGTAATATTTTCAATTGCCATACCTTTAGTATATAACGGAGGAGTTTTTATAACACCAATTGCAGAAAAACTTGCTCCTGGTATGGAAAGTAAAGAAATAGCCAATATGCAACAACGGCTTAAAAACTGGGGGTACTACAACGGAGAAGCAAATGGGAAGTATGACATAAGAACATTTGCATCAGTGCTGGATTTTCAGAGGGTATATGGGCTCAATTCAAATGGGATTGCAAACAGTGACACGCTTAACGCAATGGGGCTCACTACTATGGCAAGGTGGGGCGAAGTATATGCAGCATCAAGTCAGGCAAACAGTGAGCAATTGCTGGCAAGAGCTATTAACGGAGAAGCCCGGGGAGAGCCCTATGAAGGTCAGATAGCAGTAGGCGCTGTAATATTGAACAGAACCAGAGACGCAAAGTTTCCCAAGACAATAGCCGGCGTAATATACCAGCCCGGGGCTTTTACCGCAGTTTCAGACGGACAGATAAATGTACCTATAGATTCGAACTCAACTGTTGTAAAAGCTGCCAGAGATGCATTAAGCGGGTGGGATCCTACAGATGGGTGTCTGTACTATTGGAATCCGGCTACAGCGACAAGTAAGTGGATCTGGAGCAGAAAGATTGTAAAAAAAATAGGAAAGCATAATTTCGGTATATAATAGAGGAGGTGCAATAATTTTGAGTATAAGAGAAAAACTATTGGACTTGAAAAGAAGATTGTCCGACAGAAAGATGTACAGTATTGTAATTGTTGTAATAGGAGCTGTAGGTATGTGGGGTTTCTATCAATACAGGCATGCCGCAGACTTAAGACAGGAGCTTGATAATCAGTATAACAGGGCGTTTTATGAAATGACAGGGTATGTTAATAATGTTGAAGTTTTGCTTATCAAGTCGCTAATAGCTTCAACACCAACAAAAACAGCAGCGACAATGCAAGAAGCATGGAGGCAGGCAAACCTTGCCCAGTCAAATCTGGGTCAGCTTCCGGTTTCTCAGAATGTATTGGCAAATACCTCAAAATTTCTTACCCAGGTGGGGGATCTTGCTTATTCGCTTAATAATCAGACAATGTCAGGAACAAATCTTACAGATGAGCAGTATAAAACAATTGAAAGCCTTCATGGGTATTCCGTTTCTTTAGAACAAAGCCTTAATGATTTGCGTAATCAACTGTCAACTGGAAGGTTAAAGTGGGGAGAACTGGCAAATAAGGGAACTTCTTTGTTTCAGAAGACCTCAGCCGAAATGCCAAGAGAGCAGTTTGAGAATATTGACAAGACCTTTCAGGAGTACCCGACCTTGATTTATGATGGACCATTTTCGGATCATATGACGGGGGCTCAACCTAAAGGACTTACAGGAGAGGAAGTGAATCCTGAACAGGCAAAGGAAAAAGTAATGGAGTTTTTTGGAAGGGACAGAGTGGAAGCAGTTGAAGATATGGGCAGGAACGATACAACAGCCATAAAGACTTACAGCTACAGGGTAAGTTTCAAAAACGTTCCGAAAGAGCAGACAGCAGTGATTGAAGTTACCCAAAAGGGTGGGCATGTTTTATGGGCATTGTATAACAGGCTTGTGCCGTCGGAGAACGTTAAAATTGATGAAGCAAAGGCAATGGGTAAGAAATTTCTTGATGAGCACGGTTTTCCCAATATGGCGGATACCTACTACCTGAAAGAAGACAATACTGCAACCATTAATTATGCTTACAAGCAGGATGATGTTGTGGTTTATCCTGACCTGATAAAAGTGAAAATAGCCTTGGACAATGGGGAAATTTTAGGTTTTGAGAGCAAGGGCTACCTGTCTTCTCACACACAGAGGAGTATACCTGAACCTAAAGTTACATTAGAGCAGGCACGCGGTGCCATTACGCCTAGAATGAACATATTGAGTGCAGGAAAGGCTATAATACCAACGGATTATAAATCCGAGATATCCACCTATGAGTTTAAGGGGAAGCTGAATGATAGGGATTTTCTTGTTTATGTCAACACTGAAAACGGCAGGGAAGAAAATATATTATTGATTATGGAAACTCCTGAAGGGGTACTTACACTGTAGAAGCTCTGATTTTACAGGTTTGGTGCAGACATGTTTTTCAGCTTATGAAAGATATGTTTGCACAAGACTTGTATTCTCTGCATACTATATTACAAATTAAAGTGCGATATAAAATCTTTGTTGCATTCAATATAGAATACTTCTTTTTGACGTTAAAATAGACTATAATAATAAATATAGTATTAAAATATTGACAGTGAGGTAGCTAAGACGTGGAAGAACAGAACATCAGAAAACCTAGTGTTATGCAGGTAGGACTTATTTATTCCCTAGCGGTTGTACTTCTCTTGTATGTGGGTTCAAGGCTTCAGAGTATGAATTTTAGCATGGGGATACTTGTTACAGAGTTTGTATTGATACTGGTACCTCCATTGGTATTTCTCAAATTTTCCGGGTATGATCTCAAAAAGGTACTTCGACTCAATAAACCGGGTATCTGGGATATGGTACTTATTTTCTTTATAATGCTTTTTTCACTTCCCGTGGTGGGTGGTCTGAATTTTTTGAATTTATGGGTGGTAAAAACCTTGTTTGGCAGGGTGGATTTAACTCAAGTACCTATAGGAAATACTTTTATAGGGCTAATAGGCAGTGTTTTTCTTATTGCAGTGTCTGCAGGAATCTGCGAAGAAGTTCTTTTCAGAGGAACTATACAGCGTGGGTTTGAGAAATTCGGAGCTATGAGGTCTATTCTATTTACTTCGTTTCTTTTCGGACTTATGCATATTGATTTTCAGAAATTTTTAGGTACTTTTCTTTTAGGATGCCTCATAGGCTTTATTGTTTACAGGAGCAACTCATTATTTAATGGAATATTTGCTCATTTTTTGAACAACTCCTTTGCTGTTGTAATGACATACTATTCGTTAAAAAAGAGTGAAGAACTTAAAAGCAGAGGGCTTTCGACAATAGATATCCCTCAGAACGGAGATGTTTTTGAAACTCTGGGTAATTTGCCGAGGTTTGAGCTTATTGTAAGTTTAGTTACTTTAGCGGTACTTTTTATATTAAGTGCTGTGTGCTTTTCTTTTCTAATATATGCGTTTATAAGGGTTACATCAAAAAATGAAAACGTACTGCCAAAGGAAAGAGCTGGATTTTCTATGCTGGGTATTGTAGGAGTGCTTCCTGGAGTTTTGCTTGTGGGATTCATGTATGTAACAAAGGGTCTTTTAATGAAAGGTATTGTAGCACAACAGACCCTTGAGTACATATACAGGTGTATGGGTTTGATATAATAGCGGTGGACACATGGGTTGGTGCATATATATCAGGCAAATTACCTCAGCATGCGTATGTCTTTGCCGGCAAATCTGAAGAGGTCAAAACCGCCTATTATCCTTGATGCGATCCTTTCATCATAAAATTCATGAAGCTTGGTTATTCCCAAGTTGGTAGAAATTATGGTTTTACAGGCTCTGGATAGGTTGTTTTCCTGGCGGGTATTTATAATGCTCAGAAGTTCTGCATATCTTGCAGCGGTAGGAGACTCGGTTCCAAGGTCGTCTATTATCAGAACATCTACATTAAAGATGTTATCGTAGCTCATGTCTTCGTAACCTTCATTCTTGTAATTTTTCTGCCTGTATTCGTATATTGCCTTAAACAGTGATGGAGCAGTCTGGTACAGTACTGTTCTTCCGTTTTGAAGCAGTTCCGAGGCTATACAGTTTATCATAAAGGTTTTGCCCACTCCGGTAGGACCGCTAAAAAAGAGGTTCTTTTGAGTGGGTATGTCAATATTATCAATAAAATTTTGTGATCTTTCCCGGATTTTTAATATGTTGTCCCTAGGGGAGATCTTGATTTCATATTTGTTTTCATTTATATCATCTGGATATAAGTTTTCGTCAAAGGTTGAAAAATTCTCTTGGTCAATAATCTTAAGATTTGACTGTTTAAAAAGGCAATTAATATATTGTTGCCTGTAGCAGCAACATTTTACAGTACCTGAGGGTGTATCAACAAAACCGGTATCCTGGCATTGTTCGCACTCAAATTGTTGCTCAAGGTAGTCGAGAGGGTAGGAATGCTTACCAAGAAGAAGCTCCTTCTCACGCTTCAGGTTTTCCAAAGCCCCCACAAGTTCCATTAGTGCATTGTCGGAAGTGGCAGTTCCTAAAAGAATCATTTTATTATGCTTTATTCCCGTAAGTCTTATTTCATTATCTATCTGGGCGACTCTGGGGATATTTGAGTACACTTCATTCATCCTCTGTAGCATTCTGTCAAAGGACATTTTCTGCTTTTTTTCATATTCACTTTTAATAACATAATGAATGTTTTTGTACATAATGCCTCCAACTGATATCATGCATTTTCATAAAAACTGTTTAGAAAATCTTCTTCATATTTTCTCTGTTCAAAATTTCCCTGCTGAGGTATTGCCACCGGATTTTTAGTAGTTTTGGAGAATTTTTTCTTTCTTTCTACTTCATAAAGCATAATTTCATCTTTTGTCTTAAGATTATTTTTATTCCAGTCTGAAATTATACTGTCTATGTAATTAAAGTTCGGGTTGGTTTTTGAAGTTGTCTTTTTAAGGGACATATCTATAATATCAAAGTTGTACCCATAATTCATAACCCATTTTTCAACGTATTCTTCCTCATACTCGGTAAGATTTCT
>LSQX01025175.1_pt1 | contig 12195 bp, 14 predicted proteins | sample 654561 | NCBI WGS metagenome assembly LSQX01 (sample SAMN04489861, study PRJNA283612) | anaerobic digester metagenome | isolation source: 4 biogas reactors fed with cattle manure at either 37C or 55C with and... | place: Denmark: Kongens Lyngby | collected 2014 | reverse complement strand
TATTGCCATAATTGCCCATATCCATGTCATTGCCATGTCTCATCACTACCTCCCTTTTCAACATACACCACTTAATATGTATTCCTGAAATAATGTGATATTCATCTAAGCAGCAGAGCAGAGCACCTCTTATTATCAACGGGCATACGATATGTAAGAGGAGGGATTCTTATGACCTGCCTAATAGAATGTAACGGTATGACCAATGCTCAACAGATTAAGAAGCTGCTCGACAGGTCTCTGATAAAGGCTTCCACTTGCCGGTTACCTGGGGAGCTGACAGAAAGGGGATGCTCTTATGCTGTGAAGGTGAATCCGGATCAGCTCATGCAGGCGTTGGGGATCATTCGGGAACGCGGGTTTAGTTATAGGAGGGTTTTTCGTATTGAAGGAAAGACCTGTGAAGAGGTTATCATATAATGGGGATGCAAGTTTATTTGGATAATGCTGCTACAACTGTTCAGAAACCGAGGGCGGTCTCAAGGGCGGTAAGATCAGCACTACGTAAGAGCGGCAGCCCCGGAAGGGGGGGACACCCTCCCGGAATGATCGCGGCAGAGCTCCTTTACTCGTGCAGAGCACTGGCCGCTGAACTTTTTCGAGTTGACTCACCGCACAAAATCGTTTTCACCCACAACGCCACACATGCGCTCAACATTGCTATACACAGCATAGTGAGGAGTAGGGCGTTCTCCGAAAGCCACTCGGATGGCAGGGTGCTTATCTCGGGGTATGAGCACAATGCAGTCTTACGCCCTCTTCACGGCTTAAGAGCCGACGGAGTTACTACGGTGCCCGTCATCTCACCTCTCTTTGAGCCGGAAGTCTTTTTGCATAAGCTGGAGACCGAGATGGATCGTGGAGCAGGAGCAGTGGTATGCACTCATGTTTCAAACGTTTTTGGATATATTCTTCCAATAGAAAGAGTTAGCGAAATCTGTGCTGAGCGCGGAGTACCACTTATTATTGATGCAAGTCAGTCAGCAGGTTGTCTGCCAGTAGATGCTTCTAAGCTAAAAGCAGCGAAGTTCATATGTATGCCCGGTCATAAGGGTCTCCTAGGTCCCCAGGGTACCGGTATCTTAATTTGCCAGACGCCGGAAGTGTGTCCGCTAATTGCAGGCGGAACAGGAGGCGACTCGCGAAGCACTGAAATGCCAGCTTATCTGCCCGAGCGTATCGAAGCCGGCACCCCGAATGTACACGGTATTGCTGGTCTCGCAGAGGGGATACGCTATGTGCTTATGCGCGGAACAGACAATATACTTGACCATGAGAGGGCATTTGCTGCCAGGGTAATTGAGGGACTTGAGGTGTTACCCCATATCAAAGAATACCGGAGCAGGCAGTTTTACTGCCAGACTGGAATTCTCTCTGTGTCTTTCAGAAACGGGGACTGTGAAGCAGTGGCGGAAGCTCTTGGGCAAAAAGGAATCTGTGTAAGAGCTGGTCTGCACTGTGCTCCGCTCGCACACCGCAGCGCCTGTACTCATAAAACAGGAACTCTGCGTATAAGTCCATCGTGTTTCACAAAGCCATACGAAGCCACCAGGCTGTTGAGGGCTTTACGCGATATTTTATACGAAATGTAGGCATATTCAGCATTAAAAGCACATCCTTCGTTATGAAAGGACGAAATTTCATATAAAAAGCTATTCACAATGTTATGCAATGTATGTTAAAATGTATTTAACTGAGTATTAGGGATGTTGCTAATGGATTGGTCTTTGGAGCTGCTTGAAAACTTAAGAAACTATGCATGGCTTGCTGACTGGAGAGATTTTGTCGACATTCTTATCGTCGCCTTTCTTGTCTACAAGCTGTTAGCCCTTATTCGCAACACCACGGCTGCTCAAGTTCTTAAAGGTATTGGATTGCTGCTTGTTGTCCTTGGAGTCTCCGCGCTTCTCAGATTAAAGATGCTGAATTTCATACTTTCAAACACGATGCAGGTTGGACTTACAGCGATCATAGTCCTGTTCCAGCCGGAGCTAAGGAAAATGCTTGAGAGTGCCGGAGCACGGCGCTTTCCGAAACTCCTGATAAACAGGACTGATGATGAGCAGACCCGCATAGAGATGGTGCTTAATCAGACCGTCAACGCTTGCAGCCAACTTTCGAAGAACCGGGTTGGTGCCCTTATTGTCTTCGAGCGAGAGGTCTTTCTAAGCGATGCAATCAAAACTGGCACTCCTCTTGATGCCCAGGTATCAAGTATGCTTCTGAAGAATCTATTCTTTCCAAATGCGGCTCTTCATGACGGCGCTGTCATAATCCGGGAGGGAAGGATCATTGCAGCGGGGTGTATGTTGCCCCTCTCTGAGAATACCCACCTCAGCCGTGAACTGGGCATGCGACACAGGGCCGGCGTAGGGATAAGTGAACACTCTGATGCTGTAGCCGTTATAGTCTCGGAGGAGAGCGGTTCGATATCGGTTGCCGTCGGCGGAATGCTAAAGAGACACATTAACACCGAGACGCTGTCGACTCTGCTAAAAAATGAGTTGATCGAGCAGGAGGACCCGGCAGCAAAGAAGGGTATCTTTAGCCTACTACTACGCCTTATAAAGGGGAAGAACAATGAAAAGAAGTAGGAAAATTCCATATATGATTCTATCTGTTCTCATTGCTCTTCTTCTGTGGATCTATATGGTCGGCGTGGAGCAGCCTGAGAAGGAAGAAACAATATCCGGAATAAAAGTTTCTCTAAAGGGCGAGGAACAGCTCTTTGAGGATAGGAGACTTGTAGTAACGACTGAGAACATCCCTACAATATCTCTGCTTGTGCGCGGAAACATGATGGACCTCTCAAAGCTGAATTCTAAAAAGAACGAAATTGTTGTGACTGCCGACTTGAGTGTTATCACTTCTGCTGGCCCATACAGTCTCGCTTACGATATTGAGACATTGCCCGTAGACACGGTAAGTATCATCGAACGCAGTCCTTACTATATAAACCTCCAGGTAGACAAGGTCGAGACCGACATAATCGAAGTGGTTGTGCAGAATAAAGGCAGTATAGCCGAGGGATTTATGGCCGACGCGCCTGTGGTTGAACCAGAGTTCTTGAGGGTCTCAGGCCCGGAAGAAAAGATAAAATCAATAGAGTATGCCAAAGTTGTTTGGACTCGCGAGAATCAAGAGCGCACGCTGACAGACAACTGTGAATATGTGTTTATCAACAGTGCGGGGGAGGAAGTTGATAAGGAAGGTATAACCGTCGATCTCGAGACGGTGACCGTGACATTCCCCGTTAAGAAGATCAAAGAAGTTAATCTACTTGTAGACATAATTGACGGTGGGGGAGCCAAAGAAGAGAATATTGAGTACTCCATATCACCCGAGACTATCACCGTTGCCGGGTCAACAACTACCCTAGACGGCATTAACAACATTACAGTGGGAAGAATAGAACTGTCGAAGATAATCAGTCCGGGAGAAATCCACTTCAAAATCAAGCTGCCAAACGATGTGGAGAGCATAAGTGGCGAGACTGAGTGTACTGTATCAATCAACCGCATAGTTGGCGTAGAAACCCGAGAATTCATCTGTGAAGATATCACCGTTATAAACCTGCCCGAGGGGCTCTACGCTGAAATCATTACAAATCAGATACCGGTTCGTGTACGCGGCAGGGCGGAGATACTTGATCTCATATACTCATACAATCTCAGGGCTGTGGCTGACCTGGCAGAGGCATCACTATCTTCGAACGGCAGATATTCCGTTATAACCGACCTCTTCCTGGACGGATACTCCGATGCCGGTGTTGTCGGTGAATACAGGATTGTCATTGAGGTATCATCGGAGGAAGATTAGTGACACAGACGGTACGTGTAGTTGAATCAGACAACAATGGATTATGTACAGTGGAGCTAACACGCGAGTCTGCTTGTGGTGGACACTGTGCTTCCTGTGGAGGTTGTGATTCCAGCAAAATAATAAAGGCCGTTGCCCATAATAGACTCGGTGCAGTAGCAGGCGATCTGGTAGTAGTTGAGAGTAGCAAAAAAGATATTTTCGGTATCGCAGCATTTGTCTATATGCTCCCTGTCTTGATGCTCATCGCATGCTATCTGTTAGCGGATTCGCTGTTTACTGCAGAATATGCCCCCGGCCTCTGTGCCGCTGCAGGGTTCTTGATTGGACTCGCTTGCCCTGTAATATATGCCGCGAAGCGAAAAGAAAAGGTGTATCTAACAGTGACTCAAGTCCTTGAAAGGCCGTCCCAGTCCTCCTGAATTTGCGGTTGCATGTTCGGGGGGCTGCCTGTTGCTTTCAAACAGTTGCCAACACCTGTACTTTTGTAGTATTATAGATAGGTAAGAAAAGTATGGGGCACGGAGCGGAGGAAGAATGTTCGGGTATGTACGGCCACTAAAAGGTGAATTGAAGGTGTCCGAGTACGAGCTTTTCAAAGCGGTGTACTGCGGGCTCTGTCATACACTTGGTAGGCGGTACGGGTTGCCATCAAGGTTTGTCCTGAGCTATGATCTAACTTTTTTTGCGACGGTAATTACCGCCCTTTCGGACGATTTTTCCATAAGCCGCAGCCGTTGCATCGCAAGTCCGTTTCGTAAGAAATGTACCGCATGTACATCCTCTTCATCAGAATTGGCCGCTGACCTTACAGTGCTTCTCACATACTTCAAGTTAGAAGATGAGATAAAGGATAAAAAGGGTTTATCAAAACTTCCAGCTCTATTTTTCACTGTTTTGCTCAGGCCGTTCTATAAGCGGGCTCGCAGATTTCGACCACAGCTTTCTGAAAAGATCAAAAAGTCACTCGAGAATCTCTCTCAGTTGGAGCGCGAGAAGGCTCCCTCCATCGACAGGACTGCTGACACGTTTGCCGTAATTCTATCGGATGCTGTAGGAGATGCCGGACTAGACGAGAAGACATCCAGAATACTTCAAACTATGTTCTACCATATCGGCCGGTGGATATATATTATTGATGCGTGTGACGACTACACCGAGGATATTGAGAAAAAACAGTACAATCCAATTGCATACCGTTATGAACTTTCTGATTCAACTCTACCTGAGTCAATAAAGTCAGAGCTTGAAATAACCATATCACATTCCCTTGCCTGCGCCGCATCCGCCTATGAACTTATAGACTGGAAGAACTGGGAGGGTCTGGTGGGAAATGTAGTGTACAAAGGATTGTATGCAGTGACTGCTGAGGTACTCAGTGGAAACTGGCAACGAAGGAGAAAAGCCAATGAAAGACCCCTATAAGGTACTGAATGTAAGCCGAGATGCTTCTACTGAAACAATCAAGCAGGCGTATAGGGAACTTGCTAGGAAATATCACCCCGACAACTACGCACAAAATCCCCTTTCCGATCTTGCAGAAGAGAAGATGAAGGAAATCAATGAGGCGTACGACCAGATAATGAAGGAGCGATCGGGCACTTCATCCAATCAGGGCGGGTACAGTTCCGGATACAGCTCACAGTCTGGAAACACCTATGGTGGATCAGGCATATATGCTAGAGTGCGCCAGTACATTGCAACAGGGAATATTGCCCAGGCGGAACAACTGCTTAATTCTGTTCCCGACCGAAATGCCGAGTGGTACTTCCTGACCGGTGCCGTCTATCATCGAAAGGGATGGTTTGACGAAGCAATGCGGCATTACAGGATCGCTGCAGACATGGACCCAAGCAACATGGAGTACCGGCAGGCGGTCAATATGATGCAGGCCGGAGGAAGGGCATACCGCACACCACAGCAGTATGGGGGACAATCGTCTGTTGATTGCTGTACGACCCTACTCTGTGCCGACTGCTGCTGTGAGTGTATGGGAGGAAACTTAATTCCATGTATTGGGTGTAGATAGGATGAAAACAAGGCAAATTGCATATACCGCAATAATTGCAGCACTAAGTGTTCTTATCCTCTATCTGTCCTCTGTTATCCCGACCACCCGTGTAGCCATGATAGCTGTGGCAGGAATTCTGCCCGCTATACTTGTGGAGAAATACAGTGTATCATCGGGCTTCGTTCTTTATATTGTTGTGTCGATGCTTGCACTGTTGCTTATCCCCAACAAGGGCGGTGCAATTCTATACATTGTGCTGTTTGGACACTATCCTATGTTCAAAAGCCTGATAGAGCGCTTGAACAAACTATGGCTCGAATGGGTCTTAAAACTTGCGCTTATTGGAGTTCTGCTTACAGTGCTATTGCTTATAAATATTGCTGTTTTTGGACCGGGTATCCTTGAGGGTATAAAAATCGTTAGCACCTCTTTGCCTGAGTGGCTTGCGGTGGTGCTTTTATATATTATGGGAACTATTGCATTTGTCATCTATGACATTGGTTTTACAAGACTAATAGGCGTATTTATAAGTAGGATTACAAAGCAGATGTAGATATATTTCATTTCATAAAAAGACGGAGGCTGTAATGATTAAAAGCATGACCGGCTACGGCAGAGCTCAGACTAGCATCGATGATTGCGATATTACTGTAGAGCTTAGATCGGTTAATCACCGCTACCATGACTGTATGGTTAGGATACCACGTATCTATGTATCAATGGAGGAACATATCAAAGCGCGGGTACAGCGTGAGGTTTCCCGGGGAAAGGTAGATGTTTTTGTCACAATTGAGCACAAAGAGGGGTCAAACATTGAGATAAAGTATAATCCAGAGGTTGCTAAGGCCTATGTTGCTGCATTAGAGGACATGAGTGAGACACTAAACCTCAAAAACAATATTGATTTGATGTGGCTTTCCCGAATGCCTGAGGTGTTTACGACTAGTACAAAGGAAACAGATAATGATATTCTGCTTGAGGGTGTTTTGACAGCACTTGATGATGCACTTGAAGAACTGAATGCAATGCGCATGCGTGAGGGCGAGAACCTGAAAAATGATATTCTTAGTCACGCTTCGACAATTGAAGCAAATGTGTACGAGGTTGAGAGAGTTGCAAAAAAAGCCCTGCCAGAATACAGAGAGAAACTACTTCAAAAGATGGAAGAGGTTCTAGGTGATACAGAAATTGATGAGAACCGTATTTTACTTGAGGCAGCAATCTATTCAGATAGGGTCGGAGTCGATGAGGAGCTCGTCAGGCTTCGCAGTCACATCGGCCAGCTGCGTAATATGCTAGAAAAGGGCGGCCCGATAGGCCGTAAGCTCGACTTTTTGCTGCAGGAGTTCAACCGTGAGATAAACACGGTGGGTTCAAAGGCTAATGACATTGAGATTGCGGGTTTCGTAGTTGAAATAAAATCTGAAATCGAAAAGATCCGTGAGCAAATTCAAAATATTGAGTAAATGTTCGGAGGAGCATATGAAGCTTGTAAATATCGGATTCGGGAATATGGTTTCTGCAGCTCGACTTGTTGCGATTGTGAGTCCCGATTCTGCACCAATTAAGAGAATAATTCAGGATGCAAGAGAAAGGAGCACCCTAATCGATGCAACCTACGGGCGTCGGAACCGGGCGGTCATTATTACTGATTCGGATCATATTATCCTTTCAGCTATCCAGCCCGAAACAATAGCACATAGACTTGGAGCAACAAGTGATGAAGAGGACGGCAACGATGATTAAGGGAATATTGATGGTGGTGTCCGGTCCATCCGGTGCGGGTAAGAGTACGGTTGTCCAGGAGATGGTCGCAAAAACTGAGGGAACTTACCTGTCGACTTCTGCGACAACACGGAAACCGCGTTCCTTTGAGAAACAGGGTGTACATTACTTTTTCGTATCCGAAAGCGAATTTAAGGCAATGATTGAAAACAAGGAGCTCTTAGAGTACGCGGAATATGCTGGGAACTTTTACGGGACACCTGCTGCTGCGGTTGACAAAATGCTTTCAGAGGGGAAAGATGTAATTCTTGAAATAGATATCCAGGGCGGATTGCAGGTTAAGAAGTGCAGACCCGATGTCATCCTGACCTTTCTTATTCCTCCGACTGCAGAGGAGTTGGAGGCTCGTCTAAGGTCACGGGGCAGCGAGTCGGAGATGACTATTCGTGAGCGCCTTGCTATAGCAGAGCGCGAATACAGGAATGTATCAGAGTATGACTATGTGGTTGTAAATGATAATGTGGAGGATGCGGTAAGCAGACTGCAAGCAATTCTAATTGCTGAGCACTGCAGTGCAAAACGCATGTCTTCACGAATATAAACAGAAAGAGCACAGGAGGTCACGTATAATGCTTTATCCATCAATTAATACTCTACTCGAAAATATAGATAACAGATATCTTCTCGTTAATGTCGCTGCTAAACGTGCAAGGGAAGTAGCCGATGAAGCTGAGACGCGGGAAGAGGAGCTTGAAGTAAAGCCAGTCTCTACAGCAATAAATGAGATTGCGGAAGGAAAGCTGAGCGGCTGGCTCATTTGTGGTCAGGATACCACAGAAGAGCAATGACTACCAATCCGGGTCAGGTACCGCTTTATGCAAAAGTAGCCGTTAGCTCAATTACATTTGGTATTGACCGGCCCTATGACTATAAAATCCCTCAATCAATTGCCGATCAGGTAAAGCCGGGCGTTAGAGTAATTGTCCCATACGGGGTCAATAACAGAAAAACCGAAGCAATGGTGCTTCAGCTTTCTGAGGAGACCGAATACAGCTCGCTGAAGGAGATTATTAGGGTACTTGACGATGAGCCTATTCTAAGCAGAGAGATGATCCAGCTTCTGTTGAGAGTTCGTGATTTATGCTTCTGTACATTCTACGATGTTCTCAAGACGGCAATACCCGCCGGGCTTTGGTTCAATCTGGAGCAGAAGTTACGCCTTGCAGAAACTATTGATCCACTAGAAACTAAACTACTCGGTGAGCAGGAGAAGGCAGTTATTGAGAGACTTGACAAGTCGCTGACAATCGATGAGCTTGAAAAAGCTTTGGGATTTGATCCTGCTGCCGCAGTCAGGTGTCTAACGGAAAACGGAATTATTGAAAAAGAGACAGCGGCGATACGCGGAGTGGGGGACAAAACAATCCGCATAGCGTCGCTTGCTGTATCGATTGACGAAGCCGAGGATTACATAGCAAAAAACTCAAAAAGAGCGCCTTACCATGCAAGGATTTTGGAGTTTTTAGTATCTACCGAAAGAGCTGCCGAGAAGGAAATTGAATATTTTACCGGTTGCGGTAGAGCTTCGATACGAAGACTTGAGGAGAAGGGGCTTATCCTGCTAGAAGAGCAGGAGGTGATGCGTCGCCCCGAAGTTATCTCAGAAGCAGTATCCCCCAACCCAATAGTATTGAATTCTGAGCAAAAAGAAGCAGTTAAGGGACTTATTTCACTGTATTCAACTGGGGAGTCAGCTGTGGCACTTTTGCACGGCGTAACCGGCAGCGGTAAGACGCATATCTATATGTCAGTTATAGAACACGTTCTGGAGCGAGAAAGACAGGCACTGGTACTTGTGCCTGAGATTGCACTTACACCCCAGCTTATGCGAATCTTCCAATCCAGATTTGGAGGGGACAGAGTAGCAATTCTGCACTCAATGCTTTCAGCAGGAGAGCGGGCAGACGAGTGGAAACGTATTAGAAGAGGCCAGGCAGACATTGTTCTGGGTACACGATCAGCTGCCTTTGCGCCACTTAGTAACATCGGTGTTATTGTTATAGATGAGGAGCAGGAGCATACTTATAAATCTGAGAACACTCCTCGCTACCATGCAAGGGATGTTTTGAAGTATCGTGCATACTATAATAATGCACTTTTGATTTTGGCAAGCGCAACACCTTCAATTGAGAGCTATTACTCTGCAAAATCGGGAGTTTACCACCTATTCAATATAAGTGAAAGATACAACAAGTCACCACTACCTGAGGTTCTGATCGCCGATATGAGAAAAGAGTTGGCCGACGCAAACTCTTCCACTATAAGTTCGGTTCTCAAGGATGAGATGGTCAAGAACATCAAGAACGGAGAGCAGACCATTCTCTTCCTGAACCGAAGGGGCAATAGCAGAAGACTTGTCTGTGGTGAATGCGGTGCCATACCGGAGTGCAAGCAGTGCAGCAACGCAATGACATACCACTCCGCTAACGGCAGGCTCATGTGCCACCTCTGCGGGTTTTCCCACATCGCTGAAGACCGGTGCTATCTGTGTGGCGGTGAGTTCAAGTTCGTTGGCGCAGGAACACAGAAATGTGAGGAAGATCTAAAGGAGTTGTTTCCTGACATTGAGGTGTTGCGAATGGATTCGGATACAACTGCTCCGAAACGCTCACACGAGGAAATTCTCAAACGCTTCAGGGAAGAGAAAATCCCCGTTTTACTCGGCACCCAGATGATTGCCAAGGGACTTGATTTCGAGAATGTGACTCTTGTCGGAGTAATTGATGCGGACCAGTCGCTCTACGCGGAGGATTACCGCTCACATGAGAAAACCTTTTCCCTTATCACCCAGGTTGTCGGACGTGCCGGTAGGGGGAGAAAGCCCGGAAGAGCGGTCTTACAGACCTTTACTCCTGAAAATCCAATACTTCTTGCAGCTGTAGAACAGGACTATGAAACCTTTTATCGTGAGGAGATACAGCTGAGAGAGAGGCTCTGTACACCCCCATTTTGTGAGATTCTACTATTGACCGTATCATCTGTCTATGAAAGAAAAGCTTTGAATGCAGCTCTTCAGACTGCGAAGATGCTGCGGGAGATGGTGTTACACTACGGTTTTGAGATTCAGGTCCTTGGCCCGACGCAGGCACCCGTGTTTAGATTAAGAGGCAGCTACAGATTTCAAATAACCTTAACAACAAAGAATTCAAAAGCTGCAATTAGATTAGTCACTAAAGTAATTAAAGACTTTCGGAAGAACAGATACCTTAAAGACTGCTCAATATCAGCTGACTTTAAGCCTAACGGTACTAATTAGACCATATGAGAGGAGATACCTTCCATGGCAACTAGAAATATATTAAAAGATGGCGATCCAACCCTACTCAAGCGTTCAAGGGAAGTTGTTAATTTCGATAATCGGCTCCATGAGCTTCTTGACGATATGGCTGAGACTATGCATGAAGCCGAAGGAGCGGGTCTCGCCGCACCACAGGTCGGGGTCCTGCGTAGGGTGGCAGTGGTAGCTACACCTGATGGTATAGTTGAACTTGTAAACCCTGAAATAATTCAGACAGACGGAGAGCAGGAAGGTGCGGAGGGCTGCCTCAGTTTTCCTGGGCTATATGGCCTTGTGAAGAGACCAGAGAGGGCGACCGTCCGCGCAAAGGATAGACACGGCAAGGAGTTCACCCTTGAAGGTGAAGGAATTGTCGCACGTGCATTCTGTCACGAGATAGACCACCTCGATGGTATTGTTTTTACCGAGAGGGCTGAGCGCATCCTAACACCTGAGGAACTTCAGGAAATGTTTGAAGAACGCGAAGATAGCTCTGAAGAGTAGTTCAAGGGGTGGAATTGATGAGAATATTATTTATGGGTACTCCCGAGATTGCAGCGGAATGTCTAAAAACAATATGTGAGGCGGGGTTCGATGTCGCTGCAGTATTTACTCAGCCCGATAGACCGAAAGGCAGGAGAATGGTACTTACACCTCCGCCTGTGAAGGAATATGCCCAAAGCCGGAGTATTGATGTATATCAGCCGCTGAAACTGAGTAAAAGTATGGATATAATAAGTGAGATAGACCCGGATCTCATTGTGGTTGTCGCATATGGTAAGATACTACCTGCTAAGGTGCTGGATTACCCCAAATACGGAGCTGTCAACCTGCATGCCTCGTTGCTGCCTCGCCACAGAGGTGCTGCACCCATTCAGGCGGCAATCATTGCGGGCGATAAGACAGGCGGTGTTGCCACAATGTATATGACTCCTGAGCTGGATGCTGGGGATATTATATTCATGGAAGAGACTCCGATATATGACAACGATACTGCATCAACATTACATGACCGTTATGTAGATATTGGTGGAAAGCTCCTGGTTCGAACAATAAACGCCATTGAACAGGGCTCAGCACCACGTACTCCTCAAGACCATAGCCTGGCAACCTATGCTCCAATTATAAAGAAGGAGGATGCAGAGATCGACTGGTCAAAGTCCAGTGTTGAGATTCGCAACCACATCAGGGGATATAATCCGTGGCCTGTAGCTTATTGCGAACTTAACGGACAACCAATAAAGATATACGATTCCACCATTGGTCAGAAAGAGGCATTACCGGGGGTGGAACCCGGAACAGT
>LSQX01210337.1_pt1 | contig 12196 bp, 11 predicted proteins | sample 654561 | NCBI WGS metagenome assembly LSQX01 (sample SAMN04489861, study PRJNA283612) | anaerobic digester metagenome | isolation source: 4 biogas reactors fed with cattle manure at either 37C or 55C with and... | place: Denmark: Kongens Lyngby | collected 2014 | reverse complement strand
AACTGCCGCGTCATCACCTATACCTGTGATTAGCGGTGGGCGCGGAGAGCCTGCGATATGCCGGATCCGCTCGATAAGGCCAAACTCGCCGACATGTGACCAATCCACTGTCTATGGCCTATCTGCAGTTGCTTCGGAGCGCTGTCTCAATTCATCGAGGGTCGCGCTCATCTTCTCGATGAGACGCTCTGAGGTTGTGATCAGCCGTCGTGCGCGATAGTCGGGCCAGCGTTGCCACATGACGATCCCGGCGCCAACTCCAACGCCAGCCGCCAGCAAGCCTACACCGACCCAAAGCCACGGCTGGGGAGTACGGTCCCGGTCTTGCTTTTTCATGCTATCCATCTTCTCATCACCACCAGCAGTGGTCGCAGCCCGCCAGACGAGAGGTGCATACACAACAAAGCCTGGCCTGGAGGGGCGAGCACATCGCAGTCCTGCCGACAGACAAATGCCCGGAGCATAGTGTCCGGGCAGATGCTACAAACCAAATCAGGCGAGGCGTCAGACGTCCCAGACCCGACTCATATCGTCATCGGCGCCTCCACCATCGGCATCTTCCATGCTCTGGAAGATACGCTGGACGAAGACAAGTAGCTCTTTCGGGTTGAAAGGCTTGGTCAGGTATGAGCTTACCCCAGACTGCCAACCCTTGAAGATGTCTGCATCTTGCGCCTTGGCGGTGAGCATGATCACAGGGATATCTTTGTACTTGGCGTCAGCCTGCAGGTTTTTCAGCACCTCAAAGCCGTCCATGCGTGGCATCATGACGTCGAGCACCACCATGTCCGGCACTTCCTGCTCAACCTTTTCCAGTGCCTCAACACCATCGTAGGCGGTGACCACCTCATAGCCTGCACGAGCAAGGTTTACCTCGACCAGGCGCACAATGTGACGTTCATCATCTACTACAAGAATCTTCTTTGCCATATTGGCCACGGCCTCCCTCAATTACAGAGCCGAGTGAATACGAAGGTAATCACCTCAAGGTAGTATAGCAAACGTTCGTGCCATCTGTCAACCTAAGGAACCAGGTATCTGACAGGCGGTTTCGTGCCAACAGCAAGTCAGTTCAGAGTACAAACGCTTCAGCGTCAAAATGGTCTGCCAAATAGGTCACATCAGCTCCGCAAGGCTGGTGAATTCAGCGCGTAGAGCACCGTACAGCCGCCGGTAGGCCGCATAGTAGCCGTCGTATACGTCGCTGTGCGTCGGATCAGGCGTCACAGTGTGTACCGTCGAAATAGTCGCGTCAACCGCATCCCGTACAGTCGGATAGACGCCGGCGGCAACAGCGGCCAGCAAAGCTGCCCCATAGGCTGCTCCGTGGTCACCGACGACGGTACAGACTTCGTGACGTAGGATGTCAGCCTGAATATGACGCCACAGATCGCTTCGAGCACCTCCACCAGAGAGCCGCACGCTGCTGAACTGCACCCCCATATTGCGAATCAGTTCAAAGCAATCACGGAGTCCATATGTCACGCCCTCCAGCACCGCCCGGATCAGATGAGGCTTGCCGTGAGTCAGGTTCAGGCCGAAGAAAACGCCACGGGCATCCGGATCGGCGTACGGACAGCGCTCGCCAGTCAAGTAGGGCAGGAACAGCAGACCATCGGCGCCCGGAGCTACCTTCGCAGCCTGTGCAGTCATCAACTCGTACGGATCCACGCCCATGTCGGCTGCCAGAGCGGTCTCGGCAGCACACAGCGCATCTCGCAGCCACCGTAGAGAACCACCCGCCGCTAGCATGACCCCCATCACATGCCAACTGCCCGGCACTGCGTGACAAAACGTGTGCGTGCGCAATTGGCTATCGGTGATCGGCTGATCCAGGTAAGCAAACACCACCCCGGAAGTGCCGGTGGTCACAGACACTGAGCCAGATGCCACGACCCCATTGCCAACCCCGCCCGCAGCCTGATCTCCCGCACCTGCGATTACCGGAGTGCCCACAGCTAGACCAGTGGCTGCTGCAGCTTCAGGAGTGATCCTCCCTGTGACCTCGGGCGATTCGTACACCCGAGGTAGTAGCCTTTCGTCCAGTTGCAACCCATCGAGCATGGCCTGAGACCACTGCCGCCGCGGTACGTTTAGCAGGGAAGTACCAGACGCGTCCGAGACGTCTGTGGCGTACTCGTCGGTGAGTTTCAGTCGGATATAGTCCTTAGGCAGCAGTACCCGTGCTAACCGCGCATAATTCTGGGGCTCATGATCGCGCAACCAGATGATTTTGGGCGCCTGAAAGCCGGTCAGCACGGGATTACAGGTCTCGGCTACGATAGTTTCAGCGCCAACTGTATCGGTAATCCACCGGCACTGCTCTGCCGTGCGCTGGTCGCACCAGAGAATTGCAGGCCGGATCACCTGATCTTCATCGTCAAGGAAGACCGAGCCATGCATCTGCCCGGTCAGTCCCACCGCGGCGATGTCGCCAGGCGGGAGACTACTCTGGCTGACAACTGCTGAGATTGCCCGTGCAGTTGCCTCCCACCACTGCTGGGGGTGCTGCTCAGCCCAACCAGCTCTGGGAGTAAGCAGAGGATACTCGCAGGTGCCATCGGCAACCGGCTTGCCCGCCTGATCAATCAACAGCGCTTTCGCACCAGTCGTCCCGACATCCAAACCCAGCAGATATCTCATACCAACTTCACCATCGCTGTAGGCTAAGCCTCAGTTATGGTCACTGTGGTGCCACTACGTACCGACTTGAAAACAGTGGGATCCCCGTCTATCTTGCCAAAGACGTTGACAGGGCTGGCCGGACGAATCTCATCACCGGTGCTCATGGGCGTCGGACCGAAAAAGATGCAAAAGGCAGCGCCCGGCGGCCAATACGCCAGATCTCCCAGGTCTACCGCCGCTTGCGGGTCCTCAGGCTGCGCATTCACGCCGATGGAGAAATAGATCTCGTCGCCCCACGTCTGTGCAGTGCCCTCTATAGGTAGTGCCGCCTGGATAGCCTTCGCTGTCTCACTGTCATTCAGTGTAGCATCGGCAGACACTTGCCCCGCGGTTATGCGGATCTTGCTTGCCATATATCTCCCCTCTAGGATGCCTAACAGAACTGCGATAGATGCCGCAGCCCCTTGATGAAGCCCTCTTCACGCCCAAATGCCCGATCCTCGTGCTCGATGCTCAGCACCCCATTGTAGCCCACATCGCGCAACCGCGCTATGTAGACGCCCCAGTCAATCTCGCCATAGCCGGGTATCACATAGCGCCAGTGACTGTGATCCTGATTGCCCAGATAGGCCAGCACGTGCCGACGGATTTCGGTGTCCTTGGCGTGTGTGTGGAAAATGCGAGAGGCGAATTTCTCCACAGCATACAGGTGGTCAATGCCCATCCAGTACAGATGGCTTGGGTCGAAGTTCAGCCCGAAGTTGTCGGCTGGACAGGTCTCAAAAATCAAGTCCCAATGGCCGAGATGCTGTATGTTGGTGGCAAACCAGTTCTCCATGGCAAGCTGAATGCCGTCAGCAGCGGCGTCGCGACACAGTTCGTTGAAAAACGGAGAGGCGTCATCTCTGATTGTGTCCTCGCGGCTCTTGCCCTCGGGAGGGCGACCGGCAATGCAGCAGAGAGTGTCAACTTTCATCGCTGCACAGGCATCCAACGCCCGCCGCAGTGCATCACGATTGGCCTGTCGCTCAACCGGATCTCCATGAGTTACGTCCACATAGCAGGCCAGACTGGAGATTTGCAGGCCAGCAGCGGCAACTGTGTCGGTCACCTGTGCCGCGTCGTACTGCTGCGGATCCAGGTGTGCGCAGCCGGGCACGCAAGTCAGTTCTAGCGACGCAAAACCAGCATCTGCAGCAAAATCCACCACGGTTTTCAGGTCATCACGCGCAAACGGGGCTGTCAGTATGCCTACATGCATGGCTTTCCTCCTGGGCACTGTGTGCCAGTTGTGCTTGGTGGCATTCGGGTATTGTCTGCCAGCAGTGGAGTTCCCTCCCTACGACGAAACCCCTCCTTCGGGTGATCTGCCTAAACAAAAACAACGCACCGCCTGTTCGGCAGCTAGTGCCACCATTTCGTGTGCCCTCTGTGGCTCCATGGCCTCTGCCAGGCTGATGGGTTCGTTGCAGATCGAAAACAGGGGGCCAAAGCCCTGCTCATGCAACTGGTTGGCCTCCAGATCCACACATCCGGCGATGACCAGGTTCGGACATCCTACCTGGCGGGCGACTCGCACCGCGCCACTGGGCGCCTTGCCGAAGGCGGTCTGGTAGTTGATGGCCCCTTCACCGGTGATAAGCAGGTCTGCACCCTGAGCTTTTTCGGCGAGATCAATCGCTTCCAGGACTATGTCTATGCCAGGCTCTAAAGTTGCGCCACAAAATGCGACCAGACCGGCGCCCAGCCCTCCAGCGGCACCAGCGCCTGGGATGTCTGCTACGTCTACCCCCAGGTCGCGCTGGACAACCTCAGCGAAGTTACGCAGACTTGCGTCAAGCTCTCTGACCATCTGCGGGTCAGCGCCCTTCTGGGGCCCATAGACATATGCCGCACCCCGGGGACCATAGAGCGGATTGTCTACGTCACATGCCACATGAAAACGCGCCGGGCCAATGCGGGGATCTATACCGCTGGTGTCAATCCTGGCCAGACGGCTCAGCTCACCGCCGCCACACCCCTCGCGCAGTGGCTGTCCTGCTTCGTCCAGAAGCCTCACACCAAGCGCCTGTGCCATGCCTGCACCGGCGTCGTTAGTAGCACTACCACCTATGCCGACAATCAGGTCAGTGCAATCGTGGTCCAGAGCCGCCCGAATCAGCTCACCAGTGCCGTAAGTGGTGGTCTCTCGCGGATCTCGTTGATCCTCAGGAACCAACGGCAGACCGGAAGCTGCGGCCATCTCGATGACGGCGGTTTGACCGTCTCCGAGAATGCCAAAGCGGGCCTGGACGGACCCGCCAAGAGGCCCTGTGACCGCTTCGAATACGAAGTCGCCACCAGTTGCATCTACCAGCGACTGAACAGTACCTTCGCCCCCGTCTGCCATGGGTGCTGGTACTATTTCCACATGAGGAAGAAAACGGCGAATGCCCTCCTCCATAGCAGCACATACCTGTGCCGCGGTGAGAGAGCCTTTGAAGGAGTCCGGCGCCAACACGATTTTCATGGCTCAAAATGGCCTTTCTGTAGCAGTGCCTGTAGCAGTGCAAAGCTTGTCGGTATCGGAAAACGCCGCCCGGCCGCCCGAAGAGGATGCGGAGAACCAGTAGTCTAGCACCGGTTCCCCGCAATAGCTGCTCAGATAGGTCAGGACACTACACCTGTGCCCATGCCCTCCGGAAGGACCGCTTCGTGTGTGCTACCAACAACTCAGAGCTGTCGCCGTCCCATGGCTTGACCTCGAAGGTCAAGATTGGCTTGTCGGTCGGTACGGGGTTCTGGAAGTATCCCACGTAGATGAGACTGCGTAGGAATTCGACCAGTTCGGGGACGTCGTTTTCGCTACCCGGGTAGCCAAATCGGGGGTGCAAGTCACCGTACAGATGCAAACTTTCGTCCGCGATGACACAGTTGCCGGCATGCATGTGGATCAGATATGGGTTCATCTCGGCCAGCATGTCGGCCTGGTTGCCCGGCAGCATCGGCAGGTGTGACAGGTCGGCGGTGAGACCGAAGTTGTCCACCTGTTCCCTGACACGTTCGGCCAACTCTACTGCCAGCGGCGTCGGGCCGATGAGGCATTTTTTGTCTATCGTATCATCGAACTGTTCGACAGACAGGAAAATCGGGTCGCCGTCGGCCTTCTCCTGAGCGTACTGGCAGATTTCCACGCAGGACTTCACCATGGCGTCCATCTCAGCTGGTATGTCGGCTTCGTTGTCGGGCATCGGTCCACTGAGGCAAGCGACTATACGGGCATCCACCAGATACCCGGCATCAACTGCACCCTTCACCGAATCTACCGCTGCTTTTCGCGCTTCTTCACACTGGTTGTTCAGCGAATGCTTGCCCGCTTGCAGCCCGGGTTGAGCGCCAATACCGATGCTCATGCCAGCTTGATCACAAATGGATTTGATCTGCTCCATGATTGCTGGCTCATACGGCTTGATTTCCACTACATCAAAGAAATCGTCTTCGCCCAGGTAGCGGATCTGCTCCACGGGGTCTCCCTCTGGGAAGGCCATGAAGTGTACGATTCCCACACTCATCATTTGTCGCCACGACTCGGTCATAACGGTTCCTCCTGAATGATATCTAGCGCCTACCGTCATAAGCTGATGATCGACAGGCTGCCATCGTTGTTGTCGGCGGCTCGAACGGCCGCAGTGGAGAGTTCGCCTGTGCCCTACATAATCCTTCCGTATACCCGACGATTTGTCAAGTCGCACAAGCTGGGGGAGTCGCTACCTGCGTTGAGAATTGACTTGCTCACAGGGCTGTGTTACGCTTCGTTACAACCCCATCATTTGAGCCTCGCCCAGATTTCCATCACCCGCAGTCAGGTGGATTGCAGACATGAACAAAGATACCCTGCCTGTCAAACAGAGAGGCATGGAGTTGCTGCGCAACCCGTCACTGAACAAGGGCAGCGCATTTACTGTCGAAGAGCGCATATCGCTTGGCCTGGTGGGGCTGCTACCGCCTGAGGTTACGGACCTGGACAATCAAATCTACCGTGTGGTGCTCAACTTCCACGCACAACGAACACCACTAGATAAGTACATCTACTTGCGACTGCTGCAAGACCGCAACGAAACGCTGTTTCACGCGGTGCTGATGCGCTATCTGGCCGAGATGACCCCCATCGTCTACACCCCGACGGTGGCGGAGGCGGTGCAGCATTTCAGCCGCATTTTCCGAAGCTCACGCGGACTACATATCACCCCCGAAAACATCGAGCACATCGACCAGATGCTCTCTGCCACACCTGCCAGACAGGCAGCGGTGATCGTCTGCACGGACAATGAAGGCATCCTGGGCATCGGTGACCAGGGCGTCGGAGGCATCGCCATACCCATCGGTAAGCTGGCACTCTACGTAGCCGCCGGCGGCTTTCATCCCACCAGTTGTCTGCCGATTTCGCTCGATGTAGGTACCGACAACGACGAACTACTCGCCGACCCGCTGTATCTGGGCTCGCGCCACCGTCGTCTGGCAGATCCCGAGTACGAGAGCTTCATCGAACAGTTTGTTATGGCCGTCCAGCGGCACTGTCCACAAGCGGTGCTGCAGTGGGAGGATCTCAGTCGCCATCGGGCGTTTTCAGTGCTGGAGCGGTATCGCGACATGGTTCCGTCATTCAACGACGACATCCAGGGGACGGCCGCCATAGTCCATGCCGCCTTGCTCGGGGCCGTGAGAGTCCTGGGTAGCAGCCTGAGTGAGCAGGTAATCTGCATCATCGGAGCGGGCGCTGCCGGTGTGGGCGTCGCCTCCGGGCTGATATCGGCTCTGGAGACTGCAGGGCTCACCACTGAACAGGCGTGCCAGAGAGTTTATACATTCGACTCACGCGGACTGGTGCTGGCTGACCGGTCCGACTTGCCGGAGTACAAACGAGTTATCGCAGCTGACCCCGTTGCTTTTGAGGCCTGGGACCAGGATCCGCGGCAAATGGCGCTGGCCGACGTGATCCGACGCCTGAAGCCGACTGTCCTCCTGGGACTATCCGGAACGCCCGGGACGGTGGCGCAAGAGCTCGTCGAAGCCATGACCAGTTGGTGCGAACGCCCCATCATTTTCCCGCTCAGTAATCCCAGCGATAAGGTCGAAGCCCACCCACATGACGTTGTGAAGTGGTCGGATGGACGGGCGATCGTCGCCACCGGCAGCCCCTTCGAGCTACTGCGCTATGGAGCTCGAACTATAGAGTTTTCGCAGGTCAACAACGTGTACGTATTCCCCGGCATCGGCGCAGGCGCGCATCTATGCGGCGCCAAACAGGTGACAGACCGCATGCTGGTGGCAGCCGCTCAGGCTGTTCATGATGCTCTGAGCCCACAACAGCTTGACGCCGAGCACGTGCTACCACCTCTCGATCAACTGCGGCCTGTGGCCGTGAAGGTGGCGGCTGCGGTCATACGTGCAGCCCATGCCGACGGAGTGGCCACGACACCATTGCCCGATGCCCTTGAGGCCCACATAGCTCGATGGCAGTATGTCCCCCGCTATCGGCCCTATGTTCCGGCCTGAGTCGTATCAGCCTGCCGTCTACACGGATAACGGGATAACGCTTCGGGACAGAAGAAGCGCCTCAGTTACAGCGCCAGATCGCTATTCTAGCCATGCTCAGTTGCCAGGAGTTCGCCTGAGCTCTGATGAATGGTACATCTATCAACGCTGCTTCGACTGTGAGCATCAACCCAGGCACTGTGGCACGATAAAACAGACTGGGGTTGAGCAGACTGTGTATGAAGCTACGTGAGTAGCTGCCCTCCGGCGGACACGTCCGTCAGCTCGTCAGTTCGCTAATCAGCCATGCCGGAGAGCTTCATCGTGATGGACAAAGCAGGATACGGGTACCATCTATGCGAACAAACAGTAGAGTGTGCTGGCAACACAGCAGTTGCACCATCGCGAAATGTAGGAGGATTTCAACGCTATGAGTGTTAGACTCGTGAGTTTCATCAGCAAAGGCAGCAGAGGCGCTATTCGAGCAGGGCTTCTGGTTGGCGATATAGTCGTAGATTTGGTCGCTCTATTCGAAGCCGGGCGAGCGCCACGAGGGGCGGGGCAGCCCATGAGCGTCATCGAGCTGCTCGAGTGTGATGTGTGTCTGAACTGGGCCGCGGAGCTGGCCGCCGACCTCGATACAGTACCGGATGACGCGCGGCACTCACGCCATGCCGTTAAGCTACTGTCTCCGATACCCAATCCGGGCAAGATACTGTGCATGGCAACCAACTATCAGTCACACTTGCAAGAAAGCCTGTCACGCAGGATGCTCAGCGATGACAATCCCACCATCGAAACTCCGCGAGTGTTCATGAAGCCATCCGCCAACACGATCTGTGGTGATGGCGCCCCGATACTTGTCACACGCCAGAGTCGGTTTGTGGATTATGAAGGGGAATTAGCGGTAATCATCGGCAAGCGATGTCGGCAGGTTGGTATAGACGAGGCAATGCAGTACGTCGGGGGCGTCAGTTGCTGCAACGACATCTCCGAAAGACGCCTGCGAGTGTGGGAGCGACCCGAGGACAAGGACTGGGACAAGTTTTTCGACTGGCTCAATGGCAAATGGATGGACAACGGCTTTCCGATGGGGCCGTGTGTAGTCCCCACCCGTTTCATAAGTGACCCTCATGCTCTCGATCTGCAAACACGTGTCAACGGCGTGGTCAAGCAGCACGCCTCCACCGGCGAGATGATCTTCGACATAGCACAGACCATAGCATTCATCTCAGAGATCATGACACTCGAACCCGGCGACGTGATCGCCACCGGTACACCCGAGGGGGTCGGTAGCAGCGACGGAACGAACCTCAAGCCCGGGGACGTGGTGGAGGTGGAGATTTCAGAAATCGGGGTTCTGACCAATCCGGTGGAAGCCGAAGCCCAGCCGTGAGCCTGGCCACCGCACTCTATGCAAGCGCACCAGGTTGCAGGCAGGCAAAAGCGGCACGAACAATGCAGTCGTGCCGCCGCAGTTCAACAGGCCTGTCTGCGCGCCCAGCTAGGCGGTCTCGGCAGCTTTCTTCAGCCGTGAGAGGCGAGCCTTGCGCCTGGACGCCGTGTTACGCTTGATGATACCCTGTTTAGCGGCCTTGTCTATGCACTGTTGCGCCTGGCGAAAGGCCTCCTGCGCCCCCTCCAGGTCGCCTTCACGGACGGCCTGCATGAAAACCTTGGTGGCTTGTTTCATAGCACGCTTGCGACGAAGGTTGCGGCTACGACGACGCAGTGACTGGCGCAGATCTTTCTTCCTGGATGCAGTTTGCGGCATGGCTTAGTGCGCTCTCCTTCTTCCTTCAGTGTGGCTTTCCCGGTCATATGACCGATAACACAGTAAGATAACATGGTAAGACAGGGCACCCCACGTGCCTTGCACAGCAATTCAGTGCAAGAAGAATTCGTGCCCGGCCTTGTACTCGTAGGCTATAGACTATAACATGGAACCGTTTGGTGAAGCAAGCAATTCCCGAGAGCGGTAGGATTTTGGAGCACAAGCAAGACGAAACTCAAACCTCTTCAGCCACTTCAAGTGCCCCCACAGTTGCCGGTCAGTCGCTTGCCTCGGCTGCTGTGCTGATGGTAGTCGCTACCATCGGTGCCAGAGTTGCAGGCCTGGTCCGTGTCATGGTGCTGGCTCGATTTGGCACCACAGGTGAAATCAACGCCTACTATCAGGCTTTCGTCATCCCAGACCTGGTCTACTTCCTCATCGCAGGCGGCGCCTTGCGTACTGGCTTTGTGCCGGTATTCACAGAGTACATGGCCAAAGGCAAATGGACACAGGCCTGGAAGACGTTCAGTTCACTCTTCTGGCTACTGCTGCTGTTCGGCGGATTGGTCGTGTCGCTGGGCATCGCGTTTGCCGCCCCACTGGCCCGCTTGATAGCTCCCGGCTGGGTGGATACGCAGCCCGAGCTTCTGGATCTGTGCGCTCATCTGATGCGCATCATCTTCCCCGCGCAGTTGTGCTTTGTGGTAGGTGGACTTTTCATGGGGACGCTCAACGCCTTCAAACACTTCTTGTGGCCTGCCATGGGCCCCATCGTGTATGACCTGGTAATCATCAGCGCAGTGCTGCTGGCGCTGGCACTTCCCCATATTTTTGGACTGCCCACAGTGGCTTATGCTGTGGTACTGGGGGCGCTCCTCGGAAATGTCCTGCTGCAAGTGCGCCCTCTGGCTGTCCGAGGCATGCAATTGCACTGGGCCATAGAATTGCACGACGAGGGCGTTAAGCGCGTCATCAAACTGGCGCTCCCCATCATCTTCGGCCTCGCTGTTGCGGAGATAAACTATATCATCATACGCACTTTTTCCACAATCGTAGCGCCAGACCAGGGCCCCGCTGTCATGGAGTTCGCCAACCGACTATGGAAGCTGCCTGCAGGGATTTTCGGAGCTGCCATCGCCATCGCGCTGTTTCCGAACCTGGCGGAACACTATGCCATAGGCGACGAGCAACGGTATCGGCGTGACTTCTCTTTCGGTATCCGTAATACCATGTTCCTCACCGTGCCCGCGGCACTAGTCATGGGCATCATGCCCGCGGCCATCGTGCGGCTACTGATGCAGTACGGACAATTTTCGGCCGAAAGCACCGCTGCAGTGGCACAGGTCATGCACTGGTTTGCACCCGGTATCGTCGCACTGTCAGGCCTGTATATAGTCGCCCGTGCCTTCTACGCACGACATGACACCACAACTCCACTGGCCGTAGGCGTCGTATCGGTGGGCACCTGCGTTGGTCTGTCATTCAGCTTGATGGACTCGATGGGGCTTGCCGGATTGGCACTGGCGATGACAGCCAGCAACTTCATCAACGCGGGAGTGCTGCTGATCATCCTCAAGCGACGCGTAGGGCTTCTGGACGGCATGGCCATGCTCAGCTCCCAGGTCCGCTGCCTGCCTGCGAACCTGTTTATGGCAGCCATTTGCCTGTGGGGGCCGAAGATGATCGAGACACTGTTGGGTGCCGATGGGATTATGAACCGACTGATTGGAGTGCTAGGCCCTCTAGCACTCGGCACAACTGGATTTATCCTGCTTAGCGCCCTGTTCAGGGTGCCTGAGCTTGGCTCTGCGTGGCGACTGGTCACAAAACGGTTTGGGAAGCGCAAGGCCAGGGCTGAGTGAGCAAGACAGCACGGCATCTGCGCTCGGTTGCCCGTTCATGATATCGAGAAATGTCGAAACATGCTATAATAGAAGCAGGCGACACGCAATTCACGTGCCGCCTGCTTCTGATACACCCGAAGGGAACGTGTCCCCAAGTCTATGCCTGAAGTTGTCAAACAACAAAACATACGTACTTTCTCCATAGTGGCCCACATAGACCACGGTAAATCCACGCTGGCTGATCGGCTACTTGAGCACTGCCACGCCATCGGCGAACGTGAAATGCGAGCTCAAGTCCTCGATGATATGGAGCTGGAACGCGAACGTGGGATCACCATCAAGGCCAGTGCTGTCCGCCTGCAGTATGAAGCGCAGAACGGTGAGACCTACACTCTGAACCTGATCGATACCCCTGGTCATGTGGATTTTCACTATGAAG
>LSQX01343000.1_pt3 | contig 12198 bp, 10 predicted proteins | sample 654561 | NCBI WGS metagenome assembly LSQX01 (sample SAMN04489861, study PRJNA283612) | anaerobic digester metagenome | isolation source: 4 biogas reactors fed with cattle manure at either 37C or 55C with and... | place: Denmark: Kongens Lyngby | collected 2014 | reverse complement strand
TCGTCCGCCAAGAACACCAAGGTGAGGCCAGCGATTCCCCGCTGCAACCCGAAGATATCACCCGCCTGGCGCTATCCGGTCAAAGCGCCATTTGCCAGCAGGCATTGGATCACTTTGTCAGTATTCTGGGCGCTGAAGCGGGCAATCTTGCCCTGAAATTCTTGGCGATGGACGGTATATACTTGGCTGGCGGTATCCCTCTCAAAATACTACCCAAGCTTAGGGATGGAGTTTTCCTGCGCTCTTTCTGCGCCAAAGGCCGCTATTCGGAAGTTATGACCCACATACCTGTATTTGTGGTACTCAATTCCCATACTGCCCTCTACGGCGCCGCCAGTCTCGCCGCCCAAGCCATACATCCTGGGACTAAACCAATATTGATCACCGCTCATTAATAGGCGTTGACTCTTGCCAAATGTGGCCATACCAAATGGGGACGAACTTCGTGGCTATACTTCATAAAAAAGCACCTCCAAACATTAAAATATTAGTTCAACAATGGGGGTGCACCCCATTTTTATGTCCCTATTTTACCTGCGTTTTCTTAGCCATTTCCATTAATACTTCTGTGATACCGTCGTGCAGAGCCAGAGCTGCTTTCTGTTGAAAGTCAGGATTTAAGAGCAATTCCCGATCCGATTCATTACTTATATACCCTATATTGGTAATAATAGAAGGCATTTGTGTATCACTAAGCATGCCAAATTTGGCGTTGCCAGTTCCCCGGTCTTGGGTATCCAACTGCTTCATTAGATTAGCCTGAATTATTTGTGCCGCTTTTTCGCTGGCAACTTCTTTTTCCGACATATTAGCGCTGGAATAAAAATAAGTATTGGTACCGTTATTAGATTGCTCTGGATGTGAATTATGGTGAATAGATACCAGTAAAACTGCCTGGGAACTGTTGGCCATTTCCACTCGTTCATCCAACTGAACCATATTATCATCCTGTCGAGTCATCTCCACCTGCATCCCAGACTGCTGGAGTAATTCAGCCAAACGTATAGCTATAGCCAGGTTTAGATCCTTTTCTTTTACTTCCGGTGATTCTGGGGAGGGGTATACAGCGCCATCATCTATTCCGCCATGACCAGGATCTATGAATACCACCTGGCCTTTTAGGCTGGGCTCAACCGCAGCAGCCTTGGCATCCAAAAGAGGCTCGGCAGCCTGTTGAGCACAACTGGTCAAAGAAAGAGTCAGAGTGCCCAACAATAGGAAGATAATAACGGTAAGGACTGGTATGCGGTAGGAACCTTCTTTAAAGGATTTAATCATGTGAATTCTCCTTTCCAGAGTTGTTTTAGTCCCATTAAAACTCGCGAAATTCAGTGGCGCCGATCGGGCAGGGAACAGGCTGGCTAACTTAATGAGAGTTGTACCATAAGGAACCACCGCTGTTTCACCCAATAATTCCATTACATAAAGATCAGCTGCTACCTCCCGTTCATAGCGCATCTCTCTGATTGCCAGCCAAACCAGGGGATTAAACCAGTGAATGATGATGGATATAACTGCCCCTATACTGTAGATAAGGTCTTTTCTCTTGTAGTGGGCCAGTTCATGAAGAAAAACATGTTCTAGTTGATGGTATTGAATTTGTTCCAAGATATTATGGGGCAAACAGATCTTGGGAGTAAAAATGCCGGTTATACAGGGGCTATGAAAGTATGTATCCGTATAGACAGGAATTGATTTTCTAATCCCCAATCTTGTGCAATTCCTTTGCATCATAGCGATAATTTTAGGATCATTTACTCTGGCGAAAAATTTGCTTTTGCGTTTAAACCTGATATAAACTAGCGCATAAAAGCCGACCGCTATCACACAACCAACCAACCATAGGGTACTAATCATCGATATAATGTTAAAAGAGTCCGCAGTCGTCTGGTTGTCAGTATTACCCAGCCCAAAGTAAGCATGATTTGATGCTAAATAGTCAGTATCTTCCTGGTTATTACTCATATCCGCTTGGGAATAGTCCATAATTTGATAAACTTCCGGAAAAATGTTAGCTATACTGTAAGGGCTTTCAATTTCAAATGGCATTACCAGTCTAATCAATATCAATATCCAGAGCATGTGGTACACTCGAGCGGATAGACGATCCCCTAAGAAACGTTTCGTGAGTAACAACAGAACAATAATGATGCTAGCAGCTAGCGAAGAAAACAGAACATAAAAAAAGAAATTGGTAAGCATGTCCAACCGAAATTCACCTCCCTGATGACAATTGCCAGGCGCCGCTGTTGTTATTTACTTTTACTGTCATTTTTGCTTTCCAATAACTCCTGCAGTTTGACAAGATCTTCATCAGATAAAACCTTATCCTCAATAAAGTTTGCAAAGAGCATCGCCGCTGCACCATCATAAACCTTCTCAATAAAATTCTTACTTTCCGCTAGAACGCATTTCTTCTCGGAAACCAAGGGAAAATAGGTATAACTGCGTCCGTTTTTTTCATATCCCAAAGCTCCTTTTTTTACCAGACGGTTAATGAAAGTCTTTATGGTCTGAGGAGACCAATTCGTCTTATCAGCTAAAGAAGAGATGATATCATCTGAAGATAGAGGATGGTTCTTCCATACTAACTTCATAACTTCCCATTCTGAGTCAGATATTTTAGGAATAGACAAAGTCTTTCCTCCCTTTCCCAATGATTACATCTGTAAACCTAAAAATAGTTTACATATGTAATCATTAAAAGTCAATCAGTAAATAAAAAAATAGAACGCATCCAAGTGGATATTTGGATGCGTCCTAAAGAGGAGGGGGGCTGACTGATTTACGTGTATATTATAACGTCTGTGTTACCAAGCTGTTGCCCAGGCTTCTTGATCCAGATCATTAATCTGCTTAAATAAGTGACACTGGGAGCACATTACCTGGGAAGGCTGGTGCATATTATGGCATTCATAACATTCTTGTTCTCCGTTATGGGAATCGTGGGGATTGAATTCCTCGAATTCCGTAGCTGCTTGAATTTCTGCCCAGCTGGAACCTGCTCCATTATTAGAGTGACACTCCAGGCAAAAGTCCCGTCCACCGTCCGGGCCTCCCTCTAAGGGCAAGGTATATTGGCCAGTAACATAATTAAAGCCTTCCAGAGCTTTTTCAGGGATAGTGTTGTGATGGCATTCCTGACAAGTTACACTTGCTTGCTGATGCTGGTGGTCTAATAGAGATCCCTCATTCCAGGCCTGATAATACGGTTGAATAACATGACAGGTGGCACAGAAAGAAGGATTTGCTCTAGCTTTGAGTAAACCCGCTCCCGTACCTGCTACAATGATTGCTACTACTGACAGCATGATTAGAATAGCTCTCCTATTAAAATAGCTGCGAATATTTTTGTGCTTCAAGCCAAACCCTCCTTGCATTAATTCGGTTTAGACCTGTTGATGTAAATATGAGCATTTAGGTCATACTCCCTTGGTATCAAGATATATCTACCAGGCAACCTTGTCTTTGGATAGCTTCACAATCATTTTCGTGTTTGCTGCCAATGATGCCAGCCTTCAGCCATGCTATACTCCCCATAAAAGTAATATTGTTTGACTTAAGAGTACCCCGGCCTAAGTTAGTATTTCTTGTAAAAGAGCTAGCATTAGGGTGTAAAAAGGAGGCAGATTATGAGCAACGAGGAAAAGAGCCATAACGGTTTTACTCGCAGAGCTTTCATTAAAGGTTCTGCAGCTGGAGCGGTAGGAGTGGCTTCAGCCAGTATTCTAGCTGGTTGTGGTCTGGGAGGGGGACAGAGTGACTCACTCTCAAACCCGGAGAATCAGACCGCAGTTCAAGCTAGCTTTGAAACAGCTCCACCCCCCATACCGGAAAAGGAGATCAAGCAGACCGTCACTACTGATGTGCTGGTAGTTGGGGCAGGTACCGGAGGAATGTTCGCAGCTCTGGCTGCTGCCGAATCAGGTGCCAAAACTATTCTTCTGGAAAAGGGATCCACTAGTGCTGTGGGTCCGGGCTGGATGGCAGCTGTAAACAGTGGTCTTCAGAAAAAGATGGGGATCAATATTAATCGGAATGAAATAGTGGCAGAAATCTGCAGGTACGGAGGTCATTTGGTTGACCAGAGAGTAGTAAGTCTGTGGGCTGATAAAAGCGGAGAGGCAATGGACTGGTTCATTCCTATAGTAGAAGCTGGTGGTATGCAGGTTATGGTAGAAACCGATCTCAAGGAGGGCTTTTATAAGAGCTATCCTATAGCTCATATAGCCATAGCCCCTGATCAAAAACCGGAGATGTTTCCTACCGGCGGAATCGGCTCGGCTTACTATATACCGATACTGGTTAAAAAGGCCCAGGAGATAGGAGTGGATATCCGCTACAACACCCCCTTAGTCCAACTGTTGCGGGGGGAAAAGGGTCGTGTAACCGGGGCCATCGCAAAAGATGGGAAAGGTGAATATGTTCGTTTCAATACCAATAAAGGTGTCATACTATGTACGGGTGGATACGCCAGGGATGCAGAAATGGTGGAAAAACTCTGTCCTACTGCAGTATCAACCAGTATGAATGTGTGTCCTCCAACCAATACCGGTGACGGCATAAAAGCGGCTTTATGGGTAGGCGCAGCCATGGATCCCACTCATGCTATGATGGTGTTTGACCGCGGAGTGGTTTTGCCGGGTAAGAAAATCGGTCCTCCCTGGCAGGGGGGATTTTTACAGCTAGGCAGTCAGCCCTTTTTACGTGTAAACAACCGGGGAGAGCGTTTTGTAAATGAAGATTTACCATATGATTATGCCTGGGATGCAGCCTTAATGGAGCCAGGTCAGGTGTGGTGGCAAATATGGGATGCCAATTGGAAAGAAGATGTGAAAAAGTTCCATACCACCATTTGTGCTCGGATCATCAACCAGCCAGGTGCACCTCCCCGAGCCGGTTTGGAAGTAATGGAGGCCGACATTAACAAGCTGCTCGAAATGAACATTATTAAAAAGGCGAATTCAATAGAAGCTCTAGCCGAGCAAATGGGTGTTCCCACCGCTGCATTTAAAGCCACTGTCGATCGTTATAATCAACTGACCAAACAAGGCAGGGATGAAGACTTCGGCAAGGTACCGGTGCGTATGTCCACTTTGGAGCAGGGGCCATTTTATGCCGCTAATCTGGCGGGGATGATAATATGCAACCTGAACGGGCTGAGAATTAACACCGATTTGCAGGTACTTGACCAGGAACTGAATCCTATCCCAGGTCTATACGCAGCCGGCAATGACAGTGGATCCTTTTTTGCTGTAAATTATCCGGAAATGCTGGGGGGTCTTGCCCTGGGACGAACCGCTACCTTTGGGCGTCTGGCTGGTCTAGCTGCGGCCCAAAGCTAACCCTGTCCTCCTCCATCCTTGAGCAGGGAGCCTGAACTTCAGGCTCCTTTGTTATTTATCAGATCGGATTGCTTCTAAAATGTTATAAGCATTAATCTTGCGATAGAGGGTTGACTTGCTCATTCCTAATACCCTGGCAGCCTGGGTTATATTATAGTTGGTTCGGTGGAGAGCTTGAATTATGGCAACCCGTTCCATTTCCTTAAGAGACAAATTTCCTGGCGACGGTTTGCAGGAAAATTCTGCTGCCGTTTTATTTGTGGGAGAGCCATTTTGGGTACAGGCATCCATAATCTCAGCGGGAAAGTCCTCCGGTTTGATTAAACCGTCACGATTAGCAGTTACCGCACACAGCAATACATTTTCCAACTGCCTTACATTACCAGGCCAGTGATACTTCAGCAGGTAAAATAAAGCTTCATCACTGAATGCAGGAACCGCTTTGTGCTGTTGACGTGCGAGGTGCCCGGCAAAGTGTTTGGCCAGTTCTATTATGTCAGAGTCCCTTTGACACAGTGGGGGTATGGGTATCTGCAGTACAGCCAAACGATAATACAGATCTTCACGGAATAAATCTTTTTCAACCAATTTGGAAAGACTCTTATTAGTAGCGGTTATCAGTCGGAAATCTACCGGTATATATCGGCTCCCTCCTACCCGCATAATCATCTTTTCTTCCAGTACTCGTAGCAGAACTGGCTGCAATTCTAAAGGCATATCGCCGATTTCATCCAAAAACAGGGTGCCTCCATTAGCTAACTCGATTTTTCCCGGGCGTCCCTGCCTCTCGGCACCGGTGAAAGCACCTCCCTCATAACCGAATAATTCACTCTCTATTAATGTGCGAGGAATAGCCGCACAATTAACGGCTATAAAGGGACCGCCAGGGCGGCTGCTGTTGTGAATCGCCTGGGCATACATTTCCTTTCCGGTACCGCTCTCACCCTGGATTAATATATTGGCCTCCAGGGGGGCATATTGCTTGGCCAGATAAACGGATTTGGCCAGAGAATCAGAGGAACCAATTATATTATCAAAACTATAGCGGGTATTCAGACCGGTAACCTGCCCTTTGATTTTCTTGGTCCGGCCAAATTTATTGAAGGTCAGAACACAGCCCAAGCTTTTTCCGGCATGGTTCTGAAGTGGCTGAGCTGAACGGAGCAATATTTTTTGCTGACCACCATCTATATTTATGTAGGTATCATGGACTGCCTCTCCGGTTTTCATTACTGAAACAATCAGGGGCTGAGACCCAAACACCGTATCAGCAGAGCTACCGGTTAAGGCTGAGCCAAAGAGCTGTTGAGCAGCTACATTGGCTTTAGTGATAATGCCATTTTGATTAATGGTGATGACAGCATCTTCAGCGGCATCAATGGTAATAGTAAACAACTCGCTGTTTAATGCTAATTGCAGATGGTTTTGAATTGCCCAGGCAGTGGAAACTGCCAAACCAAGTGTGTGGGAACTCTGGTGGTGCAGATAAGGGCTGATTATAGTGATGCTTCCGGCCAAATTGCCATAGGCATCAAAAATGGGGGCCGATGAACAGGAAGTCTGGTTTAAAGACTCGTGTGGTCCCGAACCTTCCCCTGAACTGGCCAATAGTTGACCCATGATGTGTGAACAGGCTTCCGAATATATTTCCGGACCACATAACTGAATAGGGCTGCCTAACATAAGGCTCATTACATGAGAAACCGTGCCCACCGTTTCCTCTGTCCAAACCGTCCCTGGTGCCAGACGAAAGGTTTCCTGTATATTACCTGAAATCTGATTTCCCACTGGATTTATCTGTAATACAGTTCCATTTTCATCTGATAACAAGATCAAATAACGAGTATCAGACAGCATGGACTCCAATTGTCTAATATAGGGATCAGCTGCCGTTAGCAGATAATTTTTTTCTCGCAATAATTCCTGCAACTGCAGCTCATTAGCGGAGGTGCCATAACAAAAGTCATAAGGAGCCAGCCCGTTGTTATATGACCTGATCCAGGATTGAACTATTTCGGGCCTAACTAGATCAACTTGTGCCGGAGTTATACGATGGTTGATTAGATCCATCTTTTGCTTACGAATTCTCTCCATGAGGATAATATCATTTTCATTCAGATTTTGATTTGTAATATGTTCCCGATTTCTAATCAGAGGACTGATCATTTGTTCAAAGGGATACATAAAGCACCTCCAGGTATATTATTCTCGCGGAGCTAGATATATAGCCGTTCTTAGTATAGCACGTTCAAAAACAAAACCGGACTAAAAAAGAACGAAACGTCCCAATATAGGAAATAGGTTGCTGTTAATAAAATGGCTCTGTGCCACTATTAATGGCTAAATATGCCTTGGTGATCCAGTTGGCACGTTAATTGCTATTTAGATGAATATACCACTGTATGTTGGAGGTGAAATCAAATGTCAGTAGCATTAAGAAGTGCGTATCAGTTGGTGGATGAGTTATTGGATAGGGGATTGCCCTTTGTAGCATCTTATTTAGAGCAAATAATTCATCATAAGATTACTGTAACCGATAGCCAAGGACTAATTCATTATCCCAACCAGGCTTATGAGGGAGTCTACTTTGACTCTGTTTCCTCATGCAGTTCTTCTCAAAATTATCATTATGATGCTTCATGTAAATGCTTATTCTATCCGGTGGAGTACAGCGGAGATACTGCCTGGATTATAGTGCCCGGGATTAAGCAAAAAGTAGTTCCCCATGCTCTGCCGATACTGGGAGAGGCCAGATTGGCAATTAAATGCTATTTCTCCAATCTTACCAGGTTTATTGCCGACCAAGCCTTTTTACGAAACAAACTGACTAGTTATCTATTCTCAGATACTGATGAGGGGATCAAGGATATCATTAAACTTCTTGACAATAACTGGAACACCAATTCACCCTGTTATGCAACTGTGTTTAAGGCGGACGAAGATGAACAAGGTGGGCAATGGAACGAAGTGTATAATTTTTCCCTGAGCTATTTCCGGCAACTTCGTTGTGAAGCCATACCTCTGGTAGGACCAAACTGCTTTATTGTGCTCTGGCCAGATCGATTTATCTATGAAGTAAACGACTATATGGGGTTGCCTCAATTGCATCGGTACCATGAAGCCATTAAGAGCAGGTTGACCTTTAAATATTCAGTGGGTGTTGGAGGAACCTATCCCATATTGGATCTTAGGCGCAGTTTCCAGGAAGCGCGGATAGCCGTAACAGTGCCCGCCCTCAGCGGGCAAAGAGAGTATATACAGCATTTTCAGGCTTTGGGCTTTTTAACGCAAATGTTTTCCACTGATAACCATGCATTAACAATCTATTGTTCGCAAACCTTGGGAAAGATTTTGGAACATGACAACAGCAATCACGGTGAATTGGTATCCACCTTGCGCCAACTGCTTAATACCGGATTCAACTACCGGGCAACTGCTGACAAACTTTTTATCCATGTCAATACCCTGTACTACAGGATGAATAAAATTGAAGACCTACTTGGTTTTGATTTATCGCAAATGAATACGCGGGTAAACCTTTATGCTGCAATCCAGATCTGGGATACGCTTAATTCCATTACTTGACAGATTAGCAGGAAAGAAACTCGTCGGAAGCAAACAAAGGGAGGGAAAAAGATGGGAAATATAATACTTGAAAACGCGGAAATCATACTGCCGATTATGGCACAAGCCCACGAGGCAGTGGCCTATGCTTTATCAGATACTGAAAAGAACCTTTACAAACATGAACGCAACTTCTCAGTACCAGGTGTTATTATTGGCGAGAATTTGGATCCTCAATCCCCAGCTAATCTATGCCAGGCCCAGAGAAAAATGATACATATTGATCTACCTGCTGAAATATTTGGGGTTGCCATGAGATCCACTGGTATTCCTTTGTTCGATGATCAAGATCCTGATAAAATAGTTGGCTGTTTAGGCATTGCTTTTCCTCGCGATAATGCTGTTCAGCTTAAAAGACTAACAGACATTATGTCCAGTAGTATGCAAGAGATTTCTGCCGCTGTTGAAGATACTGCAACATCAGCCGGTAATATCAATAGCGGAGAACGCAGGCTAAGTGAAGCTATCGCTGATATTAACAATGCAGCTGAAAAGATAATAGAAATCTTAAAGTTCATCACTGACATTGCCAGTCAAACCAAAATGCTAGGCTTAAATGCTGCTATTGAAGCGGCTCGGGCAGGGGAAAGCGGACGAGGATTTGGAGTGGTATCAGAAGAAATACGTAAGCTTTCAGATCAATCCAAAGACGTCGCCCAGCAGATAGCTAGTTTGATTAGCGAAATTCAATCACTGGTACAATCTGCCCAACAGGTATCTTTGGAGAATCTGAAGGCCAGTGAAGATCAGGCTGCTGCAACCCAACAAATAACTGCCAGTATTCAGGAACTTAACGGTCAAGCTAACCAATTAGACATAGTAGCCCAACGAATCTAATGACAGGTAAGGGGATGTTTCACAGTCTTTCGTCCCTATGCCTGATCTCACAATACCGGACCTCCCATGCCACTCTTTTCAAATAATGCATCGGGAGGTTTACTTTTTTGGTGCGACATCGAAATGATGTGCAGATGCGAAGCTAACGCTATGATTATCTCTGATGCAAGGCCTTATTAACCAGAAAGCTGGCCTCTTCATAGTCTTCTCTTTTAACTGAAACAGAGTATTGCCTGGCGTATTTCATATTTAATCCCATACTGCCAGAACGGCCACGTATTGTGCCTCGCCCCGACCATTGCCCGGAATGATCATGTACATTATACGAATGCTTGATACCGCCATTGGCTAGAGCCTGCCTGACTTTGGCCAGATCTTCCAGAGAATACCCAATGTAAACCTCTTGTTTGAAGAAACACATTTCCCATACCCCCTCATCTTTTCTCTAACAGAGGCAGTTAAATCACCTGCAAAAGCCATACTACTCCCGTTATATCACCTTGCAGATCATTGATTTCTGCCTGCTGGCTCTGAATATATGCGGCAAATAGGTCAGCTTGATCAGGATGGGCTGTCGTCAGCTCCTGAGCCCGCTTTATGATACAGTTCTGGTTGTACTGGTTGACCGCTTCCATGGTATTCTCATCCATGGTTCTCTCTGCCACCAGCTTAACTCCGGTATCCCGAAAGGCATTAAGCCATTGCTGGCGGGAAGCATACATCTCATGGTTGCCTTCGTTGCTATAGGCATCATCGATTAGGATGTATCCGCCGGGAACAACGGTATCCTTGAGCTTTACAATGGTTTCATGTATATCTCCCAGCACATCGCCCACCGCTGCATAGACGACAATGTCATAGCCCTTTTCCGTTTGTATGGATCGGTTAATATCTTCAACCTGGAAATGACACAGATTTTCTACACCGTGTTCATGGGCCTTTTCCCCGGCATAGTCTATGAATTCGGGTATAATATCAATACCTTTGACTCGGCACCCAAATGATTTTGACAAACCAATACTTACGGCACCCTTCCCACAGGCCAGATCAAGAATTCTAGTATCCTTAGTTATGGGTATGTAGCTGGATATCAGATCATTGATCTCGTTTGGCATTGCCCCTAACTCCCATAAGTCTTGAAATAAATAATGAAGATAAGGGATTATCGCAGTTGATTCTCCCGTAAGTGACCGGGCCAACTTTTCCTCCACATTTGACATGGCTTTACCCCCTCCACCTTCACTCTTACAATTACTGCCATAATTATATCATTTCCATTTACAGTAAGATTGTGATTATAATTAAACTTGTAGTATTAATGCTCCGTGCCGAGACAAACAGGTAAAGGAGGACTCTTGTGAAAGGTGTTATTCTGGTTATTGCTGTGGCAGTAACCTTGATAGTGCTAACCATTCTGGGACTGTATTTCTGGTTGGAACGTTCTTTAAGGCCCAAACCTTCAACACGGGCCTTTTGGAATCTTAGCAACATACCGCTGGCTAAACGTCTGGAAGGCTACTTTTATATTGCCCGTCCAGATATTTATCTGAAACCGGCCGCTTGGGACTGGGTTCACAAATACTTAGTGAAAAACGAAACGGGTGATACGTACCACGGTAAGATATTGACCAGGAAGGATATTCATCAGATCGTGTCCCTGAATACACCTGTGGAGATATTGGATCTAGATCAAGTTATTCCTTACCCGGTTGCCCGCAGCATTGTATTACAGCACCCTCTGCCCAGTCTTGCTGTTATGGATTGTCCCTGTCGCGCCCAGAAAAAAGATGCCTGTGAACCGAGGGACGTCTGCATGGCAGTCGGCGAGCCTTTTGTATCGTTTGTGCTGGAACACCATCCCCACACCTCACGAAGGTTAACGGTTGACGAAGCTCTGTCAATTCTTAAGGCTGAAGAGGAGAGGGGACATATTCATACAGCCTGGTTTAAAGATGCAGTGCATGATCGCTTTTATGTCCTTTGTAATTGTTGTAGTTGTTGCTGTCTGGGGATGGCATCCTATAACCGAGGGGTGGATCGAATAATTCATTCCGGTTATAAGCCGGTCATTGATCAAAATGCCTGTGCGGCCTGCGGTATTTGTGAGGCGATTTGCCCGTTCGGGGCGATCCAGACGGGAGATGAACACTCACTTGTCAATCTGGATAAATGCATGGGATGTGGTCTATGCTCTTCCCACTGTGTCTACAAAGCCATTTCGCTTAAACTGGCTCCGGAAAAGGGTATACCGCTTGATATAAACACATTATTGGCATGAACCCCGTTGGTAAGTTGTACCCTTATGAAGATTAGGGGAAATCAATGATGGGATGTGGCAGACATTAAGAGCTAACGTGACTGCACAGCGGTAAAGAAGTCTTGACCGGAATGA
>LSQX01102654.1_pt2 | contig 12198 bp, 12 predicted proteins | sample 654561 | NCBI WGS metagenome assembly LSQX01 (sample SAMN04489861, study PRJNA283612) | anaerobic digester metagenome | isolation source: 4 biogas reactors fed with cattle manure at either 37C or 55C with and... | place: Denmark: Kongens Lyngby | collected 2014 | reverse complement strand
ATGTCCATCGGCATGCTGGTGCATGAGGGCAGCATCCTGGTGGTGATCCTCAATGGCATGAGGCTGCTGCGGTACAAGCCGAACATGTGATAAACTCTCAACAGAACGAATAGAACGAAAAGGAGCAACAAAATGAAAAAAGCGACCCTCCAACTGGAAACCCTGACCTGCCCCTCCTGCCTTGCCAAGATTGAAGGCGCGCTCAAGGGCCTGGACGGCATCGACAAGGACACGCTGAACGTCTCCTTCAACTCCAGCAAGGTGAAGGTGGACTTTGACGACAGCAAGCTAGCCATTGAGGACATTCAGCAGAAGATCAGCAAGCTGGGCTATGAGGTGAAAAAGACCACGGTGAAATAAGCGTTTAGCGGCTTTACACGACGCAACCCCGCGAGCATGCGGGGTTGTTGTTTTTTATGTTTGCACCGGTGCTTTGGTGACCGGGATGTTTGCCAGGGCTTGCAAGCGGTCATAGCATTCATTGAAGAAGTGCAGAAAGCCTTCACATAAGCGGTTGCGTTTCAAGGGCGCGTATGGCCCCTGCTGGCGCTCCCGCTTGCAGCCGCCCCGGCAAATCGTAAGCCATCGGCAGGAAAGGCAGGCGGGATCGGCCTTGCGGGATTCATTAAGGAATTGAACCAGCCGCGGGTGCTTCTCCAGGGCATAAAAGCTTTCCTCGTTGACATTGCCCAGCAGGCAATCATCCAGGGCATAGAAATCACAGGGGTAGACGCTGCCGTCGCTTTCAATCAAATAGTTGGGGAAGCAAAAGCCGTTGAGCCCGCAGGCGCCGGAGGGCAGGCCGCGCAGCATCTGGATCCAGTTGTCAAAGGGGCTGAGGCTGACATAGTGCCCGCTTTTGAAGTCCTGTTCATAGCGGTCAAAGAGGTCCACCAGGAACCTGCCGTAGGAAAGGGCGTCCAGCGCCGGGGGCTGGCCGGTTTCTTCCAGCGGCTCCATGCAGGGGATGAACTGGAGGTAGCCATGGCGTTTGAGGGCCTCATAAACCGCGGCGCCTTCTATCGCCACGCCCTTGTCCACCACGCACAGCACGTTGTAGTCGATGCCTTTGTCTTTTAATTTGGAAATCGTGTTCAAGATCTGCTCATGGGTGGCTTGGCCGTTTGCGGTGCGGCGGTACCGGTCGTGCAAAGCCTGTGTGCCATCCAGGGACACGCCCACCAGGAACCTGTTGTCATGGAGCACATCCAGCAGGTCTTCTTCCAGGTGGTAGCCATTGGTCTGCAAGGCGTAGGTGACAGGCAGCCCGCGGTGGTTGCGTTTATTGACTTCTGCCACCCAGTGGCGGTAGAAATCGGCGCCCGCCAAGGTGGGCTCCCCGCCCTGGAAGGCGAAGGTGACGGGGCCATCGGCAAAGGTTAAAGCCCGGCGGATGACGGCCTTTGCGGTCTGCTCGGTCATGGGCGCGTAGATGCCGCCAGCGCGGTTTGCCATTTCATCAAAATAAAAGCAGTAGGTACAGCGCAGGTTGCAGGCCCCGGAGACCGGTTTAATCAGTACATTCATGCGGTAGGAAACACCCTTTCATTGCCCTGTAGTATAGCGTTTTCTCCGCGTTCAGACAAACCGGAAACGGTGGGTTGTTGGGTGTTTAAGGGCCGGCTTTGTTGGACATAATGTCTTTGTTGGTTGACCAACAAGAATGAATAAACACCATGGGAGTACTTTTTTATGTTGAAAATCGCAGTGATCCTTGGCAGCACCAGGCCCGGCCGCAACGGCGAACAGGTGGCGCAATGGGTGATGAACCAGGCGAAGCAGCGCGGCGACGCGCAGTTTGACCTGATTGACCTGAAGGAAATCAACCTGCCCCTGCTGGATGAGGCGGTTCCCGCCGGCTACGCCCAGTACGCCAATGAGCACACCAAGGCCTGGGCTAAGCTGATTGCCCAGTATGACGGTTATGTCATCATTACCCCGGAATACAACCACGCCCCGGGCGCCGCGCTGAAGAACGCCCTGGACTTCCTCTACCAGGAATGGAACAACAAGGCCGTGGCCTTTGTTTCCTACGGCAGCGCCTATGGCGTGCGCGCGGTGGAGCAGCTGCGCCTGATCGCCGGGGAACTGCAGCTGGCCGACGTGCGCAGCCAGGTTCAGCTGAGCCTCTACCAGGACTTTGAGAACTTCTCCGCCTTCAAGCCCCAGGCCCACCAGGCCGACAGCCTGACCACCACCCTGGACCAGCTGGTCGCCTGGAGCGGCGCGCTGAAACCCCTGCGACAAGCTTGAGGAGAGAATGTTCGTCTTTTTGCGAACAATCAGGCAAGAAACCGGACGGAATCAACCTCAAGCCCTAAAAACACGAACATTAAATTGTTAGAATTATAAAAAGTTCGTAAATTCGTTGACTTTTGCCCCGCAAGGCGCTACCATCAATGTGCGGGGCTTTTTCTTTTGTTTTGAAGGCTCCGACAAATAAACGACAACGGGCTGCTTGTTCTCCGGGCCGCCCCTTTGTATTTGAAAGGGAAGTTCACATGAAAAAAGTCGCGATCATCATGGGCAGCAAGAGCGATTGGCAAATCGCCCAGAAGGCGGTGGATGTGCTTTCGTCCTATGGCATCCCCCACATGGTGATGGTGGCTTCCGCCCACCGCACGCCGGAATTGGTGCGGGACTTCGCCCTCTCCGCGCGGGAGAACGGCTTTGGCGCCATCATCGCGCTGGCGGGCATGGCCGCCCATTTGGCCGGCGCCATCGCGGCCAACACCACGCTGCCGGTGGTGGGCGTGCCGGTGAAGTCCGGGGACCTGGGCGGGCTGGACGCCCTGCTGTCCACGGTGCAGATGCCCCCGGGCATCCCGGTGGCCACAGTGGCTGTCAACGGCGCTGCCAACGCCGCCCACCTGTGCGCCCAGATGCTGGGCATCACTGATGAAACCCTGAAAAACAAACTGGCAAAACAACGCGAAACCATGGAGCGGGAAGCCATCATGGCCAATGAAGCGCTGCAAAACGAGCGGTCAGGAGAAGCAACATGACACAAGGGCAACTGATCTACACCGGGAAAACCAAGGACGTCTACCAGCTGGCGAACGGCCACTGCCTCTTGAAATTCAAGGACGATGTCACGGGGGAAAACGGCGTGTTTGACCCGGGCGCCAACACGGTGGGGCTGAGCATTGATGGCATGGGCCGGAAGAACCTGGCGGTAACGGCGCGTTTCTTCAAACTCTTAAAAGAAGCGGGCATCCCCACCCATTTTGTTTCCGCAGACCTGGACAAGGGAGAAATGGAAGTGCTGAAAGCCGTGCCCTTTGGTAAGGGGGTGGAGGTCATCTGCCGCTACCGCGCGGTGGGCAGCTTCATCCGGCGCTACGGCGCCTACATCAAAAACGGCGCGAAATTGGACGCTTATGTTGAAATGACGATTAAGGACGACGCCAAGGGCGACCCCCTCATCACCAAGGACGCGCTGGCGGCGCTTCACATCATGACGGAAGCGGAGTACGACAGCATCGCGGAACAAACCCGGCGCGTCACAAAACTGGTGGCGGACGAGCTGGGCAGCAAAGGCCTGGAGCTGTACGACATCAAGCTGGAGTTTGGCCGGGTGGACGGGAAGGTGGTGCTGATGGACGAAATCTCCAGCGGCAACATGCGCGCCTACGACAAAGACCGCTCCGTCCAGGCGATGGAGCTGGCCGACAGGATTCTGGGGAGCAAAGCAAGCAATGGCTGATTTCCACGAAGAATGCGGCGTCATCGGGGTTTTCGCGAAGCAGACCGGGCCGGTCGCCCATGACGCCTACCTGGGCCTGTGCGCCTTGCAGCACCGCGGGCAGGACAGCTGCGGCATCGCCGTCAATGACCAGGGCCTTTTCCGCCTGCACACGGACACGGGCCTGGCCAGCGAGGTGATGACAGAAGGCGCCCTCCTGGCCCTGGGCGAGGGGCGGATGGCGGTGGGCCATGTGCGCTATGGCCTGGATGAAAAGGCGGGGCGGATGGACATCCAGCCGCTGGTGATCGCCCACCGCAAGGGCCGCCTGGCCCTGGCCAACAACGGCAGCCTGGTGAACTACGGCAGCTTGCGCGACCGCTTTGAGGACGAGGGCTTTATCTTCCACACGACCTCTGACGCCGAGGTCATCTCCGGCCTCATCACCAAGGAGCGGCTGACCGCGCCCTCCACCGAGGCCGCCATCTCCCGCGCGATGGGGCAATTGGAAGGCAGCTATACCCTGGTGGTGATGACCACCAAGAAGCTGATTGCCGTGCGCGGGCCCATGGGCCTGCGCCCCCTCTGCCTTGGCGTCAAGGAGGACGGCACCTATGTGGCGGCGTCAGAAACCTGCGCCCTGGACGTGCTGGGCGCCAGCTTTGTGCGCGACGTGGAACCGGGTGAGATCGTGGTCATCACCGATGAAGGCCTGACCAGCATCACGACCCACTGCCAGACACACAAGCAAAGCCTGTGCGTGTTTGAGTACATCTATTTCGCCCGGCCCGATTCCGTGATTGACGGGGTGTCGGTGCATGAGGCCCGTGTGCGCGCGGGCGAATTCTTATCGAAAGAACACCCGGTGGAAGCCGACCTGGTGGTGGGCGTTCCGGACTCGGGCATCGACGGCGCCATCGGCTATGCCAGGGCTTCCGGCATCCCCTACGGCCTGGGTTTCATCAAAAACAAGTACATCGGCCGCACCTTCATCAAGCCCGCGCAGAACACGCGCAAGGCCGGGGTGCACATCAAATTGAACCCCCTCTCCGCCGTGGTGCGCGGCAAGCGGATCGTGCTGGTGGATGATTCCATCGTGCGCGGCACCACATCAAGGGAGATTGTGAGGCTGCTGCGAAAAGCGGGGGCGACGGAAGTGCACATGCGCATCACCTCCCCGCCCTTTATCAACCCCTGCTACTACGGTACCGACATCAAGTCGCGCGAGCATCTGATCGCCTGCAAGTACACGACAGAGGAAATCCGCGACCTGATTGGGGCGGACAGCCTGGGCTATCTAAGCCTGGAGGGCGTGAAGGGCATCGCCAAACCCCTGCCCAGGGAACGGCTGTGTACCGCCTGCTTTGACGGCAGTTACCCCACCCACCCGCCGCGGGTGAGCCAGCGGGAGAAGTACGCGCAGCGCCTGATGCGCGTTGGAGGATGAGATGAAAAGCAACAGCGAGCGCTACAAAGCAGCCGGGGTGGACATCAACGCGGGCTACCGGGCGGTGGAACTGATGAAGGATTCGGTGGCGCGCACCCGGATTCCGGGCGTGCTGTCGGGCCTGGGCGGCTTTGGCGGCCTGTTCGCCCCGGACCTTTCAGGTATGAAAAAACCGGTGCTGGTGTCGGGCACCGACGGCGTGGGCACAAAGCTGAAGCTGGCTTTTTTGATGGACAGGCATGAGACCATCGGCATAGACTGCGTGGCCATGTGCGTCAACGACATCATCTGCGCGGGCGCCAAACCCTTGTTCTTTTTGGACTATGTGGCGGTGGGCAGGAATGTGCCTGAAAAGGTGGCCGCCATCGTGTCAGGCGTCGCCGAGGGCTGCGTCCAGGCCGGCTGCGCCCTGATTGGCGGGGAGACCGCCGAGATGCCCGGGCTGTACGCGGAAAATGAATACGACCTGGCCGGCTTCGCCGTCGGCATCGTGGATGAGGAAAAGATGCTGAATCCCGACAGCGCGCAGGCGGGGGATGTGCTGATCGCCCTGCCCTCCAGCGGCCTGCACTCCAACGGCTTTTCCCTGGCGCGCAAGGTGCTGAACGTGGAGCAGGCGGATTTGACAAAGCCTGTGGATTTCCTCGGGGAGAGCCTGGGCGAGGCCCTGCTGCGCCCCACGCGCATCTATGTGAAACCGGCTTTGGCGGCGATGGAAAGCGCGGCCGTCCGCAGCATTGCCCACATCACCGGCGGCGGCTTTTATGAGAACCTGCCCCGCGCGCTGACACCGGGCCTGTGCGCGGCGGTGGACAAGAAGAGCCTGCCGAGGCTGCCCATTTTTGAGCTGATTGCCAAAACCGGCGGCATCCCGGAGGAGGAAATGTATGCCACCTTCAACATGGGCGTGGGCCTGTGCCTGGTGGTGCCCAATTTGGAGGCGGACAAGGCGCTGAATGCTCTTAAAAACGCCGGGGAAGCGCCCTTCATCATGGGTGAGGTGCGGACCGGGGAGGACGGGGTGACGTTTTGCTAAGGGACAGGGCGAAGGTCGCCGTGCTGGTCTCCGGCGGCGGCAGCAATTTACAGGCCATGCTGGACGCGCAGGAAAGCGGAAAACTGAAAAGCGGGCAGATTGAACTGGTCATCGCCGACAGGCCGGGGGCCTATGCCCTGGAGCGGGCGCAAAAAGCCGGGGTAAAGGCCTTTGAAATCAACCGGAAAGACGCGGAATTTGAGGACAGGGTGCTGAAAGCCTTTGATGAACACGCCATTGAGGTGGTGGTGCTGGCCGGCTTTTTGACCATCTTAAGCCCTAGATTTATCAAGCATTGCGGCAAGCCCATTTTGAATGTCCACCCCTCGCTCATCCCCAGCTTTTGCGGGGCGGGCATGTATGGCCTGAAGGTGCATGAGGCGGCGCTGAAGCGTGGCGTGAAGTTAACCGGGGCCACGATCCACCTGGTGGACGCGGTGCCCGACGGCGGGCCTATCCTGCTGCAAAAAGCGGTAAAGGTTCAAAAAAATGACAGCCCGGAAAGTTTGCAGCGCCGGGTGATGGAGCAGGCTGAGTGGGTCATCCTGCCCAAGGCGGTGGAAATGGTGTGCCGGACAATGAACCGGGAAAGGAAACAGCGTGGTGAAGCAAGTTTTTGACCTTGTGAGGGGCAACCCCTATCCGGGGCGCGGCATCATCATCGGTTACACGCCTTCGGGGCAGCTGCTGTCCGCCTACTTCATCATGGGCCGCAGCGAGAATTCCCGCAACCGGGTGTTTGTGAAGGACCCGGAGGGCTTTGCCATCCGTCCCTTTGTTGAAGAAAAGGTGGAGGATGCCTCCCTGATTTTGTACCGGCCCCAGCTTTTTGTGAAAGATTGCCTGGTGCTGACCAACGGCGACCAGACCGACACCATCGTGGACGAACTCATCCTGGGCGGCAGCTTTGAATCGGCTCTGCGCAAACGCCATTTTGAGCCGGACGCGCCCAACTACACCCCGCGCATTTCCGGCCTCGTCAAGTTTAAGGAAGAAGGGAAGTACGCCCTGTCCATCCTGCGAGCGGGGGATGATTCGGGGCAGACCTGCGAGCGGTTTTTCTATGAATATGAGCCGCTTCCCGGGGTTGGCCACTTCATCCACACCTATGAGACCGACGGCAGGCCCCTGCCTTCTTTCCGCGGGGAGCCGCGCAGGGTGGCAATCCCGGAAAACATGAAGGAGTTCGCAAATAATCTTTGGCAGGCCTTGAGCCCCGACAACAGGGTGGCGCTGTATGTGCGCAAGACCGACCTGAAAACGGGAAAACATGAGGATGTCCGCTTCAACCGCCATGAGACAGGAGGGCAAGCATGAAGGAACTGGCGCTGAAATACGGCTGCAACCCCAACCAGGCCCCGGCCAGGCTGTTCATGGCAGGCGGCGGCGACCTGCCCCTGCGCGTAATCAACGGCAGGCCCGGCTACATCAACTTTCTGGACGCGCTCAACGCCTGGCAATTGGTGAAGGCCCTGCAAGCAGCCACCGGCCTGCCCGCGGCCGCCTCGTTTAAGCACGTCAGCCCCGCGGGCGCCGCCATCGGCAAGCCTTTGAACGCGGCCCAGGCGCGCGCCTTCTTTGTGGAGGACATGGAAGGCCTCAATGACTCGCCCCTGGCCTGCGCCTACGCCCGGGCCCGCGGGGCGGACCGCCTGTGCTCCTTTGGGGATTTCATCGCTTTGAGTCATCCCTGTGATGTCACCACCGCCCGGCTGATTGCGAGGGAGGTTTCCGACGGCGTCATCGCCCCGGGCTACCTGCCCGAGGCCCTGGAAATCTTGAAAACCAAGCGCGGGGGCAACTACAGCGTCATTGAGATAGACGCGCATTATGTGCCGGAAAAACTGGAAAAACGTCAGGTCTTTGGCATCACGCTGGAACAGGGTTTCAACGACGCGGTGATTGACCGGAAGCTTCTGTCCAACATCGTCACAAAAAACAAGACCCTGCCCGAAGCCGCCGTCCAGGACCTGCTGGTGGCGCTGATCACCCTCAAATACACCCAGTCCAACTCCGTGTGTTACGCCCTGGATGGGCAGGCCATCGGCGTGGGGGCTGGGCAGCAATCCCGCGTGCACTGCGTGCGCCTGGCGGGGGACAAGGCTGACCTGTTTTTGCTGCGCCAGTATGAGAAAAGCCTGAACCTGCCCTTTGTGAAGGGGCTTGCCCGGCCCATCCGCGACAACGCGGTGGACGTCTTCTTGTCCAAGCGCGCCAAAGCGCAATTTGGAAAAGGCGGCTGGCAGGGCATCTTCACCCGTGAGCCGGAGTACCTGACGGAGGATGAGAAGCGGGCTTGTCTGGACAAACAAAGCGGTGTATCGCTTGCCAGCGACGCCTTCTTCCCCTTTGATGACAGCATCCTGCGCGCCAGGGAATCCGGCGTGTCCTATATCGCCCAGCCGGGCGGCTCCATCCGCGATGATGAAGTGATCGCCCGCTGCGACGCATACGGCATGGTGATGGCGCGGACCGGCCTCCGTTTGTTCCACCATTGAGGAGTTGTTGATGAAGATTTTGGTGCTTGGTTCGGGCGGGCGTGAGCACGCGGTGGTGAAGGCCATCAGCAAAAGCCTGCTGGCGGACACCGTGTATGCCCTGCCGGGCAACCCGGGCATGAAAGAAGCCGTCTGCCTGCCGGGCGATGTGCTGGACGTGCCGGGCACAGTGCAAACGGCGAAGGAATATCAGATTGATTTTTGCGTGGTCACCCCGGATGACCCGCTGGCCCTGGGCATGGTGGACGCGATGGAAACTGCCGGCATCCCCTGCTTTGGGCCGGATAAAAAAGCCGCAAGGATCGAGTCATCGAAGGTGTTTTCCAAGGAATTGATGCGAAAGCACGGCATCCCCACCGCGCGCTTTGCGGCCTTTGAGGCCCTGGAGCCCGCCCTGGACTACGTAAAAAACCAGCCCCTGCCCCTGGTCATCAAGGCGGACGGCCTGGCGAAAGGCAAGGGCGTAGTGATTGCGCAAACGAGGCAGGAAGCGGAGCAAGCACTCAAAGACATGTTAGTGGGCCGCGCCTTTGGCGACAGCGGCAGCCGGGTGGTCATTGAGGAGTTTCTGGAAGGGCCTGAGGTCTCCGTGCTGGCCTTCACCGATGGCAAGGCCATCGTGCCCCTGCTGTCGGCCATGGACCACAAGCGGGCAATAGACAAGGACCAGGGCATGAACACCGGTGGCATGGGCGCCATCGCGCCCAACCCCCTGTACACGGAGGCCGTCGCCAAGCAGGCCATGGAGACCATCTTCCTGCCCACCATCCGGGCGATGGAACAAGCGGGCTGCCCCTTTTCGGGCTGCCTTTTCTTTGGCCTGATGCTGACACAGGACGGCCCCAGGGTGCTGGAGTACAACGCCCGCCTGGGTGATCCCGAGACCCAGGCCGTGCTGCCGCTGCTGAAAAGCGATTTGCTTGCTGCCATGCTGGCGGTGCGAAACGGCACGCTCAAGGAAGCGGATTTGGTGTTTTCAAAAGCATCCTCCTGCTGTGTGGTGCTGGCGTCCAAGGGCTATCCGGGCGCGTTTGAAAAGGGTTTTCCCATTACCCTGAATCAGCAGCCCGACGCCATGGTGGACTACGCCGGGGTAACGCAGAAGGATGGGCAGCTGGTGACCGCCGGGGGCCGGGTGATGAGCCTGACCGCCACCGGCGCTGATTTGAACACGGCGATTGACAAGGCCTACGCGGCCATTCAACTGGTGCACTTTGAAGGGATGCGGTGCCGGGGCGACATCGGGGCCCGGGCTGTGGGAGGGACATATGGTACAGCGCGTATTCGTTGAAAAAAGGGAAGGCCTGGCCTTTGAGGCCAGCAACCTGCTGGCGGAACTGACCCAGTTTGCCGGGCTGGAGGGCCTGCGCTCCGTGCGCGTCATCAACCGCTATGACGTGGAAGGCCTAAGCCCGGCGGAATTTGAAGCCGCCATCCCCACGGTGTTCTCCGAGCCCCCCTTGGACACTGTGAGCCGGGAGTTGAAGCTGCCTGAGGACGCCTGCGCCTTCGCCCTGGAATATTTGCCCGGGCAGTTTGACCAGCGGGCGGACTCCGCGGCCCAGTGCCTGCAGATGCAAACCCTGGGCGACAAGCCCCTGGTGCGCACCGCGCGGGTGTTTGTGCTGCAGGGGAATTTGTCCCCGGAGGATGTGGACAAAGCCAAAGGCTACCTGCTCAACCCCGTGGAATCCCGCGAGGCCGGCTTTGACCTGCCGGACAGCCTGAAAATGGCTGCCTTTGAGCCGGAATTGCCGCCGGTCTTGAATGGCTTCCGCGAAATGGATGAGCAGGGGATGAAGGATCTGCGGGAAAGCCAGGCCCTGGCCATGGAGGAGGACGACCTCCTGGTGATGGTGGCGTATTTTCAGCAGGAAGGCCGCGACCCCAGCCTGACGGAGCTGAAGGTGATCGACACCTACTGGTCCGACCACTGCCGCCACACCACCTTTTTCACCGAGATCACTCAGGTGGATTGCGAGGACCCGGTGATTGCCCGGACTTTGAAAGAGGTCTTTGCCGCGCGGGAGAGCCTGCGGCGCAAGAAGCCCTTTTCCCTGATGGAAGTGGGCACGCTGGCTGCCCCCTTCCTCAAACAGTCCGGTCTATTGAAAGAGCTGGAGGAGACCGAGGAGAACAACGCCTGCACCATCCTCATCAAGGCGCAGACAATTCAGGGCGAAGAGGACTGGCTGCTGTTTTTCAAGAACGAGACCCACAACCACCCCACCGAGATTGAGCCCTTTGGCGGGGCGGCCACCTGCATCGGCGGCGCCATCCGCGACCCCCTGTCCGCCCGCGCCTATGTCTATGCCGGCATGCGCGTCTCCGGCGGGGGCGACCCCACCCAGAAATTGGAGGACACCCTGCCTGGCAAACTGCCCCAGCGGCGCATCGCCCAGGAAGCGGCGGCCGGCTTTGCCAGCTATGGCAACCAGATTGGCGTGGCCACCGGTTGCGTCAAGGAATACTACCACCCGGGCTTTGTGGCCAAGCGCCTGGAAGCGGGCGCGGTCCTGGGCGCCGCCCCGGCAAGCCTCGTCCGCCGGGAACGCCCCGCCCCCGGGGACAAGGTCATCCTGCTGGGCGGGCGCACCGGGCGCGACGGCTGCGGCGGGGCCACCGGCTCCTCAAAGGCGCACACCGTGGACTCGGTGGAGGACTGCGCCGCCCAGGTGCAAAAGGGCAACGCGCCGGAGGAGCGCAAGCTGCAGCGGCTGTTTCAAAACCCTGAGGCCTCCCGCCTCATCAAGCGCTGCAACGACTTTGGCGCGGGCGGCGTGTCCGTCGCGATTGGGGAATTGGCGGACGGCCTGCAAATTAATTTAGACAAGGTACCGGTGAAGTACCAGGGGCTCAACGCCACGGAGCTGGCCATCAGCGAATCCCAGGAGCGCATGGCGGTGGTGGTGGAGGAGAAGGACGTGCCCGCCTTCCTGGCGCTTTCGGCCCAGGAAAACCTGGAGGCCACCGTGGTGGCGGAGGTCACAAAAAGCCCCCGCCTGGTGATGCGCTGGCAGGGGCACACCGTGGTGGACCTCGCCCGGGACTTCCTCAACAGGAATGGCGCCAAAAAGCGGATGAACGCGGTGATAGAAACACCTAAACTTGAGCGCAAAGCAATCATCGGCAGCTTTTCAGAGGAATTGCTGAAATTGGCGCGGGACCTCAACGGCTGCTCCCGCCAGGGGCTGGTGGAGCGCTTTGATTCCACCATCGGCTCCGCCACGGTGCTGGCGCCCTTTGGCGGCATCCACCAGCTGACCCCGCCCTGCGCCATGGTGCACTGCCTGCCGGTCAAGGGGGGCACTGACACCGCCTCCTTCATGGCGCATGGTTATGATCCCTTTTTAAGTGAAAGCAGCCCTTACCACGGCGCCTATCTGGCGGTGGTGGAGTCGGTCAGCCGCCTGGTGGCCGCGGGCGCGCCGGACGAGGGTATCTACTTAAGCTTCCAGGAATACTTTCCAAAGCTGGGGCGCGACCCCAAACGCTGGGGCCTGCCGCTGGCCGCCCTGCTGGGGGCCTTCCG
>LSQX01059797.1_pt1 | contig 12198 bp, 9 predicted proteins | sample 654561 | NCBI WGS metagenome assembly LSQX01 (sample SAMN04489861, study PRJNA283612) | anaerobic digester metagenome | isolation source: 4 biogas reactors fed with cattle manure at either 37C or 55C with and... | place: Denmark: Kongens Lyngby | collected 2014 | reverse complement strand
CTGGGCGTTACCCAGGTAGCCAATACCGGTTATACCGTTTCTTTCGATTATGCCGGCCGGGAAGTAGTGAAGCTCCCCATTTTAAGCAAAGGGGTCGCCCTGCTGGAAACAAAGGTGCCCAGAAGGAAGACGCTTTACGCCCTCTGGGGGGATTATTTCCTTTGCCTTTGTTTTTTGCTCCTGAGCGCGGCAATCATTAAATCAAACTGGGCATTCTTGCAACACTGCCTTAGCCGCAGGTGCTAAAGCCGCAGTAGTCACAATAGCTGCAATGGGCATCGGGGATCATATAGCCGATTTTGCATTGGCTGCAGATGCGAATATTCTTGGGGCCCCCGGCAGCATTAAGGCGATAAGAAACCTTTCCCGTCGCCGCCCGGGCCAGTTCCTGCCCAATGAAATCTGTACAGGATAACACTGTAGTTTCCGGGTGCATTATGCAGGAGGGGCATTTTTCTTCCCGCAGTTTTTCCACGATTTTATCTACATCCACCCCGGCCCTTATGGAAATGGAAATAATTTTGGCCAGGGCATTGGAGAGGGGAGCACACCCCTCCTCACCTACCGAGGTAAACACCTCGCAAACCTGTTCTGTTCCATCCTCTCTTATTTCCTTGTTGACCGTCACATACAATTTTCCGCAAAAACCGATGCGCTTGCGCGTTGTCTGGCCGTAAGTGGTTTCCGGGCGCACCCGCGGCGCGGCCCCCCGCCTCCCCCCTGGTGAACCGGCCTCTTTTGTCCCGGTGGCAGTGGAGGTAATCACCTGGCTCTCCCTGGAACCGTCGCGATAATAGGTAACTCCTTTTGCCCCCGCCCGCCAGGCCTGAAAAAAGGCCTCCCGGCAATCTTCTACGGTGGCATCGTTGGGGGCGTTTATTGTCTTTGATACGGCATTGTCAACCCATTCCTGTAAAACAGTCTGCATCCTGATATGGCTGGAGGGTGCAATATCGTGGGCACAGAGGAAAAGAGCCCGCAAATCTTCAGGAATTTCCTTAATTTCACTGATACCCTCGGGCCCTTTTTCTCCAATTAACAGCTTGATGAATTCCGGGAGATCTTCGCCTTTTTGTTCCCGCCACATCTCCGCAAACACAGTATCGATCTGTAAAAACTGTTCGTCCATGATATTGCGGGCAAATCCCACTCCGAAAAGGGGTTCGGCGCTGGGGGAGGCATCAGCGAAAATAGAAAGTGATCCGGTCGGGGCAATGGTTACGGTTGCAGCATTTCGCTGCGGCAGCCCCAGCATCTCCCATACCGAACCCTTAAAGTTTGGAAATGTTCCCTTTTCCTCGGCGAGTTCCCAGGAGGCAATCTTTGACTGCACCATTATCTCTTTCATAACCTCCCCGGCAGCGAGGAAACCTTCCTCGGAGCTATAGGGGATCCCCTGCCGGATCAGATACTGCGCCAGGCCCATGACACCAAGGCCGATCTTGCGATTTCCTTTTATGATCCGGTCAATCTGGGGCAGAGGCGATCTATTGCGATCTATGACCCTGTCCAGAAAAAGCGTGGCGATCTGCGCAGTATACCGGATCTTTTCCCAGTCGGGAACAAAATGCTCCCCTTCCTTTTTAAGCATCCGTGCCAGATTTATGCTTCCGAGGTTGCAGCTCTCATAGGGCAAAAGAGGCTGCTCGCCACAAGGATTTGTCGCCTCTATTTCCCCCAGGTGCGGGGTTGGGTTTTCAGCATTGATGGTATCGTAAAACAAAAGGCCCGGCTCCCCGTTTAAATGAGCGTTTTGGCAGATCCGGTCAAAAACCTCCCGGGCTTTTAGCCTTTGTCCCGTTGGCTGATCATTGCGCGAATCCAAAAGGTCATACTCCTCATCATTTTCCACAGCTTCCATAAACCAATCGTTCACGCGTACTGAAATATTAAAATTGCTCAGTTCGTCACCCCGGCGCTTGCTGTCGATGAACTCCATGATATCGGGATGGTTATAATTCAATGTGGCCAGGCTGGCACCGCGCCTGCGCCCGCCCTGGCGTATCTCATCGCTGACTTTATTGTAGACGGAAAGAAAGGAAAGAGGCCCTGAGGCCTGTCCGCCTGTGCTCTGCACAATAGCACCCTTATGGCGGATTTTGCCCAGGTAATAACCTACCCCGCCGCCGCTTTTTTGGATCAAGGCAGAATGTTTAAGAGTTTCAAAGATGCTTTCCATGGAATCGCCGATCGGCAGCACAAAACACGCCTGGAGCTGCTGCACCGGGGTTCCCGCATTCATAAGAGTCGGGCTGTTGGGAAAAAATAGCCCTGTTCCCATTATTCCATAGAAAATAAAAGCCAGGGTTTCATCGACTTTCCCGTCTTCCCCCGTTGCTATATCCTGGGCCACCCTTTCCAGCATGCCAGGCCAGTCCTCGCAGGTGTTGCCTTGCGCATCGCGGCGGAAATAGCGGTTGGCGGCTACTTTCAGGGCATTTTCCGTAGGGGTTGCCTCTTCCAGGTTACCGGCAAACCGTTTCATATCCTCAAATGTAATTTTAATTCCCGCCCGTTCCTTCACCGCTTCCACTATCTTCAAATATTTGGATGGCAATCTGTTTGTTTTCATAAAAATCCCCTTTTTAATTTTATTTGGGGAGCGTCTCCTTTCCCCTCAAGTTGCCGGCAGATCCCTCCAGTTTTTATTCTTTTAAAGTGTGCCCACTCTATTGTTTATATAATCGTATAAATCTGTTCCACAAGCGGATAATATATAATGGCAAAAAAATAATTTCGTTTTCAAGGGAGTGAAAAAAGTGACCTGTGGACAGTACTCCGTAGCCAACCTAACAGAAAAAGAGCTGCAAAAATTGAAGGAAGCAGAAGAATCTTTTAACCGCCAGCTAAAAGCTCAAAACGCAGGGGAAAAAGAACAGGAAGTAGTACTCGTTGCCTACTCGCACGGGCATTAATAACAAAACTGGACTGTCTTTAGAAAACTAGGCATTTGATTAAAGTTGCTTTTCCTTGAACAGTTGCCGCACATCGCTGATCAAATACAGCGAACCGGCAACGAGCACCAGATCCGGGGCCCTGGCCAAAGAAAGAGCCAGCTTCATGGCATCGGAAATGTTTTCTTTTACATGGACAGGGCCGGAAACCATTGTTGAGGCAATCCTTTCCAGCTCATGGGGATCTGCAGCCCGGGGACTGTTGGGAACCGTAATCACCAATAGATCCGCTATAGGTAAAATTTCCTGCAGAATACCGTCTGCAGCCTTGTCACTAAGGATCCCGAGAACAAGTATCAGGCGGCGAAAAGCAAAAATCTTTAAAACCCGCCGCAGGTTCTGGAATGCTTCAATGTTGTGGGCACCATCAATCACCACCAAGGGGGAGCGGCGTACAATCTCCAGTCTGCCGGGCCAGTCGGTTTTATCCAGGCCCATGCGGATCGAATCCTCCGGCAGCTTGAAACCCCGCTCCTGCAAGAGCTCCAAAGAGGCCAGGGCAAGGGCGGCGTTGTTAAGCTGGTAATCCCCCAGCAGTTTTATATGTAAATTGGAGAGATTTCGCTTTAGGCCCCGATAGTGAAAACTTTGCCCCTTTAGATCACCTGACACTTTTTCCGCATAAAAATCCTTCCCCAAACTGAAAAAAGGCACTTTCTTTTCCCGGCAGGCACTCCGGATCACATCCAGGGCGGAACCCTGGGCCAGGGTCGCCACCGGGCTGCCTGCTTTGATAATCCCCGCTTTTTCCCCGGCAATCAGCTCTACACTATTGCCCAGGACCTGGGTATGTTCCAGGCTGATTGTGGTGATGGCCGTAGCTAAAGGTTGGACTACATTGGTAGCATCCAGCCTGCCTCCCAATCCTACTTCCAGAACAACGATATCGGGTGATTCTTCAGCAAAAAAAGCAAAAGCCAGTGCAGTAACCACCTCAAATTCCGTGGGATGCCCATAGGGGGATTCCGTTGTGATCTTCTCCACCAGTGGCTTTATCCTTTTTACAAGTTTTACGAGGTGTTCCCTGGGAATATCCTTCCCATTGATAGACATGCGGTTGGTGAACTGCTCCAGGTAGGGCGAGGTGTAAAGCCCCACCCTGTAACCGGCAGCTTCCAGAATAGAGGCCGCAAAGGCAGCGGTGGAGCCTTTACCGTTGGTGCCGCCAATATGCAGGAATTGAAGTTTTTTATGGGGGTCTCCCAAGTATTGGAGCAGCAGTTCAATTCGTTGCAACCCCTGGTTCATACCAAAGCGGGCAATACCGTGAATCCAGGAAAGAGCCTCCTGGTAATCCATTTTTATGCACCCCCAAGCTTTCTTAATTCCGCAATCCTTGCTGCAAGTTTTTCCCGCCTACCCCTTAGCTCTTCCTTTTTGTTCTTTTCTTTGGCAACGATATCTGCAGGGGCTTTATGCATAAAGTTTTCATTGTCAAGCTTGGCAGCTGCTTTTGCCAGGTCTTTTTCCACCCCCAGCAGGTCTTTTTCCAATCGGGCGATTTCCTGGGGAAGATCAATAACTCCTTCCAGAGGCAGATAGATCTCTATTTCATCCACCAGAGCAGTCAGCGCCTGGGAGGGTTTTCCTTCGCTGTCCTTAAGAAAGGTGACCTGTTCTACCCAGGTCAGTTTTTCGAGAAACACTTGTTCCTTTTGCAGCAAAGCACGCACTTCGTGCGGAACCCTTAAAATTACCGGCGTTTTCCGGCCCGTTGTCAGCCCAATTTCGCTGCGCAGATTGCGGATTGCCCGGATCAGGTCCATGACCAGGTCCATCTCCCGCCGGGCCTTACCATCCGTCAATCTATCCTGCGGTTCCGGCCAGGGGGCGATAACCAAAGATTTTTCGGAGGAATTTTGCGGCAGATGCTGCCATATTTCCTCCGAAATAACAGGCATGAAAGGATGCAAAAGTCGCAAGGACCCCTCCAGGACATGGAAAAGAACAGCTTTTGTTCTTTGCTTCTCTTCCTCTTCTTTCCCGTAAAGATAAACCTTGCTCAGTTCAATATACCAATCGCAAAAATCACCCCAGATAAAATCATAAACCGTGCGCGCCGCCTCCCCCAGTTCGTAGTGTTCCAAAAGAGAGGTCGTTTTCTGCACCACCCGGTTTAAACAATCCAGGATCCAGCGATCATGCCGGTTCAGAACTTCCGGCAGCCCTGCCGGCTGGAACCCTTCCAGGTTCATGAGCACGTAACGGGAGGCATTCCAGATCTTATTGGAAAAATTACGGCTGGCCTCCACGTTTTCGTCCCTGAAGCGCTGGTCGTTCCCGGGAGCCTGGCCCGTAATGAGAGTAAAGCGCAGCGTGTCGGCACCATATTTCTCAATAACCTCCAGGGGATCCACGCCGTTCCCCAGGGATTTGCTCATTTTTCTTCCCAAAGCGTCCCGCACCAGACCATGCACGCATACTTCCGTAAAAGGAATATCTTTCATAAATTCCAGGGACATAAAGATCATGCGCGCTACCCAGAAAGAAATAATATCGTAACCAGTAACAAGCACGCTGGTCGGAAAGTAATGCTCCAGATCGGGGGAGCTATCCGGCCAACCCAGGGTGGAAAAAGGCCAGAGCGCCGAGCTGAACCAGGTATCGAGCACGTCGGGATCCCGCTGCAGTTCAGTTCGACCACAGGAGGGGCATTTGGCGGGATCTTCCCGGGAAACGATCAGCTCCCCGCAATCACAGTACCATGCCGGGATACGGTGTCCCCACCAGATCTGGCGGGAGATGCACCAGTCCCGAATATTTTCCATCCAGTTCAGGTAAGTATGCGTAAAACGTTCCGGAACGAAACGCGTTTTGCTTTCATTTACCACCTCGACGGCAGGTTCCGCCAAAGGCTTCATTTTTACAAACCATTGCAGCGAAACCAGGGGCTCGATCTCCGTTTTACACCTTTGGCAGTGCCCCACGGCATGCGAATAAGCCTCGATTTTATCCAGCAGGCCCAGTTCCTTCAGATCACCGATAACCCGCTGGCGTGCCTCGTAACGATCCATGCCAGCATACCGGCCCATCTCCGCAGTCATCAGCCCCTCGCTTCCGATCGCCCTGATCGTCTCCAATCCATGCCTTTGGCCGATCTCAAAGTCATTGGGATCGTGAGCCGGGGTGATCTTTACTGCCCCGGAACCAAAAGCCGGATCGACATATTCATCGGCAATTATCGGTATCTCCCTGTTCATCAGTGGAAGGAGCACCTTTTTACCCACCAGCCCCAGGTAACGTTTATCTTCCGGGTGAACGGCCACGGCGGTATCGCCCAGCATCGTCTCCGGCCTGGTGGTAGCAACGATGACAGAGCCGTCCCAGCCCACACCGGGATAGCGTATATGGGTAAGCGTGGAGTCTTTTTCCTCGTGTTCCACCTCTATATCGGAGATAGCCGTATGACAGCGGGGACACCAGTTAATCATGTAGTCGCCCCTGTAAATAAGCCCCTTTTCATAAAGCGAGACAAAGACCTCCCGCACAGCCCGGGAGCAACCTTCGTCCATGGTAAAACGCTCCCGGGACCAGTCGCAGGAAACACCCAGCTTGTACAGCTGGCGCAAAATACGTCCGTGATACTCCTCTTTCCATTCCCAGGCCTTTTGGAGAAATTTTTCTCTCCCGACATCATACCGCGAAAGGCCTTCGGAGGCCAGATGTTCTTCGACCTTGTTCTGGGTGGCAATTCCGGCGTGATCTGTGCCGGGCAGCCAGAGAGTATCAAAACCCTGCATCCGCCTCCACCTTGTCAGGACATCCTGAATGGTGTTGTCCAGAGCGTGTCCCATATGCAGGGAGCCGGTAACATTGGGCGGAGGAATAACGATTGTAAATGTCTTTTTCCCCTCTTCCCCGGCGGCATAAAAGTAATTACTTTCCAGCCAGAATTGATAAATCTTATCCTCAACCTCTTTTGGTTCGTAAACGGGTGGAAGGTTAACAGTCATCCTTCTGTTCCTTTCTCTGATAGTTACACTGCAATAATATTACCTAAAATCTTCTTTTTTATCTTACAATCTTCGGTAAACAAAGTCAACTTTAAGATTTTAATATGGCGAATGAAATAACACAACAACCTTATTAAAGTGAGGGGGCTAACGTTATCAAAGACATTTTTTTAGTCTTGTATAAGCCAGGTAAGGATTTGCAGCGAAATGTTAACCTTCTCGTTTGTAATGATTGACAATTCATTATTTTTCTATTATCATGATTTTAGCCTTGAAATGCGAGAGGATGTGGTGATAAAATTGCGGCAGAAGATTTTACAATTGCTCAGGGACAAAAGTCCCGCCTACATTTCCGGAGAGGAAATGGCACGCTCCTTAGGTGTAAGCCGCACCTCTGTCTGGAAAAATATACAAGCCCTGCAGCTGGATGGTTACTATATCGAGAGCAGCCCGCGCCTGGGCTACCGCCTGACAGGTGTTCCCGACCTTCTTTATCCCGCGGAAATAATCAAGGGGTTGCAATCCAGGATAATCGCCTCCGCCCCCGAGTTGATCTGTTACTTTCGACAGGTTGATTCTACCAACACCGCTTTAAAAAACCTGGCGGACCAGGGAGCGCCTGAGGGAACCATAGCAATTGCCGAGGAACAAACCGGAGGCCGGGGAAGGCTGGGGCGTTCGTGGTCTTCCCCCGCAGGAAAGGGTATTTCGCTTTCAATCTTATTAAGGCCTTCCCTGGCGCCGGGGGATACACCGCTTTTTACCCTTATGACCGCAGCAGCCGTAACGCAAGGCATCAATAACGTGGCACCCGGTCTTTCCATAGGAATTAAATGGCCTAACGATCTTCTGATCAGCAGGCGCAAGGTTTGTGGTATCCTGACTGAAATTAAAGCAGAAGCCGATCTGCTTCATTATCTGATTATCGGCATAGGCATTAATGTCAATTCAAAATTAGAAGATTTTCCTCCGGAGCTTAAAAAAATTGCCACATCAATCTATCTTGAAAACAATAAAACAGAGGTTTCACGGCAGAAGCTTACCTGCAGTATCCTCCAGAAGCTGGACGATTTTTACCGGAGATATTTCTTAGAGGGTCCAGGATTTATTCTGGCAGAGTGGAAAAAGTATAATATTACCCTGGGCAGGAAAATAACGATTAACACTTTCCGCGATCGGATTACCGGTACAGCGGTCGGCCTTTCTCCCCGCGGTGCCCTTATCCTTGAAGAAAAAGATGGTACAAGAAGGGAGTTTCACTCAGGAGAGGTTACGCTGAGGTAACGCAAGGGAAATGCGCAACAATGGTGCAGATAACATAATAAGAAATTAATGGAGGCATGAAATGTTCCCAACAAAATATATTATTTTAAGCGGCCTTTTTGCTGCTATTATGGCCTTGCTTGCCCAAATATCAATTCCCATACCCTTCAGCCCGGTTCCCATTACGGGACAGACATTCGGCGTCTTTCTCACAGGAGCTATCCTTGGGGGGCGCTGGGGCGCTGTCTCCATGCTAACTTATATTTTCATCGGTGCCATCGGCTTCCCTGTTTTCTCTTTTGCTCAAGGCGGGATGCACATGCTGCTGGGACCAAGCGGCGGCTATATCTGGGGATTTATCCCGGGCAGCTACCTGCTGGGCCGATTTATCGAAAAACGGGAGTCCTATTTTTCAATGCTCACCGGAATGATTATCTGCATTGGCGCCATCCATTCTTTGGGAGCGCTGCAGCTGGCAATTATCGCCGGGCTTAACCTAGGCCAGGCCATAATGCTGGGGGTAATACCCTTTCTTCCAATGGATATATTAAAAGCTATTGCGGCTGCAGGCTTCAGCCTGGCAGTTAGGCGCCGGCTTCTCAAGATGGGTCTTATTCAATAAACGTGCACTTGTTGCAGAAAGGGGAAAAAAATGACCGATGATATAAATATAAAAAAAAGGATTGTCCTAATAGCTGCCACGCTGGGAACTTTTGTAACGCCTTTTATGAGTTCATCCATTAACGTAGCCCTCCCCGCTATCGGAGAACAGTTCTCCGCCAGCGCGGTCCTGCTGGGCTGGATTGCCACCTCTTATATTTTAACTACAGCGATATTTCTTGTCCCGCTGGGGAAAATAGCAGATATATATGGAAGGAAGAAAATTTTTTCTTGCGGCGTGTTGGTTTTTTCTATTTCTTCACTTCTTTGTGTTCTTTCGAAATCGATTGTTATGCTTCTATGCTTTAGAGTCTTACAGGGTATCGGAAGCGCGATGATTTTCAGCACATCCATTGCGATACTGACATCTGTATTTCCACCCGGTGAAAGAGGCAGGGCTCTGGGGATAAACATCGCTACAATTTACCTTGGGTTGTCCCTCGGCCCGATCCTGGGAGGGATATTGACACAGCATTTTGGCTGGAAAAGTGTTTTTATGATCATTCTACCGCTGTCACTGCCGTCGGTTTTCCTGATTCACTGGAAAGTGAAAGAGGAGTGGGCGGAATCACAGGGAGAAAGGTTTGACCTGACCGGTTCGTTAATCTATTGTGTTTCACTTCTGTCATTAATGTACGGCCTCTCCGTTATACCGACAATAAGAGGACTCTGGTTAATTTTAATTGGAATTAGCGGTATCGCCCTCTTCATCTGGTGGGAATTGAAAGTTGAAAACCCTGTTGTAAATATGAACCTTTTCAAGAACAACAAAGTGTTTACTTTTTCCAACCTGGCAGCGCTAATCAACTACAGCGCTACCTTTGCCATCGGTTTTCTACTAAGCCTTTACCTGCAATATATTAAAGGGTTCAATCCGCAGGAAGCGGGCCTTATAATGGTAGCGCAACCCCTGGTTATGACTCTTATATCGCCTTTGGCCGGCAGGCTTTCAGATAAAATCGAATCGAGAATTCTGGCTTCATCCGGCATGGCTGTTCTGGTACTGGGGCTTATACCCCTTGTCATCTTAAATGCACATACATCCCCTGCTTTCATCGTTTTTGATCTAATGGTTCTCGGTTTTGGCTTTGCGCTTTTTTCGTCCCCGAATACAAACGCCATTATGAGTTCCGTGGAAAAGAATTATTACGGAATCGCCTCAGCAACGCTGGCAACGATGCGGATGACCGGTCAGCTGTTCAGTATGGGGATAGTAATGCTCATATTTGCCCTGAACGGCATGGGAAGTACACAGATAACACCTCAAACTCACGGGCTCTTTTTAAACAGTAACAAAACAATCTTTATCATTTTTACCGTTCTTTGCATAGGCGGTATTTTTGCCTCACTGGCAAGAGGCAAGGCCGGCGAGAAGATTAACGATCCTTTACAATATCAACAGAGACACTAGGGCAGAGGGACGGTTCTAGCTGTCGCACTGCGGGGGAAGGGCCCTTATCCCCCCACCAGTACCTGGTAACGAATCAAGCTAAACCCATCAACAAAAACACCAATGTAGGTTTAGTGATCCCGGCAATTTATATCCGGGTTTACCGCACTATTTTTCCAATTCTTCCGCGGCTATAAGGGCAGCACCCAGGGCACCCACCGCCTGCGGCTCGTCCGGCACCAATACTTTAAACCCCAGACTTTCCCCCAGCGCCTCCCGAAGGGCGGTATTTTTTGCGACGCCTCCGGTCATCATCAGCTTCTCTTCCACACCTACGCGCCGGGCCATGCTTACCGTGCGCTCCACAACTGAATAAATGATACCTTTAATAATCTCTTCCCGTGGGTGGCCCTCGGCAATAAGGGAGACCACTTCGGACTCGGCAAAAACAGTACACATGCTGCTGATATGCGCTACATTAACCGTAGGTGGTGCGGGACGGGACATTTCTTCCAAATCAATTTCCAGGGCATGGGCCATTACTTCTAGAAAGCGCCCCGTTCCAGCGGCACATTTCTCATTCATTACAAAGTCAACCACTTTTCCCTGAGAATCAAGACGAATAACCTTGCTATCCTGACCTCCGATGTCAATCACCGTGCGTACTTCAGGATTAAGGTAAAAAGCCCCTTTCCCATGACAGCTTATCTCTGTAACCTTTTTATCGGCAAAGGGAGCGCTTACCCTGCCATACCCTGTGGCTACAATATACTGCAGATCATCCCTGGATAGCCCGCTTTCTTCCAGAGCCATTTTCATCGCCTTTTCTGCAGCCAACCTGCTGTTTGCCCCTGTGGGGATAATAATTGCTGCAAGCATTGCCCTCTTATCGAGAATGACAACTTCCGTTGACAAAGATCCGATATCAACTCCGGCAACTGGCAAAAAAATCCCTCCCATTTATTATTAGAAAATCTTTATCAATATAAAAAAATAGCTACTACCCGCATCTGCATCGCAAGGTTGTATTTTGCACAGACTCAGGACAGCATCTCCAAAAAACCGTCAATCCTGGTCTGAATCTGGCCGGAAGCATAATTACGATTATCCACGCAATCCCCATCCAAAACCAGAAAAGGAAGCCCTTCCTCTTGCAAAGATCTGCGGATTATATTTATAGAACCGTTACTCTGGCGGCAGCCCCAGTGAGAAAAATGAACCACACCATCGACTTTATAACGCCGCGCAAGCTCTTTGATTGTCTTTATCCTGCGCTCGATGTGGCCGTAATTGAAATGCGAAAGCATGCGGTACGCTATGTAATCCAGAGGGCTCTCTATATCCCTGGGTTCCCAGTAAACATGGTTAAAATCCTCAAACACTAATTTCGCCCCCCTTGCTTCGAAGTAGTCCATGATCCCGTTTTGATAAAAGGGCTGCAGATGCAACCATAACAGTTTATAACGGGGGAGCGGTTCTACGTTTTTGCTATTTCGCCTTTCATCAATCTTTCTTTCCAGCTCTGCAGCCAGGGTTTCATAAATGACAGGGACAGCCCTGCTCCCCAGACCGGTGAAGGAAAGATAAAGGTACGCAAAGGCATCTCTCGAGCTGAGAGGAGAATAAGGGTGCCTGCGAAGTTCGTTTACTTTGAGCATCGCCTGGCGGGTTTTTTCGGTATGGAGGACAGCCTCTTCCAATTTTTCTGCCCGCAGCCTTGTGCCGGCAACATCTTCCAGCCGGGTTATTATTTTCTGAAGCTGCCGGGTTACATACGCAAGAGTGCTAGCGTTATTTTCCAGCGGCGTATCCAGAAGGATAAATGGGCGATTATAGTGCCTTGCCAGGTTATTAAACATAAAAACCCCCCCCTCACAAAGATGGGAACTGGCGCAAAAGGCAGCAGGAACGGGGTAAAAATTTGAGATAAGCCCCCCCATCGCACAGCGATGAAAAGAACAGTTATCCCTGCTCCACC
>LSQX01297309.1_pt1 | contig 12200 bp, 9 predicted proteins | sample 654561 | NCBI WGS metagenome assembly LSQX01 (sample SAMN04489861, study PRJNA283612) | anaerobic digester metagenome | isolation source: 4 biogas reactors fed with cattle manure at either 37C or 55C with and... | place: Denmark: Kongens Lyngby | collected 2014 | reverse complement strand
GCCCTGGAAGGTGAACTGAGCGCGGCGCAGGCCAAGGTGGCGAAGCTGCTCGACGAGCATCAACTGCGCCAGGCACAGGATCAGGTGCCCAACCTCGAGCAGCAGATCGCCACCCTGCGCGGCCAGCTGGCCCAGCAGCAAGGGGCCGAGGCCGAAGCGCGCAAGCAGTTCACCGAGGCCCAGGCCGCTGTAGCCGCTTCCGGCCAAGAGGTCCAGGCTGCAAACAAAAAGGCCGCGGATCTGCAGGCCGAGCGGGATGGCCTGCGCGAGACGCTGACCGGCTGTCAGGCCACTATCAGCGAACTGCAGGGCAAACTCGAGGCGCGGCAGCAGGAGGCCCGGCAGCCGGCGCCGGTTGCCGCCCCGGTCCCGGCCACGGAGCCGAAGCCTGCCGAACAGGTCGCACCGCCGGCGCCGCAGCCCCTCGCCCAGGCCGCGGAGCAAACCCCGGCCGCCCCGGACCGTGATGGCGACGCCATCCCCGACGCCCAGGACCTCTGCCCGGATTCGCCGGCGGGTGCACAGGTGAATGCCCTGGGCTGCCAGCCCGGCAAAGGTCTGGTGCTTGAAGGCGTCCAGTTCAAGACCGGGACTGCCGAACTGGAATCCGGCGCAATGAAAAAGCTCGACCAGGTGGCCGCCTCGCTGGCCGGAAATCCTGAGGTCAAGGTCGAGGTGGCCGGTTACACCGACTCGGTGGGCGACCCCGGACGTAACCGGCAGTTGAGCGTGCGCCGCGCCCAGGCGGTGGTCGATTACCTTGCCGCCAGGGGCGTGACCAAGGGGAGGCTGACCGCCAAAGGCTACGGCCAGGAAAGCCCGATCGCCGACAACGCCACCGTTGATGGCCGAAGCCGCAACCGGCGGGTGGAACACCCGATCAAATAAGGAGCAATAAGAGCCGGGCCACAAAAAAAAGCCCTGTCGCCGCACTGGCGACAGGGCTTTTTTTGTGCACCGGCCCGGCCGCCGCGCACCGCCTCAGAAGAACCTGAGCAGGGCCAGGTTGCCGAGTCCGATGAGGAAACCGAGCAGGGCGCCGAACAGGTTGATGTACTTGAACTGCTCCTCCATGATCGACAGCAGCAGCCGTTCCAGTTGGAGCAGGTCCAGGCCGTTGACCTTGTCGGTCACCATGCGCTGAATATTGAGCGATTCGACCACCCCCGGCACCTCCGCCAGGAGCAGGCGGTTGGCCGTGCGAACGATACCCTCGCACATGCCGCGACGCACGCCGTGGGGAACGAGGTGGTCGAGTCGACCCACCGGACGGCTGAGCAGATCGTCGACCATGGCCCCGGTCAGGCCGCGAATGAGCCGTTCCGTCCGGCTGGCGCGGAACAGGGCGAGGATCTCGCTGACCAGGACCTCGCGCAGGTCGCGGCCGCGGTCGTCCGGGCAGAACTGGGCGGCGAGAGAGCCCAGCGACCGCCGGCCGCGGTCGAGCAGTTCCTCCAGGCCCACGTGGAGCAGCGCGCTCAGGCCGTTGCGCGTTCCCTCGGCGCGGAACACGGCCAGCAGCTGGCCGGCGCCGTTCTGACAGAGCGTGTCGAGCCGTTCCGCGCCGACGCGGTCGAGCAGCTCCGCCAGCGGTCGGGTCAGCAGGGTGTGTACCTGGCCGCCAAGCACGGCAACCATCCGCTCCTGCACCTCGGGGTTCTGCAGCCAGGCGATCAGGTCCTCCTGGCGGGTGTCCAGGTAGGCCCCGATCTTCTCCTCGAAGGTGTCCATATCGAGAAAGCCGCGGGCCATGGCGCCCACCGGGCCGAGGGAATCGAGGAAGTGGTCGACCCCGCCCTGAATGCCGCGGAGCACCTGGGCGCGGAGTACCGGGTCCGCCAGGTGCGCACCCATCTTCGGCAGGACAGTGGCGGCCAGCTGGCGGACGAGGTCCTGGAGCAGAGTGGTCAGTTCCGCCGGCAGCAGGTCGGCGACCGTGCGCCCCTCGGCGGCGGAACGGCGCAGGCTGTCGGCGAGGTAGTGGCCCAGCCACTCGGCGGTGCGCTCCGCGGCGAGCAGGTCGCTGACCACCTGGTCGAACAGCAGGTAGACCGTCTGGCGGCCCTCCGGGGTGACGAGGCTGTTCAGTTCGCGTTCGCCGAGGGCGTCGAGCCGCTCGAGGATGGATGCACGCAGCCGTATGGCGAAGTCTTCACTGGCCAGGTAGCGGTTCACCCCCTCGGCCAGCCGGTATTTCAAGGTCTTGACCCCCACCTGGAAATAGGCGCGGAAGCGGCGCGGAACGATCTCGGGCACTGCGCCCAGGTCGCGCCGGAGCACCTCGGCCAGGGTGCGCTCGACCAGGGCGGCGAGATGCTCCTGGAACGGCTCCTCGGAGAGGGCGGCGCCGATGTCGCGGCTGGTGAGCAGGTGACGGCCGACCATCTCACCGATGTTGGCGGCCAGCTGCTGCCGTTTGGCCGGAATGACGCCGGGGGTCATGGGCACCCGCAGCCCCCACAGGTGCCACGGCCGCAGCGGCCGGAAAAGCATGCGGATGGCGATCTTGTTGGTCAGGTAACCGATGAAGGCGCCGATGCAGGGCGGGCCGAGCAGAGCAGGATCGAAGGGCAGCACGGGGGTCAGGACCTGGGAGCGGAGGATGGGTGAAGGAGCGGCGCGAGTTCGCCGGGATGGGTGATCAGGTGACGGGCGCCGGCCGCGCGCAGTTCGTCGGCGCTGCGGAACCCCCAGAGCACGCCCACGGCCGCCATGCCGGCAGCCCGGGCAGTGTGCATGTCCGTGGCGGTGTCGCCGAGATAGAGCACCTCGGCCGGATCGAGGCCGAGTTCGGCGGCGATGGCCAGCGCTGCGGCAGGGTCCGGTTTTTTCGGCACGCCGGGCCGCTGGCCATAGAGCGGGGCAAAGGTCCAGTGCGGCAGCAGCTGTTCGACGCACAGCCGGGTGAAGGCGTCGGGCTTGTTGGAAAGCACGCTCATCCGGTAACCGTCGCCGGTCAGCCGGTCGAGCATCTCGGGCACGCCCGCATAGGGCGCGGTGCGCTCGTTCCAGGTGCGGCTGTATTCCCGTTCGAAGGCGGCCACCAGCGCGTCGACCTGGGCTGCGCTGCGCTGCTCGCCGGGCAGGATCCGCTCGGCCAGGGTGCGCAGGCCGTCACCGACAAACACCCGGTAGGCATCGGTCGGGTGCGCCGGCAGTCCCAGGGTGCCCAGGGCCCGGTTGGCCGCGGTGGCCAGGTCTTCGAGGGTATCCAGCAGGGTGCCGTCCAGATCGAACAGGATCGCCTTGTAGCGCATGGTGCCAGTCCTTTGCATGTGTCTTGTAAAACGTCGCCTGTCGGGCCTTTCCGCGCCCGACGTGGGGTGCATCATACCCACGCTCCGGCCGACCGTAAACGGTTTTGTCCGTGCCCGGGCCGAGCCATTCTCGGCCGCAGGGGTGAAAAACCATGGACGGGGTACCAGCTTTCTTTTAGGATAGCGGCGATGTCCTGCCCCCGCTTGCGGCCGCCAGTCGCAAGCCTTGCCGGGCGGAAAACATCCCGGCGGCCCTCCCCGTTGCCGTCCCCCGTCGCCACCTCTGCCGCAGCGAGCCCATGAGCCAGGAAACACCCAGTCCCGACGTGATGATCGACCTGATCAAGGTGAGCAAGGTCTATCCCCCCGATGTCCAGGCCCTGACCGATGTCTCCCTCACCGTCCGGCGGGGCGAGATCGTCTTCCTCACCGGCATGAGCGGCGCCGGCAAGTCCACCCTGCTCCGCCTGCTCAGCCGCATCGAGAAGGCGGACAAGGGGCTGGTCGAGGTGGCCGGCATCGACGTGGCCAAGCTGCCGCAGCGGCAGATCCACGTGCTCCGCCGCAAGGTGGGCATGGCCTACCAGGATTTCAAGCTCCTGCCCGAACGGACCGTGGCCGACAACATCGCCATCAGCATGGAGGTGGCCTACCGCACGCCCGCGTTCATCGAAAAGCGCACCCGGGAGTTGCTCGACCGGCTCGATCTGGCGAAAAAATACGCGACCCCGGCGGAGGAGCTGAGCCGCGGCGAGCAGCAGCGCGTGTCCATCGCCCGGGCCGTGGCCAACTTTCCGGAGATCCTGCTGGCCGACGAACCCTCGGGCAACCTCGACCCGGAAACAACCGCCCTGGTCATGGACCTGTTCCACGAACACAACCGCCGGGGCGCGACCATCCTCATCGCCACCCACGACCGCTCGCTCTACCAGGCGACCAGCCACCGGATGATCGAACTCCGCTACGGCCGGCTGCGCACCGAACCGGCCGAGGCCGTGGACAACGGCACCCTGCCCGGCACCGCCGTCCTCCCCAGTCTGACCGCGGTCGAGGAGGCCTAGGCGATGCGCTTTCTCGCCGTGGTGCTCCGCCACACCTGCCGCAACATGCTGCACACCTGGAAGTCGCAGCTCATGACCCTGTGCACGGTGGCCCTGTCGGTGCTCATCTTCGCCTTCTTCTACCTGATCTACTACAACGCCCTGCACCTCGGCGAGGAACTGGGCGACGACCTGCGCCTGGTCGTCTACCTGGACGAGGACCCGGCCCCGGCCCTGCAGGAGGAATACGCGCGGCGCATCGAGAAGTTCGACCGGGTGGAGCGGATCGAGTTCGTCAGCAGCAAGCAGGCGTACGAACGGTTCCAGGCGCAGCTCGGCGCGGACGCGGACGTGCTCGTCGGCGTGCCCGACACCTTCCTGCCGCCGTCCATGGAGGTCTACCCGGTGCGCTCGCTGGACAGCCTGACGCGCATCAAGCGGTTCTCCGACTACCTGCTCACCCTGCCGGGCGTGCTCAAGGTCCAGTACGGCAAGGAGTGGATCGAACGGTTCTACTCGTTCATCCAGCTGATGCGCATCGTCATCATCCTCAGCGGCTTCCTGCTCATCATGACCACCACCTTCATGGTCGCCCACACCATCCGCCTGACCCTGTTCGCCCGCCAGAAGGAGCTGGAGCTGCTCCGCCTGGTCGGCGCCACGAGCAGCTACATCCGCATGCCCTTCCTGGTCGAGGGCGCCCTGCAGGGGCTGATCGGCGCCGGCCTCGGCCTGACCGCCCTGGGTGTGCTGTTCAGCTGGATCCGCCTGCAGTTCGCCGGCCCGGCGGCCATCACCGGCCTGCCCTTCACCTTCTTTCCCTGGCCGATCCTCCTGGGCATGATGGCCGCGGCCACCCTGCTCTGCGCCTTGGGCAGTTTCTCCACCACCCGCCGCATCAACCAGATCTGACCCCCATGGTCCGCGCCGCCGCCCTCATCCTCGTTCTCGCCTGCCTGCTGGCGTCGTCCCCCTGCCAGGCGGCCGCGGCCGGCCAGCCGGCGAGCACGCTCACCATCGGCCGACTGCAGGAGGAGATCCGCAGCCACGAGGATCTGCTCAGCCAGAGCGGCGAAGAGGAGCGGTCGCTGCTCGACGAACTCGCCCGGCTCGACACCGACATCAGCCGGCAGCAGACCACTATTCGCGAAATCCAGACGCGCATCCAGGCCCAGGAGGCGGTACTCGCCGCCAAGGAGGCGGAACTCTCGGCCATCCGCACCAAGAACCAGGCGCTGCAGGACCACCTGATGAAACGGCTGCGGGCCTTCTACCTGATGGGGCCGCACGGTTTTCTCAATGTCGCCTTTTCCAGCCGCTCCCTGCCGGAGCTGCTCCTGGTCAACGACGGCTTCCGCTCGCTGGTCACCTACGACCAGGAGGTGTTCGCCACCTACCGGGAGAGCGTCACCACCATCGAGCGGGCCCGCCAGGCCCGGGAACTGGAGAGGGCGGTGCAGGAGAAGTTCCTCGAGGACGCCGACCGGGAGCACCGCGAACTGGCCACGACCGTGGCCGAAAAAAACACCCTGCTCGAACGGGTGCGCACCCAGAAGGGGCTGTACGAGCAGGCCCTGCGTGAAATGCGCAAGGCCGAGGGCCAACTGGACAAGACCCTGGCCGGCCGCAAACAGGCCAAGGCCCAGCAGGCCCGCGGCTTTGTCGGCAACCGCGGCGCCCTGCCGCCACCGGTCGTCGGCCGGCTGGTGCGCCGCTTCCACGACCCGGCCTCGGCCGACGACGACACCACCTTCCGCAACGGGGTCACCATCGCAGTGGCCGGCCGTGCCGAGGTGCGCGCCGTGTACGGCGGCGAGGTCATCTTCGCCGGCTACATGCGCGGCTACGGCAAGATGGTGATCATCGACCACGACCTGCAGTACTGCACCGTGAGCGCCCGTTTCGACGACCTCGCCGTGCGCGAGGGCGACCAGGTCAGCCAGGGCCAGGTGCTCGGCACCACCGGCGAGATCGCCACCCTGTTCGGCGACGGGCTCTATTTCGAGATCCGCCGGGGTACGGTGGCCGAAGACCCGCTCACCTGGTTCCGGCCCGGCGCGGTGGCCGGCCGCTGAACCGCCCGGGCAGCGCCCAAGCCGCTGTTTTCCCGCGGCACCGCCGATAACCGTTGCCTCGCCCGACCAGACCCGTTATTTTGACAACCTGCACTCCGCCCGACCGACGCGGCGCGTCCGCCGCCCCCCGGGAAACCGATCCACCCATTGCCTGCCCATCAGACCGCCCCATGAAACGGACCGCCCTCCTGCTCGCCCTGCTGTTCTCCTGCCTCCTGTCCCCTGCCCGCGCCGAGGAGAGCAAACAGGAACGCGACACCTACCGGGAGTTGGAAACCTTTGCCAACGTCCTCACCCTCATCCAGCAGTACTACGTGGACGAGGTGGACAGCACCAAGGCCATCGGCGGCGCCATCACCGGCATGCTCGGCTCGCTCGACCCGCACTCGGCCTACATGACCCCGGAGGATTTCAAGGAACTGGAGGAGGAGACCGCGGGCAGTTTCACCGGCATCGGCATCGAGATCACCATCCGCGACGGCGTGCTCACCGCGGTGGCGCCCATCGAGGACACCCCGGCGGACCGCCAGGGCATCCTCTCCGGCGACCAGATCCTCCGCATCGACGGCGAGATGACCAAATCCATGACCCTCATGGAGGCGGTCAAGAAGCTGCGCGGCGAACCGGGCAGCCCGGTGACCATCAGTATCCAGCGCGAGGGCTGGCCGGACGCGCGCGACTTCAACCTGGTGCGCGAGGCCATCCCGCTGCATTCGGTCAAGTTCAGTGAACTCGAACCCGGCTACGCCTCCGTCCGCGTCAGCAACTTCCAGGCGAGCACCACCCGCGACGTGCGCGACGCGCTCAAGGAACTGCGCGCCAAAGGGACGCTGCAGGGGCTGGTGCTCGACCTGCGCAACAACCCGGGCGGCCTGCTCGACCAGGCGGTCAAGGTGGCCGACATCTTCCTCGACAAGGGGGTCATCGTCTCCACCCGGGGCCGCGACAACCAGGAGCAGATGCTGTTCGAGGCCCACCCGGACGGGACGCCGGGCACCTACCCCATGGTCGTGCTGGTGAACGGCGGCTCGGCGAGCGGCTCGGAGATCGTCGCCGGCGCCCTGCAGGACCACAAACGGGCGATCATCCTCGGCACCACCACCTTCGGCAAGGGCTCGGTGCAGACCATCCTGCCCCTGCCCGACGGCGCCGGCATCCGCCTGACCACCGCCAAGTACTACACCCCCAGCGGCGACTCGATCCAGGCCACCGGCATCAAGCCCGACATGGTGGTGCCGCTCACCGCGGTCGACGGCAAGGACAACACCGCCGAGGCCAAGGCCATCCGTGAGAAGGACCTGCCCCGCCACCTGCCGAGCGAGGCCGCGGCTGCACAGACCCCGGAGCAGAAGAAAGAGACCACGGTGGCGACACCGGACACTGGGAACGGGGCGGAGGCGGACAGGGAGACGGACAAGGACGCGACCGGGACGACGCCGGACGAGGCCACCGGCACGGAGAAGCCCGCGGAGAAGACTCCGGACACCCCTCAGGCCGACCGGCGGCTGGAGCAGGACAACCAGCTGCGCACCGCGCTGATCGTCCTCAAGAGCCTCAACCTCGCCTCGGGCAAGCAGCCGGCCCGCGAGGCGAAGAAGGAGGAGGCCCGGGATCAGCCCGCCGGCGACGCGGCCAGGAACACCGAGAGGACAACACCGCCGCGGGACGTGCCCGCCGGCAAGCAGTAACCACCCCGCCGCGCGGGGGCCGGCCGCGGATCAGGCCAGGCCCAGGTCGCGCAGCACGCTTTTCTTGCCGGTCCAGTTCCGGCTCACCTTGACAAAAAGGTTGAGCCGCACCCGGCAGTCCAGCAGGCGGCCGATGTCGGCGGCCGCGCTCGTGCGCACCGCCGCCAGCATCCGGCCCCCCTGACCGATGAGAATCCCCTTCTGCGAGTCCCGCTCCACCAGGATGGTCGCCCGGATGCCCACCGGCCGGCCCTCCTCGGCCTCTTCAAAGGCGTCGATGAGCACCGCGGTCGAATACGGCACCTCGTCCCGGGTGAGCAGGAAGATCTTCTCGCGGATGATCTCCGCGGCGATGAACCGCTCGGTGGCGTCGGTGGGCAGGTCGTCCGGGTAGTACTGCGGCCCCTCGGGCAGGCGCGCCACCAACTCCGCGGTGAGCAGGTCGACGCTCGTGCCGGTGAGCGCCGAGATGGGCACGATGGCGGCGAAATCGTGCAGCTGCCGGTACCAGTCGATCACCGGCAGCAGCTGTTCCGGCGGCACCAGGTCGATCTTGTTCAGGGCCAGCACCACCGGGCAGCGGATACCGCCCAGGTAGCCGCGGTACTCCTCACGCCGCCGCTCGAGCCGGGCGGGCGCGCGGTCGGCGCTGTCGGCGAGAAACAGGGCCACGTCCGCGTCGGTGAGGCTCTCCATGGCCACGCGCACCATCTGCCGGTTCATCTCCTCGCGCGGCTCGTGCAGCCCGGGGGTGTCGAGCAGGATCATCTGGTAGCCCGGGGCGGTGACAATACCCATGATCCGGTTGCGGGTGGTCTGCGGCCTGGGGGTGACGATGGCGATCTTCTGCTGGAGCAGGTGGTTGAGCAGGGTCGACTTGCCCGCGTTGGGCGGGCCGATGATCGCCACCACCCCGGAGCGATGCGCATTCTGGTCCATAAACACTATCCTTTCCCGGCGAGGTGCCGAATATGACAAAGAAATTCGATGACAAAGCAGGCCAATCCTGCTATCTGCTGCACCTTACCATGACCCGAGAACTTCGCAACGTGTTCCCCCTATGATCGTCGCCGGCAGCCTTGTTGAATACATCGAGGGCGGCAGGTTCCTCTGCGCCCTGGTCGCCGGGGTCGCCGACCGGAAGATCCGCCTGCTCAACCAGAATGGCCGGGAGATCAACCTGCCCGAGTCGCGCATCATTGTCGCCTCGCGCACGGTGCACCCGCAGGACGCGAGTCGTGAGGAGCTGACCGCCGCGCTCCAGCACCGCGCCGGCCGACGTGCCGCCCTGGCCGAGACCATCGCCCTGGACGAACTCTGGGAGATCGCCAGCGAGGAAACGGCGGACGAGTTCGCGGTAGATTTCCTCGCCGAGCTGCAATTCGGCGCCGCGGTGGACGACGACCAGACGGCCGCCTTCCTGCGGGCGGTGTTCGCCGACCCGCTCTACTTCAAGTTCCGCAACGGCCGCATCGTCGTGCACAGCGCGGAGCAGGTGGAACAGCTGCAGACGCAGCGGCGACGCGAGGCGGAGAAGGCCGAGCTGCTCGCCCGGGCCGCGGACAACCTGCGGCTTCTTGCAAAGGGGCAGCCGGTCGCGGACGGGGCCTGGCCGGAGCAGGAGCAGGTGCTCGATTGGCTGGAGCAGTCGGTGCTGTTCGGCACGGACAACCCGGATGACGAGTTCATCCGCCAGGCGATGAAAACGGCCGGGCTGACCGGGCCGCACGACGGCCACCGGGTGCTCGTCCGCGCCGGCCGGTGGGACCGGGACGAGAACCTCGCCCTGCGCCGCGCCGACCAGCCGGTGGCCTTCCCCGAGCCCTGCCTGGCGGCGGCCGCGACCCTGGAGGAGGCCACTGCCGAAGAGCTGCTCGCCGACACAAAGCGCCGCGACCTGCGCCACCTCGACGTGCTGACCATTGACGGCAGCTCCACCCAGGACTTCGACGACGCCCTGCACATCGAGCCGCAGGCGGACGGCACGGTGCTGGTCGGCATCCACATCACCGATGTGACCCACTACGTGCCGGCGCACAGCCCGCTGTTCGCCGAGGCCCAGGAGCGCGCCACCTCGCTCTACTTCCCCGAGAACCTGATCCCCATGCTGCCTGACGCGCTCTCTGTTGGCGTGTGCAGCCTGCATCTGGGCCGGGTGCGGCCGTCCTTGAGCTTCCTCATCACCCTGGATGCGGACGGCCGGGTGCGCCACACCACCATCGTGCCCGCGGTGATCGAGGTCAAACGGCAGCTCAGCTACGAGGAAGCCGACAGCCTGATCGACACCGACCCGGCCCTGGCAGCGCTGAACGCCCTCCGCCTGCGGCTGCGCCAGCGGCGCATCGACAACGGCGCCCTGCTGCTCTCGCTGCCGGACGTGAGCCTGGATATCAGCGACCGCGACCAGATCCGGGTGCAGCTGTCGCCGGTGGACACGCCGGCGCGCAACCTGGTCTCCGAACTGATGATCCTTGCCAACGGCCAGGCCGCCGACTACCTCGCCAGCCGGGAGGCGCCCGGACTGTTCCGCTCCCAGCCGCCGCCGCGCAAGCGGCTCATCGCCGGGGCGCAGAACGCCATCGTCGACATCGCCCGGCAGCGGCGGTTTCTCGCCCGCGGCGAACTGACCACCCACCCCAAGCCGCACAGCGGCCTCGGGCTGAACAGCTACACCACCATCACCTCGCCCATCCGCCGCTTCCTCGACCTGGTCATGCAGCACCAGCTCGCCCACATGGCGCGCGGCCGGGGCATCCTCTTCTCCGCCGACGAGTGCCGCACCTTTGCCGGCATCCTCCAGCAGAAGCTCTCCCGCGCCAACGCCATCCGCCAGCAGCACCACCGCTACTGGATGCTGCGTTACCTGGAGGCGCGCGAGGGCCAGCGGATCAACGCCATGGTGCTCGGGCTCGGCCCCAAGAGGGTCAACCTGATGCTCTGCGACTGTCTGTTCGACGTGGATCTGCCGCCCAACCCCGCCTTTCCGGTGGAGCCGGGCGACACGGTGCGCATCCAGCTGGCGCGGGTGCGGCCGCTGGACAACGTTCTGCGGGTCGAGTGGTAGCGGGCGGCGTCAGGCGTACACCTCGGCGTCACGGAAACGCGGCGCCGCTGCGTCCTTGGCCGAGAGCAGCGGCTCGCCGGGGAAGGGCCAGGCGATGGCCAGGTCCGGATCGTTCCAGATGATCGCCCGCTCGTGCTCGGGCGCGTAGTAGTCGGTGGTCAGGTAGAGGAACTCGGCCGCCGCGGACAGCACCACGAAGCCGTGGCCGAACCCCGGGGGCACCCAGAACTGGCGCTTGTTGTCCGCGGACAGGTGCACCCCGGTCCAGCGGCCGAAGGTCGGCGAACTCTGCCGCAGGTCCACGGCCACGTCGAACACCTCGCCGCTGATCACCCGCACCAGCTTGCCCTGGGCCTGCTCGATCTGGTAGTGGATGCCGCGCAGCACCCCCTGGCTCGAGCGGCTGTGGTTCTCCTGGACAAACTCCGTGTCCAGCCCGGTCTGTTCGCGCCAGCCCCGCAGGTTGAAGCTCTCGAAGAAAAAGCCGCGTTCGTCGCCGAACACCCGGGGCTCGATGATGAGCACCCCGGGAATTTCCGTTGCCAGCACCTTCATTTCCCGCCCTCCCCGGCCCGACCGGCGTACATATTCTCGTAATACTGTTGATAGGAGCCGTCGAGCACGCCGGCCAGCCACTCGCCGCTGGCCAGGTACCAGTCGACCGTGCGCTCGATGCCCTGCTCGAAGGTCCAGCGCGGCGTCCAGCCGAGTTCGCGCTCGATCTTGCCGGCGTCGATGGCGTAGCGGCGGTCATGACCGAGCCGGTCGCGGACAAAGGTGATGAGCGAGCGCCGCGGCTGCCCGGAGGCCAGCGGCCCGACCTTGCGGTCGAGCATGTCGCAGAGCAGCTCGACGATCTCCAGGTTCTTCTTCTCGTTGTGGCCGCCGATGTTGTACGACTCGCCGGGCCGCCCCTCCCTGAGCACACGCACGATGGCCTCGCAGTGGTCCTCCACGTACAGCCAGTCGCGCACGTTGCCGCCGTCGCCGTAGACCGGCAGGGACCGGCCGTGCAGGGCGTTGTTGAGCATGAGCGGAATGAGCTTCTCCGGGAACTGGTAGGGGCCGTAGTTGTT
>LSQX01012203.1_pt1 | contig 12203 bp, 9 predicted proteins | sample 654561 | NCBI WGS metagenome assembly LSQX01 (sample SAMN04489861, study PRJNA283612) | anaerobic digester metagenome | isolation source: 4 biogas reactors fed with cattle manure at either 37C or 55C with and... | place: Denmark: Kongens Lyngby | collected 2014 | reverse complement strand
CCCCCAACTCCCTTCGCCAGAAGAAATCGCCAAGCTGCTGGAGGATGTGGAGTGAGGGCGGCACAAGGATCGGCGGCATCGCGGGCTTCACGAAACGGAGAGAATTCATTAGAAGAGGCTTGTGAACGGTTGGGGAGGTTATTTGGGGGGCAGCAGATCGCAGAAGCCAGAGGAGAGGAGGCGGGGTGGCGATGGGGGCAGCGATCGAGCCGCAGCGATGGAAAGGCGCGCTAGACGCAACGAGGTTGCCGGGTGTGTGGGCGCGGTGCGGGACTAGGAGGGGGCGGTTGAATGGGAAGTAGGGAGGGGCTGATGGGTGGCCCCTTCCTCTAGAAACCGGAAGTCTGTGGGTGGCCCCTTCTCGTCGCCCCTTCTCGTCCTCTGGTATCGAGGTGCTACTGCGCGCAGCTTTGACCGATAGCGCGAGGGAAGCCTTTCTTTGGCAACCGAACCCCCTCTCTAAGGGTTGGACGTGGACTGATTCATTGACAATCCTGGGCGAAGAATCAACTGGTGGTTGGGACAAAGCGTGACGACGACTGAACGTAAGGCAATACAAATAGAAGACTTACGTCAATTGCGTCAATCTTGAAAGCATGACGATTGTGAATTCGCAGGATACGAGCAGATTGGTCGGCGTAGATCGTCATTCGTAATTGACAAATTCTTAAATAGACGGTTGACAGACTTTCGGCGTTGGCTAAAATAAAATCAGGCCGAGGGAATGATCCCGCTCGGCCTGACGTGTGCCGGTTGGTTCCGGCGACTTGACTGTTGCAGCATTAGTCTACCGGGTCAAACCATGAAAATCAAGGTTCAGGAGCAGTTTCTGGCCGCCGGCACGCGTCCTCACTCTCTGTTTGTAGGAGGACACCTATGTCCGACTGGATTGAGGGGCCCGTCACCTGGGTGATCGACGGGGACACATTCGACATGAAGGTCGAATGGGTCGGCAGGCACAACTCCCGGCAGTACAAGGATACCGAGCGGATTCGGCTTGAGGGGATTGATGCTCCAGAGGCCGGATCACGACTTGGCGAGTCAGTGACGGACCGTTTGCAGCGACGGCTCCTTGCGAAGCGCGTCCACTGTACGGTCAAGGCTCGTGACACCTATGGCCGGCTGGTCTGCCAAGTGAAGGTAGTCACGCCGAGCACCAAGGTCTAAGGAGTTGTTCCCATGGCGGTGGTCAGGCGGAGACTCGGCGATATTGCGAAGATCTACGTCGGGATTCCGACCAAAACCTCCGACCTCCATGAGGCCGGGCGGTCAGGGAATGTCTTGACCGTCCGGTCTCTTACGGGGAACGGCATTGACCCCGACGAACTGGTGAGGGCCATTTTCGACGGTCGGGACCTGGAGCGGTACCGGGTGGCTGCCGGAGACGTGCTCATCTCAGCCCGCAGTACCAGCCTGAAGACCGCTGTCGTCCCGTCGGAGTTGGCCGGAAAGGTGATCAACGCGACCTTGGTGGGAGTGCGATGCCTCCCGGACCTGGAACCTCGGTTGCTTGTTGCCTGGTTAAACCATCCAGAAGGCCAGGCCGAGTTGGCCAACATCTCGCAGTCGGCCACAACCCAGATGAATATCACCGTGGCTGGGTTGACGGAGATCGAAGTCCCCGTACCGCGCGTCGAAGTGCAGCGACAAATGGTGCAGGTTTTGGAGGCGGCTGATGAAGCGTATACAGCGGCAGTCCGTGCTGCGGAGGATCGGATTCGGCTGGCGCGAGAGATCGTTGTTGAACAACTGAAGGATAAGAAGGAATGCCGATGAGCAAATCGAATCATGCTGACCGGATCGTGACGCGGGATGAACTGGACCGGATGCTATGGGGAGCAGCCGATATTCTGCGAGGAACCACAGATGCCGCTGACTTCAAGAACCATATCCTGAGCCTCCTGTTCCTGAAGCGGCTCAGCGATGTCTTCGAAGAACGACGGGAAGAGATCGTCCACGAATATGTCAGTGCCGGCAAGTCGAGGAAGCAGGCAGAGAAGTTCGCCGAGGACCCGGATGAATATGGGCGGGGGAGCTACTACGTTCCTCCGGAGGCCCGATGGGCGAACCTGATGAAGGTTCCCGAGAACCGGGCGGAAGCGATCGACGTGGCCATGGAGAAGGTGGAGGAACAGAACGAACGCTACTTCGAGGGCATCCTAACCACGGTGAGGTTCAATGACGAGCGTCGCTTCGGTGGCGATCCTGCCTCCCTGGATGCCTTTATGCAACGGCTGTTGGTCCACTTCTCCAATATCCCTCTCGGAAATCGAAACCTGATCGATCCGGACATCCTGGGCGAGAGCTACGAGTATCTGATTGACAGGTTTGCCGAAGGGGCCGGGAAGAAAGGTGGGGAGTTCCGGACGCCGCCGACGGTCGTTCGTCTGCTGGCAGAGCTGCTTCAGCCTCAGGAGGGAATGCGGATTCACGATCCGACGTGTGGCTCCGGTGGGATGCTGATCGCGTGTGGTCGGTATGTTGAAGATCACGGAGGCAACCCCCGGAACATCACACTGACCGGACAGGAGAAGAACTTCAGCACCTGGGCGATCGGCAAGCTCAACATGCTGCTGCACAACTTCCCTGACGGGGATATCAGGAACGGCGATACGATCGCGAGTCCACGCTTTGAGGAAGGTGGAGTCCTTCAGGTCTTCGATCGGATCATCGCCAATCCACCGTTCTCCTTGAAGGAATGGCACGGGGTGGAGGCTGATCCGGATAGCGGCAAAGTCGATCCTCAACGAGTCAAAGCCAAGTACGAAAACGATCCCTACCGTCGATTCCACCGCGGGGTGCCCCCTACGACCAAGGGGGACACTGCATTCCTTCAGCACATGGTGGAGGTCTGCAACGACCGAGGGATGGTCGGCGTGGTCATGCCTCACGGGGTCCTCTTCAGGGGAGGAGCCGAGGCGAAGATCCGCAAGGCATTGCTCAGGGAAGACCTTTTCGAGGCGGTGATCGGACTGCCGGAGAAGATGTTCTATGGGACCGGCATTCCCGCCTCAATTCTCGTGCTCAACAGGGCCAAGCCGGCCGAGCGGCAAGGAAAAGTCCTCTTCATCGATGCCTCGCCCGAGGGCTTTTACCACGGAGGGAAGAATCGGAACTGGCTCCGGCTACAAGACATCCTTCGTATCGTGGCTGTTTTCGATGCCTACGCCCAGCCCGGGGAAGTCCCTGGATGGATCGACCGGATTTGTGACCAATGGGCCAAAGCGGTCAAGATGCACGGGGAGCGTCAACTGAAACGGGCCCCCAGTGGGGAGCTTCGCACCCGGGTCAAAGCGAAATTCGACGCCCAGGCGGCGGAGATTGATCAAGCCCAGCAGGCCGTCACCAAGTGGTTCGCGGGAAAGCATCCTGGGGGCCGCAGTTCACTAGACAAGTTCGCCGCCTTAGTCAGCTTGGATGAGATTGCGAAGGAGAACGACTACAACCTGAACATCAGCCGGTACGTCGACTCCTCCGATCCTCCGGAACGGCGTGATGTGAAGAAAGAACTGAAGAAGCTCCGTAAGCTTGAAGCCAAGCGGAACGCCGCTGAGAAAAAGATGGACGGACTCCTGCAGGAACTGGGATTTGGATTGTAAGGAGCACCTTCATGTCGTCCGATAGCCACCGTCGCCAAATCGAGTCCGTCAATCGGGAGATCGGTCAACTGCACAGGAAGCTTGCGGACGAACGAAAGAAAGAGGCTGACAAGGTTGGCCGGATCGGACAGATCGAACGGAGCATCACCAAGAGCACCTCTGCCAGTAGTATTCAGTCCAAGCTGCGTGAGATCGAAAGGGCCAAAAGGGATATCGAACAATGCATGAAACGCCAAGCTGATCTTACTCGGCAGATCGCCGACAAAGAGAAGAAGAAACACGGCTATGAAGCAGCATTGATGAAGGAACAGGGACGGGAGCAGCAGGCGTTACAGCGTGAGCAGGAACGCCGACTGAGAGAGTACCGGTCCAGCTTGGCATCGGAGCTCTCCCGCGCGGTTCCGAGCCCTTGGTTTACCGCGCAAGTTGGGAGGACGAAATCCCACGATGTGTTCATCTCTCACGCAAGCGAGGACAAGGAGGACTTTGTTCGGGCACTGGCGGAGGCCCTCAGAAGACGCGGTGTGACTGTATGGTACGACGAATTTGTCCTTACGGTCGGGGACAGCCTCCGAAGGTCGATTGACAAGGGATTGGCTGACTCTCGGTACGGAATCGTTGTTCTATCCTCGGCTTTCTTTGCCAAGAACTGGCCACAGTATGAGGTGGATGGGTTGGTGACACGGGAGACATCGAGCGGCGAAAAGGTCATTCTTCCCATTTGGCACAAAGTGTCGAAGGACGAGGTCGCCCGATACAGCCCGAGCCTCGCCGATAAAGTCGCCTTGAACACGGGCCTCCTGAGCTTGGACGAGATTGTTGACCAATTGGTTGCGGTAATTGTGCCAAGTGGACGACCCGTTCACGCCGCTGAGGGTGGTGAATCGTCGATGACCTTTCCGACCTCAGGGCTTGATGAGAATGGTGAAACGGACTCTGAAGTCGAGGACTCAATCTGTGACGCTGAATCACCAAAGAAGCAATTGTGATCCACGGGGAGTTGACTCGGTAGGATCTTCCAATCACGTCGACGGAGGACAGGTAGCCTATTAGAGGAAGGTGACTATGGGCGTTGACGGCCAGTTGCCCAAGGGATGGCAAGAGAGGCGGCTTGATGAAGTTGCTGACATTCGCTTCAGCAACGTCGACAAACATCTTGATGCTGCCCAGCGGAGGGTTCGTCTGTGCAACTACATGGATGTATGGAAGAACCAGTACATTCATCGTGGCTTGGACTTCATGGAAGGAACAGCATCGGAGCAGGAGATCGACCGGTTTGGGCTCCAGGTCGGAGATGTACTGCTTACCAAGGACTCAGAGACGCGGGAGGAGATTGCGGAACCATCCGTGGTGTGGGATCGAATCGAAGGACTCGTCCTCGGCTATCATCTTGCTTTACTCAGGACCAACCCGGAGTCAGCATACGGTCCCTTTCTTGCTGCCCAGCTCCGAATTCCAGAGTTCCGTAGTCAACTGGTTCAAGCCGCTTCCGGGGTAACCCGATATGGCCTTGGCCTCGACGCAGTGAAGGCGGCAACGGTCTGGTTGCCACCTGTTCAGAAGCAGCGGATTATAGCGGATGTCATTAGAGCGTTCGATGAGGAGATCGAGGCCACGCGGGCGGTGATTGAGCAGGCCCGGCAGGTGAAAACGGCCCTGCTTCAGGAGTTGCTGACCGACGGCCTCCCCGGCAGGCACAAGAGGTTCAAATCGGTTCGGGGGCTTGGTCGCATTCCAGCAGATTGGGGCGTTGAACGAATGGCGGATCTGACCAGTCTTGTGACCAGCGGCTCGCGAGGGTGGAGTCAATACATCACGGGCGACGGAGCATTCTTTGTCCGTAGCCAAAACATTGGCCTGGGGACTGTTCTCCGTGAGGACATCGTTTGTGTGAATCCGCCGGATGGACCGGAGACCGAACGAGCACGGATTCAGCCAGACGATCTTCTCGTCTCAGTAACTGGCGAACCCGGAAACGTCGTCAGGGCCGACAGGTCGTTTGGTGAAGCTTTTGTCAGCCAGCATGTTGCACTCGTTCGGTTGAAGTCCCCGAAGCTGTCTCGGTGGCTGACGTTGGCTCTGTGCTCCGCGTCGGGGCAATCGCAGTTCCAGTCCAAGATGTACGGGCAAACGCGACCAGGATTGAACCTGGAGAACATCGACGAACTCCTCGTGCCCGTCCCATCTGACGAGGAGCAATCCTTGGCCTGCGATCTTAATGATGCTGTCCAAGAGCGGATTGACCGATCGGTGAAACAGTTGGCACACCTTACGACGGTGAAAGCCGCCATGAGTCAAGGCCTGCTGACTGGTCGCATTCCAGTGAAGGGAGGCATGTGATGGCGAAGAAGAAATCGGTCAAACCCAACGGGTGGCAGCCACAGAAGCCGGAACCGGCGATGCGGATCACGAAGGCCCGCCGCATCCTCATTACAGAACTGGCCGATCTGTTGGCCGCGATCGCTCCAGCGACCACACGGGGAAACGGCTTTTGCGTCCAGAAGGTCGCTATCGATCACGGAGACAGGACTCTCTGGAAAGACGAGAGCAACAAGCGAAAGTCCATCGCCCGTTACCTTGAAAGTCTATTTCGAAAGTATCCGAACAAGCCGAAGAGAATGGTGCTGGAGATTGTTCAGGGTGGTCTCCAGTGGAAGGCGAATAGGGGTGAAGCTGTCGAACGGAGCCATCTCGACCAGATTGGAGAGCAGCTGACAGCGTTAGGTTTCTCGGCGGTGAAGGAGTTACAGCGGATGGATATCCCGGAACCGTCAAGGGTCGCAACACCGCCGGCCAATTTGGTCTCGATCATCAAGCAAGTCCCCCTGCATGAAGCCCTACAGGATGACTGCCTGACCATGTTCCAGAAGGGGCACTTGAACGAAGCCATCCGGAAGGCCCTGGAGCGCTTTGAGAAGAAGATTCAGGACGAGACCGGCGACCACGACATTGGCAAGAGCCTGATGGGCAAGACCTTCAATAAGGACAACCCGAAGATCGCGATCAACCATGGAACCCAGGGCAATGACGCCAGCGAACGGGAAGGCTTCATGCACCTGACGATGGGGGCCATGATGGGCATGCGGAACCTCTACAGCCACGGTGACGTCGCTACCATGACACCCATGGATGCCTTCGAACGTTTGTGCTTCGTCAGCCTACTGTTTAAGCGGGTCGATGCCGCCTTGGCCGGGCCATAGGAGGACAGGAGATGGCAAAGAAGACTGCAGCGGCAGAATGCACTAAGAAAACGACGCAGAAGCCGTCTTCGCAAGGGGGCAAGAAGGTGGGACCGGTTGTCGAGGTGACACGCCACATAGTGGAGGCCGTCCGCTGTATGCTCTGGGGCAAGGCAGCGGGGAGGTGTCAGTTTTCTGGGTGCAATCGAATCCTTTGGAAACACCATGCCACGCAAGAGCAAGTCAACATCGCACAGGCCGCTCACATATACGCCTTCAGCGTTGACGGTCCCAGGGGCCACGAAGGGGTTGACGAGTCCGCACTTAATGACCTCGACAATCTGATGCTGGCCTGTCATCCCTGCCACAAGCTGATGGATGAAGACGGCGACGGTGGGCAGTACTCAGTGGCACTCTTGCAGCAATGGAAGGCGGAACACGAGAAACGCGTGGAAACCGTGACTGGAATCGACCCGAAGAAGAGCAGTCACGTTATCCTGTACGGGGCGAACATCGGTGTGCATAGTTCTCCGTTGAGCTTCGGAGAAGCCGCCCACGCCTTGTTTCCCGATTTCTACCCGGCGGAAGACCGGGCCATCGAACTGGGAACGGTGAACAGCTCATTCCAGGATCGGAACCCGAAGTTCTGGCAAATTGAAGCAGAGCACCTCACGACTTCCTTCGACCGGAAGGTGCGGCAGAGGATCGATACCGGAGAACTTAGTCACATGTCCGTCTTTGGACTGGCCCCGCAACCGCTATTGATCCTGCTTGGTACTCTGATGATCGACATCACCCGAGCGGAGGTCTACCAGAGGCATCGCGAACCCCGCCAAACCTGGGACTGGCCAGAGTCCGCAGAACCGCTCCAGTTCGAGGTTCAGAAGCCAGGCTCATTTGACGGTCCCCCGGCGTTGGTGCTTGCTCTGACGGCCCCGGTGACAGATGACCGGATTACGTCCGTCCTCGGCAAGGGTGCCCGCATTTGGAAAGTCAGCATTCCCAGCCCCAACAACGACCATATTAAGTCCCGACAGGACCTGTCCAACTTCAGGAAGCTCGTTCGGCCTTTGCTTGACGAAATCAAGGAGGCTCATGGCCAAATGACTCCATTACACATATTCCCGGTGGGCAGCGTCAGCATCAACATCGAACTCGGAAGGATACGGATGCCAAAAGCCCACATGCCCTGGGTGATCTACGACCAGGTGAACGAACTTGGCGGGTTTGTCCCTGCAATTAACATCCCTCAGCAACAAGGAGGAGCCTGATGACGACAAGTGCACGTGCTCAACTGGGTGACTTGCTCGAACAGGTTGCGAAGTCCCTCGACATCCCGGCGGAGCTTCACGAAGAAGCCGTCAGGAAGTACGAGGAAGTCGGCCATTGGCTTGAAGAGAAGGACATGGAAAATGGTCGCAGGGAGCCTCAGGTCTATCCCCAGGGCTCGTTCCGGCTCGGCACGGTCATCCGGCCGATCAGCGACAAGGATGAATATGACATCGACCTCGTCTACGAACGAGACCTCAGAAAGGAAAGCATTTCCCAGAAGAAACTCAAGCATGAGGCCGGTGAACACCTGAGTTCATTTGTCGAATACCTGAAAGAGTCCCATCGAGAAGCTCCAAAGCTTGAAGAGGGCAGCCGTTGCTGGACATTGGAGTATCCCGACCAGTTCCACATGGATATGCTGCCGGCCATCCCGAATGACGAAGGCCGTGCTGCAGGAGGAGTTCGCGCGGAGACTAAGATCCTGATTACGGACAAAGGCCTCCACGAGTGGCAGCACAGTAACCCGATAGGTTACGCGGAATGGTTCAAGGAGCAAATGAAAGTTCAGTTCCTTGAGAAGAGGGCGGCTATCGCTCGTGAAGAACTCCTGGCAAAAGGGGCAGTTCTGAACGACGAGATGGTTAAGGCCGCGGCGGAGCAGGTTCCCGAGTACAAGGTCAAGACACCGCTGCAACGGGCCATTCAAATCCTGAAACGTCATCGGGACTTTCACTTTCAGGAAGACAAGGATAATCGGCCCGCTTCAATCATCCTCAACACACTGGCTGCCAAAGCTTACTCGAATGAGGGCAACCTCGTTGATGCCTTGCTGAACCTAGCTCGCAGGATGCCGGAGCACATCGAGCAACGCTACGAGAAGGGGAAGCTGGTCCCTTGGGTGCCTAACCCGGTCAACGACGATGAGAATTTCGCGGACCGCTGGCAGGACGAAGAGCATCCCGATCGAGAAGACAAGTTCAGGGCGTGGCTCAAGAAGGTCAATGAGGATATCGCGGCTGCACTTCTGGGCGGTGGAATTCACAAGGTCGTCAACCTCCTCGGAATCTCACTGGGACAATCCATCGTCACGAAAGCTGCTGCCGATCTCGGACACGGGCTCCGCCAGCAATCGCAATCTAGTTCGCTCGGCATGACGACGGGCACAGGAGCCATCGTTACTGGTGCTGGAGCATCAGACTCGACAACTCCCGTACGGAGACACACGTTCTATGGTGATGATCACAACGAAGGTACCTAACCTCGTAATGCAGTGGATCGCGTTGAAGAAGGCCTTTCCCAATTCAGCGGGAGGGGTTCATCGTAATCGATTCCGTTGGTCAACGGAGCTTCAGCCCACGAGTTTGAGCGACGTCTATACGATTTCTGTCAGCTACTCGCTCGAAAGGAGTCCCAAGGTCTTTGTGAAGAAACCCGAACTCCAGGATCGTGATGGAAAGCGAGCCCCGCATCGATACCGGGACGGTTCGCTGTGCCTCTATCTGCCAGCGGCTCGCGAGTGGCAACGATCCATGTACCTCGCAGAGACAATCATTCCCTGGACCAGCGAGTGGTTGTTGCACTACGAAATCTGGTTGGCGACAGGTGAATGGTGTGGTGGCGGAATTCATCCTGGAGACACTCTGGGCCTGGACAAGGAACCCGAAGATAGAGAGCCAGTTCAACGCAGGCACGGACGCCGGAAATGAAAATGACCAGAGGGTGAAAGACAGGCCAAGAAACTGAAGAGCACGTTACCATGAGACAAAGCCCCGAGTACGAAGAGTGCCAGAAGCCCGCCTTCGAATTGTTGCGGGATCACTGTGGCTATGAATACGCGACCGGGGAGAGTCTGACGGACGAACGCACCGGTGAGGCTGAAGTCCTCCTGGTCGATCGACTGGCCGAACGGCTCAAAAAGATCAATCCGGGCCTGAGTGAGAATGGGGTCCGTCAGGCCATTGATGCTCTGCGGCAGCCGTTGGCGATGGGGCTGATCGAGGCCAACGAGAAATGTCACAGGCTTCTGAGCCGCTGGGTGACTGTGGACGAGATGGAACGAGGGAAGCCCATTGGCCGGAGTGTGCGGTTCATTGACTACGACGAGCCGAAGAACAATGAGTTCCTGGTGGTCGACGAGTTCTGGGTCAAGGGGCCTCGCAGGAATCGACGCCTGGACCTGGTTGTTTTCGTCAACGGCATCCCGCTGGTGGCCATCGAGTGCAAGGACCCGGGCGACTCCCATGGCATCGCAAAGGGAGTCAGGGACCTGTTGGCCTACCAGGACCCGGAAGATGGTATCGCGCGGTTGTTCCATACGGTTCTGCTCTGTGTGGCCTTGAAGAAGTGGGATGCTCAGTATGGAACGGCCCTGACTCCGCTGAACCGATACTCCCGATGGAAGAGCTCTTTTCCGCTGAGCCGCTTTGACCTGGAACGACAGATCGGGCGGACACCGACTCTACAGGACACGCTGCTGGCGGGGACGCTGAGCAAAGAAAACCTGCTTGATCTTTTGCGGAACTTCGTGGTCTTTGATCGTCAGGGTGGAAAGGTGGTCAAGAAGGTCGCCAGATACCAACAGTTCGAGGCGGTCAATGCGAGCATCAGGCAGATTACGAATCCTGACGACAAGCGGGCTAGAAGCGACAGGGGCGGGATCATCTGGCACACGCAGGGGAGCGGCAAGAGCCTGTCGATGCTTTGGCTGTGCTTAAAGCTTCGTCGGGAACGGCAGTTGGACAATCCTACCTTGCTGATAGTAACGGACCGGAGAGACCTGGATCGGCAGATCAACGAGACCTTTGCGAATTGCGGATTTGAGAATCCGATCCGGGCATCAAGGGTCCGACATCTCCGGCGGCTGTTGGATGGTGCGCCAGGGCAGACGGTGATGACGACGGTGCAGAAGTTTCGGGATGAGGTGGACATCCAGCGAGGCAGCCGCCATCCGGTGCTGAGTCGAGCGGACAACGTCTTTGTGTTGATCGATGAGGCTCACCGAACCGAATATGGGCGGTTTAATGCTCATCTTCGAAAAGCTCTTCCGAATGCCTGCCTGTTGGCCTTCACGGGAACTCCGATCCCGAAGACGGTCATGACTTTCGGCTCTTACATCCACAAATACACCATGCCGAAGTCTGTGGAGGACGGTGCGACAGTGCCTATCCTCTATGAGCAGCGGATGCCTGAGTTGGCGGTTTGGGGCAAGCGTCTTGAACCCAAGTTCGAGGCGATGTTTCCGGATTTGTCCAAAGCGGAGCGGGAGAAGGTGAAACAACAGGAGGTTCGGGAACGAAGAATAGGCGAAGCCAAGTCTCGGATTGAGGCAATCGCGTTCGACGTGTACCAGCACTACCGAGACAACTTTGAGGCGGATGGGTTCAAGGCCCAGGTGGCAGCTTGCTCGCAGAGAGCAGCGGCCATGTACTACCGGGAGCTCAGCAAGTACCTTCCCGGCCGCGTGGCGGTGCTAATTTCGGGGACGGAGGCAAAGAGCAGTGAGATCAACAAGCTGCGGGAAGAGTTCATCGACGAGGAAGGCATTATCGATGACTTCAAGGAAAAGGGCGTCGATAATCTGGCGATGATCATCGTGGTGGACAAGTACTTGACCGGCTTCGATGCTCCTGCCGAACGGGTGCTCTACCTGGATAAGCCACTCAAGGAGCATAATCTCCTCCAAGCGATCGCCCGGGTGAACCGTCCGATGCCGGAGAAAGACAAGCAGTGGGGGTTGGTTGTCGATTATTGGGGCGTTGCAGGATTCTTGGATCGCGCACTGGCGGTGTTTTCCGAGGATCTGCAAGTTGATGAGGTGCTGCGGAAACGGGATGACGAGGCAGCTTATCAGAACTTGAGACGACGACGGACGGAAGTTCTCGCCTTGTTCCCGGATGGGCTGACCCGGGATGATATTGAGCCCTGGTTGCTAGCTCTGGATAAGGAAGACATTCGGGCGGTTTTCCTCTCTCGCTGGCGAGCGTTTTACAAGGCCCTGGAGCAGCTTCTTCCTGATCCGCGTGCTCTCAGTTTCCTGGGCGACTTTGCTTGGCTCCGGAGGGTTCGCCGCGAGATGCTGATCTACTACAGCGAAGAGGATACCGGTCTCGAAGCGTGTAGCGACAAGGTGCGCGAGTTGATTGATGAACATGTG
>LSQX01306381.1_pt1 | contig 12204 bp, 8 predicted proteins | sample 654561 | NCBI WGS metagenome assembly LSQX01 (sample SAMN04489861, study PRJNA283612) | anaerobic digester metagenome | isolation source: 4 biogas reactors fed with cattle manure at either 37C or 55C with and... | place: Denmark: Kongens Lyngby | collected 2014 | reverse complement strand
TGGCACAAAAAAGTTGGCGACAAGGTTAATGTTGGTGACATTCTATTCACTTACGAAACCGACAAGGCTACCTTTGACGAGGAAGCAAAAGTCGAAGGAACCTTGCTCGCAGTCTTCTTCCAGGAGGGAGACGATGTGCCGGTTCTAACAAATGTCTGCGTTATTGGCAATGAAGGCGAAGATTATAACGAATTCATACCTGAAGGAGCCGACACGCAGAAAGCGGAAGAAATAAAGCCAGCGGAAGAAAAAGTGGAGGTAAAGGTCGAGAAAGTTGCAAAAAAAGCAACAGGCCAGTCCAATGCAACACCTGTTATCATGCCAAGACAGGGTAACACTGTTGAAAGCTGTATTATTTCACAGTGGCACAAAAAAGTTGGCGACAAGGTTAATGTTGGCGACATACTTTTCACTTATGAAACCGACAAGGCTACATTTGACGAAGAAGCAAAAGTCGAAGGAACTTTACTTGCCATCTTCTTTGAAGAAGGCGACGACGTACCAGTTCTAACGAACGTTGCCGTTATTGGCGCAGAAGGAGACGACTACTCCGAGTTCGTACCAGGTGGCGCAGAAGAAGTGGAAGAAGAAGTGTCCGCACCAGCACCTGCAGCTGCACCACAAGCACCTGTAAAGCAGGTTGCTGCGGAAGAGAAAGCAAGTGTTACAGATACCGGCAGAATCATGATTTCCCCACGCGCTCGCAATCTGGCAGAGAAAGCAGGAGTAAATCCAATGTTCGTCAGCGGCAAGGGACCTTACGGCAGAATTATAGAGAGCGATATAAAAGATTTTATTGCACAAGGTGGAGCAACCACATACGCTGCAATGGACAAGGCAACAAAGGATATGGCCGGAACAGGCATTGGTGGAAGAGTTACCACTTCCGATTTGACTGCACAACCGGCACCACAAGCACAGGTAGCTGCCAGCACACCTGCACCTGTAAAGGAAGCTGCTCCATTTGTAGAGTACGAAGATGTAAAGCTGCCTAATATTAGGAAGGTAATTGCAAAAGCAATGCATCACTCCTTGTCCAGCATGGCCCAACTTACACTGAATGCTTCATTCGATGCTACAAACATTATGGAGTTCAGAAAACAGGTCAAGGCCAACAAGGACAAACTTGGTCTGGAAAACATTACAATCAACGACATTATTCTTTATGCAGTGTCCAGAACAGTACTCAACCACAGGGATTGCAATGCTCATTTCCTTGATGACAAGATGAGATACTTCAATACCGTTAATCTCGGTGTTGCAGTGGATACACCTAGAGGACTTATGGTTCCAACCCTGTTCAATGCAGAAAGAAAGTCTCTTAACGAGATTTCAAAAGAGGCAAAATCAATTGCGCAGATGGCGCAAAGCGGAAATATAAATCCCGATTTGCTCCAAGGTGGTACAATTACAATAACCAATCTTGGTACTTTGGGCATCGAGTCCTTTACACCTGTAATCAACCCACCACAGACTTGCATATTGGGAGTCAACACCCTCGAGACAAGGGTCAAGAATGTCAATGGCGAAATGAAGATGTATCAGTCAATGACATTGTCACTTACCTTTGACCACAGGGCACTGGACGGAGCACCTGCAGCAAGATTCTTGCAGGAGCTTTGCAGGAACCTTGAGAACTTTACAATTTTACTAGCAAAATAAATGAGGTGTGATATATGGTTTATGATTTGATAGTTATAGGTGGCGGACCTGCCGGTTATCTGGCAGCGGAACGCGCAGGCAAGGAAGGCTTTAAGGTTCTGCTTGTTGAAAAAAGATTCATTGGCGGAGTTTGTCTGAACGAAGGCTGTATTCCTTCAAAAGCCCTTCTCTACTCTGCAAAACTCTATGACGGAGTTGCCCATGGAGAAAAATATGGAGTTACAGCCAAGGAACTCAAACTCGACCATGATTATGTAATAAAGAGAAAGAACAAGGTGGTAAGGACTCTTGTTGGCGGTATCAATTCTTCACTCAAAAAGAACAAGGTAACCGTTGTCATGAAGGAAGGCACCATCACCGGCAGAAATTCTGACGGATTTACAGTAAAGGCTGGCGATGATGTCTACACCGGAAAAAGACTCCTTATTGCTACAGGTTCCGTTCCCGTAGTACCCCCTATTCCAGGTGTCAAGGAAGGTCTTGAATCAGGCTTTGTCCTCACAAACAGAGAGATTCTGGACCTTGCGGAAGTACCAAAGGAATTGTGCATCGTAGGCGGCGGAGTCATAGGACTTGAAATGGCCTCATATTTCAACTCAGCAGGTTCCAAAGTAACCGTGGTTGAAATGATGAACAAGATTGCAGGCCCTATGGACAGGGAGATATCCGAAATCCTTCTAAAGAACTACCAGAAAAAAGGTATTACTTTCAACTTAGGCTGCAGGGTAACCGAAGTCAAGGCTGGCAAGGTAGTATATGAAAAGGATGGCCAATCCTACGAGGTTCCTTGTGACAAGGTGCTTCTCAGCATCGGAAGAAGAGCTTTCACCGATGGTCTTGGTCTTGAAACCATAGGCGTTGAGGTTGACAGAGGCAGAATTATAACAGATGAGCGCAGCAGAACAAATATTGCTGGTGTATACGCAGCTGGCGACGTCAACGGCAAATCCATGCTGGCACACACCGCTTACAGGGAAACCGAAGTTGCCTTGAACGACATCCTTGGCAAGAAGGATATCATGCGCTACAACGCAATCCCATCCGTTATCTACACCAACCCAGAGGTAGCAGCAGTTGGCGAAACTGAAGAAACTGCAAAAGCCAAGGGAATTGACTTTGAAGTTGTCAAGCTTTCAATGATGTATTCAGGCAGATACGTGGCCGAAAACGAAGGCGGCGACGGCATCATCAAGATACTCATTGACAAGAAGTATAGAAATGTAATTGGCGTTCACATGATAGGAAATTATTCATCAGAAATAATTTACGGTGCTGGAATAATGATTGAAACCCAGATGCGCATTGACGACATCAAGGAAATCGTATTCCCTCACCCAACAGTATGTGAAGTCATTAGAGAAGGAATATTTGAATTTTAAATATAAAAGGAGTGTATGAAATGCCTAAATCTCTATTTATTGATCCAAAAGAAGTAAGAAAAAGCGGTTGGATTGAGTTTGGTAAGATACCTGTAAACCAATACAACAAATCAATTGAAGAGGAAAAAGAAAATTATACAACAGAAGATTTTCTTAGAATCTATACCCACATGAAGATTATAAATGAATTCGAGGGTATGATAAACAGTATTAAGACCACCGGCGAATACAACGGTATTGCCTACAACCATCCAGGACCTGCCCATCTGTCAATTGGTCAGGAAGCTTCCGCAGTTGGTCAGGCTTACCTTTTGACAGTTGATGATTTCATCTTCGGTTCCCACAGAAGCCACGGTGAAATCCTTGCAAAAGGTCTTTCAGCCATCCATCAGCTGGACGACAAAAAGCTCATGGAAATAATGGAAAGCTACTTTGATGGTGCAATACTTAAAATAGTTGAGAAAGATCAGAAGAGCGTAAAGGAACTGGCTACAGACTTCCTTATCTATGGTACCCTTGCAGAAATTTTTGCCCGCGATACCGGTTTCCACAGAGGTCTTGGCGGTTCAATGCACGCATTCTTCACACCCTTCGGAATCTATCCAAACAACGCAATAGTTGGTGGAAGTGCAACTATTGCAACAGGAAGTGCCCTGTTCAAGAAGGTAAACAGAAAGAACGGCATTGTTATTGCGAACATAGGCGACGCATCCCTAGGCAGAGGTCCTGTTTGGGAAGCAATGTGCTTTGCAACAATGGACCAATTCACCCAGCTTTGGGAAGGCGATATGAACGGCGGACTGCCCATCATATTCAACTTCTTCAACAACCAGTATGGTATGGGCGGACAGACCAGCGGAGAAACCATGGGACAAGGAATACTTGCAAGATTTGGCGCTGGCGTAAATCCAGACATGATGCATGCAGAGCGTGTTGACGGTTACAACCCACTGGCAGTAATCGACGCTATAAGAAGAAAGAAGAAGATACTCGAAGAGAAGAGAGGTCCAGTACTCCTCGATACACTTACCTACAGAGTATCCGGACACTCACCTTCCGATGCATCCAGCTACAGAAGCAAGGAAGAAATCGAAGCTTGGATCGAGGCAAATGCTATCGACGAATACAAGAACAAGCTGATTGCTGCAAAGGTTGCTACGGAAGACCAGTTCAACGAAATCAACGAGCAGGTAACTGCATTGATTACAAAACTTACTGCCATGGCAGTGGACGAAAAGGTTTCACCTCGCATGGATCTTGTAAAGAATCCACGCGCTATAGAAGACCTTATGTTCTCCAACGAGCGCATCGAGAAGATGGAAGACAGAGAGCCGGAAGTATTGATGCCGCTTGAAGAGAATCCACGTGTCAAGCAGCTTCAGAAGAAAGAAAGATTTGCTTTCGACAAGGATGGCAAACCCGTATCCAAGAACAGGGTATTCCAGCTCAGGGATGCATTGTTCGAATCAATTATAGAGAAGTTCTACACCGACCCAACATTGGTTGCATACGGTGAGGAAAACAGAGACTGGGGCGGAGCTTTTGCAGTGTATAGAGGACTTACCGAGTCACTTCCATATCACAGACTGTTCAACTCCCCTATTTCCGAGGCTGCAATCGTAGGTTCAGCGGTTGGCTACGCTCTCAGCGGAGGCCGTGCTCTTGTAGAGCTTATGTACGCTGACTTTTTAGGATGTGCAGGAGACGAAATCTTCAACCAGATGTCAAAGTGGCAGGCAATGAGTGCTGGAGTATTGAAGATGCCTGTAGTACTTAGAGTGTCCGTTGGTTCGAAATACGGTGCACAGCACTCACAGGATTGGACTTCATTGTGCGCTCACATTCCAGGACTGAAGGTTGTCTTCCCCGCTACTCCATATGATGCTAAAGGTCTCATGAATAGCGCTCTGTCCGGAACAGATCCAGTAGTAGTCTTTGAAAGCCAGAGAATCTACGATATAGGCGAGATGTTCCACGAAGGCGGAGTACCAGAAGGATACTACGAAATTCCATTTGGCGAGCCTGACATCAAGAAGGCAGGAAGCGACATCACAATACTTACAGTTGGAGCTACTCTATACACTGCTCTTGAGGCTGCAAAGATGCTCGAAGAGAAGTATGGACTCTCAGCTGAAGTTATTGACGCAAGAACTCTCGTTCCTTTCAACTACGAAAAAGTACTTGAGTCCGTCAAGAAGACTGGCCGCATAGTACTTGCCAGCGATGCAGTGCAGCGCGGTTCATATCTGAATGACATAGCACAGAACATCAGCGAGATGGCATTTGATTATCTTGATGCTCCTCCTGTTGTAGTTGGCTCAAAGAACTGGATAACACCAGCTCACGAGTACGAGCAGTTCTTCTTCCCGCAGCCATCATGGATCCTTGATGCGATCAATGAAAAAATTCTGCCATTAAAGGGTCATGTACCTACTCCAGGTGTTAACTTCACTACAGGGGAGAGAATAAGAATATCCAAGAAGGGTGTCTAGGTTGTTGAATGAAAGGCAAAATACAATTCTGAACTTTATAGAAGACAAAGGAGATGTATCCATACAGGAAATCAGCGATATGATTTCAGGCGTGTCGGTCATGACAATTCGTCGTGACCTGGCACTCCTTGAAAGCGAAGGATACATTCTTAGAACCCGCGGTGGTGCTGTCAGCTTGAAAAGGCTTGCAGCATCACCTGCTGGTGAGGAAGACGAATACTCAAGGCGTGCCCGCGAAAACATGGAAGAAAAGAAAATAATTGCAGAAAAGGCCCTAAGATTTGTCAACAGGGACTGCTCCATGTTCTTCGACTCAGGAAGCACGATCATGAGTCTTGCTTGTATTTTGCCGGATGACAGCTACAACATAATCACCACAGGTGCCAACATAGCACAAAAACTGGTGTCCAATACCTCTGCATCAGTAATGATGCCAGGAGGAACAGTGAACAAGTACACCTTGTCCGTATCAGGACCCATTGCCTTGGATTTTATAAACAAGGTAAACATAGAAATTGCATTCATGTCTGCATCTGCATTCTCGCTTGAATCAGGCTTTTCCGTTGCAAACATATATGAAGCGGAACTAAAAAGACATGTTGTAAAAAAAGCAAACAAATCCATTATGCTGATAGATTCAAGCAAAATAGAAAAGAACCTTCTGTTTACCGTATGTGATTTCAGCGACATTGATGTTCTGATATGCGACAGAAAACTACCAAAAGAGTATCAGGAAAAAGCAAAGAAATATAATATAGAATTGATATGACAAATAAAAAAAGGACATGGACCAAATCTGGTTCATGTCCTCTTTTTTTATTGTTTTATAAACATCTGTACTACAATCTTTCCGTACACAGGACTCTGATAAATACCAATACCTGTGTCAGTGTACTCTTCATTCAGAATGTTCGCCTTGTGGTCTTCAGAGGATGTCCAGGCATAGAATGCACCTTCAACAGTCTGATTGCCGGCGATATTCTCTGCTGCTTTTGTGAATATTATGCCATAGCATTTCATCATTTCAAAAGGAGAACCGTATGATACTGCTTGATGTGAGAAATAGTTCTTCTCTACCATGTCTCTTGCCTTGTCGTACGCCACTCTGGATAATTCCGCATTGTACTTAAGCTCAGGCACACCGTTAGCTCTTCTTAGTTCATTGACCAGATCCAATAATACTTCGGACTCATAATCAAGCCCTATATTGGTCTCGGTATCTCCGTCATCCCCTGTCTCCTGGGGTGAATTCTCGAATGTAATGTATTCCGCTTTTACACATCCAACCTTGTTTGTAACAGGGTCCTGAACTATATACCATCCGTCAAGAGATGCGTATACAATGACATCCTGGTTTTTCTGCAGCGAGCCTACCACGTCGAATTCAGTGCCAGGACCACATCTCAGACTCAAATTATCAACTGTTACTATGCCATTCTTCACATCAAAATTCTCTTCATCATTGCTTCCTGAAGAGTAGTTGACAAATACAGTTATTACAACTACAAACATTAGCAGAAATGCAAGCAATTTTGTTTTTATTGACATGTTTTATACCTCCAATATGTTTTCATGACATATAGAGTATTTACACATTTTAGAAGAAAATTACATGCCAATAAAAAAATTTTCCAAAAAAAAAAACCGACCCATCTGGAGTCGGTTGGTTTGTTATACAATACCCATATTAATTTTCGTCTTCGAAACCAACAAATCTATAGTCGCTGATGGACTCTATAAACTGATCATGGTATTTGTCCTTAATTTCAGCTTTGCGCTCCCATACAATGACATAGTACTTTGAACCCTTCATTGTAACATAGAAGTCGCCAACCCATTCAACACCATCTTGAGTAAAAGAATAGCTTACGTGTTGGTACTGCAGTTTATTGTAAATAGCCAATGTGTTATCGGATGTGAACTGGAAATTCTCTCTTTCCTTCTCATCCCTAATAAATCTCTTGTTGAAATAGAGATCCTGTTCCGGGTCCATCATCTTTTCTGTTGTCTCAAGAACAGTAGTAAGTAATAGTCCTGTATCGCCAGTATATATGCTGTACAAAGCATCTCCCTTTGCTTCGGCTGGCCACATTTCTAAAAGCAGCTCGTATCTGGCATCTAGTGCATATTCGCTTGGGTCAAAGTTTGCCTCCCAATCATCTCTGTATCCCTGTTGGAAGTAATATCTGATGTTTTTTACTTGGTTATCCAGTTTAGGACCTGGATCCTGGTATACTTTGCTGCCGCATCCAACAGCTGTCAAAATAACTATAATCAGGCATATAAGAACACTAGACTTAACTATCTTATTAATGCGCACCTAAAATCCCTCCAAATTCATATTTAGCAATTTAATTGTATCAGTTTACCACGGCTTAGTCAACTAGCCTTTATGTAAACTGATTATTAACTATTTGTTACTCATAATTCCATTTTCTCAATAGCAGATGCAATTAATGGTATAACATCTTTTTTTCTTGACATTATTGAAGAATATATAACATTCTTTGCATCAGTATCAATCCCCAGCTCTTCTGCCACTGATTCAGCTATCCTTCCGGACAACTGCAGCTCCGTGGTTTTGTTATTCAAATCAGTAATCATCATAACCAAAAGCGCATAGTCATCATTCTCAGCCTTTTTATTCATATAATCAATCAGATCCGACTTTATTTTCAGTATTTTTTCATGCTCATATACAGTAACCTGGCCGACACCAATCTCGTAACCATGTAAAGTATAGCGTTTGAAATCCTGATTGAATATCTCTTCAGGAGTTTTAACTCCAACAGCTGTTCCCGCCTTGAACATTTCAGTGGCAAACTCATCAATATCAATACCTGCAATTGAGGCAAGTTTTTGAGCTGTTTGGTAATCCCTGACGGTTGAAGTCGAAGACTGAAACTTTAATGTGTCGGACACTATTGCCGCACATAAAATTCCAGCTATTTTACTGGATGGCCTTTTGCCGTTTTTCACAAACAGATTGGCTATGATGGTGGATGTACTTCCCACAGGCTCGTTCATAAATAATATTGGTCTTGCTGTTGTAAGGTCGCCCAGTTTGTGGTGATCAATAATTTCAAGAATCTCTGCTTCCTCTATTCCATTTACAGTTTGTGATTTTTCATTGTGATCAAGCAGAATCACACGCTTTTTCTTTTGAGAAATCAGGTGATATCTTGAAATCAAACCAACCACATGACCTTCCGAGTCCACAACAGGATAACTGCTGTGCCTGTGTTTGAGCATTCGCTCCCTTACATCATCAACATAGTCGTCTATGTGGAACTTAACTATGGCATCCCCCTTGTCTCCTGTCATGATTGAACCAACCGGGATGCTTTGGTTGATCAATCTGGCTGTAGTAAAGGTATCATACAAAGTCTTTATTACTACTGCCTTTTTCTCCTCTGCAATCCTTTGAATCTCTTCACAGGGCATGGAACCACATGTCAGAATGAGCGTATTGGCTCCAAGTCTAAGGGCTTCCTTTTGTGAATCAACCCTGTTTCCTGTGATAACTATATCACCACTTTCTATATAATCTCCATAACCATCAGGCGAGTTTGCAGCTATAACAATCTTGCCGGGTGCATTGTAATACTCCCTTTTTCCTCCTACAATAACTCCGCCTATGGTTTCGAGTATATTATCTATTTTTGTATTGCACGCAGCCAGGCTGTTAAAGTCATGAGCATCCATGTACTTGCCTGTTATATTTGACAAGGAGACAATTCCAATAAGCTTTTCATTCTCATCCACAACAGGATAAGACTTTATTCTTGTCTCCTGCATTTTGCTCCATGCAATCTTTATTGAAATGTCGTAGGACAGATTGTCCACCAAATCTATTTCAAGGTCGCTAACTTGCGTCTTTACATTATTCAAATACTTGGGCACCGGAACATCAAAATAATCGAGAATAAACCTTGTTTCCTCGTTTATCTCTCCCAATCTGCAAGCCACAGCATTGTACCCAAGTTTTCTCTTCAGGTCCGCATATGCTATTGCTGCGCAGATTGAGTCCGTATCCGGTTTTTTATGGCCAAAAATGTAAATCACATCTTCCATTCCATCACCTTTCACTTGCCTATGTCCCTATGCTCCAATGAAATCCTGTACCCAAGCACCTTTAATTGCTTTACAAGTTCATTTGCAATTGCAACACTTCTATGTTTGCCTCCAGTGCAACCTATTCCAATGGTCAATGCCTGCTTTCCTTCCAACTGGTAAAGAGGAAGCAAAAACTGAAGCAAGTCAAAAAGCTTTTTCAAAAACTCCTTTGTCTCATCTGCTCCGAGAACATAATCTTTTACCCTCTCATCGTTTCCGGTGTAATGTCTCAACTCGGGAACGTAAAACGGATTGGATATGAATCTGACATCGAACAAAAGATCACACGCAATCGGCAGCCCATTTTTGTATCCAAAAGAAACCACATGAACAATAAGATCCGTCTGACTGGAGTCATCCTTGAACAATTCAATCATTTTGTTCTTAAGATCCCAGACAGAAAAATTGGTTGTGTCAATAACATGATCGGATTGTCCCTTTAAAGGAGAAAGCCTCTGCCTTTCCAACCTTATTCCTTCTAGATTGTTTCCTGATTGGGCAAGAGGATGCAGTCTTCTGTTCTCCTTGTATCTGTTAATCAACACCTCATCCGAACAATCCAAAAACAAAATGGATACATCCACATTTGCTTTCTTCATGTCATCCATGAAAGTAATAAGATCGTTGAAAAAGTCTCCGCTTCTTACGTCCATTACAAGGGCAAGTTTGTCTGTTTTCATCTCATTCATCAAATACAACTCGCCAAATTTCGGTAACAGCATCGGAGGCATGTTATCTATGCAAAAGTATCCCAGATCTTCAAGAAATTTTGTAGCTTGTGTACGTCCCGCACCGGACATTCCTGTAACAATTAATACTTTCAAATGCTATACCACTTTCTATTTAATATTTATTACCATATAATTTTTACTTCTGGTTCCAAAATAACTCCTGTCATATTATACACTACATCCTTGACATGCTCAATAACTTTTACAACATCGTCAAAAGATGCATTTCCGCGATTTATTACAAATCCACTGTGTTTTTCAGAAACCTGGGCATCTCCACAGCTATATCCCTTAAGGCCGCATTCCTCAATAAGTTTTGCAGCGTAATGGCCTCTTGGTCTTTTGAAGGTACTTCCTGCACTTGGATACTCAAGTGGCTGCTTTAACCTTCTTCTTTCATTGAGATCTTTCATTTTTTCTTCAATTATGCTTTTGTCTTCCACCTTTTCCAGATGAAAGGTTCCATCTAGAATAATGTCTCCAGTTTTCTGAAAAATACTCATTCTATAATCAAACATCAAGTCCTTGTTTTCTCTCTCACAAACCGCTTCATTTATTCTGTCATAATCCATACTTGCAAGTCTGTTTACATCCACATATCTGCTTTTTGCACACACACACCTAATCTCCCCATCGTATGCGCCGGCATTCATCAAAATGCCTCCTCCTACAGAACCAGGTATCCCGGATGCAAACTCCAAACCCTTCAAAGAGTATTCCAGCGCCGTCTTTGCCAGTCTCGGTAACAAAACACCGCTCCCGGCAGTGAGCCTGTCGCCATCAACGGATATGTTTTGAAACTCTCCTTCCGGTTTTATGACTACACCATCATAACCCCTGCACGAAACCAAAAGATTACTGCCGTTTCCAACAACCATATATTTAACTCCATGTTCAATGCATGTCTTTAAAACTTTAAGTAATGAGCCGGTATTGTACACAGTTACAAAATATCTTGCAGGACCACCAATTCTAAATGTAGTGTGGTCTTTCATCGGCTCATTTTCCTTGATATCAATATCATCGATATTAAACAAGTTATCTTTAAACAAAATGTTCACTTTTTCACTTCCATGGATCAATATTTCTCACACTTCCCAGTCTCTCGTCCGGATTGCCAAAAGTCCTGGATTCAAGTTCTTTTGCCGCATTGTAGCCAAAGTCCTTTTGCCTGTTGTTCATGGCAGCTACTTCAACTATGACAGCAAGATTTCTTCCAGGCCTTACAGGGATAGTCAGTGAAGGCACTTCTATTCCAAGTATATTCGTATATTGATCCGTTATTCCTACCCTGTCATATTCCTTGCCCTTCTGCCAGTTTTCCAGCTTTACAACCAGCTTGATGTTCTCCGTTATCTTAACAGAACCTATGCCATACAGTCTTCTAATATCGATGAAACCAAGGCCACGTATCTCTATCAAATGCCTTATGGTCTCAGGCGCTGAACCTACCAGGGTTTTGTTGGATACTCTCCTAACCTCCACTACGTCATCAGCCACCAGGCGGTGACCTCTCTTTACGAGTTCAAGAGCGGTTTCACTTTTTCCAACTCCGCTTTCACCCATAATGAGAACACCTTCACCATAAACCTCTACAAGGCCTGCATGCAGAGTTTGTCTTGGAGCCAGCTGTACGGAAAGGTATCTGTTCAATGAGCTGAACAGTTCCGTTGTGGCTTCATGGTGACTCATGACAGGTATGTTGTATTTGTTTGCAATTTGAATCAGTTCTGGAAAAACTTCAAGGCCCCTTGCCACAATAAGGCATGGAAAGCCTTCAGAAAAGAGTTTGTCGATTTTTTTCTTTCTTGTCTGCAGGGAAAG
>LSQX01211834.1_pt1 | contig 12204 bp, 11 predicted proteins | sample 654561 | NCBI WGS metagenome assembly LSQX01 (sample SAMN04489861, study PRJNA283612) | anaerobic digester metagenome | isolation source: 4 biogas reactors fed with cattle manure at either 37C or 55C with and... | place: Denmark: Kongens Lyngby | collected 2014 | reverse complement strand
GTCCAGGGCGAGGCGAACCTCAGGAAGTACCAGGAGGAGCAGATGAAGGTGTCCATGGTGTCCGTCTCCCTCACGCCCGGCCCTCCGCACCGGGGGCAACGGACGTTCTTCCACTCCTCGGCATCCTCGAGGGGGTTGGAGCCCGGTTTCATCTCGATATCCAGCGGCAGTTCCACCGGGAGGTCGCTCTCTGGGACAGGCACCGCCCCGCAGCGGTCGCAATAGATGATGGGGATGGGCGCGCCCCAGTAGCGCTGCCTGGATATCAGCCAGTCCCTGAGGCGGAAGTTGATCTCCCTTTTCCCCCAGTCGTGAGAGACGAACCATTCCATCATGGCAGGGAGCGCCTCCGACGAGGGCAACCTGTCGAAGATCCCGGAGTTGCACTGGATACCGTCGCCCTCGAAGGCCTCATCCATGGTCCGGCCATCCAGGGGCTCTTCCCCGGGGGGATTTATGACGGGGATGACATCGATGGAGTACTTCCTGGCGAAATCGAAGTCCCGCTGGTCGTGGGCGGGAACACCCATAATCGCCCCGGTGCCGTACTCCATGAGTACGTAGTTGGCTATCCAGATGGGGACCCTTTCGCCGTTCACGGGGTTCACGGCAAGGAGCCCCGTGTCGATGCCTTCCTTCTCGGCTCCCGATGCCGCCTGCTCCCGTTCCGGGTGGGCCATGCAGGCGGCGACGAAGTCCTTTATCTCCGCCTTGGCGGGGGACCTTTCGGCGATGAGTTCCACCGCTGGATGCTCCGGCGACAGGGCCAGGAAGGTGACGCCGAAGATGGTGTCGATGCGGGTGGTGAAGGTCTCGATGCGGGTGTCAGTCCCGTAAAGGGCGAAGCTCAGCCTGACTCCCTCGGAGCGGCCTATCCAGTTGCGCTGCATCACCTTGACCTTTTCGGGCCAGCCTGGAAGTTCATCGAGGGAGTCGAGCAGTTCCTGGGCGTAGTCGGTGATGTGGAGGAACCACTGCTCCAGGTTCTTCTTCACCACCGGCGTGGCGCACCGCCAGCAGCGTCCGTCGTTTATGACCTGTTCGTTGGCCAGGACGGTCCCGCAGCTTTCGCACCAGTTGACGGGGGCCTTCTTCCTGCTGGCCAGGCCCCTGTGATGAAACTGGAGGAAAAGCCACTGGGTCCACTTGTAATAATCGGGGTTGCAGGTCTCGACCCTCCTTCGCCAGTCGTAACTGCACCCCATCCTCTTCAGTTGTTCCGTCATGTGCTCGATGTTATCCCAGGTCCACTTGTTGGGGTGCGTACCGTACTTGATGGCGGCATTCTCGGCCGGGAGCCCGAAGGCGTCGTACCCCATGGGGTGGAGGACCTTCATCCCTCTCATTATGAGGAACCTGGCCAGCATGTCTCCAATGGAATAATTCCGCAGGTGCCCCATGTGGAGAGCCCCGCTGGGATAGGGGAACATCTCCAGGCAGTAGAACTTATCCCTGCCCGGGTCCTTTTCAACGTTGAAGGTGCCCTCCTTTTCCCAACGTTCCTGCCACTTCTTCTCGATCGAAGAAAAATCGTAACCCATGTCTCGTCCCCCTCGATGCGGCGCTCTTGAATGCTGTTGTTTTCGCGATTGGCACATATTATATCCGTCCCGGCCCAATGCCGGGAAAGGCGCGGGGGTTGCCCCCCGCGCCTTTCCCGGGCCGCAACGTCAAAGAAGGTTACTCGCTCCGGCCGCCCTTCCTCGTTTCCATGAAAGCCCTCATCATGTCGATGGGGATTGGGAACAGGGTGGTGGAGTTGTTCTCCGCGGCGACCTCCCTGAGGGTCTGGAGGTACCTAAGTTGGATCGTCACGGGTGAATCCTCCATCTTCAACGCCGCCTGGGTGAGTTTTTCCGCGGCCTGCAGTTCGCCTTCGGCCGCTATAACCTTCGCCCGGCGCTCCCTCTCGGCCTCGGCCTGTCGGGCCATGGCCCTCTTCATCCCTTCCGGCAGCTCCAGTTCCTTGACCTCGACGGCGCTGACCTTGATGCCCCAGGGGTCGGTCCTCTCGTCGATGATATGCTGCAGTTCGATATTTATCTTGTCCCTGGCCGACAGCACTTCGTCGAGTTCCGCCCTGCCCACGACCGACCTAAGGGTGGTCTGGGAGAGCTGGCTCGTGGCCATGATGTAGTTTTCCACCTCGATGACCGATTTGGCCGGGTCTATGACCCGGAAGTAGACCACGGCGTTTACCTTCACGGGGACGTTATCCCTGGTTATGACCTCCTGGTAGGGCACGTCCAGGGTGACCACCCTGAGGTCCACCTTGTATATGCGGTCGATGACGGGAATGACCACCACGAGCCCGGGCCCCTTGGTCCCCACGTACCGCCCGAGCCGGAAAACCACCGCCCGCTGGTACTCCGGGATGATCCTGAGCGCCGAGGGCAACAGTACCAGGATGATGATCAGCGCCCCGACGTAACTTCCCATGCTCATGATCAGTTCTAGCAAGCCTCTAGCCATCTATCCCCAACCTCCTCTTCTTGCCGGTATCATTCGTCATTCCTGCGGTGCTTCTTCGTCCGATGCCAGGGGCCTGACGACGAGGGTGAGGCCTTCAACCTCCTCGACGACAGCCGCCGCCCCCGACTCGAGGCGACCCTCCCCCGAGAGCCTGGCCCTCCATATCTCGCCATGACATATCACGCTTCCCTGGGGCGAAAGATCCGAAACGGCCAAGACCCTGCTCCCCACCAAGGCATCCCTGCCGGAGACGGGCCGGCTCTTGAGGGATCGCCAGACGGCCCAGGCAGCGAAAAGGAAGAACGCGGCGAGAACCGCCACGGCTCCGGTCATAAAACTGTAGGACATATTCAAAAGCTCACCTCCCGGGGCCCTGAAGAGGATGAGGCCCCCCACGATGATCGCCCCGGCGCCGGGCACGCTCAGGAAGCCGATGCCGCCCAGGAGGAGGTCCAACACCATGACGGCGACCCCTGCCAGGAGGAACACTATTCCGGCCCAGTTGAAGGGGATCATCCTCAGCCCGTAGGCCCCGAACAGCGCCAGTATACCCCCCGTGACGCCGAGGACGAACCCGCCCGGCGACAGTACCTCCAGGATGATCGCGAAGATACCCGCGACGAGCAGGAGATAGGCCATGTCGGGCCTCGATATTATCTGAAGAGCCTTGAGCCTCGGATCCATACTCAGTTCAACGACCCGGTACCCCTGGAGCGAAAATTTTTGCTCTTCGTCCCCCACCAGGAAGATCCTGCCCTCCGCCCAGTCGAGGATCCCGTCGATGTCGTTGGCGACGAGGTCGATGACCTCAGCCTCCAGCGCCTCGGAAGAGGTGTAGGAGGCGCTCTCGGTCACCATCTTTTCCGCCGCGGCTATGTCGCGTCTCCGCAGTCCCGCCAGGGACCTCATCTGGGCGGCGAAGTCGCTGACGACCTTCTTCTTCATGTCCGTGTCGGGGATATCGCCGCCCAGGGCCACCACGGGGTGGGCCGCTCCCATGTTCGTCCCCGGGGCCATGGCCGCGATATGCGAAGCCTGGACGATGAAAGCCCCGGCGGAGGCACCCCTGGCCCCCTGGGGCGATATCCAGGCCGCCACCGGGAAGGGGGCCGACTGAATAAGTTGGATGATCTCCCTCATCGAGGACGAAAGGCCTCCAGGGGTGTCCATCACGAGGACCATGATGACCGCCCCCTCCTCTTCCGCCCTGGCCATGGACTCCCGGATATGCTCCTCGAAGGCGATGCCGATCACGCCTTCGGTGGGGACCACGGCGACGACCGATGTCCTGGCCGCACGCGGGGGCTCGGCCTCATCGCAAAAGGCCGGACCCGCCGCCGACAGAAAGAGAAAAGCCGCCGCGATGAGGGTTGAAAGCGCCAAAACCGGTCTTTTTTTCATCCCATCACCTTCAGGGCCTCTTTGAGATTTCGCACTCTTACCGGCACCACGCCCGGCGGCATCTCGTCGCTCTCGAAGGCGCTGATCATGGCTTTTTTGAAACCGAGGCGCGCCGCTTCCCTGATCCTCAGGGGCGTCCTGGCCGCCGGCCTGACCTCGCCGGCCAGCCCGACCTCGCCAATAAAGCAGCAGTCGGACGGGAGGGGCAGATCCAGGGCGGCCGAGGCCACGGACATGCAGAGAGCGAGGTCGGCGTGGGGATCCTTGACCGAGAGTCCCCCGGCGACGTTCACGAAGACGTCGAGTGAGCCGGTGGATATGCCGCACCGCCTGTCCAGGACGGCCAGCATCAGCTGGAGTCTCCCGGCGTCCATACCCCTTGCCGTCCTCTTGGGGTACGGAAAGGGCGTGGACGCCACCAGGGCCTGGACCTCGGCGACAAAGGGCCTTGAACCTTCCATGATCACTCCCAGGGCGACGCCGGATACGGGGTCGCCCGCGGAACTCCAGAAAAGGCGGCTCGGGTCCTGGACCGGGATCAGCCCCCGGTCCTTCATCTCGAAGACGCCCAGCTCATCGGTGCTCCCGAAACGGTTCTTGTAGGACCTCAAAAGCCTGTAGGGCGACGACCTGTCCCCGGTGAACAGGAGGACCACGTCCACCATGTGCTCCAGCAGCTTAGGACCAGCGATGGAGCCCTGCTTCGTGATGTGACCTATGATTACCGATGGCACCGCCAGGACCTTGGACCTTTCGATGATTTTCTGGGCGACGGCCCTTACCTGCGAGGGGGTCCCCGGAAAACCTCCCCCGTTTTCGGCGGTGAAGGACTGGATGCTGTCGAAGACGGCGACGGAACTTCCCTCCACCGGGTCCAGCGAGTCCTCTATTGATGTGGAACTTATCATCCCCAGGTCTCCGCCGCCGTCGCCGCGGCCGATCCTCTTCGCCCTGATGGCGACCTGGGAGAGCGACTCCTCCCCCGAGACGTAAAGAACCCTGCGCCCGGCGGCGGCCATTTCGGAGCAGGCCTGCAGCAACAGGGTCGATTTGCCCACGCCCGGCTCGCCGCCGAGAAGGGCCACCATCCCCGGGACGAAACCGCCGCCCAGTACCCTATCGAATTCGCCGATGCCGCTTGAGCGCCTTTCCGGCAGCGCTATATCCGTGACCAGCGAGGGTTTCACCTTTTTGCCCGGCTTCGATGGTCCGGAAGGCGAGGTCACCTCGACCAGGGAACCCCACTCCCCACAGGAGGGGCATCTCCCCGACCAGGTGGGGGTCTGGTGACCGCACTCGCCGCACATGAAGAGTTGCCCTTTCCTTGCCATGCCCACCCCGATCCTGGCCCTGGCGGGCCTACTGTCTTTTCTTAGTTTATCATAGCGCATGGGCTACCATTTTGCATCCGGCGCTGCACCGTGCGGAGCATCTCCAACTCACCGCGGCCGGGGCGTTTCGGGTATCATGGGCAGGGTTTGTTTCTTTGAAGGGGAGGCTGCGGCAGATGACCCTGTTCGCCCTATCGGCCCTTTCGGTGATGCTGGCCTTCATGGCCGCGGGAGTATGGCACGGCCGCAAATCCCAGTCCAGCGGCGACTACACCATCGCCGGAAGGAAAAGCGGGACACTGCGAGTCTCGGGGATACTGCTGGGGGCCCTGGTCGGCGGGGCTTCCACCGTCGGGACCGTTCAGATGGCCTATCAATGGGGCCTTTCAGCCTGGTGGTTCACCCTCGGCGGAGGGTTGGGCTGCCTTGTGCTGGGACTCTGGTTCGCCACGCCGCTGAGGCGTTCCCGGGTGCAGACCATTCCCGGTTTCCTGGAACTCTCCTACGGCAAGCCGACTTCCCTGGTGGCTGTCGTAGCTTCGATAACGGGCACCTTCATATCCATTGTCGTCCAGTTCATATCCGGTTCGGCGCTCCTCAGGGGGGTCTTCACGGTAGGGAACGCCCTCCCCCTGTTCCTGGTCGGCATCCTCGTCCTCTCCTTCATATTCATGGGGGGACTGAAGACCTTCAGTTCCCTGGGGGCCTGGAAGATCATCGTACTCTACGCGGCGCTGGCCACCAGCGTAGGGGCGGCGCTGAAGACCTTCTATGCCCCTGGAGGAGGGACCGTTCCCCTTACCCTTCACCCTTACTTCAACCCCTTCGGCCAGGGCCTGGGCCAGGGCCTCGGCGCCGGTCTCTCCGTCGTAACAGGAGTCCTTTGCACCCAGATCTACATCCAGGCCATCTTCTCAGCCTCGGACCCTGCCACGGCGAGGAAGGGAGCCCTGCTCTCGGCGGCGCTGATGCCCCCCATGGGGCTCATGGGAATCGTCGTCGGGTTGAGCGTCAGGAGATCCGGCGTGGTACTGGAATCGGCGACGGCGTTACCCCATTTTCTGGCGACGAGTTTCAACCCCGTGGTCGGGGGCGTCCTCTGGGGGGTGATCCTGGTCACCCTCATCGGGACCGCCGCGGGCCTGACGCTGGGCGTGGCCACCAACCTCGTCTTCGACCTCCTCCCGTCACTGCTGCGGGGCCGCCCCGAAGACGACCCGACCAGGGTGACGAGGACGACCATCCTGGCGCTGGTCGTCCTCGCTGGCATTGCCGGCCTGGCCGGGCAGAACTCGATGATCCTCCAATGGAGTTACCTCAGCATGGGGCTTCGGGCATCGGGCACCTTCGTCCCCCTCGTGGCGGCAGTGCTGGCCCCGTTCCGATTGTCGCCCGGCTGGGCCCTGGCCACGGGCTCGGCGGGCCTCCTGGTCACACTGTCGTGGCCGCTGACAGGGCTACCCCCCGACCCACTGGCCGTCGGCCTGCTGGCCTCTTCCCTAGTGGCCCTCTCGGGCATGATCGCAGGGAAGGGTTCCCGCCCAGGGGAGGTATGAGGCTATCTTTTATAGCCGATGATATCCCTCAGCAGTTTCTTTCTTTCCTCGATATCGCCTTCCGACTCGACCCCCTTGGAGGGGAAACCGTCCACGACGCCGGCGATGCCCCTCCCCTGGCCTGTCTGGAAGATGAGCACCTGGAGCGGGTTGGCCGTCGCGGCGAATATCCTGCATACCTCCTGGACCTGCTTGATCGCGTTGAGGACGCTGACGGGGAAGCCGTTCCTCAACAGGATGACGAAAGCATGTCCCGCCGACAGTTTCAGGGCGTTTGCCACCGCGGCTTCCACGAGGTCATCGGCGTTGCCGTCCTTTCTCACGAGGCAGGGCCCCGAGGCCTCGCAGAAGGCCAGCCCGAACTCGAGGGACGTCGACGAGGTGGCCAGCACTTCGTAGAGGTCCTCGACGGTCTTGATGAAGTGGCTCTGCCCCAAGATGATATTGCAGCCTTCGGGTATGCCTAGGTTGACCACTTCCCATTTCAGGGTCTTATCCGCCATTGTCCATTCCTCCTCCGGCCCGGCCCCCCGCCTGAGGAACACCGGGTGAGATACCGGCGGGAGCGGCCCTTGCGTAATTGTGCTTCAAAAGAATCCGACAGCGAACCGAGAGGTTCCAGGATCTTCGAAAAACCCTTTTCCGATGCCGGGGGCAGGACGATGTCGGCGACGGCCCTCAAAGGTTCCCTGGCATCTTCCATGGTGATGGCTATATCGGCGTGCTCCAGCAGCTCGAGGTCGTTCAGGTGGTCCCCGGCGGCCGCCACCAGCGCCGGGCCGTCCTTTTCCAGCAGGGCCTCCAGCAGCCTCTTCATGGCCGCGCCCTTGGAGACGCCGGGGCCCAGTATATCAAGGAAGCCATCGCCGGCGAAGACGGCCCTCACCTTGCCCTCCAAGGCACTTTGGACATAATGGCCGATCCCTTCAATATCTTCCGCCCTTCCATGAACGATCACCCTGAAGATCCCGGCTATACCCCTGGGAGAAGCGAGGTCGTCGATCACGGGGACCCCCAGGGCACTGAAGTACTTCTTCGCCAAGATCTCGCCGGGCCTGCAGAAGACCTTCTCGTCGCCGAAGACCTGGATTCCCGGGGCCAGGTCCCAGATGACCCCCAGTATAGCCTCCACGGTCTCCGGGGGGATGGTCCTGCCCCATAACTCCTCGCCGGTGCCGTCGATCATGATCCTGGCACCGTCGTAGACGATGGCCTGGGGAAGGGCTCCCACGCTCCTCATATGACTACGGGAGCTGGCAAGGATGCGCCCTGTGGCCACGATGATCTTCCACCCCTCATCCCTCAGCTCCCGACAGACCTGGACCACCTCGTCACAGATGTGGTCCCCGTGGGCCAGGGTTCCGTCGATATCGGTCACAAGCAATTTTCTCATGATCTCCCCCAGGTCTCCCTAAAACCCTTTCAAAAGACAAAAGAACATCGCAGGTTAAAGGGGGAAAGATGAACGGGAAAAATTATCTTGACTCCAGCAGTCTGGCACAGTAATTATGGTATCATGTAAATGTTTCCATAACCTTCTCAGGGGGTGTAGGCTTTGAGGAAATTTCTTGTGCTCGCCTTGTTTGCTGCTTTTGCGGTTATGAGTTTAGCGGCTGTCGCCGCGGCCGAGGATGTGATCAAGATCGGCCACCTGGCGGCTCTAACGGGTGACTGGGCCGCCTATGGACAGACCGAGGCCAACTCGGCGAAACTGGCCGTGGCCGAGATCAACGCTAAAGGTGGAGTCCTCGGCAAGAAGCTCGAACTCCTGGTCTATGACTTCCGCACCCGTCCCGAGGACGCGGTGAACGCCTTCAGGCGGATGGCCGAAAACGACAAGGTCGTGGCGGTGATCGGCGCCAACGGCAGCGGCATCAACATCGCAACGGCCCCGCTGGCCGACAAGTACAAGGTTCCCCAGATAGGGACGGTGTCGACGAACCTGCTCGTGACGGTCGACGAAAAAGGGGTTCTCCACCCCTACATGTTCCGCATCTGCTTCACCGATCCCTACCAGGGCCAACTGATAGCCGCTTTCAGCGCCCAGGAACTGAAGAAGATGACGGCGGCCGTCCTCTGGGACGTGGGCAGCGACTACGCCCAGGGCCTCCGCGAGTTCTTCATGAAGTACTACGAACAGTACGGCGGCAAGGTCGTGGCTGACCTGGGGTTCCGCGCCGGCACCGACGTGGACTTCAGGGCTCAGCTTACCACCATTCGTGACAGCAAGGCCGAAGTCCTTGTCCTGCCCAACATGGGCAAGGAGATGGCCCTGATCATGAAGCAGGCCCGGGAACTGGGCATGAAGGATATCATCTTCGTAGGCGGCGACGGCTACGGCGAGTTCATGTGGGAGATCGCCGGAGACGCCATGGAGGGCAGCTACTGGATTAACCACGTGGCTCCCGAGGACCCGGCGATGGCCGATTTCTTCGTCGACTACAGGAAGACCTACAACGACGAGTGCAAGGAGTTCACCAACGGGATCCTGGCCTACGACGCGATCTACTGGCTCGCCGACGCCATCGAGAGGGCCGGCAAGGCCGACAGCACCGCCATCAAGGACGCCCTGGAGAGCACCGTGAACGTCCAGCTCCACCACGCCGTCATGTCTATCGACCCGGCGACCCACAACCCGATGAACAAGACGGGCGTTGTCCTCATCGCGAAGGACGGCAGGGGCCAGTTATTCACAAAGATCCAGCCTGAATAGCGCCACTTTTCTTTTCTCGCAGTCACCAGCAACGGGGCGGGCGCGGGATCCGCGTCCGCCCCGCACTTGCAGGACACAAGGACGGTGAACCCCTTTTGGAAACCCTTCTCCAGCAGGTGATCAATGGATTTTCCCTCGGGTCGGTCTATGCGCTGATCGCCGTTGGCTACTCCCTGGTCTATTCCATTCTGCTCTTCTCCAACTTCGCCCACGGCGGTTTCCTCGTCATAGGAGGATATATCTGCTACTACACCCTCGCGGCCGTCGGGAACAACATCTGGATCGCCAGCCTCCTCGCCTTCCTAGGCGCGGGCGTTTCGGCGGTCCTGGTCGAGAGGGGGGCCTACAAACCCATCCGGGAAAGGACCAATGTGACCCTTTACCTGCTCATAGCCTCCATGGGCATGAGCATTGTGATCGAGAACATTTTCGTGGTCACCGTGGGCGGACGCTTCAGGGCACTGCCCCCGGTCATACCGATGACCCCGGTGAGCGTTTTCGGCCTGGCAACCACGAGCGCCTTCGATATTCTCTCCCTGGTCATGGCCATGGTCTTCCTCGCCGGCCTGCAGCTCTTTTTGTCCACCACCAAATGGGGTCTGGCCATAAGGGCCGCTTCCTACGACCTAAAAACGGCGGGCCTCATGGGGGTCAATGTGAACAAACTTATTTCCATTGTCTTTTTCGTCGCCGGCCTGCTCGCGGCTGTGGGCGGGATCTTCCTTTCCGTCCGTTACACCCTTTACCCACAATTGGGAATGATAACGATAAAGGCCTTCGTCGCCGCCGTCATCGGGGGGCTGGGAAGCCTCCCCGGGGCCGTCGTCGGCAGCCTCATCCTGGGGCTGGCGGAAATGCTCACCGCCGGGTTCATATCCAGCCAGATGAGGGACATCGTCGTCTTCGGAATGCTGGTGCTGACACTGCTCTGGCGCCCGACGGGGCTGTTCGGCAAGCACATCTCCGAGAAGGTCTAGGGGAGGCTCGCCATGATATCCGGTTACATCGAAGGCATCATCATACTGATCTGCGTGAACTCCATCGCAGCCATGGGCGTAAGCCTCCTCACGGGCTTCACGGGGATATTCACCCTGGGCCATGCGGGCTACATGGCCCTCGGGGCCTACACGGCGGCCATCCTTTCCGTCCGGCACGATGTCCCCTGGTTCATCGCCGTGATAGCCGGCGGAATCCTGGCCATGGTGGTCGCCTACCTTATCGGTGTCCCCACCTTGAAACTGATGGGGGACTATTTTGCCATAGCCTCCATAGGGCTTGGCGAAACGATAAGGCTCATCCTGGAGAACTGGCAATCCTTCACCAGGGGGGCCAGGGGTTTCCCCGGGGTGACGAACTTCACCACTCTTCCCGTGGCGGCGGCCTTTTTCCTGGGCATGCTCATCCTCATGAGGTTTTTGATAAACGGGAACTACGGAAGGGCCTTCAAGGCCTGCAGGGACGATTACATCGCGGCGTCGCTGCTGGGTTTCAAGACGGCCCACTACCGGGTCCTGAGCCTCACCATTTCGGGCTTTTACTGTGGCATAGCCGGCGCGCTGCTGGCCGGTTTCCTGACCTATCTCCAGCCGGTCATGTTCGACATGAACAAGTCCACGGAGCTCACCGCCGTGGTGGTCTTCGGGGGGCTCGGCTCCATCAGCGGATCCATAATAGGGACGTCCGTGATCGGCCTGGTGACGGAAGTGTTCAGACCCATCTCCCAGTACCGGATGCTCATATACGGCGCCACCATGGTCCTCATCATGGTCGCTCGGCCCGAGGGAATCATGGGCCAGCACGAGATAGGCCCAAAGTTGATCCGGTCTATTTTCTCAAGGAAAACCGGGAACGGGGTGAACAACGCCCATGGCTGATCTCATCCTTTCCCTGGATAACCTGAACAAGCACTTCGGCGGCGTCCACGCCGTCAAGGATTTCACCTTCCGAATGAAGCGGGGGGAGCTGGCCGGCCTGATCGGGCCCAACGGTGCCGGGAAGACCACGGTGTTCAACCTCATCACCGGCGTTTATTCTCCCGATTCGGGGAGCATCAAATTCAACGACGAGGAGATATCGGCGAAGAAGACCTACGAGGTCATCTCGAGGGGCGTAGCGAGGACCTTCCAGAACCTCCGCCTTTTCCCGCGCTCCACGGCCCTGGAAAATGTCATGACCGCCCGCCAGCAGCACTTCGGCTATAACTTCTTCGAAGCAGTCACCCACACGGGCCGGTGGGCCGTTAACGAGAAAAGGATCAGAAAGACGAGCCTTGAACTCCTTGAAAGGGTGGGACTCCTTCAAGTCGCCGAACAGGCCGCGGGAACCCTTCCCTACGGCCACCAGAGACGGCTGGAGATAGCCAGGGCGCTGGCCCTGCAGCCCGAACTGCTCCTGCTGGACGAACCCGCCGCGGGGATGAACCCCGAGGAGGTCCAGGATCTGAACGGCCTCATCAAGGACATCCACGAGGATTTCAGCCTTACGACGCTCGTGATAGAACACCACATGGAAGTCATAATGGAGATCTGCCCCCGTATCGCCTGCATGAACTTCGGAGAAAAGATCGCCGAGGGCGACCCGGAATACATACAGAGCCACCACGAGATCCTGAAGGCCTATCTCGGAGAGGAGGTCGAGGAATGTTGACAAAAGAACCCCTCCTGAGCATCCGGGGCCTTCACGTGAGTTACGGGGCGATACGCGCCATAAGGGGCATCGACCTTGACGTCTA
>LSQX01349144.1_pt1 | contig 12206 bp, 7 predicted proteins | sample 654561 | NCBI WGS metagenome assembly LSQX01 (sample SAMN04489861, study PRJNA283612) | anaerobic digester metagenome | isolation source: 4 biogas reactors fed with cattle manure at either 37C or 55C with and... | place: Denmark: Kongens Lyngby | collected 2014 | reverse complement strand
CCCTTACTGCCACTCTCGATCTTCCTCTCAAAGTTTACCCCGCATGCGCGGGGATCGACCGCTTCCTGCCTAGGAATTCCTCGATCAAGCAGTGTTTACCCCGCATGCGCGGGGATCGACCAAAACCTGTCAAAAACAGTCGCAGGAAGGAAGTGTTTACCCCGCATGCGCGGGGATCGACCGCTAGACCAGAAAAAAGAGGAAGCAGCAGATCTGTTTACCCCGCATGCGCGGGGATCGACCCAAAAAAAATAAATTCTGATCTCCTGTTCCTGAGTTTACCCCGCATGCGCGGGGATCGACCTGTTAATTGACAAGATGTACGGTGACGTGCTAGGTTTACCCCGCATGCGCGGGGATCGACCGTACGAAGCTTCCCAGAAGCAAGAAAAGAAGCAGTTTACCCCGCATGCGCGGGGATCGACCGTTTCGTCCCCATCAACTTCACGAGAGACAACCGTTTACCCCGCATGCGCGGGGATCGACCTGTTTTGTCGGTGGCTGACTGACTGCCAGCCACGTTTACCCCGCATGCGCGGGGATCGACCTACACAAGGGTTAGAAAAGACGTGGCTAGAAGGGTTTACCCCGCATGCGCGGGGATCGACCGTCTCAACATCAAACTCCATGGCCAAGTGGTGTGTTTACCCCGCATGCGCGGGGATCGACCTCGGATCGGGCAGCTCAGGAAGTTCACTGACAAGTTTACCCCGCATGCGCGGGGATCGACCTTCGGTTTTTCTAGTTCGATGCGCACATGAGATGTTTACCCCGCATGCGCGGGGATCGACCGCTGATGGCACTTACCCAACAGCAGGTCGAGAAGTTTACCCCGCATGCGCGGGGATCGACCCCGGTGGTGGTTGAAGGTGCTCCCAAAAGGGAGGTTTACCCCGCATGCGCGGGGATCGACCGGTCCCATCCGTCCCAGACTTTGCCGTATTGGGGTTTACCCCGCATGCGCGGGGATCGACCCATGGAAGCAAGCAAAAACCTGTCAAAAACAGTGTTTACCCCGCATGCGCGGGGATCGACCCGTGACCATGTTCGCCAAAGTGGTCGGCGGAGGGTTTACCCCGCATGCGCGGGGATCGACCCAGTATCCACACGGTGCTATTTCTCCTCTCTATGTTTACCCCGCATGCGCGGGGATCGACCTTGTCTGACAATTTACGATTCTGAGCAGGATTCGTTTACCCCGCATGCGCGGGGATCGACCACGCTTGCTACTGCCACTCTCTATCTTCCTCTCGTTTACCCCGCATGCGCGGGGATCGACCCACTTGCAAGGTTATGCGCAGATCTTCCGGCAGGTTTACCCCGCATGCGCGGGGATCGACCGCGCAGAAAAGGTTGATGAAAAGACCATGGAAAGTTTACCCCGCATGCGCGGGGATCGACCGCAGAAGCACGCAGGATTCTCAAGATTGACCAGGTTTACCCCGCATGCGCGGGGATCGACCGCCATTGCTTTGTTCATTGCAACTAGTTCTCTTGTTTACCCCGCATGCGCGGGGATCGACCGTATGCTTTACATGATAGTATGTAGAATACTACGTTTACCCCGCATGCGCGGGGATCGACCCAGTTTGTTCCTAGCGTTTTTGCGAAGTTGCGTGTTTACCCCGCATGCGCGGGGATCGACCGCAACGATTACGACTGTAGTATCGTGACAAAGAGTTTACCCCGCATGCGCGGGGATCGACCTTCACGATTTTGTGGCGTTCCCTCTTCATTACGGTTTACCCCGCATGCGCGGGGATCGACCGAGGACATTTGTACGATTGATAGCCCTTATGTAGTTTACCCCGCATGCGCGGGGATCGACCTGTATGGTGACGTGCTAGTATGGAAACAGGCAAGTTTACCCCGCATGCGCGGGGATCGACCTTGGCTACCACAACGTATTAGAGTTAGTGTAATGTTTACCCCGCATGCGCGGGGATCGACCTATTCGTCCAGCCCATATCTGATCTCACATACAGTTTACCCCGCATGCGCGGGGATCGACCGTTTTTGTTAAGCCGTTGAGCAGGCGTTTTGTGGTTTACCCCGCATGCGCGGGGATCGACCATACCGACTAAACCCCCTTTTGATCGGTACTTCGTTTACCCCGCATGCGCGGGGATCGACCTCGCCTCCACATCGCTAGATTTGAATAGGGTTAGTTTACCCCGCATGCGCGGGGATCGACCCAATGGGGTATGCTTGAAACCCGCTTGCAGTCGGTTTACCCCGCATGCGCGGGGATCGACCTCTTGAACAGCATGCATGATCTCAATTAGGTTTGTTTACCCCGCATGCGCGGGGATCGACCCACTTGCAAGGTTACTTTCAGATCTTCCGGCAGGTTTACCCCGCATGCGCGGGGATCGACCGCTATGGCTGTGCGCTCCACCTTGGGATAGAGTGTTTACCCCGCATGCGCGGGGATCGACCTTGCTAGCGCGTAGCGCAGCGCTTTTTTTATCAGTTTACCCCGCATGCGCGGGGATCGACCGTCCGGGACATACACTTCGCCTTCTGCCACACAGTTTACCCCGCATGCGCGGGGATCGACCTTCTTTCGGCGAAAGCATGTGGAGCCAGGTAATGTTTACCCCGCATGCGCGGGGATCGACCCTTAGCCGAAGTGCCACGCGAAGAATTCGTCGGGTTTACCCCGCATGCGCGGGGATCGACCTTGCCTCTACACCGGCCCCACCTCCATGGCAGGGTTTACCCCGCATGCGCGGGGATCGACCCCACCTGGGCGGAAAAGTGGGAAGACATAAAAGGTTTACCCCGCATGCGCGGGGATCGACCTACTTTGGATGACCTAAGTTTCACAGCCAAGGGGTTTACCCCGCATGCGCGGGGATCGACCTCCCTATGTATTAAAAGCAGAAGACATCGTCAAGTTTACCCCGCATGCGCGGGGATCGACCGGACGCAGAGGGCAAGTATTATCAAAGCGGCTAGTTTACCCCGCATGCGCGGGGATCGACCACGTTATTTTCGCATCTTTGGCCGGCGTATTGGGTTTACCCCGCATGCGCGGGGATCGACCTCCGGACACGTCCATCATGGGCGACCAAACCGCGTTTACCCCGCATGCGCGGGGATCGACCTCTCCGCAGAGCCGCCTTGGAGTAGGGGAGTTTGTTTACCCCGCATGCGCGGGGATCGACCCTTCCCTATAGTGAGATCCCTCATTCTTCTCCCGTTTACCCCGCATGCGCGGGGATCGACCCTCTATCTCTGCTTGCCCACCAAGCTCCAAAAAGTTTACCCCGCATGCGCGGGGATCGACCCGTTATTATAAACTAACAGAAAAAGGCTACCGGGTTTACCCCGCATGCGCGGGGATCGACCTAATTTTGTTTCCCGCTACGGTTTTTATGCAAAGTTTACCCCGCATGCGCGGGGATCGACCCTTACAGGAATCGACGCAAAAACGGAGAAGTAAGTTTACCCCGCATGCGCGGGGATCGACCTTGAGATACCCGACGGGGTGGACTATATCATCCGTTTACCCCGCATGCGCGGGGATCGACCATATGCTTGCCCTTTATTGGGGTCAGGCATCTTGTTTACCCCGCATGCGCGGGGATCGACCTTGAACAAGGCATGAAGATCAGCGCGATTATCGGTTTACCCCGCATGCGCGGGGATCGACCGCGGTCCAAAAGGTGAGAAGATCGATTTCTTTAGTTTACCCCGCATGCGCGGGGATCGACCGCAGTTGATGGAATTTCAAGAGGGCAATTCTTTGTTTACCCCGCATGCGCGGGGATCGACCGCATGAGCCAAGCATGACCCAAGCTCAAGCCAAGTTTACCCCGCATGCGCGGGGATCGACCGGCGAGATGCCGCTTGAGGTCTACGCTCACTGGGTTTACCCCGCATGCGCGGGGATCGACCTCGGAGCGCTGTACCTGGCCTGGGAAAGTGATTGTTTACCCCGCATGCGCGGGGATCGACCCGACTGGTACTGGCTAGTCTACGCCCCAAGACAGTTTACCCCGCATGCGCGGGGATCGACCCGGCCATCACTCTGCTTTTTAAAACCCGCGGCAGTTTACCCCGCATGCGCGGGGATCGACCTCCTCGCTGGAGCGCCGATGTCGGTGCTAAGGGGTTTACCCCGCATGCGCGGGGATCGACCGGCGCTCAAATCGCCATCGGCAATGCGTTCATTGTTTACCCCGCATGCGCGGGGATCGACCTTGTTAAGTCCTGTTCAATCTCGGTGTCTCCAAGTTTACCCCGCATGCGCGGGGATCGACCCCCTCGATATATTCTGCTTCATCCAGATTATAGGTTTACCCCGCATGCGCGGGGATCGACCCGCCATTGAAGCATTAGCCATTGCCTTGGTGGGGTTTACCCCGCATGCGCGGGGATCGACCGTAAAGAACGCCTTGATCACCGCGTTCATGGCGGTTTACCCCGCATGCGCGGGGATCGACCCATATTTTCCGCACCAATTACATTCAACCAAATGTTTACCCCGCATGCGCGGGGATCGACCCTATATATGCACCGCGTGCAAGAAGCCCATCAAGTTTACCCCGCATGCGCGGGGATCGACCATCGCCGATTCGTATGCAGCAGCTGCGCCGATTGTTTACCCCGCATGCGCGGGGATCGACCCCGGCTTCACCGTCTCCAAAAAAGATGGGTTCGGTTTACCCCGCATGCGCGGGGATCGACCGTGCCATAGGTTCTATTTAGTTCTTGATTACCGGTTTACCCCGCATGCGCGGGGATCGACCGTGAGCGGCTGGCGTGGATGTGTAACCCGCAGGGTTTACCCCGCATGCGCGGGGATCGACCTCAGGAATCAGCGTGCAAGATTGACTCAGGCTTGTTTACCCCGCATGCGCGGGGATCGACCACGGACAATCAAGGCGGCGGAAGAGCTGCTTAAGTTTACCCCGCATGCGCGGGGATCGACCGAGGGGCCCCTTACTAGGCTCGATGCCGTAGGTGTTTACCCCGCATGCGCGGGGATCGACCCAATCCGTGCACAAGGTTATATAATACGTGTCGGTTTACCCCGCATGCGCGGGGATCGACCAAGGCCGGAGAGAGCATGGTGGCTACCGGCAAGGTTTACCCCGCATGCGCGGGGATCGACCGCCTGATACGCTCTTTGTCACCTGGATGATAAAGTTTACCCCGCATGCGCGGGGATCGACCGTTAGTCGCAATACTGCCGGGCGTGCGCTGGCAGTTTACCCCGCATGCGCGGGGATCGACCGATCGTAGGTCGCGACCTTGGTCGGGTGATTACGTTTACCCCGCATGCGCGGGGATCGACCCTCAAAGCTGTTCTGCCCGGCGTTCGATGGCACGTTTACCCCGCATGCGCGGGGATCGACCTGACACGAATAAGAATTATTGCTGTGAGTGCGGGTTTACCCCGCATGCGCGGGGATCGACCAATCATGGTATAACCTCCTTATGCCGATATTGAGTTTACCCCGCATGCGCGGGGATCGACCCCGCCAGGGGCACAATGAGGGGAGTGGACGATGGTTTACCCCGCATGCGCGGGGATCGACCGAATACAGGGATGCACTAGAGGAATAGAGCAATGTTTACCCCGCATGCGCGGGGATCGACCGTTGAGATTATATAGGTTTTTGTTAAAAATGGGGTTTACCCCGCATGCGCGGGGATCGACCGTAGGGGAAGATTACACCGACAGGCTTATAACCGTTTACCCCGCATGCGCGGGGATCGACCTCGTACAGCCGCCACAACTTTAGGTGCGGAACGGTTTACCCCGCATGCGCGGGGATCGACCGTCTGCACACCAACATCTATACGTTTAATAGTCGTTTACCCCGCATGCGCGGGGATCGACCCCATAGACGAGGTGATTACCCAAGACCACCCACGTTTACCCCGCATGCGCGGGGATCGACCTTAGTTTAGGTTTCGGACTTATTTGGTTGTCAAGTTTACCCCGCATGCGCGGGGATCGACCTTTCATCTTCCAAAAACATTAGCGCGTCGTAGAGTTTACCCCGCATGCGCGGGGATCGACCTTTAGAAAAGGGAGAATAATTCCAGTTTACTATGTTTACCCCGCATGCGCGGGGATCGACCGCTGCTGGAGGGTTGGGATACTCACATGTTACTGTTTACCCCGCATGCGCGGGGATCGACCCGAACTCAATCGCGTGAGCTACGGAGAGAGCTAGTTTACCCCGCATGCGCGGGGATCGACCGTCGTGACAGTCGAGGCTTACACCGAGGAAATCGTTTACCCCGCATGCGCGGGGATCGACCCGGCGAGACCCGTGCCCGGCGCTGTCAGATATCGTTTACCCCGCATGCGCGGGGATCGACCCGGCCCGAAGGCCGTTTCATTCAGGCAGCGCTAGTTTACCCCGCATGCGCGGGGATCGACCCACGTAGTCTTTTTGATATTTAAAACATGCCACGTTTACCCCGCATGCGCGGGGATCGACCTCTCCTCTGTTGACCATCACAGTTTCTGGTGGGGTTTACCCCGCATGCGCGGGGATCGACCTGCGCGCGTAAAATACAACGTTAGCGGAATCGGGTTTACCCCGCATGCGCGGGGATCGACCCTAATAACTTGGTCGACGTACCATTCCTGCGTGGTTTACCCCGCATGCGCGGGGATCGACCATTGGTGCCTGATGAAGACATGGCAGCTGTAGAGTTTACCCCGCATGCGCGGGGATCGACCGTTGTGAAGTGGTTTGCGAAGATGCGGGAAAAGGTTTACCCCGCATGCGCGGGGATCGACCCAAAAAAGTGAAGGGGGGGTTGACATGATAAAAGTTTACCCCGCATGCGCGGGGATCGACCATTCCTCCAATCCTCATTCTTCTTTCAGGAAATGTTTACCCCGCATGCGCGGGGATCGACCCGAAGCTGCCCGGCGGATGGGTGTCACGCCCCAGTTTACCCCGCATGCGCGGGGATCGACCTGCCCCTGCCGGGACCATATGCGGTTAAGACGTGTTTACCCCGCATGCGCGGGGATCGACCGGTGTGGGAGGGCTGGGACCTCGCGGACGTAGCGTTTACCCCGCATGCGCGGGGATCGACCTCGAGACAGAGACGATTAAGACCTCTCCTGTTGGTTTACCCCGCATGCGCGGGGATCGACCGTGGAAGGCGTTGTCGGGAAACGCCAAGCACACGTTTACCCCGCATGCGCGGGGATCGACCTTCGGAAAGACGTTGCCAGAAAGCTTTTCAACGGTTTACCCCGCATGCGCGGGGATCGACCTTGACGGGGATAAGGGATTTGCGACGGGAGTAAGTTTACCCCGCATGCGCGGGGATCGACCTGCTCACGGTCCGCGTGCGGAACATCTTCGTGAGTTTACCCCGCATGCGCGGGGATCGACCGCACACCGTCGGGCTGAATCTTTGGGTGAGCGCGTTTACCCCGCATGCGCGGGGATCGACCCTTCAAACGTTGGGACCGAATCCGCTGGAGCGCGTTTACCCCGCATGCGCGGGGATCGACCCCAACTCTTGCCGTCGAAAGGCAGCTACTACGTGGTTTACCCCGCATGCGCGGGGATCGACCTCGATGCCGTAGGTGAGGGTCTCGTCGGAGAGGGTTTACCCCGCATGCGCGGGGATCGACCCTGCTGTAAGTATAGCCTATATGTGCTGTTCCGGTTTACCCCGCATGCGCGGGGATCGACCGGTTGCAGGATGTGTTACGATCTCCATGCCGTCGTTTACCCCGCATGCGCGGGGATCGACCCGGCTTGCAGCGGGCTGAAGAACAGGGAACCAGGTTTACCCCGCATGCGCGGGGATCGACCTGCGGTAAACCCCTTGACGCGTGTCACAAAGGGGTTTACCCCGCATGCGCGGGGATCGACCTCGGTGCCGTACTACGCCCTGTTGTCACGCTGTGTTTACCCCGCATGCGCGGGGATCGACCTCAAAGCGTCATACTCTCCCTGACTCAGTAGACGTTTACCCCGCATGCGCGGGGATCGACCCCACCGATGTATTCTGCGTCCTCTAGATGGTAGGTTTACCCCGCATGCGCGGGGATCGACCTGCACTCGGGGCAGAAAAAATCCTGCCCCTCACGTTTACCCCGCATGCGCGGGGATCGACCCTGGAAGCGCTCCGGGAGAAGAGGGGAGACGTGGTTTACCCCGCATGCGCGGGGATCGACCTTTTGATACAAGTTAGGTTGTGGCAAGTGGTCTGTTTACCCCGCATGCGCGGGGATCGACCTTGGGAGCTAGGCTATTACACCAACTTCTGGATGTTTACCCCGCATGCGCGGGGATCGACCTTTATAACGACGATCGTAGCCTGCTGTAGCCATGTTTACCCCGCATGCGCGGGGATCGACCACGGCCTTTCGGCCGTCTTCCTGGTTATATTTCGTTTACCCCGCATGCGCGGGGATCGACCCAGAAGCACGGCCGTTAGTACCAGCGCAGCCACGTTTACCCCGCATGCGCGGGGATCGACCCCATACCCGGGATGTAAGCCCCGTTCCCACCATGTTTACCCCGCATGCGCGGGGATCGACCCCAGAATGAATGGAGAGGGATCTTCCCTCTCCAGTTTACCCCGCATGCGCGGGGATCGACCTTCGGAAAGACGTTGCCAGAAAGCTTTTCAACGGTTTACCCCGCATGCGCGGGGATCGACCTGCTCACGGTCCGCGTGCGGAACATCTTCGTGAGTTTACCCCGCATGCGCGGGGATCGACCCCGCGCACCACTTGAATTTATAGCGACGATCGTGTTTACCCCGCATGCGCGGGGATCGACCCACCATTGACAGGCTCTGTGATGTCGGTTGTCAGTTTACCCCGCATGCGCGGGGATCGACCCATAAGGAGAATGAGCCCGTAGTTACGGATATCGTTTACCCCGCATGCGCGGGGATCGACCGTTTTCTCCTGCTCTGTTATTGATGGGATAAGGGTTTACCCCGCATGCGCGGGGATCGACCTTGGGACCACCGGTACCGATGAGGGACACCCGGGTTTACCCCGCATGCGCGGGGATCGACCGCTTGTCTAAGGTAGACATTAGCTCACCTCCTGGTTTACCCCGCATGCGCGGGGATCGACCGTTCACGTTGTATGGATCGAGGCTGGGAGTGTTGTTTACCCCGCATGCGCGGGGATCGACCGATATTAGCCTATAGCAATCAATACACAAGGATGTTTACCCCGCATGCGCGGGGATCGACCGTAATCTCCCCAGAGGTTCAACCTCGGCCAGCTGTTTACCCCGCATGCGCGGGGATCGACCCCTTGAGCGAGGGTACGGCCTAGCCGGAGAGAAGTTTACCCCGCATGCGCGGGGATCGACCGATGTAAGCGAGCGCGGCGTAGAGTTGATGCGTGTTTACCCCGCATGCGCGGGGATCGACCCCACCGATGTATTCTGCGTCCTCTAGATGGTAGGTTTACCCCGCATGCGCGGGGATCGACCCCAGGTACTATGCAAAGGTAGTACACATAGACAGTTTACCCCGCATGCGCGGGGATCGACCCTGCATCGCTAGCCGGCCTGCCGATAACGCGGCGTTTACCCCGCATGCGCGGGGATCGACCCCATTCTTTCTAGGGTGCAGAGGTATGATTTCCGTTTACCCCGCATGCGCGGGGATCGACCCTACACGTATCCGGTGGAATACTTCAAGATGAAGTTTACCCCGCATGCGCGGGGATCGACCTGGCCCCCACAGGCATCTGGGCCCGGGGCATTGGTTTACCCCGCATGCGCGGGGATCGACCCTGCTAAGACGTGACCTTTAGACTTTCGCATAAGTTTACCCCGCATGCGCGGGGATCGACCGACGATAGTCCCGACCGGATACCTCGGATCAGGGTTTACCCCGCATGCGCGGGGATCGACCTAGGGACGAACCAACGCCCGCCCACAAGTTACAGTTTACCCCGCATGCGCGGGGATCGACCCCGTGGCGGTACAGTATATGGCCCAAGTGGTCGGTTTACCCCGCATGCGCGGGGATCGACCTCAGCAGCGGCTGCTGCCGTGCGCTCTGGCTCTGTTTACCCCGCATGCGCGGGGATCGACCTGAAGATGAAGATGGCGATTGTGCAGGAACCGAGTTTACCCCGCATGCGCGGGGATCGACCGAATTTTTTTCTGACCTATCACCCCCCAACCCCGTTTACCCCGCATGCGCGGGGATCGACCTTCTCCCACTTCTACGATAGTAACGATTTGCTTGTTTACCCCGCATGCGCGGGGATCGACCACGCATCTGCGAGTATCGCTATGTGACCGTCCCGTTTACCCCGCATGCGCGGGGATCGACCGCTACGGAGAAGACTACATCACAGTGACGGTGGGTTTACCCCGCATGCGCGGGGATCGACCCAGAGTTACCACCTCTAGGATTTTCCGCTTTTCGTTTACCCCGCATGCGCGGGGATCGACCGCTGAGGTCTACCGTCCACTGCCTCCAGCTGGGGTTTACCCCGCATGCGCGGGGATCGACCGTTTTCTCCACCCCGGTTATTGATAGGATAAGGGTTTACCCCGCATGCGCGGGGATCGACCTATAGGACCCTGGACACGGTGCGCCGGGTCTGGGTTTACCCCGCATGCGCGGGGATCGACCCGCATCTTTCCGTTGTACCCCATCGACAGGACCGTTTACCCCGCATGCGCGGGGATCGACCGGACGTGGCTAGGCGACTGTATAAAGAGGGAAGGTTTACCCCGCATGCGCGGGGATCGACCCCTACGGTAGCCATGTACTCTTCCACGTTTTTCGTTTACCCCGCATGCGCGGGGATCGACCTTGTTGAGCAAACTGCTCCGCGCTCATGCCAGCGTTTACCCCGCATGCGCGGGGATCGACCTCAAATCATCTCCGGCAAGCTCCGCGTGGGGCAGTTTACCCCGCATGCGCGGGGATCGACCCCGTTTCAAAGTCCCTTGTGAGGGTGTTTTTAGGTTTACCCCGCATGCGCGGGGATCGACCTTGAGGCTGATCGGTTTACCGTCTCGATGGATTGTTTACCCCGCATGCGCGGGGATCGACCGTTACCATCTTTAGCATACATAAGGCCGGCTCCGTTTACCCCGCATGCGCGGGGATCGACCTTTTGAGTACTACAATTGCTGTTGGGAACTAGGGTTTACCCCGCATGCGCGGGGATCGACCCAGTGGTCACAGCACCAGCCTGAAGTTTGGGCGGTTTACCCCGCATGCGCGGGGATCGACCGAGGAGGAATAACAGTGTTGTGGATACTTCTACGTTTACCCCGCATGCGCGGGGATCGACCTTTGGAGCACCTCCAGATCCGTAAAGGTTTCCTGTTTACCCCGCATGCGCGGGGATCGACCGCTGGTTGGGATTACATGCATCCGCTGGAATGCGTTTACCCCGCATGCGCGGGGATCGACCCTAGCCGGCACCGAATGGGATGGCAATCTGAGCGTTTACCCCGCATGCGCGGGGATCGACCGGACGTGGCTAGGCGACTGTATAAAGAGGGAAGGTTTACCCCGCATGCGCGGGGATCGACCCCTACGGTAGCCATGTACTCTTCCACGTTTTTCGTTTACCCCGCATGCGCGGGGATCGACCTTGTTGAGCAAACTGCTCCGCGCTCATGCCAGCGTTTACCCCGCATGCGCGGGGATCGACCTTAGTGAGGAGCCAATAGAGATCAAGAAAAACGGTTTACCCCGCATGCGCGGGGATCGACCCATTCTTTTTCCGGTATCTTCGAGTTTGCCGGGGTTTACCCCGCATGCGCGGGGATCGACCGGATGAATTTTTTCCCTGGAAGGAAGGATATTCGTTTACCCCGCATGCGCGGGGATCGACCCCCCTTCTCAAAGGGAAAGGTTAGAGCAGCTGCGTTTACCCCGCATGCGCGGGGATCGACCGTGGATGACCGGAGAGGACATGGGCCGGGCGGGGTTTACCCCGCATGCGCGGGGATCGACCTTACCCCCCGATTTATTTATTGATTTTTGGTTCGTTTACCCCGCATGCGCGGGGATCGACCCCATTTGACCTGATACGCAGTCTTGAAGCCTGTGTTTACCCCGCATGCGCGGGGATCGACCGGGCGAGACCAACTCTTTCTTGGAAGACATTGTGTTTACCCCGCATGCGCGGGGATCGACCTAGTCGGATCTGACATAGAGAATTTCAAGGGTTGTTTACCCCGCATGCGCGGGGATCGACCTGAGAT
>LSQX01249374.1_pt4 | contig 12207 bp, 13 predicted proteins | sample 654561 | NCBI WGS metagenome assembly LSQX01 (sample SAMN04489861, study PRJNA283612) | anaerobic digester metagenome | isolation source: 4 biogas reactors fed with cattle manure at either 37C or 55C with and... | place: Denmark: Kongens Lyngby | collected 2014 | reverse complement strand
TGATCAAGCCGTTCACGATGTATGCGATTGCGGCTTTTTTCTTTTTCGTCGTGTTCAAAGCGTGGATTTCACCGGAACTGGCCAAAGATTACCTGGCCGGCGCTATTTTGCTGGGCGCCGCCCCGTGCACGGCGATGGTCTTTGTCTGGAGTTACCTGACGAAGGGGAACGCGGCGTACACAGTTGTTCAGGTTGCGACAAACGACTTGATTATCCTCGTGGCGTTCACGCCCATCGTCGCGCTGCTGCTCGGCATCAGCGGCATTACGATTCCGTGGCTGACGCTGCTGCTTTCAGTGCTGCTTTTTGTTGTGATTCCGCTCGCCGGCGGCATGCTGACCCGGCACCTGATGATCAAGCGTCGGGGGCTCGATTATTTCAAGAATACCTTCATTCCCAAGTTCAACAACATCACGATCGGCGGATTGCTGCTCACCCTGATCATCATTTTCTCGTTTCAGGGCGACGTGATTTTGAATAATCCTCTCCATATCATCCTGATTGCCATTCCGCTCAGTATTCAGACCGGCATTATCTTTTTCATCGCCTATCTGGTGAGCCGGAAACTTCGCCTGCCCCACAGCGTGGCCGCTCCTGCCGGCATGATCGGCGCATCGAATTTCTTTGAGCTGGCCGTTGCCGTGGCGATCGCCCTGTTCGGACCGACCTCACCGGTTGCTCTGGCAACGATCGTCGGCGTGCTGGTAGAGGTGCCGGTCATGCTGGCGCTGGTTAAGTTTGCCAATCGGACGAAACACTGGTTCCCGGCTGAAGCCGATGCCTGATCGATCGCAGCCGGCGAAAGCACGAGATAATGGAACTTGCAGCCGCTGCCGGAATCAGTTACTGATATCTGTTTTCCTGCTGTTCCTGCTGAATGTCAAGTGATCTGCCCGCAGCGGTCAAATCAAGCGTCGGAATGCGCGCTTTCAGCTGATGCACCCGCTGCTCGATGATGGCCATCGTTTCCAGAAAAATGTCGTCTGATTTGCCTGTCGGATCGTCCAGTCCCCAGTCCTCGCGGTAGAGGGACGGCAAATTCGGGCAATGCACATTGCAGCCCATCGTGATCACGATATCGACCGGTGGAATTGCCTCAAGCAGCTTCGGCTTCTGCGTTGCCTCCATGTCGATACCGTATTTTTGTTTCATCAGGCGTACCGCATCCGGATTGATCCGATCACGTTCTTCCGTGCCGGCGGAGACGCTTTCAAATGCATCGCCGGCAAAATGTTTGCCCAGCGCTTCCGCCATCTGTGAGCGGCATGAATTGTGAACACAGATGAAAGCGACCTTTGGCTTCATGTCAGCATGCGACATCGATATTCCTTTCGATCACTGGCCGGCCGTGCCGGCAAACGTCTCGAGCAGTGCAAGGACGTCCTTTTTCTTCAGTACTTTGCCGAACGAGAGTACCGTTTCATTCACAACCAGAGCCGGCGTGGACATCACACCGTAGGCGGAAATGTCAGCGAAATCCCTGACATGCTCAATCTCGACGTTGAGTCCTCGTTCCTGAAGTGCCTCTTTCGTTGCCTTTTCCAGCTGGTTGCAGCTGGCGCAGCCGCTGCCGAGAATTTTCACGCTCGCAATGGCATGTCCGGCGTTTGCAGCAGGCGTATTTGCCTCCTGTTTTGTTTCTTCGTTCTTTTTCTTACCGAATGAAAAAACTGACATAATTCCCTCCTTTGGGTTCGTATTCAGCATCAGATGAATATCTGAAACAAGTTAAACAAATAGCCGACCAGTACAATGCCGGCCAGACATATCGCGATAAAAACGGCCAGCAGCTTTGGCTTCACGGCTTTGCGGAGCAAAATAAGAGACGGCAGCGACAAGGTGGTGACCGCCATCATGAAAGACAGCACGGTGCCGAGCTGAGCGCCCTTTGCCAGAAGTGCTTCAGCGATCGGAATGGCACCGAAAATATCGCCGTACATCGGTGCGCCGACTAATGTCGCGAGCAGCACGCCAAACGGATTTTTGCCGCCAAGCAGCTGATCTATCCAGGCCTCGGGAATCCAATTGTGGATCAGGGCGCCGATCCCGACGCCGATCAGGATATAGGGGATTACTTTGCGAAACGTGCTGACCATCTGATCCTTGGCATAGCGCAGTCTGTCGATTCGAGTCAGGCTGGGGATGTCCTGATCGACAAACGTCGCCTGACGCACGATATCTTCCACTTCGTTTTCCAAACCGCTTTTTTCAATCACGACACCGCCGATGACGGCGATGATCAAACCGAGAATGACGTAAAGCACAGCGACTTTGGCACCGAAGATGCTCATCAGGAGAACGAGCGAGCCAAGGTCCACCATGGGTGACGAGATCAAAAAGGAAAATGTTACGCCGAGCGGCAGACCGGCCGACGTGAAGCCCATGAACAAGGGGATCGACGAACACGAGCAAAACGGTGTCACGGTGCCAAGCAGCGCGGCAACGGTGTTGGCGCCGAGTCCGCGAAAGCGGCCGAGAATCCGCTTCGTGCGTTCAGGCGGAAAGTAACTCTGAATATAGCTGATCAGGAAAATGAGCACGCACAGCAAAATGCTGATCTTGATCACGTCATAGATGAAAAAGTGCAGGCTTTTTGCCCAGCGGTTTCCCAGATCAAGACCAAACAGTTTCAGAAATTCTCCGGCCAGGTCGTTCAGCCACTTCATGCCGAGCAGCTGGGTCTGCACAAAGTCCCAGACTACCTGCATGCGCAATCACCGCTGTGCTTCGTGCAATAAAGGCCGCTGACAAACGTTTTAAAGGCCTGAAGCGTTTCACAGCTGATGCTGTAATGACTCCACTTGCCGTCCTTCCGAACCTCCACGAGTCCGCTTTCCGTCAGATTTTTCATGTGATACGAGAGCGTCGGCTGCGTGATATCAAACGCTTCGAGAAGCTCGCATGCGCATTTTTCACCATCCGCCAGTATCTGCATGATTTGCAGCCGGTTCGCGTCGCCTAAGCTTTTACAGATAAGAGCAATGTCGATCGGGTTCATCCGCCACCTCATATTGATAATTATCTATGTAATAATAAGGTGCTTCTCCGATCGTGTCAATATGCGGATACAGCAGTGATCAGCGTGAGAAGGCGACGCGCACGCCGTCGACAAGGCGGGTGAGTCGCGTTCTGTCGAAGTGCTCGAGAATGGCGACGGCATATTTTCTCGAGGTGCCGATTTCATCCCGGAACTGGGCCAGCTGAATTTGGCCCGTCGTGGACAGTGCGTCTTTGACAATAGCTTCAGCCCTGGCCAGATAGTCTTTGTGGATGAGAATCTCGCGATCGAGGCGGACGAGCGTGCCGTCCCGCTGCAGATTGGCGAGAATTTCCGTGATGCGGCCGCGTTTCTTCCATGATTCGAGGAGTTCGCTTGTCGCCGGCGGTGAGAATCCTGCCTCCCGATAGCGGTCCACGATGTCTGTGATGAGTGACTGGTCCGACTGGCCGATGGCCACTTCAAATTCGGCCGCAGCCATCAGGCCGTCCTGCTCTTTGAGGACGCCGTCCCTGATCAGGGCGTCGAGTAGCCGGTCGGTCAGTGAAATGTCGGCGCGCGGCAGAAGGGTGGTCCGGAGGGATTCGCGACGCATGCCTGCGGTCAATGGATTGGCGGCATGAAAGCTGTTCAGGATACCGCGCGTCTTATCCGCCATCTGTTTCAGGTATCGTTCGCTGATCAGGCGGCTGCTGCCGAGAGACAGAACGCGCTTCGCTGCGAGCAGCCGCTGCAGCGTTTTCTGGTACGTTTTATCATCAAAGCCGGCGCGCAGCTTCACCCGCTGTTCATCGGCCAGAAGATGGCTTTGCGTGTCAATGATCGTGTACAGGCGCGCTTCGGGATCATCGCCCTCCAGTTTCTCCATAATCTGGGGAAGGGTACCGTCGTTTCGCTTGTGCTTCAGCGGTTTCGGATCCAGCACAAAACCGCCGCCGATCGTTTGCAGCGGGGAATAGAAACGCACAATGAAGCGGTCTCCCGCCTTGAGCGAAGTCTCCTCTTCCAGCGCAAGCTGGGCATAACCCGATTCGCCCCCCACCAGTTCATCACGGCCGACCAGCCAGATTTTGGCGAGCAGTTCGCGAGAGGCATGGTATAAGTGCATGCGGCTTCCGTTTTGAATGGAAAACGTGGCCTGAGGCAGAACCTGCAGCCGCACGTCAATCAGGTCGGTTGTGATCAGGGAATCGGGAGGCGCCAGCACATCGCCGCGTTCGATCTCATCTTTTGAGATACCGGCGATATTCACCGCCACGCGCTGCCCGGCAAACGCCTCAGCGGCATCCTCGCCGTGCACCTCCAGGTGGCGGACGCGCACGTTGCGCCCTGACGGGTAGAGCTGAACATCTGCCCCCGTTGCGAGCTTGCCTTCAATCAGGCTGCCGGTGACAATCGTGCCGAAGCCTTCAATTGAGAACACGCGATCGATCGGCAGGCGGAACGGTACCGCTGTTTTCTTCGCCGCTGTTTTGTCGGCCAGCCGCCTGATCTCGCTGCGCAGCTCCTCCAGCCCCGTGCCTTTGGTGGCAGATGTGCGTACGATTTTTGCGTCTTTCAGAAATGTCGGGGCGATCAGGTCCTCTGCATCCGCTTCAACCAGATCGAGCCAGTCATCGTCTACCAGATCACATTTCGTCAGTACGACGACCCCCGCGGAAATGTTGAGAAGCGACAAGATGCCGAGGTGTTCAACCGTCTGCGGCATGACGCCTTCATCGGCAGCGACGATCAGGAGCGCTAGATCGACCCCTCCCGCACCGGCCAGCATGTTCTTGATAAAGCGTTCGTGTCCCGGAACATCGACGATGCCGGCCCGCGTCCCGTCACCGAGATCGAGCCAGGCAAAGCCCAGTTCAATCGTAATGCCGCGTTTCTTTTCTTCAACCAGCCGGTCTGTATCGATGCCCGTGAGGGCGCGGATCAGGTGCGTTTTGCCGTGGTCCACATGGCCGGCAGTACCGATGATGATATTGTTATGCATCGTGAATGTTCAGCACCTCCATAATCGTATCAAGCAGTTTGGGTTCTTCCTCGGGTCCGACCGTTCTCAGATCGAAAAGGAGTTTGTCGTTTTCAATTCTCGCGATCACGGGAAGATCCTGCTGCATCAATCGATGTGCCGCAGATTCCGGGCGGACACGTTCACTTTGGGCGATCGCAACTACCGGTGAAGGGAAGTGTTCGGTCGGGGCGGACCCGCCGCCGAGTACGCTGTCCGCAGTGATCACTTCGGCCGGTATGCCGGCATCGTTCAGCTGGCCGGCGACACGTTCGCTTCTGCTTTGGAGCTCCGCCTGCGTGGCACAGAGCATGGCCAGAATCGGCACGTTTCGCCTGGCCGTTTCGTCGTCCAGATACAGCTGCAGCGTTGCCTCCAGCGCGGCCAATGCCATTTTGTCCACGCGCAGCGCACGCATGAGGGGGTGCTGCGCCATCTTGTCGAGATACCGTTTGCTGCCGACAATGATACCGCACTGGGGGCCGCCCAGCAGTTTGTCGCCGGAAAAGCAGACAATATCGGCTCCGGCAGCCAGTGCCTCGCAGACCGTCGGTTCCCCCTTGATACCGTAGGGACTGAGGTCGATCAGTGAACCGCTGCCCAGATCGTAGATCAGCGGAATGCCAAAGCGGTCGGCGAGCGGTTTCAGCTCTCCGATGCCTGCTTCTTCCGTAAAACCGACGACGCGGTAATTGCTGGTGTGCACCTTGAGCAGAGCAGCCGTGTCTTCACAGACAGCTCTTTCGTAGTCAGAGAACCGTGTTTTATTCGTGGTACCGACCTCGCAGAGGGCGGCACCGGACATTTCCATCACTTCGGGAATGCGGAAGGCACCGCCGATTTCGACCAGTTCGCCGCGCGACACGACAACCTGTCTGTCAGCACACAGTGCGCTCAGAACGAGCATCACGGCTGCCGCGTTGTTATTGGTGATAACGGCGGCCTCGGCACCGGTCAATCTTTTCAGCTGCGCGGCAACATACACGGCCCGGCTGCCGCGGGTGCCTTCTGCGAGATTGAATTCGAGTGAATTGTAGTGCGAGATGATGCCGGCGACATGTTCGGCTATTCTGGGCGACAGAGGGGCCCGGCCGAGATTGGTGTGCAGGATGACGCCGGTGGCATTAATGACGGGACGCAGTCCAAAGCGCGTTTCCTCATCGATCCGCACTTCCACATCGCCCAGGATCGCCTCGATGTTGACTTCACGCAGCGTTCCCTGAAGCAGTGCCGTTCGCGTGGCATCAAGACAGCGGCGAATGCAGGTGCTGACGACGTTGTGACCAAAACGCTCAAGATAGTTCAGAAGTTCGCGTCGTCGGATCAGTTCGTCAACGCTTGGCAAGCCCCGCAGCAAAGCATTCTTATCGTCCATGTCAATCCTCCCTGACACATGTCTCCCATGGGGTTCTGGGTGTTGCTCCCAGCTTAGCACGAATTGACAAAGAGAGGATTCAGTCGCTGCTGTATATGCATTCATAGCGGCCGTCATGCGCGAGATACACCGAATCCGTGTCCTCGTCCGGCATGCTGGCCTGATCAAACGGCAGGGAGAAGGAGACGCCGGTGCCGCAGGACACGCTGAGTGACCGCGGCACCGGGATCATTTTGGCGAGCCCGTCGCCTTGTGTGACGAGCCGCCGATAAAAGCACTGTGCGCCGTAAAACGTGTGAAACGTTGCGACGTAAGATTCGTTCATTTGCTGATCTTCAGCTCGTAGCCGTCAGCGAGGACGACGTCTTCGACTTTGTAACCGTTGTTTTCGGCGAAGCGGCGAATGTTTTCAAATGGCGTCGCATCGCTGACCTGCACGGTCAGCGGCAGTTTGCCTTCAGCCAGAGCCGCTTTCGTCAGCAGCACCGGCTCAGGGCAGGACAGTCCTCTCGTATCGACGATGTTCATATATAACTCCTTGTTCAAAAAACTAGATTAGGCTCAGGCTTTCTTGCGCTTGAGATTGGTGAAGGCGATCACGAGCAGGACGGCAAATCCGAGCAAAACGGCATAGCGACCGTTCGCGGAGACACCGCCCGCCGATTCGGCATTGGCGGGGGCACCGGCCAGTCCGAAGTTATGCGAGAAGGCTGCGCCGACCAGCATGCCGAGTACGGTGATGGCGGAGTCCGTATTGCCCGTGCCGGCCAGGACGAGCTGGCGCAGCGGGCAGCCGCCGAGCAGGGTGACGCCGAAACCGACGAGGCCGAGGCCGAGAATATTCCAGAGCGTGTCGCTGTGGGCGACGGCATGGCCTGTCATGGAAAGATTGAAGGTGCCCTGGATCAGGTTTGCGATCAGGACGACGACGAAAATGGCGATCGTGCCCCACATCAGATGCATGTCTTTCATAAGAAAGATGTCGCGCACGCCGCCGGCCTGACAGAGTCTGGAATGCTGCACCACCACGCCGACAACGGCCGCGATCAGGAAAGCAATCAGCACAGGGGCGTGCATGGAACCGGGTCCGCCTTCGGAATAGGCGAGAAGCGTACTGCCGACGGCAACCATGATGAGAAGCGCGATCGCCATGATCGGGAAAATGAGTCCTTCGCTCAGGCGCTGAACTTCACTTCTGCGCAGGGAGAAGCCGTTTCTGAGAAACAGCGTGCCGAGGAAAACGCCGCCGACAAAACCGGCGAAGCCGATCCAGGCATTGAGGTCGCCGGCCGCCATGCGCAGCACCATGCGGAACGGACAGCCGAGGAAGGCCAGTGCACCGATCATGACGAAAGCGCCGATGACAAAACGCGTCACGGGCGACGAGCCGCCGCGCGGTCGAAATTCCTTCTTGAAAAGCGACAGCACGAAGGCACCCAGCACGATGCCGGGAATTTCGGGTCGCACATACTGGACGACACCGGCACTATGCAGCTTTAGACCGCCCGCAATATCACGAAGGAAGCAGGCAATGCAAAGCCCCATGTTGGCGGGGTTGCCGAGCAGATGCAGGATGACGGCCGCCAGACCGGCGATCGCACCGGCGATGATGACCGTCAAGGTGGCTTTGGAGATGGATTTTGTACGCATAAACACCTCTTTAAATTTTACTGACCCAAGTATAGGTCAAATTATCAATATATATTATTGAATTGTCCAATAATGATAAAGCCGATTATTGCATTGAATGCCGTATCTTCGGCCATAAAAAAATAGCCCGCCGATCCTCTGCAAGCAGGAATCAGCGGGTTTGGAAAGGCTGTTCGGTGAAGTGTGCTTTATGACTCATGAATTCGCGTGTGTGCTACTTTCTGACGATGACGGCTGCCTCTTTCCTTGCGGTAAGCTGTCCGATAATGACGGCCGTTTCCCCATGAGCCCGCAGCGAGCTGACCAAGGTGTCTGCATCGCGCTCATGGATGGCGATGAGAAGTCCGCCGGATGTCTGCGGATCAAAGAGGACGTCGGCGATGTCACGCGGTATGTCGTCTTCCAGCAGCACTTTATCCTTCAGGAAATCGCGGTTGCGGTAAGCGCCGCCCGGAATGATGCCGTCTCTGGCAAACGCCGCGGCCTGACCGAAAAGCGGGACACGAGACGATTCGATGACCATGCCGAGTCCGCTTCCAACCGCCATCTCGGCGGCATGGCCGAGCAGACCGAACCCCGTGACATCGGTGCAGGCGGACGGTGAAAAACGCTGCATCGCTTCGGCTGCATATTTGTTCAGATGGGCCATGACCCGGATCACATCGGCGGTTGCGGCATCATCCAGAAGCCCGGCACTGAGCGCCGTGGTCAGGATGCCGCTCCCCAGGGGTTTCGTCAGGATCAGTAGATCGCCTTCTCTGGCACCGTTATTGGTTCGCACGTTGTCCGGATGACAGAACCCCGTCACGGCCATGCCGTATTTCGGCTCGATATCGACAATGCTGTGACCGCCGGCGATAGAGATGCCGGCTTCCATGGCTTTATCGGCGCCACCTTCCAAAATCGCGCGTATCGCTTCATTTGTCAGCTGATCCGAAACACAAAGCAGATTCAGTGCAATTTTCGGTTCGCCGCCCATGGCGTAAACATCACTGATCGCGTTGGCTGCAGCAATTTGCCCGAATGTGTAAGGGTCATCCACGATGGGCGGGAAAAAGTCGATCGTCTGAATAACAGCCAGATCGTCGCGCACGCGGTACACCGCCGCATCGTCGGACCCGTCAAAGCCGACCATGAGTCGTTCGTCCTTTACTCGATTCAAACCTGAGAGCAATTCCGCAAGGACACCCGGTCCCAGCTTGGCGCCTCAGCCGCCTGCCGATGTGAGTTCAGTCAAACGAATGTCGCTCATGCAATGCCTCCATTATGATTGGTATTGAAGCCAGTATAGGTCAATTTTTCAATATAAATCATTGAAATATTGGATAATTCGAGGATCGAATATTGACTTGGCAACACGGATACTGCCGGTGATATAGTAAATTAACAATGCATGTGAGGTGTCGTATGATCAATTTCAACCAGGCAGCCGGTTCGTTCCCGAAAGCACCGGGTGCAGCCGAAGCCGTTTGCACATTTTTGAAAGACGGAGCGTTCAACATCGAGCGCGGCGAAGGCGTCCATGCGGTCTCCGATCTGGTTTTCGAAACGAGGCAAATGCTGGCTGATTTCTTTGGCCATGACGTCCCCAAGCATGTCATTTTTACGTCCGGTGTCACGGCCGCCTTGAATATGTTTATCTTTGGCTGGCTTCAAGCCGGCGACCACGTCATTTGCACCGAGATGGAGCATAACGCCGTTCTGCGGCCGCTTTATGCCGCCATGTCGGGCGGCGTCCGGCATGACATCGCCAAAGCGGACGAACAAGGATTTGTCGATCCCGCCCGCATCGAGGCGCTGATTACGCCTGCGACCCGTGCCGTCATCGTGACGGCGGCATCGAATGTCAGCGGCGCTCTGATGCCGCTTGCCGAAATCGGCAGGCTGTGCCGGGCAAAAGGGCTGAAACTGGTGGTTGACAGCGCCCAGACTGCCGGATCCGAGCAAATCGACATGAAATCACTTGGGATTGACGCACTTTGTTTCACGGGACATAAGGGGCTGCTTGCACCGCAGGGGATCGGCGGCCTGATCATGCAAGACGAGATTGCGGCGGAAATACGCCCGTTTGTCTACGGCGGTACGGGGAGTCAGTCGCATCTGCCGACGATGCCGTCGCGGCTGCCTGACCGGCTTGAAGCCGGCACGCTTAATCTGCCGGGGATTGCCGGCCTCTTTGCCGCGCTGACGTACATTAATGAAGCCGGCCTCTCACAGCTGGCGGGCATCAAGCGGGATCTGACCGCACAGTTTTTGCGCGGCGTGACTGAACTGCATGGCGTTCGAATCATCGGTCCGGCAGATCCGGAGCGCCAGGTCGCTGTTGTTTCTCTGGATTTTTTGGAAAAGGACAACGGCCTTGTCGCTGCCGCATTGGCAGAACAGGGCATTCTCACCCGATCCGGCCTGCACTGTGCCCCGAATGCCCATCGGGCGCTCGGTACGTTCCCCGCGGGCACGGTGCGTTTTTCGTTCGGAAGCTTCAACACGCCAGATGAAGTCGATCGCACGCTGGAGGTGCTTTGCAGCCTGACAGATGCGTGACCGAGTGTCGTTTGAGAACAACGGCGTTTGGGCCCTGTGTTATACTGAATGATGATAATTTATGTCCCGAGGTACTTATGAGCGCTCGTATCCTGATCGTTGACGACGAGCAAAATATCGTCGATATTCTGCGTGACAATCTGATCCGTGAAGGCTATGAGACGATCGAAGCTTTTGACGGTGAACAAGCGGTTGAAAAGGCACTCCATGATAATCCCGATCTGGTTTTGCTGGATACCATGCTGCCCCGCATGAACGGTTTTGACGTCTGCCGCCGCGTGCGCCAGGAGTCGAGTGTGCCGATCATCATGCTGACCGCGAAGAGTGAGGAAATCGACAAGGTGCTGGGGCTAGAACTCGGTGCCGACGATTACATCACCAAGCCATTTTCGGTGCGCGAAGTACTGGCGCGCGTGAAAGCGCAGCTGAGACGCGTCAGTTTGTCCGAATTGAATCAGCAAAACAGCGGCAAGACTCTGGTCTTCGGTGATTTGTCGATTGATCAGGAAGCGTATCAGGTGCGTTACGGTGACCGCATCATAGAACTGACCCTCAGGGAGTTTGAACTGGTCCGTTTTCTCGCCCAGAATGCGGGGCAGGTGTTTTCACGCGAAGTCCTGCTCGATAAAGTCTGGGATTATGAGTATTTCGGCGATGTCCGGACTGTCGACGTGACGGTGCGCCGGACACGCGAAAAACTTGAGCCGGATCAGACGCATTACCGCTACCTTCTGACCAAGCGCGGGGTAGGCTATTACTTCAACAAGGACGCGGGCAAGACGGAGGAGTAAACCGGATGATGGCCGCGGCCACAGCTCATGTGGGAAGCATCATTGCCGTGACGGCCGTCCTGACGGCTGCTGTCATGGCGCTCGGTTTTGTGCTCCTGTACCACGTTACGGTGCGCCGGCGCATTTCCAGACTTCTCGGCATCATTTCCGATATTTCAGCTGAAGGATCCGAAACGCGCGCCGTGCTGGCCGCGCTTGACATCGGTGTCATTGCCTACGGCGGCAATGAGCGCCTGCTTACCATGAATGCCATGGCCGGAAACCTTCTGCCCGAAATACCGGCGACGCTGAGTGATTTTTTTTCCCGCTACGGTGAGGAAAACGGCATGAAGGCATCGATGTTTCTCGGTTCCGACGCACTCTCGGGCATGGTCTATCTGAAAGGCCGCACGCTCGTAGTGACGGTGCAGAAGCGGGCCCTCGATCAGGCCAGACTGAGCGGACACATTGTCATGATCCGCGATGTCACCGCGGAGGAGCGGGAGGAAACGAGGCGCAAGGAATTTGTCGCCAATGTGTCGCACGAGCTGAAGACGCCGCTGACCACGATCAAGACATACAGCGAGTCGCTCCTTGACTGGGGCATTGACGAAAAGGACAAAGATGCGCTGAAAAAGGATGTCAGGCGGCTTTATGACGATTCGATCCGCATGGAGCAGCTGATCGAGGATCTGCTCCTCCTCTCCTCACTGGACAGCCGCGGCCTGTCGCTCAAAGTGGACACGCTTGATTTCGCACGGCTTGTCAGGCTGGCGACCGAGCGCGTGCAGCTGATGGCGGCCGAAAAAGGCGTGGAGCTGACCTGCGTCGTTGTGGCCCATATCCCAAAAGTTCTGGGCGACCGTGC
>LSQX01206767.1_pt1 | contig 12207 bp, 10 predicted proteins | sample 654561 | NCBI WGS metagenome assembly LSQX01 (sample SAMN04489861, study PRJNA283612) | anaerobic digester metagenome | isolation source: 4 biogas reactors fed with cattle manure at either 37C or 55C with and... | place: Denmark: Kongens Lyngby | collected 2014 | reverse complement strand
CATTATGGCCTGTGAGTTGTTTAACGGTGATGTAAAGAAGCTTATGCCTTTTGCATGCAGTTTAGAGTTTATTCACACATATTCTTTGATACATGATGATCTTCCTGCCATGAATAATGATGATTACAGGAGAGGCAAGCTAACAAATCATAGAGTGTTTGGCGAAGGGTTTGCTGTTTTGGCGGGAGATGCACTTTTGAACAAGGCTTATGAAATCTTGCTTGAAACCATTTCAAATGATAATAGGCCTGAATTTATCATGGCAGCACAAGAAATAAGCAGGGCAGCCGGAGTCAAAGGCATGATAGGCGGCCAGGCCATGGATTTGTATTATGAAAACAAAAATATATCCCATGAAGAATTAAAAAACATACATGACAAAAAAACAGGTGCCTTGCTCAAGGCTTCCCTAACCGTGGGGGCGCTTATTGCCAATGCCCCAAAAAAGGACATGGAAACTATAAATGAGTATGGTAATCTTATTGGCAGGGCATTTCAAATTGCCGATGATATATTGGATATAAAAGGTAATAAAGAAAGATTGGGCAAGGATACGGGTAAAGATGAAAAAAAGTCAACTTACGTTAAATATTTTGGCATTTTGGAATCAGAGAAAATAGCAAAAGAAACAGTAGACGAAGCAAAGAAAATAATAAGTGTTTACGGCGATAAAGGGATACTCTTTAAAAACCTTGCAGATTATATTATTTGCAGGGATATTTAGGAGGTTGAACGTGACTTTTTATAGAGGGATATTTCAAAATAAAGTACTGATTTCTTGTATGGTGGCGTGGTTTATTGCACAGACATTAAAAATACTCCTTTCTTTATATAAAGATAAAAAATTGGATTTGACCCGTTTTGTCGGTGCGGGAGGTATGCCAAGTTCCCATACGGCTTTTGTTATGTCTTTGGCAACCTCGGTGGGTAAAATAAACGGGTGGGATTCACCTTCCTTTGCTATTTCAATTGTTTTAGCTTTTATAGTCATGTATGATGCGGCGGGTGTGAGGAGAGCTGCGGGAAAACAAGCCAAAATTCTAAATATAATTATAAACGACTTGGCGCAACACAAACCTTTAGGCGAAGAAAAGCTCAAAGAATTATTGGGACATACGCCTGTAGAGGTGCTTGCAGGAGCCTTGTTGGGCATAATTATTGCAAACATTCTAACATAAAGGCGGTAGGACAATGAATAAAATACTTGAAAACATAGATACCCCTACGGGTTTAAAAAATTTAGACTATAAGGACTTATACACTTTAAGTGATGAAATACGAGAATACATAATTGATATAGTATCCAGAAACGGCGGCCATCTGTCATCAAATCTTGGAACCATAGAATTGACTATTGCGCTGCATCGGGTTTTTAATTCCCCCGAGGATAAGATTATATGGGATGTGGGGCATCAATGTTATACTCATAAAATACTTACCGGTCGCAAAGAAAGTTTTAAAAGCATCAGAACCTACAAAGGCATCAGCGGTTTTCCCAAACGTTCCGAAAGTGAGCATGATATATTTGAAACAGGCCACAGCAGTACATCAATATCAGCGGCTCTGGGCCTTGCAAAGGCGCGGGATTTAGAAGGTGAAGATTATTCGGTGGTGGCTGTTATCGGTGACGGTTCATTGGGAGCAGGTATGGCCTATGAAGCACTTAATAATGCAGCTGGGCTTAACACAAACATTATTGTTATATTAAATGATAACAAAATGTCTATTTCCAAAAATGTAGGAAGCCTGAGCGACTATTTAGGCAGATTGAGAACGGGTAAATGGTATTTCAAAATAAAGAGGGAGATGGAATACCTTTTAAATAAGATACCTGTTATTGGAAAACCGATATATAGGGCAGCTTTTAAAATAAGAGACATGCTTAAATATCTTGTGGTTAAGGGTATTGTTTTTGAGCAGCTGGGGTTTAAATATCTTGGCCCCATAGACGGCCATAATATTGAATCTTTGGAGAGAATAATAAAGAATGCGCGGCTTTATAAAAACCATCCGGTCATTATTCATGTTGTAACCAAAAAAGGCAACGGCTATAATATTGCGGAGAAAAAACCGGATAAATATCACGGCATAGGTCCTTTTTTTGTAGAGACAGGTGAAGTGAAATCAAATGGAAATGGAAAATCCTATTCCACTGTATTTGGCGAAAAGATTGTAGAGTTGGCAAAGAAAGACGAAAAGATATTGGCTGTTACGGCAGCCATGCCGGATGGCACGGAGTTAAAGGATTTTGCGGAAAAATATGCAGACAGGTTTTTTGATGTGGGTATTGCGGAACAACATGCGACAACTTTCTGTTCCGGTTTGGCAGCCGGAGGGTATAAACCAGTGTTTGCAGTTTATTCTACTTTCCTGCAGAGGGCATATGACCAGTTATTGCATGATGTCTGTTTGCAAAATCTGCCGGTGGTATTTGCTGTGGACAGGGCGGGGATTGTTGGCAGTGACGGGGAAACCCATCAAGGTATTTTTGATATATCTTTTTTAAGGAGCATGCCCAATATTAGTGTAATGAGCCCGAAGTCGGGTATTGAATTAAGGAACATGTTGGAACTGGCTTTTACATTGGATATGCCTGTTGCAATCAGATATCCAAGGGGCGAAGCCGCTAAATTTGATATAGAAGAAAAACCTGTGGTTTATGGAAAAGGGGAGCTTTTAACCGAAGGAAAAGATGCTGTTATTATTGCAGAAGGCTCAATGGTAAAAACTGCCATGGAAGTATATCAGTCTTTAATGGAAAGCAATATAGAATTGACCGTAGCTAATATCAGATTTATCAAACCATTGGATAAAGAGCTTTTGGACTATTTATATAATCTGAACATACCAATTTATACAATGGAAGATAATGTTCTTTACGGTGGCTTGGGTGGTGCAATATTGGAATATTACTCAACCAAGGGTGAATGCAGGCATGTTTAGATTTTTGCCCATGAGAGCGGTATATTGGAACACGGCGATAAGAAAAATCTTTTGAAACTTGTCAGACTTGACAGCGAAACAATCCGGGGACAAATATATAGGGATATCAGAGGAAAAGAATGGATAGAAACAAAATTAGAATAGATATATTGATGTTTGATAAAGGCCTGGCGGAAAGCAGGGAAAAAGCCAGGGCTCTTATTATGTCCGGGGTTGTTTATGTGGACGGGGCAAAAATTGATAAACCCGGAACACGATTTTCGGAAGAAGTAAATATAGAAATAAAGGGCAGTAAACTTATCTATGTCAGCAGAGGTGGGTTAAAGCTTAGAAAAGCACTTGGGCACTTCAAGATTGATGTAAAAGATAAGGTTACAGCGGATATAGGTGCTTCTACGGGAGGCTTTACCGATTGTCTTTTGCAAAGCGGAGCAGCTAAGGTATACGCCGTAGATGTAGGTTACGGACAATTGGCCTGGAAGCTCCGAAGTGATGATAAAGTAGTCGTCATGGAGAGAACCAATGTTAGATATGTTACTCCTGAAATGTTTCAGGATAAAATAGAATTTGCATCTATAGATGTTTCCTTTATTTCCTTAACCAAAGTTTTGCCTGCTGTTAATGAACTGATGACGGAAAAGGGTGAAATAATTTGCCTCATCAAACCGCAATTTGAAGCAGGCAGGGACAAAATTGGGAAAAAAGGTGTAGTAAGGGATCCAAAGGTACATAGAGAAGTAATCGAACATTTGGTGAATTTTTTTGAAAAAGAACTGAATTTGAAAGTGAAAGGATTGACCTATTCCCCAATTAAAGGGCCCGAGGGAAATATTGAATATTTGATTTATCTGAGTAAAAATGCTTCTTGTATTGTTGATATGATGGATACATTCATTGATGATGTGGTAAAAGAAGCACATGCAGAGTTATTATGAAGGCTTTCAACATATGCAGTTCACAGTATAGCTTATTCGTAATAGAAGATTATTGTATTTGACGCGATTGCCGAGTTACAAGGCTAATTGTCTGTAAGCTTATTGCGGGCGAAATCAAACCCTCCCCGCTAATGCACAAATTAAGTGATAAAACCCCCCTTAAGTTACATGTGATTTCGCTTTTCCTCCATTTCGCTAACAGACCTTAATCCTTTCCACAAAGCAATCTCTGTCAAATACTAATAATTCTGACGAAAAAGCATAAAGCAAATAACATGTGAACAGTAATAGTAATTATGCATTTATTTCATAAAATTTATAAAGTATATGGATAATTCTCTACGTATATTATAGAATTAATGTATAAATGAATATTTACAAATTTAAAACTGGATGGTGTAACAGCTAATGAAAATCGGAATTGTTCCAAATATTGAGAAAGACTACAATTTAGAGTTAACCGCCAATATACATAAATGGCTTTTAGAAAGAAATGTCGAAGTATTGCTTGATGACGTTATTTCTAAAGAATTAAAACGCCCTGTCCTTGGGCTGGGAGATTCAGGTATTTATTCACAATCCGATGTGATAATCGTTTTGGGCGGGGATGGGACATTACTCAAAGTGGCAAGGCAATCAGCCCCTTATAATGTTCCTCTTTTTGGTATTAATTTGGGTTTTTTAGGTTTTTTAACTGAAGTTGAAACGAGCGATATGTATCCTGCATTGGAGACTTTAATATCCGGCGAATATGAAATAGAAAAGAGGCTGATGTTATTAGCTACGGTAGAAGAAGACGGCGTTGAATTGGAAAAATCCGTAGCATTGAACGATGTAGGGATTACAAAGGGACCTTTTTCCAGGATAATCAGCTTAGGTATATATATCAATGATGATTTTGTGGATTTGTATTCTGCAGACGGTGTGATTATTTCAAGCCCTACAGGTTCCACGGCGTATTCGTTATCTGCGGGAGGGCCTATTGTAAGCCCCGACTTGGAAGTATTGATAATAACTCCGATATGCCCTCATGTACTTAATTCAAGGCCTATTGTCGTATCCAATAAGGACATAGTAAAAATCGAAGTGTGCTTTAATAATATGGAGGTTATGCTCACACTTGACGGACAACAAGGATACAAGGTTAACCCCGGTGATATTGTTACGGTCAGGCAATCTCAATACTTTACCAATTTGATAAAACTTAAAGACAGGAGTTTTTTCCAAGTGCTGAGACAAAAAATGTCCGAAAGATGGAGATTTAATAGAAAAAATTAAAGGAGGGGGAACTGTTGAAGATTTCTCGTCATTCTAAAATACTTGAGATTATTGAGAACAATCAGATAGAAACTCAGGAGGAATTGGCGGAACAATTAAAAAATAAAGGGGTAAACGTAACCCAGGCAACTGTGTCCCGGGATATAAAAGAACTGAGGCTCATCAAAGTTTTGTCAGATGATGGCAGATATAAATATGCAGCTATGAAGGATCAGAACACAATGATGACGGAAAGGCTTTTAAAGACCTTTGCAGAAACGGTATTGAGCATTGATTACTCGGGAAATATCATTGTGATAAAAACCTTTTCGGGAGCTGCCAATGCTGCAGGTGAAGCCATAGATGCGTTTGATATCAAGGAAATAGTAGGTTCTGTTGCAGGGGATAACACTATTTTTATCTTGGTAAGAAATGCTGAAAATGTTACCGGTATTATAGAAAGGTTCAAAAAATTAATGAAATAGGTGAATTTTATGCTCCATGAACTGCACCTAAAAAATTATATAATATTTGAAGACGAAAGAATAAACTTTACAAAAGGCTTAAATATTATCACTGGGGAAACAGGCTCGGGAAAATCAATAGTTATTGATGCCATCGGTATATTGTGTGGTGACAGATTTACAAAAGAAGATATTAGAGCAGGTGTGGACAAAGCCTTTATTGAAGGAATATTCGAAATAAATATAAAAAACAATGAGCTAAATGCAATTCTAAATGAATATGGCCTATCACCGGAAAACGATAATTTGTTATTAATCCAAAGAGAAGTAAGCAATATCGGCAGGTCTTTTTCAAGAATAAATGGACATGCCGTCACTTTAAGTATGTTAAAAAATATAATGGAACATATTTTAGATATTGTAGCTCAAAACGAACACCAAAGACTTTTTAGACCTTCTTTTCATATGGGCCTTGTAGACAATTTTGGTACATCTGAACTGACTGATCTAAAGATACTCTTGATTGATTTAACATCTCAAATTGAAAAATTAGATAAAGAATTAAGTGAATTATACGGTAAAAGTAGGGAAAGAGAAAAAAAACTGGACTTTTTAAAGTACCAGATAGAAGAAATTAAGAATTCAAATCTAAAACCGGATGAGTTGGATAAATTGAAGAACAGGCGAGCCGTTATACTGAATGCGGAGAAAATATTCAACACTGTTTCAGGCATATATGAAGTCTTATACGAAAACAGAAGTTTCAACAAAAGTATTATTGATAATCTGGGTAATTGTTTTAATGATATTAACAACATACAAAGCATTGATACAGCGGTCAGTGAATTTGGCAATATAATTGCAAACAGCCTTTATCAACTGGAAGACTTAAAAAGTTCCTTGAGGGATTATAGAGATGGTATTGAATTTAATAGCAATGAAATTGAAGCAATAGAAGAAAGATTATCCTTAATCGAAAAATTATCAAAAAAATATGGCGAAACTATAGAAAAAATTTTCGAATATCAAAAAGAAGCAGAAGCTGAATATGAAAGATTAAAAAATAGTGAAAAATCTATAATGGAAATGAATGAAAGACTAAAATATTTAAAAAAGGAATATTTTAATGAAGCAAATAAATTATCGAATATGCGTAACAATATATCAAAAGAACTTGAATTAAAGATTGAGAAAGAATTAAATGAACTAAATATGGAAGGGGCAAAGTTTTTAGTAAAAAATGAAATAAATGAAAATTTAATTCATAAAAATGGTATTGATAAAATTGAGTTCTTTTTGTCTGCAAATCCCGGAGAAGTGGAAAGGCCACTGATAAAGGTTGCTTCGGGTGGAGAGACTTCAAGAATTTTGCTTGCACTCAAAATGGTTTTGATAAAAGCAGAAAATGTGCAAAGCATTATATTTGATGAAATAGATGCAGGAATTGGTGGAGAAACTACAAATATGGTAGCGAATAAACTTAAATGGATTTCAAGTATAAAACAAACCCTTTGTATAACACATTTGCCACAAATTGCATCAATAGGAGATAATCATCTCCACGTCTATAAATTTATAGATGAAGATATTACTTATGCAACAATAAAAAAGATTACCGGTGATGAACGCATAGTAGAATTAGCCAAAATGCTGGATGGAGGAAAAGAAAGTAAACTGTCTTTTGGCTTGGCCAAAGAATTATTGGGCAAAACAAAATAAGAATTATTGCTTACTTTTTCAATAATTTTAATAGAATAATAGGACTTTAAAAAAGGAAAGTTAATTAATAAGAAAGTGAAATGAAGGATGAACTCTCTTGGGGATTCAGGAGAGTGAAGTTATTGGGATTTACAAAAAATAGAAAATTGATCAAGTGGCTATTATCTTTTTTTATTTTGATTACAATATTATCGATATCTTCCATTATCACAGTGTTTCCAAATGAAATTACTATGATAAAAGGAGAAAAACAAAAATTTCTAAATAATGTGATTTTTAATATCGATTTAGAACAAAACCAAAAAAGTATAGATGTAAAATCAGCAAGTTTATTATCACCCTATACTTTTTTGAATGCTCAAACAACGGGCACGATAAAAGGAGAAATAAAGCTATTTGGCTTTTTACCTATTAAAAAATTGACCGTTAACATTCTGCCGGATTTGATGGTCGTACCTTCGGGTGAATCAATCGGTGTAAAAATAAAATCAAAGGGGATTATGATTGTTGGTTTGTCATCTATTACAGTTCAGGAAGGGAAAAAAACCTGCCCCGCCGCCGATTCGGGATTTGCCATAGGGGATAAAATCATAGAGATTAACAACAAAATAATGGATAAAGAAAATGATATAGTTGAGATTATTAACAGTGACGGTAACAGAGGCAAAAGATGCAGAGTTAAAATTGAAAGAGATAAAAAGGTGTTGGAGTTAACGGTTAATCCCGTACAGAGTATTGACGATAAGCTTTACAAGCTTGGTTTATGGGTTAGAGGTAATATTTCAGGTGTTGGAACTTTAACTTTTTATGAACCTATAAGCGGCAGGTTTGCTGCTTTAGGCCATGGAATTACAGATGTGGAATCGGGACTTTTAGTGGATATTGATAACGGTAAAATACTAAAATCAAAAGTTATCAGTATACAAAAGGCAAAAAAATCTTCACCCGGTGAAATTGTCGGTATATTTAATGAAAAAAACGGTATATACGGCATAATCGAAAAGAACACACCTTATGGTATTTACGGTTATATAGACCCTGAACAGGTAAACAAAAAAGGCAGAATAATGCCTATAGGTTTGGGTACTCATGTTAAAGAAGGAAATGCAAAAATTTTGACAACTATTGAAGATGATAAGGTAGAAGAATTTGACGTTGAAATACAAAAAGTATTTAAACAAAATAATGCTGATTCAAAAGGTATGATAATAAAGATTACGGATAAAAGACTTATAGAAAAAACGGGTGGTATTGTTCAAGGAATGTCCGGTAGCCCGATAATACAAAATGGAAAGTTAATAGGATCAATAACCCACGTTTTAGTAAATGACCCTATGAGAGGATACGGAATTTTTGTTGAATGGATGTTCAACGAGACCAAAGATAAAAAAACTGACGAATTTCACTCCGTTTCGGGTTTATAAAAGTTGAATTTTACAAAGCCGGTTTGTGGTTTCTCACAATCGGCTTTTTACATAACTGACTAACTGTCGTGCCTGGCACCATAACTGCTCAAAATATGTCTTAAATTGTTTTTATTTTGTATACGATATTTGGTATTAATTAGCAGGGAATAATTAACTTATTGTCGAACAGTTATTTTAAAGACGAGGATAGGAGGAATAAAATGGATACAGATAGAATAAGAATTCTTCTTGTAGATGACAACAAAGAATTTTGCAATATTTTAAGTGATTATTTAAAAAGTCAGCATGGCTTTGAAATAGTTGGCATTGCAAAAGACGGATTGGAGGCTATCGAATTAATAACTGTAAAACTGCCGGATATTGTTGTTTTAGACATAATAATGCCACACCTTGATGGTCTGGAAGTGCTTGAAAAGCTTAATACCATGAACCTTGAAAGGTTCCCGAAGGTTATTGTCCTTTCCGCCGTAGGACAGGAAAAAATAACTCAAAGAGCTTTAACACTGGGTGCAGAATACTATGTAATAAAACCGTTTGATTTGGATGTTTTCTCTAAAAGGTTGAAAGAGTGTATGGGCAATATGAGTGCAAGTCCTGAAAGAAGGTCTCTGATTGAACATTCTTCCATAGTTAAACACAGTACAACAGAGAGGGATTTAGAAGCCGCTATAACAAACGTGATACATGAAATCGGCGTTCCTGCACATATAAAAGGTTATTTATATCTGAGAGATTCTATAACAATGGTAATTAATAATGTAGAACTTCTCAGTGCGGTAACCAAAGAATTATATCCTTCTATTGCAAGGAAATACAATACAACATCAAGCAGGGTTGAAAGGGCGATTCGTCATGCTATCGAAGTTGCCTGGGGTAGAGGAAGGGTAGATGTGATTAATAATCTGTTTGGGTACACCATACATAATCAAAAAGGCAAACCGACGAATTCCGAGTTCATTGCTTTGGTTGCAGACAAGCTGAGGTTGGAAATGAAAATCAGTTAATCACAGTATAATGGACTATTTTGATTTTTATTAGATAAATAATCAAAAGGCTTAGTGCGTAGGTCACTCTACAAGGTTTTGCAATATTTCAGACTTAATGATGCTAAGCTTTTGCCATGCAAACAATTAGTGTCTATTATAACAGGTATGAAAACAACCTTGTCAGTGCTTCAATAAACTTAATGTGCCTTGGCAGATTCTTATAAAAATTTGAATTAATCAGGGTGCTTTTCTCCAAATCTTCGAAAAATAAATTATCTAACTCTTGCGTTTTTTCTTTGTCAAATATAACAGCATTTATTTCATAGTTGAGTTCAAAACTTCTGATATCCATGTTAGCAGTCCCTACCTGTGAAATTTCACCGTCTATAGAGATGAATTTGGAATGCACAAAACTGTTTTTGTCATAAAAATAAACCTTTGCACCGCTTTTAATCAGTTCATAAAGATAAGTTCTTGAAGCATAGTAAACAATAAAATGATCATATTGTCCCGGGAAAAGGATTCTTACGTCGATTCCTCCTAAAGCAGCAACCCTCAAAGCTTCCATGATACTTTCGCTTGGCACGAAATAAGGTGAAGATATGAATATTTGTTTTTTTGCCATACCGATCATTTTAATATAACTTTGTAGTATCGCGGGATAAGGAGAATCGGGGCCGCTTTTTACAAGTTGCATGACTTTGCCTGTACAGTTTTGTGAAACGGGAAAGTAACTTTCAATATCTTCGTCATTAAAAGTGTAATCATTATTGGCACGTTTAATAGTTAAATAATCGTCTAAAAAGACTGCTTGCAGTCCCAGTACAAAGTCCCCTTTAACCATAAGGTGTGTGTCTCTCCAATAGCCCAGTTTACCTTTGCCCAAATACTCATCCCCGATATTGGCACCGCCCACAAAACCGGTATAACCGTCAATTACCGTAATTTTTCTATGGTTTCTATAGTTTATTTGCGTATTGAATTTGGTAAGTATAGGTGCAAGGAAATAACTGTATTGCAGCACTTCTATACCGGCGTTAGTCAAACTCTGAATGTACTCTTTACCGAGTTTTATTGAACCGACTCTATCGTATATGAATATTACTTTTACACCTTCTTTGGCTTTTTCAATAAGTATATCTTTTATCTCATTGCCGATTTGGTCGTTTTTCACTATGTAATATTCTAAATGGATATGATGCTTGGCTTTTTTTAATTCATTTTTAAATGCATCGAATTTTTCGACGCCATCTTTAAAAATTGTAATATCATTATTAATAAAAATAGTTGAATCACTATTTTTGTTTAAGAGTTTTATTAATGAAATGTAATCGGATGATTCAATATTTTTAACAGTGCATGATAAAATCTCTTTAATGATTGGACTTATTTCATCACCCAATTTATGTCTCTTCCAGTTCCTACCCAGAAACAAGTATAGAATCAGGCCAAAAGGAGGCAAAAGTACAATTATCATAAGCCAGGCTATGGTCTTTTCAGGCCTTTTTCTTTCCAGAATAATAACCATGACCGTTATAATTGTATTGATTAAAAAAAAAGCTGAAAGAAAGTGCTCTAATATTTGCATTAACGTTACCACCTATAGATTTTATTGGTCAATTTATTATAACATAGGTGTGTTTTTATTCCTACGAATGTTAGAATAATATATAATCACAAATGATGTTATACCCTATAGTGTGAATAGTAACCGATAACCGAATTGAAGAAAAGTAAACATAAATTATTAAAATGGAGTTGATAAAATGGATTATTTTGAAAAAACATTGAAATCTGATACTGTATATGACGGTAAAATTCTTAGATTGGATGTCGAGACCGTATTATTGCCAAATGATAACACAGCTACGCGGGAAATTGTAAGACATCCCGGTGCCGTGGCCATTTTACCCGTCACAAAAGATGGAGAGATTTATTTTGTTAGGCAATACAGAAAGGCTTTGGACATGGAACTTTTGGAGGTCCCCGCTGGAAAGCTCGAAAAAGATGAGGTGCCATATGAGTGTGCCATGAGAGAATTACAGGAAGAAATCGGGTTTGCTGCCGATAAGCTTACTTTGCTTGGCAGTTTTTATTCTTCACCGGGGTTCTCCAATGAAATAATTTATGTTTATAAGGCAGAGGATTTGACACCGAGCCAATTAACCCCCGATGAAGATGAATTCATAAATGTTGTAAAATTAGATATAAAAGAATCTCTTAAAATGCTGAATAAAGGATTGATAAGAGATTCGAAAACAGCTATAGCTTTGTCCTTGGGATTATTAATGTAAAAGAATATTTGTGGATAAACAGGCATATATTTAATTGAAAATGGACAATATCCCGGAGGTGACGCTTTGTTGTTAAAGCGCTTTAAATATTTGCTGTTTAACCAGGTTAAGAACAATACAGTTTTATATATGGTTTTAACATTGCTTATGTTATCAGGTGTGGCTATAGGTGCATTTTGGAT